>Ga0209541_10010483_pt1 | contig 14754 bp, 17 predicted proteins | sample RifCSPlowO2_01_FD_184027 | JGI IMG/M metagenome (GOLD analysis project Ga0209541, IMG submission 184027) | Groundwater microbial communities from Rifle, Colorado - Rifle CSP2_plank lowO2_0.1 (SPAdes) (version 2) | ecosystem: Environmental > Aquatic > Deep subsurface > Groundwater | place... | reverse complement strand
TGCTTGACTATCCAAACACGTTTTTCAAAAGTTAACTTGTACATACGCCTCACCCGAAGGTGAGGCGCGAGTGTTAACTAAAAACGTGATAGCACAGGGCTGCTTCCCAACCATAACTCTTATATACGCGCTGCGCTTTGCCAGCATCTCATGGCGGGTGTTCCTTTCCAGTTCGCGCGGGAGATGGAAGATGACTTTGATTTCGACGCGGAGATCATCCGGCGCAACCATCTTCAGGCGGAGATGCTCGCCAAGAAGGGCGTCAAGGTGAAGATGCCCCTGTGGAAAGGGCTTATGGCTTCCTGAGTTTCTGACGATCATGTACCATCGCCGAGACGACTCTGGCTTTGACAGGTACCGCGGGCACGGTCCCGGCGGAGCATACTCTTCTTCTGCGGGCTCCTCTCCCCTCGGCCATTATGCCTCGCCGCACGAGCAGGAGAAGAAAGAGAAGGAGCGCAAGGAGCAGTGGGACCAGGAGAAGGTCCGCGAGAAGTACAAGAAGAAGGATGACGAGGAGCGGGAGAAGCGCGGCGAAAAGGCCGAGGAGGAGCGCCGCCGCAGGGAAGACGACCGCCGCGCCTTTTCCTTCAGCAAGGAGCCCGCGTCCATCGAGGAGGCCATCAAGGCGGTCGAGGAGGCCATCGAGAAGGAGAAGAAGGTCCTCAGGGTCCGCTGATGGCGCATGCCAAAACCCTCATCATGCTCATTTCCATCATCCTCTTTCCCCTCTCTATCATCTCCATCAGCGCGTTGAGCGTCTCTTTCGACTCCCTTCTCTTCGACAGGGAATTTTCGCGGCTTGGCGTCTACGGGCAGTTCGGCAGGGAAAACGTGCTGGCCATCAACGGGGAGGTGCTGTCCTACCTTAAAGGCGAACGGCCGTCAATCGACGCTCTTTTCTTCAACGGCCGGGAGAAAGCGCACCTGGCAGATGTCAGGGCCCTGTTCCGCGGCATGATGGCGTTTGCCTTCCTCTCGGCCGTCTTTTTCGCTTTCCTCTTCCTTTTCGCCCGGGAGAAGCGCAGGGTTGCGGCAGACATCCTCTTCACCGGCTCCCTCGCCCTCATCGGCATCATGGCGCTCATGGGGACTGTCGCCCTGCTGGATTTTGACAGCTCATTCTCCGCGTTCCATGTTGCCCTGTTCACGGGCGGCACCTACCTCTTCGACCCGGCGACGGAGAACATCGTCAACATCTATCCGGAGGGATTGTTCTCTTCGTTCGCGGAGAAGATCGCGCTGCTCTCCTCCATCCTCGGGCTGCTCGGGCTCTTCGGGGGGTGGTGCATGAAGCCGCGCAACAGGGGGGCGGAAGCAAGGGTGAGTGGAGGGCTTCTGCTCCGCGGCAAGCGCGCGCAGTGAATGCCCTCCCTCAGGAACACATCCTTCGACGCAAAGATATTTAAAATAAGCAGGATGGAAGGGCGTTATGGAAAATCCCCTCGTTGCCGCCAACTGGAAGATGCACAAGACGCTCCAGGAGGCGGAAGAATTTGCGGAGGATATCAAGGCGGCGAAGGCGAAGGCTTCCCTCCTCATCTTCCCGCCTTCCCCGTACCTTGCCCGGCTCAGCGCGCTGCTTGAAGGCACTTCCGTTGAAGTGGGAGCGCAGAACATGCACGCCGAGGAGAAAGGAGCGTTCACCGGGGAGATCTCCGCCGCAATGGTCAAAAGCTGCGGCGCCTCCTGGGTGCTGCTCGGCCACTCCGAGCGGAGGCAGCATTTCGGCGAGACGAACGCATCCATCAACGGGAAAGTCAAGGCCGCGCTCAAACACGGGCTGAAGGCCATGCTCTGCATCGGAGAGACTTCTTCAGAGCGGGAATCCGGCAGGGCCATGGACGTGCTCAGGGCGCAGCTCGAGGAATGCCTCGGGGGAGTTTCGGCAAAAGAGGCGGGCCGCATCACTATTGCTTACGAGCCGGTGTGGGCCATCGGCACCGGGAAGACCGCGACGCCGCAGCAGGCGCAGGAAGCGCACGCGTTCATCAGGAAGGCATTATCCGGGCTGTTTGGGAAAGAATATTCAAAGACAAGGATTCTCTATGGAGGCAGCGTGACGCCGGAGAACGCCGTTTCGCTGTTCAGGGAGAAGGACGTTGATGGGGCTTTGGTCGGCGGGGCGTCGCTGGATGTCGGGAAGTTCTTGAAAATAGGTAATGCTGGTTAAGGCACCTCAACGTACAATTTCTGCGTCGTTGCGTATGCCGTGCCGTCCGCCTTGATGACCTTGACGTCGAAGATGTACGTCCCCGAGAGGGCGCTGGGAGGCACCTCGATGCCGATGCCGAACTTGTGCTCCTCGTTGCGCTCGAACCGGTCGACGCGGGATTCCGGGGCCCATTTCAGGACATCATTCGGGATGGGGGTGTTCTGCTTGGTGTACGCGGACGGGTTGGGCCGGGTGACGTGCACCTCGAGCGTCTGCGCATCGCCCACGTTGAGCACCTTGATGCCGAAGACGTCGAACTTGCCCTTCTGGATGACCTTCTTGTCCGTGCCGATGCAGATCTTCTGGGAGCTGCTGCACAGCAGGTCGGCCACCCGGTCGTCGAGCTCCTTGGACGTCAGGTCCTTCAGCTCGATGGCCTGCGAGGAGAGGTTGTAGATGAACCTCACCCCGAAGCCGAAGATGGCGATCGAGATGATGAGCATCACGATGAAGTTCAATGACAGCTCGATTCCTCTTTTTGTGTTCATGATGGCAAGATTAAGGGGGTGGATTTTTATTCAGTTGCATCCGGTGAGGATGATCATGATGCTCGCTTCGCTCGCACTGGTGTGTCGCGCCACAGTGCGCGAGTTCTATTGAATGGCAGGGGTGCGTGGAGGGCTTCTGCTCCGCGGCAAGCGCGCTCAGATTGTTCCCTCCCTAATCAGTCTTTGCCTCCCGTTTTTGAAAACAGGCTATGTCGTCCCGTCCTGCGCGAAGGTGATCTTGGTGCCGAACTGGTTCTCGAGGGATTCGCGGAAGGTCTTCTGCACCGTGGTCATCCCTGAGGCGTCCCTCACTTCCGTGTTGAGCGTGTACCCGTACTCGAGCTTGTATTTCAGTTTCTGCTCCTCCTCCGGCTGGATGAGGTGGTAGGATATGGGCACGCTGAACGATACGGCATCGCCGACGCCGCCGAGGATCGCGGTCAGGTCCTTCTCCCCGTACAGCACTTCCCCGCTGCTGAGGGTGATGTGGGTGAACCTGATGGGGTAGACGAGCGTGTCCTTGGCATCCTTGAGGGTGAGGCGGAAGGTGAAGCTGTCCGTGGGCACGCGGAACGGCTGGTTGAAGGACGTCGTGACCTCCATGCTGAACGCGTTGAACTTGGCCTGGTCCAGCAGGGTGAGGGGCTTCAGGTCATCCGGGTTGACGCCCATGATGCACTGGTTCTGGATGCATTGCCTCTTCACGTACTTGGCGTCGTAGAAGCCGCTGCCGTAGGCGATCTTGGCCTTGCCGTCGCACTGCCCATAGTCCGCGGGGCAGGTGCACTCGTTCCCGGCCTTCCCGTCTTCCAGGGCATCCTTGTAGGCGTTGCCGCAGCAGCCCTGCTGGGCGATGTAGACGCACTTGTTTTCCGTGCAGGAGGAGGTGTAGCATTTCTTCGGCGTGCAGTCGGCCACGGTCTTGCAGGACTGCGCGTCCGACGATTGGGTGCAGCCGGCAATGATGAGGAGGGATGCCACGGCCACAACAAGGAACAGCAGGCGTTTTTTCATCATCAGGTTATTTCCCATGAAGAACTATAAAAAGATTGTGAAAACAGAAACAGGCTACCTGACGACCTCATACTCCTTGGTGATGATCCAGGTGAAGACCAGCAGGATGATGGCTCCCGTCAGTATCCATGTCAGCCCGTAATAGACATTGCTGTAGAACGCCTGGTACAGGCCGAAGGCCATGATGATGAAGCCGAGCCACAGGAACTTGTCGAGGATCATCTTCATGACCTCGAACTCCTGGGCTTCCGACAGGCGGCGTTTGGTGCTTCTTGCCATTCAGGTCACCGTCACGAAGAGGTCGGTGGAGGCATACCGCTCATCGCTGAAATCATCGTAGATCGACATGTCGATGAGGTAGAGGCCGGGGTCCGCATCCTTCGGGATGTTGAGATTGACCCGCACGAACTGGTTGGACGCCGCGTCAAGCTCGTAGAGCAGGTTGGTGTTCTGCCCCTGCGGATTGTACTTGAACGAGAACCACTTGGTGTTGAGCTCGTCCTTGAAGCGGACATCATTGGAGCATTCTCCTGTCGGGCACTTGACGGGGGTGAACTCCGCCCAGTAATTCAGTTTTGAGGAGCCGACGTTCTTCACGCCCCAGCCGAAGAGCTTCTCCCCCCCTCTCTCCATGGTCACCTTGGTCTGGGAGAACACCAGCTTCTCGTTGCTGTTGACCAGGTCCCGTTGGAGCTGCTCCTGGATCTTCTCGAACGTGCCTGTGGAGAGGACATCGACATTGCCGAACATCTTCTTGATGAACGTGAGCCCAAGCCCCAGGAGGGTCATGGCCAGCACGACGATGACGATGGCCTGGATGGAGATCTCAAGGGAAGCGCGCCTGCTGTTGAGAACTCTGCGGTAGCGTGATGTGCGCATTCTGTGCCTCTTTTGGGTGATACCATTGAGGCGATGGTTTAAATAGTTTTCTAAACGGGGATGTGGAGCGGGGTACACGTATGAAGTTCAGCTACCTGCTGATTTCGAGAACGTAGCGTTGCCTTGCAGCGCTCAATTTGAATCCATGCCGGTGTGCATTTCCATCGTATCTGCGCGTCACAGCTTCAATTCGGTGCTCGTCTACCCCGTCCTGAAAGGCAGCGGGCATCAGGAGGAGTTCACGGGCTCCTGCCTGCTTGGTAAGGGAGACAAAATCATCGAACAGGGCCATGTCCCAGCGCACGGGGGAGAGTTGCTTGTATCTTCGCTGCCCCCCTTGGATCTGGAGGCAGTCAGCCACCTCGTTTGCGTAGGTGAATCCCAACAGCGCAGAAGGGAGTGTCTTGCCTTTCCGGGTGACATGGAGCACCAGGGCATAAGGCGTGAGGGCGGGGCTGTAGTTGATGTCTTGCGGCGGTTGGTACGAGCCGTTGTTCGGGCGTAGTCCCCGCATCTCGTATCCGGCAGGGTCGAAGGGGATGGGCTGGCTCGTAATGAAGAGGTCCCGGTTCACCGGATTCTTCCATGTGTCGACAAGGGTGTCAATGGTTGCCATAAACCGAAGGGAAAGCGTGATGGTTATTAAAAGCTTTTTTTTTTGTTACCACTTATTAATGATTTTTTATCGTCTAAGAAAGGACCAATAAAATATAGTTTCTGGCATACATAACAGACTTTCCACCAAAAAGCAAAGATTTAAATATAAGTTAATATACTAAAAAGTATACTGGTGTATATGAAACACAATTAATATACACCTTCACCAAAAACCCAAAAAAGAGGTAAGCTCACTCTTCCTCTTGGCAAAGAACAACTGGCGAACAACACTGCCTCTTTTTTGGCGTTTTCCACTCATGGATCCCCAGGTCGCGGCATTCAAGGACAATGTGGACGCGTGGATCAAGCAGATCCGGCGTGAATTCTCTGAACTGTCCGACCTTCCGGCTGCGGTGCAGGAGAACACCGACAACATCCAGCACAACTACGAGCTCATCTACGAATTGCGGGACGAGATCGAGGAGCTGAAGCAGGAGATCAACGCCCTGAAGCTCATCCAGATCATCGCTTTGAAGAACAGGCAGATGGAAGAGGCCCAACGCGCCATGGAGAGCGTGGACAAGGTGAAGCTTACCTGATCCGGGGCAACGCCGATTCTCCCCCTCCCCACATCAATTGTTGATAGCATGATCAGGTATTGATTTGATAGTTCTTTGGGAATTACTTGAACTTCGCCAGGACGTGCTCCGCCTCGCGCTCCACCCTCTTGAGGGCGTCGTCCAGCGCCATGAAGAGGTTCCTGCCCATCGCCGAGGCGTTGAACTTGTGGCCCTTCCCGAAGAGATGGGCATGGATCTCATAAAGCTCTGATTTCTCGCGCTTGTGGACTTCCTTGAGGGTGACCTTCAGCCCTTCAAACAGGCCGTGCCGGCCGACCTTCTGGGAGAACGTGCCCACGACCTTCCTGACGACCTCCATGCTGGCGCCGTCTATCCGGGCAAAGCCCGCGAGCTGGATGTTGCCGCCGAGCAGAATATTGTCTTTATCCGCCATCAGGGAAATTAGCGCATAAGGGGATATAAAAAGATTGTGAAAGTGGGTTCTGGTGCGTTGTCGGGAGGTGATCCATTTATCCGTGAATAACCGACTTATAAACCACCCTTTAGCGCAACACAACCGAAAGTGCTTATTGGAGCGTTCCTGCGTGCTGAGAATAATAGGGGGAGGTGGCATATGCGGCCATGTGGCGATAGACCTGCCTGTCCACGGCCCTGATGAGCCCTGCGGCATCCCTCTCGCGCGCATGAAGCTGTCTATCGAACAGGTATCCTAACTGGTCTGGAAGCGACAAGGACTTGAGCCCTTTTTTAACAGCGCGGCTCACCGGGAAGCCGGTGATGCGGTCGCAATGGGAAAGGACTTTTTCCTCCAATGCGGCATAGATTTCATCTGCGGCAGCTCTTTCTTTCTTGCTGCCAGGAGCGGCGTTGACAAAGGCATGATAGTGCGCATTGGCTACGGATTGAACGATGCTGCCTGCCACGCTGACCATGATGCCATGACACCTCACTCAAATGGGCGAACAAGGGAAGAATAAAAACTTCACTTCGATTCGGCGATGCACTCGTGCGGCTTGAAGCCAGCCTTCTTCGCCTGCCTCTCGGTGACAAACCACACCTTGTTGCGCCTCTTGATGTTGTTCACCCACTCGCAATTTGACCGGTGGTAGGCGGATGCCATCTTCGAGGCGACGAATGGGAACTTCTGCTTGGCCACCGCTACTGCCTTTGGCGCAACGACCTTTGCCCCGGCAGCATTGACATTGACCTGCACCTTCACGTCCCTCTGCTTCTGCTGCGTCGGCTCGACCTTGTCGAGGCTCTCGTACACTTCCACCTTCGGGGAAGGCGGCGCCTCAATGGATTCCTTCTCCGGCTGTTCGGCCAAGCGGAAGTTCAGCACAGAAACGACGAGCATGATGATGGCGGAGACGAGGAGGATGCCCAGGTTCTCCACCAGGCCAAATATCAGGTACACTATGTAGGCATAGAAGATGAGCACCAGGGAGATGAAGCTCAGGAAGCTCCAGCCCCAGGCCTTGGCCTTCGCGATGCCGCCCATGGTGAGGGCAAGGAGGGCCATCAGGGTAACGAGCAGGGTAAGGCTCAGCAGGAACGAAAGACCTGAGAAGCCGAAGACGACGAAAATCAGGCTCAGGAATGAAACCAGCACCAATGCTGATGCTGCCAATAGACCCCAACGCATATCCATATCATCAGGAAAAATGTTCCTTCTATATAAAGGTTTCCATTTTTCTCATTGGAGAGTGGTTATAGAAAAGGAAGACGTTAAAAAGAAGACGTTAAAAAGATGCCTTTCATGCTTCTTCCATGGTCCTCCAGAAAAACCAGATCACCGACACATATATCTGGGTGCATCCTGACCAGTACCCCCTGTGGGCCCGTCCTGATTATACACCCTCCTCCCCCCGCTGCCAAAGCTAAAAGAACTGCTCAATGTTGAAGAACGAAAATTCAGGGGGGTTTCCCCGTCCCTTCCCAATTCCGTGGTTTGTTTCGGCCAGGTGCCTGGTTTATGCGTGGACAGCCAGGCATTCGTGGCCCGGCAGTTTTCAGTCAGTCCAAGGGCAGCGGGATATTTTCCTTAAGGCAAGAACCGCGCAAGATTGCCATTACAGCCTCCCGCCCGGCAGCACCGAGCAGGCTCCCCGCTGCCTGGCCACCGCGCCGTTGGGCAGGGCAACGCTCCGGTACTTCATGAACTCGAGGTCATGCGCGCGCAGGCTTTCCTGAGGGGAGAGGAATCCGACCACGAATTCCTTGTCGGCCGTGAACCCCTCGCGCAGCGCCTTATAGACGTCTTCCTGCGATGCCTGGCTGTGCTCGCGGATGCCCGTCGCCTTGTCCTCGAACAGCTTCCTGTCGCTCCCGAACAGCTCGCCCAGCAGCCGGTGGTCGATCCCGTAATGGATGGTGCCGTGCTGCACGTACCAGCCGGAATCCAGCACCTTGGCGGCGTTGCCGGAAATCTTCTTCCCGTCAACGACCACGTCATTGCTGTGCTCCAGCTGGCCCCTGATGCCCAGCTTCTTCAATGCCACCAGGATGCTGTTGCAGATGGAGCGGTAGGCCGTGGTGATGCTGTAGTTGAACATCCTGATGGGAACGATGACGGCGTAGGTGAAGTCCGCCGTGCTGTGGTAGACGGCCCTCCCGCCGGTCATCCTCCTCACCAGCGCAACCGCATGGCGGGCGCACGCCTCGACGTTGATGTCCGCGAGCGACTGGTACGCCCCGAGCGAGATGGAGGGGCTTTCCCACTGGTAGAAGCGCATCGTGGGAGGGGCGTTGCCCAGGGCTGCCTGCTCCGCGATGGCCTGGTCGATGGCCATGTTCATGGCCGCGCCGTGCCTCTCCAGCTCGATGAGGCGCCATTTCATATGCAAGCACAGACAGCACAGGATTTAAGAATGTTTGCGCCCTTCAACCTTTGCTCCCATATGAAGCTTTAGGGTCTTTCCTGTCTCAATCGTTATTTGTTGGTAACCCATTCTTTTATTATTTCTACTTATAAGTGGTAAATATTAGAAACATTTATAAAGCTTATTAGCGACTCTCTGCACACAATGAGTAGGGGTGGAGCTGTTGAAGTTGTTGCTCGATGTGGACTAGAGGACAGGCTGGACATCAGCCCCTTTGCGGAGAGATGCCTTTCCAATTACAGCTCCTCGTTTACGCATACGTTGATTTCTCAGACCTACACCCTCTATCTGTGGCACGCCAAAAACCAGATGCAGGCAGAAGGCCGTCCTCAAGGAGAATATCTTCAAGCCCAGCGCGACGTGCAGCAGGAGTATGAGCGCGCCCTGACATTTTTCCCTTTCTTCACCAATGAACCGGTAAAACCGCGGCAATTGCAACCGTATGAGGACACCACCAATGGATTGAACAAATGGGTAAACGCCATCAATAAGGCCTATCGGGATGAAGCCAGGGGCCTGGATAATGAGGGGATTGATCCCCTCTATGATCCCCGCACCGTTTTTAACAGAATCTCCAAATACATCTCGACGTTCAATGATGAATTTCAGATCCTCAACGCGTGGATGCCTATCGTCTCGAAGCACGGCGCGAAGCTTCTTGACAATTACCTTCCTGAATTGACCGAGAAGGCAAAAGAGAAGAGGGTTCAGGAATGGCGCTCCTTGTTCCCAAACGGCATAGACAACATCATCACGAACGAGGATTTGTCCGATATAGCCCATCTGGGTTCTCGGGCAATGGCAAATGCATTTGTCGCCTACTTCAAGCACCACTGCCTCTCTGGATCATTAGGCGCCGCACTCATGCCCCAGGGAAGCTGTTATTATTCCCTCCCAAAGTTCGAGGAAGTTGATATCGACCATGAATACGCCTTCGTCAGGGTTTCCCAGCGCGTGCTTTCCAAATACCTCCTTCGGAAAGCGCGAGAAATTGGTGTGGAAAGCATCGCCGATTATGAAAGACTGAGGGACGAGACGAAAGCCGAACTGCTGTTCGCTAGGTCGGAGAGCAACAAGGAATCTCTTGATACCTTCACCGCTGACAAAATCAATTTCCTCCACAACGAGATGGTCCGTTACCTTGATGAGTTGTTCTCTCTTGATACTTCTGTCCTCAGGGAGGGGATCGTGCCGTATATCTCACAGCTGGACTCGCTCCACGTCCTTCGCTCTGAAAAGCACAATGGGGCAAGAGGCAGGGCCATCTTCGCCGATGAGATGGGGACGGGAAAGACGCTCTCCGCCATCGTCGCTGACGCAATCTACAGGAAAGAAGGCGCCGTAAAGAAGACACTCATCGTCTGTCCGAACCATATGAAGGATGAATGGAGGGAAAGATTCCAAAAATACCTCTCTGATGAGGCATTGCAGAGCTTTTACGGCAATCCGGAAAAGATAAAAATCATCAAAGGCTCTGCCTCTCTTGAGCATATTGGCGATTCTCCGGCGGTCATCGCCAACTACGAGATGGTCTACCGCGCATTCAGCCACCGGACAGACAAGACAGGAACCCTCCTTGGCCTGGCCCAGCAAGCCTTTGAGAACGGAATCGAGGACTTGGTCAAGGAAGATGATGTATTCGAGAGAATCAATGAAGGAGTCATGGGGCTGCGCCAGTTGAATAGCCCTGGCATGAGGGAACGCCTCCTTAAAAAATTCTCAAGTAACGCAGAACTCAGGAACTGGGTAGGGGATGATTGGGGCAAAGCGCTTTACCTTGAGGCCGTCGAGGGAGTGCTAAGGGAAGAGGAAAATGCCGTTTCTTCCCTTTTCACCTATGGAGCTGATTTTCTCATCGTTGATGAATCCCATGCCATCAAGAATCCGTCCTCAAAGAGATCTGAAGGGATAGTTGAGCTTCTTGAGTTTATCCCGCGGCTTGCGCTCCTCACGGGAACCTTGATCCCAAACAGGTATGAGGATGTCGATCTGCCTCTTCGCCTTGTCGACAGGGAATACAAGGCGGAACGGATAGAGAAAAAGGATCCAAATTCCGTCATCGCCCCCAAGCTGCGGAGAATCAGGCAAAAACTCATACCTTACCTTAGCAGAAATCTCCGGGAAGATGTCAGCCCGAGGGCTTACAGGATTACGCCGGAAAGCGAGAGAGAGGTTGAAATCACAATTGACAACATCACGCATGCAACCTATCGTTCCATCATCGAGGATTCCAACCTTAATTATGGCGATAAGACGCGTTTGGCGCGGTGGACTCTGCTCAATCCCGTGATTGCGATAAACAAGCTTCATCAGAGAGGTGACCATCCGCCGTCGCAGAATGTCCTTGAACGCATTTTGGACGGATTAACGCCGGATGATAGAAGGGCCCTTGAGAGTGGAACCTATGTTCCTCCGAAATACAAGAAAATATCTGATGAGCTCCTCAATTGGGAAGGGAATGCAATCATCTTCACTTCCCATATCGAAGGCAACACCCGTCCGCTTGAGAATGGGCGCTATCCCTCGATGACGCTCATTGACCATCTTCAGAGAGCCAGCGGCAAAAGCATAGTGCTTCATGACGGCCAAACCGGAGACCATAAGGATGAGGGCAAATCAGAACGAAAGGCGGTGCTTCGAGTCTTCAACAAGGGAGAAAACGTTGCCCTGATAGCTTCCTATCCCACCCTTGGCGAAGGAGCAGACCTCACGAAAGGAACAAAGGTATTTTGCCTTGATCTCCCTTATGCCCTTCCAGACCAGCCAGTTGGAAGAACGGATAGGATCACCCAAACAAAAGATCTAAATGTCATGTACCTCTTGGTCCGGGACAAGAAGCTTTCAGAAGGCACGAAATCAGGACTTACCATTGATGAGTCGGTTCTTCAGCTTGGAAAGGACAAAAAAGTGGTTTCCAGCATCATCATCGATGGCAAGGCCCCGGGCGATGAGGAGCTTGAGATTTACAGAAGGCTTATGAACCAAAATGGCGCGCCATGGGATTACACTCCGTTGAGGGATAGTCTGGAACTGGAAAAAGCAGCAAAGGAGAGGGGTGAAGTCAAATCATTTCTTGTGCGGGCAGGCCATGACGGGAGAGATAGCAGGCAAAATGTGGGGTCTTTTGACGAGAAGATGATGCACACCTACCTTGCAAATATGGTTTTGAATCCTGTTGATTACACACATAAATCAAACGTCATGATAGGGCAGCTCATCCACCCGCTGCTTAGGGAAGGAAAGATGTTTGCAGATATTGGAGGAGGCCCTGCATCTTTGACGCTTGCCGGAGGGGTTTCAAATGCCTATGACATCATAGATCCCCTTGACTGGCAGAACGTGATGAAGATTATCCTTCGAGAAAGGAGCATCCCATTCCCTGAGAACGTCATTTTCCATCAATCATTCCTTTCAGATTTCAAGAGCAAAGGACATTATGACCTTGTCACGTGCAACAACATGCTCAAATGGACCAGCTCACAAGCAGGGCCGGGGCAATTCTCCGAGACGGAAGGGGTTTTTAGGGATATCAATGGGATGCTGGCGACTGGTGGAAGATTAGTTTTAGGGCTTCCAGGCGTCTATTCTGATGACACAAAACAAAACCTGGAACTCCTCCTGCTTAACAGCGGATTCAGGGATTACCGGATTGAGCAGGTCACTTCCCCGCAGGACAGCTCCTTCCACGAGCTGGTTGCCCTTGCGGTAAAGACTGGCCTTCCAAGCCCTACTCCAGTGGGGGAGTTTACGCTGAACATCAAATACTCCTCTGGTCGGACGTCGCGCGGCATGGAGGGCAAAAAGGAAACGAAATCAGGGGCCAAAGGTTCAGCATCAATGTTCAGGTTCGGAGAAGACAGTGATGTCAGGAGCGTCTTGACATGAAATGGGCAATGGACCTTGAGCAGCGGCTGGAGCGGGAATCGCATCTCATCGAGTTGGCGAATGCGTGGGTGGGGCAGACGGGAGGGGAGATTGCTCCAGGGGTTGTCATTACCGCTGAACAATATATGGAAAGGATACAGCAATTGCCGCTGTGGGAGAGGGTGAAAGATGACTTAAGCTTGTATGTCCCTTTAATGAATCCTTACAAAGCTGCCAAAGTCAAAGATAAGAAAATACATATAAACAGCTATATGTTACGATCTGCATTGCGTGTTTTTTATATTCTTGAACATTTCCTTACGGATCCAGATTATTCTCAAGGCGATCCTAAGAATGTGTTTGGATCTCCAAAGAAATTAATATCGGTCCTTCGTGACTACATAACAGATGCGAATAATGATCAAGGAGAATATGAATATAGCAAAGGTAATGGTGTATTAGTATATTATGCAATTAAAGGAAGTACTATTTCTGAAGAACAATTATTAAAAGAATTGGGGCTATACAAGCAATGGAAAGTGTATCAGTCAACGGTTGGGTTGCCAAGAGATTGTCGTAAGGTAGTAAGAGAAACTATAGAACATTTTTTAGATAATCCTGATTATTCAATTGGTACAAGTCATAAGAAATTTGGCGAGCCGTTTAATTTAACTTCGGTGCTTTCATCTTACAATAAAAATTTAAATAAAGGAAAAGGGGGGTTTGAAACGGGTAAAGGAAGCTTGCAATTTTTATACAACCCGCTTCTTAAGAATTACTTAACAGAAGAACATGTGTTAGATTCTATAGGTCTTCAAGAAAGGTGGAAACTTTATCAAAAATCAAGAGGTATCCCCCTAGAATATAGGGATTTAGCATTAATTGTTATTGACGACTTTCTGTTTAAGGCTCCAAATGAGCCAAAAACCTTAAAATATGTATTAAGGCATTATCATCCTAAAATTGGGAGAGTTATTTTCAACGCATCTAAAATAAGACAAGCGATTGATTTAGGTAAATTCACCGAAAAACAACTTCTCGAATCGATTGGCATACTAGATCAATGGCAAGCCTACCAAAAATCGACCATCAGCAATCCTTTTATATATACTCCAAATAACCCTATCAAAAGTTAGTCACATAAGGTGAACCGCATGACCCTCGACAACGACCTCAAAAACCAGTCAACCGTCATCAATCTTGTCAGCGCACTAAACGTCAGCAGGAAAGAAAGGGATTTCATGGTCGAATCCCTCAGCAGGAAAGGCATTTATGAGCTCCTGCAACATGAAGGAGATATCGCTGCAGTAAAAGAGAAGCTTTCAGGAAGAAGGATTCCTCTTACTCCCGAGCAGCATGTCCTCGCCACCGTGATACGATACCAGCCTAGCTTTGATGCAACCATCGGCTCATGGCTTAAGCAAAGGAAAAGAGACGAGGCCTATGCGGTGGAGTTTATCCTTGGGCATTATGACGTCAAGAAGGGGAGACTCACTGATGCGGGCACTTCAGCAGATATTGCATCCAAGGCGAGTTTTGAGGATATGAAAGCGTTACGGAAGCATTCCATCTATGCGGGTGACTTAGGGAGGCTCTATAAGTGGGAGAACAGGGCAGGAAAGGTCAATTTCAACAGGGAAGCGCAGTATGTCGCCCGCGCCCTCATTGGGAGATCGCTCGACGTTGACGTCTCCCGCGAATATGAAGGAAGAACCGCACAAATCATCGAAACGGAGGCCTTTGAAACCTCCGACAAGGTCACCAGATCACGATACTGCATGCTTGCCGCTCCCGGGCAGATCGATGTGATGCCGCATCGGGGGCAAAATCTCCTCAATGTAGGCTCCGATAAGCTTGGGACCCCCTCCTGCGTCATGATACGCTCCGTTGTTATCGGTGAAAATATCATAGAAGGTCCTGGACGGGTTGGAAGCGCACTGCAGGCAAACAACCTTGGGGGACTTGTGCTCGGCATCAACATTCCTCTGGAGGGAACAACCGCATCAAGCGGATTTATTCCCGGGAATGTGGAGTATAGCCTGGGAAGATATCGGATGCAACATTCTCAATGAAGCTGTTTCTGATACTCCACCTTCGGCCTTTCCATCATCCACCACGTCAGCACTCTGGTTTCATATTCATCCGGGGTGTGGATGCTCTCGTGGATGTCGACTTCCTTCTTCAGAGAGCCGATGAGATCGTCCCGTAAAACCATCATGCTCTCGCCGAGATAG
>Ga0209541_10010480_pt1 | contig 14757 bp, 19 predicted proteins | sample RifCSPlowO2_01_FD_184027 | JGI IMG/M metagenome (GOLD analysis project Ga0209541, IMG submission 184027) | Groundwater microbial communities from Rifle, Colorado - Rifle CSP2_plank lowO2_0.1 (SPAdes) (version 2) | ecosystem: Environmental > Aquatic > Deep subsurface > Groundwater | place... | reverse complement strand
TCTTTTGCTATAGTCGCGGTCCGGATTAGTTTTCTGGGTTTAATTTTATATTATTTGGTCCTATGTTTGGTCTTAGGTTTACAAAAATTGAAAAATTTGCTAGACTTAAGGATATTAAAGAATATTAAGATATGAATTTCAGCAAAATTTTTTCGACAATTGTCGTGCTGGCGCTGTTGGTTGGAGGATATTTTTATTTCAGCTCCCGCCAAGTGCAAGCGCCAAACACCGAGAATCCACAAAATGAGCAAAATCAAACTACAACCGAAACACCAACCCCATCACCGAGTCCCAAAAATACTGTTCCTGAAAAAGCCGTAGCCACGATTGAGACATCCTTAGGTTTGTTTGAAGTGACTCTGGATGGCAAATCCGCGCCAAAGACAGTGGCCAACTTTATCAAACTGGCCAACGAAGGATTTTATAATGGTTTAAACTTTCATCGCATTGTCCAAAGTTTTATGATTCAGGGCGGGGATCCGAAAGGTGATGGGACGGGCGGACCCGGCTACACCATTCCGGCGGAAATTAAACTCAAACACACGGCAGGGGCGATTGCCATGGCTAGGCTTAGCGATCAGGTCAATCCAAACAAAGATTCATCCGGCAGTCAGTTTTATGTGACGTTAGCCGCGCAAACATTTTTAGATGGCGAATACACCGTGTTTGGCTATGTAACTAAAGGCATGGATATCGTGACGAAAATTGGCGCGGTGCCAACTGATGTCAATCCACAAACCGGCGAACAGTCAGTGCCGATTATACCGGTGATTATTAATAAAGTGACGATTAAGGAATAAATATGACCAAAGGACACCCCAGGGAAGAAATTACTTTTGTTATGATTAAGCCGGATGGCGTTAGGCGCGGGCTCATCGGCGAAATAATCAAGCGCATTGAACAAGTCGGCCTAAAGGTTATTGCCGCGGAAATGTACCAGGCCACGAGAGAAGAAATGGATAGCCATTATCCTAATGATTCAGCATGGATTACCAGGCTTGGACACAAGACCCTGGGTACTTATGAAAAATATGGCTATTCAGCCATGGATGAAATGGGAACTGATAAAGCCCAAGAGATTGGGCCGCACGTTCGCAAGTGGCTGATTGACTATATGACTTCCGGCCCGGTCGTAAAATTGGTAGTACAGGGTGTTCATGCCGTGGACATGGTCAGGAAACTCGCGGGCAACACCCAGCCGGCCCTCGCGGAAAAAGGCACCATTCGAGGTGACTACTCGGTGGATAGTGCCGCTTCGGCCAACAAAGACAAACGCGCGATTCACAATTTGATCCATGCTTCGGAAACCCCGGAGGAAGCCGAACACGAACTCAAGCATTGGAAAATGAAAGACAAGACGCACAACTACAAGCGAATTGAAGAAGATCTGATGATTTAGCACTAAAGCAGCCCATCGAGGCTGTTTTTGTTTTGCTCCGAGCATGCTACTGAGCAACGTCATGAGCAAGTTTGCTATAATGGATTTAACTTTAAATATAACCCCTCCCAGCCTCCCCTTATATTAAGGGGAGGGGGTCGAACGCAAAGATTTCTGTTCCCCCTCTTAATTTAAGAGGGGGCTAGGGGGAGTTAAAAAACCATATGCCAGAACTTCCTGAAGTTGAAACGGTCGTCAGGGAACTGCGACCGAAATTGAAGAATAAAAAAATCAAAGCGGTGCGCGTGCTAATGCCGAAAATGGTGGCCATGGGACCGGCTACAGTTTCGAATTTGCGCAAGAATCATGAAAGCATTGCGTCCACGTTTGCGTCTACGCTAAAAAATAAAACCATCACCGCAATTTCCCGTCGCGCGAAAATGATCATTATTGACCTGGCCGGCCGCTACGCACTTTTAGTCCATCTAAAAATGACTGGTCAGCTGATCTTTTTGGATAAAAAACATCTGGACAAGCAAATAAAACTTTTGAATATCGCAAACACGACTGCGCTTCGGCTGCCAGCCAAATCCACGTATGTGATTTTTGAGTTCACGGATGGCTCCAAACTTTTTTATAATGACTACCGGCAGTTCGGGTATCTGAAATTGGTTACGGATAAGGAACTGCCACAAGTTGCGGAATTACAAGATTATGGTCCCGAGCCCTTGGATAAAAGATTTACCTACAAAGAATTTGAAAAGCTATTGAGCAAGCGCGCAACAGCCCCGATCAAGTCGTGGATTATGGATCCGAATATTATCGCCGGTATTGGCAACATTTATTCCGATGAAATTTTATTTTTCGCGAAAGTCCGGCCGACCAGGGCAGTCAAAAGTCTGAAACCGAAAGAAAAAATGCAGCTTTATAAAGGCGTCAAAGTGGTTTTAACCAATGCCATCGGGCACCATGGTTCATCCGTGTTTGAGTTTGTCCGGCCGAACGGTGATTGGGGTACCTATGGACATTTGCATAAGGTTTATGGTCGGAGTGGGGAAAAATGTAAAGTTTGTGGTACTATAATCACAAGCCTTAAGTTCAGTGGCAGAACCGGGTCATTCTGTCCGAAATGCCAAAAATGATTGACGAAAAGTGGGAGGCCCTAAAAGAAGAATTGCATCGCAAATTCAAAGTGGAAGACGAGCACTTTGAAGATTTGGTCATGCAGACCGGGGACGGGCCGGTTGTGCAAGGCCAAGCCGAAATTATAATTTTCTCCGCCAAAGGCGGATCCGCCTCCGGCGGAGAACTTCCATTCTCTAAAATTAAACTTGTGCGCGAATCCAAACCCGTCGTGCTTGATAAAAAAATGATCTATTCGCACCAGCAGGGCAAATCCGCGCGGACCGAATACAAGTTTTCAGAAACAGAAAAATCCTACAAAATTAAAGCGTATAAATGGGATGACTATAACGACGATTGGAAAGAAATCGATGCGGCAGGATTTGGGCACTAAACAAAAAGAAGATCAGCTCACCAGCGCCATCTTTTCTACGCTTGCGTTTTTTTCTTTATACGATCTGCCAATTACTAGTAAAAGACTGCACGAACTACTTTTGGATTATCAAGCAGGCTTAGATGAGGTGGAGACGGCACTGACAGTCCTTGCTCTGGATAATAAAATTTATCAAGCTGGCAATTTATATTCGCTCAAGCCTTGGAAAGCAGAAGAATTGCGCGCAAGACAAGAAGAAATCGCCAATAAATGGCAGAAGATTGATACGTTTTATAACTGGCTGGCTGTGTTGCCGTTTGTTCGGCAAATTTCTGTAATCAATAGTTTAGCTCTGGGCACTGCAGACGCAGACTCTGATATTGATTTTTTTGTCATCACCAAGCCCACTCGGCTGTATTTTGTCCGGTCCGTGATCATTGTTTTGTTTCGCCTCCTTGGCGTATATAAAACCCGCCAGAAGATTAAGGATAAATTTTGTTTTGGATTTTTCGTTTCCGAAGATAATTTGAAATTTGAAGAGCTTCAAATTAAGCCTGCGGATCCATATTTTATGTTTTGGCTCTGCAATTTGCGGCCGATTTTTGGCGGCCAGCAATATTGGACTCTCATGCAGGACAACAGCTGGCTTTTGAATCGTTTTCCCAATTTTAAACCCATGATCCGTTTGGCGAGCGCCAAGGAACTAGGGATTCTCATTAAATCAACCAAATTATTTTTGGAAATTATATTATTTATTCCCGCTTTTTTCGCAGAATCCATCCTGCGCCGCATCCATATTAATCATACATTTAAGCTCGCAGAAAATAATACCGTGACGTCCACGACTGTGGCCAATGCGAAGATGCTTAAACTTCACGCCAGCGATATCCGAAGATCATTGGCTGCAGAACACGCAAAGATTCTGAGTCAATACAATGGACATTAAGAACTTACAGAAAAGCTGGAACAATTTTGGTAAAAAAGATCCGCTGTGGGCAGTATTGGCTTGGCCATCCAAGAAAAACAATAAGTGGGAGGCAGACGAATTTTTCGAGACGGGTATCAGAGAAGTGGATGGAGTTATGAAATATATTGGATCATCGGGAATAAATATTTCAAGAAGAAAAGCCCTTGACTTTGGTTGCGGCGTTGGAAGGACAACCCAAGCTTTAGTGAATTATTTTGATGAGACCTTCGGGGTTGATATAGCTACATCAATGATCGAGCGAGCGAAAAAATACAATCAGTATGGTGATAGATGTAAATACTATGTGAATGAGAATGATGACCTAAGTTTATTTAATGATGACAGTTTTGATTTTATTTATTCAAATATCGTATTACAACACATGGAACTCAGATATTCTAAAAAAATATTTGAAAGAATTGATTAGAATAGTTGTTCCGGGAGGCTTACTAATATTCCAATTACCATCTGAGAGAAAGCAAAAAGAAGAATCAAATATATTAAGATCAATTAAAAGTATTTTTCCAATAGCAGTATTAAATTTTTCACGGAAGTTAAGATTTAGAATGCAGGCAGAAATGGAAATGTATGGGATGAAGCCGAATGAAGTTGCTGAGGTCTTTAAAGTGTGCGGGGCAAAGATTGTAGATAGAGTGCAAGACGAATGGGCTGGGAAAGAATGGGTGAGTTTTCGATATTCGGTCGTGAAGAATAGTCCCGTCGCCTAATTTTGTTTTCTGAACTCCAAAAGTATAAAGATCGGAAACCGGTAAGCTCTAAAATGTAAGTCCAGTTTTTCCGAATTCGACTTGGCGATTAAGTCCTCCATAAATTCTAAATTCCAACCGCTCTCATGAGCGGCGTTTATAATTTCGGGTAAAGTATAGAAATAGCTATTAAATCCTTCGCCCCAGGCAAACTTGCGATCTATCCGCCGTTTCCAATCGCCGTAAGGCGATATGGTTAATTTGGGTTTGAGGCGTGTAAGTTTTTGCCAAATCGTCCGGGTCCATGAACCTACTGGGTAAGCATAATAGCTATTGAGTTCAATGATCAACAATTTACCTTGGGGTTTCAGGATCCGCCGGAATTCCTGAAAGGTTTCAGGAAGTTTAGGTAAATCGTGTAACACCAAACTCGCGACCACTAAATCAAATTCTTGATCTGCAAACGGTAGTTTATCGGCCAGATCCGTTTTCAAAAAATTAACTTGTGGAGAGTGCTCTTTCCCGTATTCCAATAATCGAGACGATGAGTCAAAGGCTTTGACAGATTGAGCGTAAGGCCGTAGGTTGTTCGCCAACCAGCCGGTGCCACAACCCGCGTCGAGGATTTTTAAATTTGACTGGCCAGCCAATCTCGGTTCTATGTAATGCCAAAGGAGGTCGTGTTGTTTCTGACCTTCGTCCGAATTGGAGAATTTGAGGTAATTTTTGGCCAGGTTGTCGTCGGAAAAATCGGTAAGCATGGGCTTATTATACCACTCTTGCCAAGCCGGTGATAAGTGCTATAATAAGGTGCAAAGAAAAAACAAAAATCCCATTCGGGATTTTTTTAACCACAAAGGAAGCTTATGAATATTAAACCCTTAGGAGACCGAATTTTGGTCAAGCCTCTCAAGACCGAAGAGGTCACCAAGTCTGGTATTGTTTTGCCAGACACGGCGGAAAAAGAAAAAAAGGAGCAGGGAGCGGTCGTGGCCATTGGTGATGGCGATAAAATCAAAAAATTGAAACTGAAAATCGGCGATAAAGTGCTGTTTGGCAAATACGCCGGTGATGAAGTGGAAGTTGATAAAGTCGAATATAAATTTTTGAAAGACGAGGACATCCTCGGAATAGTGAAATAATATGGTAAAGTTAATACTAAGTTCTGCGGAAGCGCGGGAAAAAATCATGGCGGGTGTGGATAAGCTGGCAAATATTGTCAAAGTGACCCTGGGGCCGAAGGGAAGAAATGTCATTTTGGATAAAGGTTTTGGTAGTCCGACGATTACCAATGACGGGGTGACCATTGCCAAAGAGATAACTCTGGAAGATAAATTTGAAAATGTGGGCGCAAGTCTTATGCAGGAAGTGGCGGAAAAAACCAATGATGTGGCCGGCGATGGCACCACCACGGCAACTGTTTTGGCCCAAGCCATTCTTAATCACTGGAAAGAATTACGCGGCCAGGCGGATGTGTTGGCAGTCAAGCGCGGCATAGATAAAGCTGTGGAGTTTGTGGTGGAGGAATTGAAAAAAGTGAAAAAAGATGTGAAAACTTCCGCAGAAATTGCGCAGGTTGCCACCATCTCTTCGCTGGATGCGTCAGTTGGCAAACTTATCGCCGAGGCCATGAATGAAGTGGGCAAAGACGGGGTGATTACCGTGGAAGAAGGCCAGACTTTGGGCTTGGAAAAAGAAGTGGTGAAAGGTATGCGGTTTGATAAGGGCTATGTCTCGGCGTACATGATCACCAATGCGGAGCGTATGGAAGCGGTTTGGGAAAATCCTCGTATCTTGATTACGGACAAGAAAATCGCCTCCATTCAGGAAATTTTGCCGCTTTTGGAAAAATTGGCGCAGCAGGGGTCCAAAGATTTGGTGATTATTGCGGATGATATTGAAGGCGAAGCCCTGGCCACGTTTGTGGTCAATAAACTGCGAGGCAGTTTCAATGTCCTGGCGATTAAAGCCCCGGGATTTGGTGATCGTAGGAAAGAAATGCTGGCGGACATCGCGGTTTTAACCGGCGGCGAATTTGTGACTGAAGAAAAAGGGCTCAAGTTAGATACCGTGCAACCGGAATTTTTAGGAAGTGCCAGGAAAGTGATTGCCACGAAAGATAATACGACCATTGTCGATGGCGGCGGAGATAAAGCCGCGGTTGATGCTCGCATTCTTCAAATCCGAAATGAGCTGAAAGTCGCCACCTCTGACTATGAAAAGGAAAAAATCCAAGAACGCTTGGCTAGATTGGCCGGGGGCGTGGCAGTAATCAAAGTCGGTGCCGCGACGGAAACGGAAATGAAGGAAAAGAAATTTAAAATTGAAGACGCGCTGAATGCCACGCGCGCGGCTGTGGAAGAAGGGATCGTAGCCGGTGGCGGTACGGCTTTGGCCAAAATTGCGCCCAAGCTTGAATATTTTTCCAACGGCGTGACCATGGCGGAAAAAGTCGGAGTCATGATTATTCGCAAGGCTATTGAAATGCCATTCAAGCAGATTTCTGCGAATGCGGGTTTGAATGAAAACAGCGCTCTTTCTGAAATCCAGAAAATTGCCGACGCGGGCGTGGGTTTTGATTTTGCAAGTTTCGATCCGAATGATTGGAAATCCGGAATTAAAGATTTGATTGTAGCGGGAATCATTGATCCTCTGAAAGTGACTCGCACGGCGCTGCAAAACGCGGCTTCCATCGCAGGAGAGTTGCTTACCACCGAAGCCGTGGTCGTGGATAAACCCGAACCCAAATCCGAAGCCCCCATGGGAGGCGGGGGGATGTCAGGTATGGGCGGGATGGGGTATTAATCGCTCGGCACATATTGCAAAATTACCGGCCACAAATTCTGCTGAATTTGTGGCCTGCTTGTTTGCGCCGTCGCGCTACACAGGCTAATTTTGCAATAGTGCCTCGCTCAGAGAATTGTTGGATGTGACTAAGTGTCGCAAGCTTAGATTATATTCGCAATTCTAGCCTTTAAAAAATGGCTAAAATAAGGCATTTGGAATTTCTTTTTGGCTAAGGTTAGCCAAGATTTGGCGATTATCTATTGACAAAATACCCATTTGGGTGTATACTTAGCTGTTGTTTAAAAAATGAATAATCGTGCCCATTCGTTCAGGACCGAATTCGCACGCTAGATATAGTGGTCCTGCAGGACCATTTTTTGTTTCTACAATTCTGGGGGTTTATCTTGATTCAGCAGGGAAATCAACATTTGCCCTCAAAGCAATCGGATAAAACCCAGAATTGTGGAGGCAAGTCGCTTCCCAAAGTTTCCAGGAGGAGGAAAGTAATGAACAAGCAAGGTTTGCCAGACGACGCGGATCGGTGGCTCAATACCACTATGATCACGTGGATCATCATGATCGTAATCGGTGGAATCGCAGTTGCAGTCTACCGATTGGTGAGGTGACCGATGGCGTATGAAGGTAAGGGTCATCTAGAGGACGAGGACATTACGGCTTACGATTGGGAGCTTCTCGAGCCAGCTGAAAGCAAGCTTGTTGAGGACCATCTCAATACATGCACTACATGCTCTAGAGTCGCGGTAGAAATGGGCCTGAATAAATTTCTCGATCGACGCAAGCCCATTGACGACGCTGAGTGAGCCGCGATAATCGCTAGTTCCCAGTCGCGGCTACAAACCGGGGCCGGTGTGATGAGACCACCAGAGTAGCATTCCGCTAACTCATCACATCAGTGAATTAAAACAAAACCCGCCCAATGGCCGACCAGTCTGCAATAGATTGTTCCGGCCCCCTTCCCTTGGATCAAAACAGGGAACAGGTTGCAGGCAACAGGGTAGAGTTAACCCTGAAACCTGAACCCTGTAACCTGACTTGGATCCAGCGGAAGGGAAATGATTCCCTGAAAAGTTTCCAGGAGGATGCGTATGAATTGGCAAAGAATTTTCGCGGCGTTTCTGGCTGGACTTGAGGAAGCGTTGGTATGGTTCGTCCGGCACCCGTCGCGAGCACTGGCGGCCGCATTCGTAGCAGGTTTCCTGTTTTCATCAGCCTTCCGCTCGAGTGTGATCGAAGCTGCGCTCACGCTGGCCATTCTATATGGCTGCTGGATCTTCGTCTTCCGGCGCAGAGGCCGACATTAGCCTGCCAATCGCAAGAGGAACTTCGCAAGTTTGTTCCTCTCCTGCCAGTGAGTTTTAAGAAATTAGAACTTAGTGGTAGGGAAATTCTAGATTCTATTTTCTAGCTTCTAGATTCTAACCTTGCTTTCACGATTCTGAATATTTATCCTGTTAAACAGAGAAATTTAGTTGCTCTAGAGTTTACATAAATATTCAGTGTCGTGGATGCAACGCTCGGGTCCTGCCAAAAAAGACGGTCTAAAATTTGCTAGTCGCAGAATTTTAGACCTAAGTCGTCGGCTTCGCGGCGGCATTGCCGCTTCGGCCTCGGAATTCTTTTTTTGTGCAGCATCCTTGCTACAGGTGATAAGGATAGTTCTTTTTTTGCGCGAAGTTTGCGCGTGTGGAGAAGACGTATGCTTGATGGATTGAGCCGACTGGAAATCGTCCTGGGGATCATCGCGTTCGTGGTGATCGGGATTCTTTATTTTCGGGTGCGGGCGTACGATCTGGCTCACCCGGAGATACCGCCTAAGCCAGACCCTGAAGAAGACAGGAAGGGCCTTATCGCCTTCTGTATCCTTCTCGGGGTCGTCGCGGCGTTCACGGTTGTCTGGATCGTTGTCCAGCGTGTGTTTCTTCCGGCTGGATAAGTCGTCTTGAAATCGGGGGCAAAAAGATGTAAACTACCCCCACTCGGCAACTCGATATCATGAAGGAGAGGAACATGGGTGGAATTGTGTGGGGCGGTGTCCCGCCCGATCGTCCGACACCGAAGACCGTCATTCCGAGGCTAAGGGTTAGGAAGTTTGTCTCCATGGCGCACAGAAAATCGCTCTGGGACCAAATCTTCCAAGACGTTCCGGAGTGGGGACAGATCGTGATCATCGGCGCGATTGTGATCGCAGGCGCGATCTGGATCGTGTCGCGGATGTGATGCCACATTCGTGGCAGTGAGGAGAACGCAGATGGAGATCTTGGTTAACGGTCGGCTGACCCCCGAGACCGTCGTGGTCTTGGTGGTTTTCACTCTCGTGTTTCTGGCGGCTATGTGGGCCATCGGACTCACGGCGAGACCGCGTTAGGAGAAGGTAGAAGGAGGAGTTTATGGTTCTAGGGCTTTTCGTTCTCGGAATGATGGTGGGCCTGTCTTTGTTACAGGTCAACCTGGTTCTTGGAGCGATCGTGCTTTTGCTCACGTCCGCATGGGCCGTGCGCAAAGCACGCGAAGGTTATGTCTGGAGGAAAGGGTCGCCGTAAGGCGCCCTTTCCTCCCCATTCATCTGCCGACGAATTCAACAGTTTTGATGCAAATTAGAACAGTTGGATCTCCTGTTCGTCGGCAGTTGAATGGGAGCACTCGGGTCCTGCCAAAAAAAGACGGTCTAAAATTTACTAGACATAAATTTTTGATCCTTAGTCGTCGGCCTCGTGGCGGTCAAGCCACTTCGGCCTCGGAATTCTTTTTTTATGCAGCACCCTCGTTTTTGGGAAAAAGTAGTGTACCGAGCGCCTATTTGACCGCAAGGTCTTGTTTATGATATAAAGCCTAAGTTCACTACAAACTACTCACTACTAACTACCAACTAATTTATATGGCTGTTCCAAAAAAGCACAAGACCCGGTCTGGCAGAAACCAGAGACGTTCTCACGATCACCTTACAGCTTCCAATCTTTCAGTATGTAAAAATTGTAATTTTCCCGTGCTCCCACATGATGTTTGTCAGAATTGCGGATTCTACAAGGGCCGGCAAGTGATTAAGATTAAAACAGTTAAGACGAAAAAGTAATTTATAGTTTTCAGTTGGAAGTTTTTATTGAGTTTTTAATTGTTAATGATTATTAAAGATTCATTCAAAACTAGAAATTAGAAATTTAAAATTTTCATGGCGAATAGACATCTTTCTCGCACAGTAGCTATGCAGTCTTTATACGAGTGGGATTTCAACGACCGGAGCAAGCAACTTTTGAGCATTACGGAATTTAATGTCAAACAGTTTGCACCGGGCCTTGAGGATCCCGCTTTTATTTTTGATTTGATTCACGGCGTGGAAAAACATTTGCCCGAAATTGACGGAATTATAGTTAAAACCGCGCCCGAGTGGCCGCTCGAGCAAATCACCATCATTGACCGCAATATTTTGCGTCTTGGGATTTATGAACTGATGTTTGCTCATGAAGTTCCGCCGAAAGTGGCGATCAACGAGGCGGTGGAACTTGGCAAAGCCTTTGGCGGCGAATCAAGCGGGAAGTTTATCAACGGGGTCTTAGGAACGCTATATAAACAGCTGCCCGAGGATGTTAGAGCCGCCGGGGAAGCGGAAGAGAAAAAAGCCAAAGCCGAATCCGCTTCCGCGAAAGCTTCGGCGGATAAAGACAAAAATAAATAAGCAAAAATCAAAAGCGCGGCAAAAATATACCTCGCTTTTTTGTTCTACAATTATTTCCCCTCCTCGTGAGGAGGGGCCAGGGGAGGTTAATAATATGATTACTCGTGGAGCCAAGTCAGGTTCAAAAGATACAACAAAGATAAGACAAAGGCTTAGAAGAAATCTAACTTTAGCTGAAGAAATATTTTGGAATCAGGTAAGTAAAAGCAAATTTATGAATTTAAAGTTTAGACGACAACATGGGATCGGTAAATATATAGCAGATTTTTATTGTCCTACGAAAAAGTTGATTATAGAGATAGACGGAAATTCTCATTTTACTAAACAAGGCCAACTTAGAGACGCAGAAAGATCAAGATACATCGCATCCTTAGGATACAGGATAATCAGATATAACAATAACGATATCGTTGATAATGTCGATGGCGTATTTCAAGATTTAGAGAACCAATTAAAATTAACCCCCTCTAACTCCCCCTCACGAGGGGGAGAATAATAAGACCATGAGAAAAATTTTACTGATTACGTTTGTTCTATTTGCGGTTCCTTTTGTAGGCAATGCAGCTAACGATCACGTTTGGATTAACCAGGTCCAGGTGGAAGGCGACAATGGCGCAACCGACGAATTTATAGAATTATTTAATCCCACGACATCGCCAATTAGCATCAACGGCTGGTCCATCCAGTACAAATCCGCCAGCGGCAATTTTCCCCTGACCACGGCTAAGAAAAATTTGCCAGACGCAACTATCCCGGCTCTTGGATATTTTTTAATCGCCCAACCTGACTATAACGGTTCGGTGATTGCCGATCATGTTCAATCCACAATTTCATTATCAGGGACAAGCAATGGCGCGACAATTTTTCTGGTCAGTGACACGAATTTTTTGGTAACCGGAACGGATGCGACAATCGTGGATAAATTAGGATATGGCACGAGTAGCACGAACTCGCCGGAAACCGCGAACGCCCCAAGCCCGGCTTCAGAAAAATCTTTACAGCGAAACGGTAGTGACACAGATGATAACTCTTTAGATTTTTCTACGGTTGATTCCAACCCACATAATTTAGCCAGCACTCCGGCAGCACCAACGCCCACGCCTGTTCCGCCGCCAGCTCCTGTGCCCACACCAACGCCAACATCTGTAGAGGCACCGCAGTATTCTTCCGACGTTTTAATTTCCGAAATTTTCCCTAATCCTGACGGCAGAGATGATGGCGAAGAGTGGATTGAACTTTACAATCCTTCAGTCACAGACGTAGATTTATCCGGATGGGTTCTAGATGATGAAGCGGTCGATAGTAGTATTGGCAACGATGCCTATGTGTTTATGGAGAGGAGCGTGATTCCTGCCCAAGCATATTTAGCGGTTAATTTACTTCCGGAAAATTTTGCTTTAAACAATACAAGTGGGGATACGGTGCGTTTGTTTTGGCCAAACAAACAAATGTCGCGAGCCGTGCACTATTCCGATACTGCCAAAGAAGATGAAAGCTATGCTATGAAATCCCAAGATGTTTACGAATGGACCACCAAGGTTTCCAGAGGAGTTGCGAATCAATTTACAGAAGTTGTCGTAAACGGCATCACCTCGTCAGCAAGCTTGCAAATTAAAATCAGTGAAATTTTTCCCAATCCCAGAGGGGTTGATAGCGGCAGGGAATGGGTGGAGTTAATAAATATGGGCCTTGAGCCAATTTATTTGCATAATTGGATTTTGGATGATGGCGACATGGCAAGTCCAATTGGCGCCACGGCATGGAAAATCCCAAGCCCGATTGTCCCACCACTTGGATTCGCAGTCCTCATGATCCCGGCAGGTAAATTTGCGCTTAATAACACTTCGGACACTATCCGACTTTTTAATGAAAATCAGGTCTTAATTGACCAAATTAACTACCAAGACAGTCAAGAGGAGCAAAGCTATGCTCAAATAGATGGTAATTGGACTTGGGGTGAAGCTACTCCCAACGCGGATAATGTCGTGGCCGCTGAAACTAAAGCCGCTTTACCGAATATTGTCATCAATGAGTTGTTCCCAGAGCCCATTCGTGGAAGTCTGCAAGAGGAATTTATTGAGCTAAAAAATTTAGGAGACACAGAAATTGATTTATCTAGGTTTGAGATTGCGGATTTGGCTACAAGTTATACACTCAAAAGTGTTATCAAACCAGGTGAGTTTTTGGTCATCAAAAAATCGGAAAGCAATATTTCGTTTAATAACACTGGCAGCGAGACCGTGACTCTGACTGATGCCCAAGGTCAGTTGATTGCTTCCGTGGCCTATGAGGATGCGCCAGTTAACCAATCGTATAATTTAACTGCTGATGGCACTTATGCTTGGAGTACGGTTTTGACTCCAGGAACAGAAAATAAAATTGTTGCGTTAAGTAAAATTCAGCCAAGCCAAGCGAAAGTTGTGACCAAATCTTCGGATACTCAAAATTCGCTGCCCGGGGCGGTTGTAGAACTGGAGCCGCTACTTGATGGCCAGGTGTCAGGTACTAACATTGATCAGCCACAAGAACCTAATCCTTTGAAAAATTTGTGGCTGTGGCTACTTGGCAGTTTTGCCCTAAATTTGGTTTTTTGTTATAGTTTGGTTAGGTTAATGATCCAAAGGAGCAAGCTATGAATAAACAAGAATTAGTGGATGCGCTGGCGGCCAAGCTGTCAGTTGGCAAAACTGAAGCAGAGAAAGTTTTGCATGCGTTTGTGGATGTCATAACGGAAGCTTTGAAAGCTGGCAATGAAGTCAACATTTCCGGCTTTGGCGCATTCATGGTTTCTGACAGGTCAGCTCGCATGGGAGTCAACCCTTTACATCCAGAACAGAAAATTCAAATCGCGGCCACGAAAGTGCCGAAATTTCGCGCGGGCAAAAATTTGAAAGACGCCGTTCGCATGGGAAACTAATTTTATATAACGGGCCTGCCCGCCGAAGCTTTAGCGTAGGCGGGGTGTCGTATACCGCCTGCGGCTTCGCCGCGAAGCGGCAGGCCGGTAGTACGCCTAATAATTAATTTATTATGTATACGGTATATATTCTATTAAGTCTTAAAGATAGAAAGCGATATTTAGGTAGCACTAATGATATTATCAGAAGATTAGAACAGCACGAAAAAGGACAGGTCATTTCCACGAAAAATAGAAGACCTTTAAAATTAATATACTCGGAACAGTATGATAGTGAGAATCTTGCAAGGCAAAGAGAGAAATATCTTAAGACCCACAAAGGTTATAATGAATTAAGGAACATATTGAAGAATATTATTTAAATACGGGGTGTCGTATACCGGTAGTACGCCTGCTTTGGGAGCAGGTAGACTGGGTTCAATTCCCAGCACCCCGACCAGATTGAAATGTGAACAAACTGTTGATAACTTATTTTAACTAATAATAGCTATCAATAACTTTGTGGATAATTTAACGTAAGCCTTTATTATCCGCGGGATTTGTATAATGGTAGTACGACACCCTTCCAAGGTGTAGGCACCGGTTCGATTCCGGTATCCCGCTCCAAAAAAAATTCGCCGAGAAGGCGATTTTAAATTGCTTGACAAAATTTGAAGTTTTATATATAATGCTGTTACTCATGAATATTTGCCTTGGATTAGTAAATACAAGGGTTTAGAACTGCCACAATCCTATAGAATTGCGGTGGTTTTTTATTACCCACAAATTGGCTAAGACAAAGCAATTTCTTGGGGGCTTATCAGCAGTTGTTAACG
>Ga0209541_10010479_pt1 | contig 14757 bp, 22 predicted proteins | sample RifCSPlowO2_01_FD_184027 | JGI IMG/M metagenome (GOLD analysis project Ga0209541, IMG submission 184027) | Groundwater microbial communities from Rifle, Colorado - Rifle CSP2_plank lowO2_0.1 (SPAdes) (version 2) | ecosystem: Environmental > Aquatic > Deep subsurface > Groundwater | place... | reverse complement strand
CTGCTCCCAAGACTGCGGTATGATTCTAGTATCTGCTTCTCGAGGGTCATTGGAAACGGCGAGTTCTTTATCAGAGTTCTTATGGCATTTCCGGTTTTCCTTAGTTCTTTTATTTTCTTCAGATCGGCCCCTCTTATCGTCTCGTGTATGGTCCTGTCCAATTTATTTTCCTTAATGAAAAATCTGTAGGCCTCGGCAGTTATGGCGAAGCCATCCGGGACAGGCAGCCCCATGCTAAGGAGCTCGCCAAGCGAAGCCGTCTTGCCGCCAACGAGCGGCACGTCCTTTATGCGTATTTTGCTGAACGGCATGACGTATCGCATTAGAATCACTCATCAATTACAGAATAACTTGTCTTCGCCGGCATATAAATTTAAAAAGGCTCTGAGTTGAGTTGGAATATGCCAGGAAAACTAGTCGACATGCAAATTGCATATACAAAAAGATCTGAAAGGCTTGCACACGATATTTACAATGCATTTCCAAAAGTTCTTACAGAGAGATTACATTTCTATGAGGGTCTACTCCGCAATGCACAGAGAGATAGAAGTGCATATCTAGCTATAACAAGAGAGCCACCAACAGCGGTGAGCGACAGAGTAGACGATATACGGAGATACCTGAACGAAGTCCATGGTTTTGATTACGATGATTTTTGCGAGGTAAATGAAAAAATATTCATGAACACTGAATCAAAGCCAAAATTTCAGAACGTACGTGGCAGGGACGTATTTTACATAGCGTCATTCAAAGACGATAAAGGTGATGACAATCCGGACACTGGGTACATGAGACTCTCACTTGCAATGGATGCACTAAAAAGAGCGTCGGCAAGGGGAAGAATCGCGGTGGCACCGTACATGCCATATCAAAGACAAGATAGAAAAGATGAATCAAGGGTTCCTATATCATTTAAAGCGGTCGCGGATATGCTGAACGCCACTGGCATGACAAGATTACTGACATTAGACATGCATTCACAAGCGGAACAGGGTTTCTTCGACATACCCGTAGACGACCTGACACCTATAAACCTTTTTTTACCAATTTTGGAGGAATTTAGTTCAAGCCACGGGGCAGTTCTTGTGGATCCGGATTCTGGGTCGGCAAAAAGAAATGATTATCTAATGAAGGTAACAGGTCACAAGGCGGTTATTGTCGATAAAAGAAGAGATGATTACGACCCGGTATTAAGGACGGCAATAGGTCTTGATAATTTGCCTGGAAAAGTGGCGGTCGAAGTCGACGACCTGATATCAACAGGCAAGACGTTGGCTAGAACGGCATCAAATATCAGTACGTACGGACCGGAAAAGATTATTGTAATAGCAACCCACTACGATGGTAATCCATTTGAGGCTGAAGAAGACGGAAAAAAAGGCGTTCCAAACGGCCTGAGAAGGCTGCAGGAATGTGAATCTATAGATAGAATATACGTAACAGATTCGAATTATAGTCCATCATGGGACCAATTCAGCAAAATAAGTGTTATATCAATCGGTGAATTCTTGGCAAACACAATATTCGAAACCCAGACAGACGGATCCGTGAGCAGGCTTTTCCCAAAAATACCTGAAAAATAATTCTAATAGAACTTGTTCTTCCCGATCTTCTGCTTGTTCGCCTTTACCCAGTCCCTTGCCACAAGCTCCTGGTGACTTAGCCATCCCCTGTCAGCTATGAAATCCCTTTCGACGGCCTGCGCTACCTTGTGCGCCTCAAGATATTCGTCCATGCCGTACTCATGCACCATATATTTCTCCACTGTTTCATGTATCAGTATCGGCACGATTTCATGGAGCGCCAGATCCCTGTCATAATATACTATGTTCTTCTTTTTTGACCAGCTGCCTACGTCCTTGTTGCGCTCCTTCACGACTTTGTTTGAGAGCTTCTTGCCGTCATATCTCAATGATATATGCCCTCCACTGAACTTGACAAGAGTCGCATGTTTCTTTGAAAGTTTTTCTATCAGTGATTTCATCCTTTTTCTTCTCGCCTCGCGGAGTGTCTTGTCAGCAGCAGTAAGGAAAGTTTTGTGACCGTTGTGAGTCAGCAGTTTCATTGCCGTCTTTTTGTCCACCCACCTGAAGCTGCTGTGCTCCCGTGATAGTTTTATCTTTCCGCTCGCATACTCGACAAGGAATGCCCTTTGCATGGATGCAGTCTGGCCGTGTATCTTCTCGTGCGTATAGAAGACCTCAGGCGGCAGCTGGCATATTATTTTCACCTTTCGCAGCCCCGTTTCTTCACGTATTTCCCGCAGCAGTGCTCGTTTGTATCCCTCGCCATCCGTATTGCCCTTTACAAATTCCCAGCCCCTCCAGCCGAGCCTGCGCCTGAGAATAATATATTTTTTCTTGTGGAATATTACGCCGGCAACGAGTTTACGCATAGCCCTAATTGTCGTCATGGGTTTTTTATATTTTCTATACTTAGTTTACACGGTGTGGTATGGACTATAGAGCAGGAAAGAGAACAGAAAGACCAGAAAACAGAGCAGCGATATCGCCCCAGACGTATCGCAGTGACGTCTGTCCCCCCGTTGATTCTCCTGAATTCCCCAAAATGTTCCCGATAGACCCGTCAAAGCATGGGTTCGAAAGGGTGCAAGCCGCACGGTGCAACGGCTACGGTGGTTAGATGGACTTCCAGAAAGGCTCATTAGAGGTCGTATGCGGGCCGATGTTCTCCGGCAAGAGCGAAGAGCTGATAAGGCGCGTCAAGCGTGTCCAGATAAGCGGAAAGTCTTTCATATTGTTCAAGCCGTCCATAGACAACAGGTACGACGCAACCCACGTTATTTCTCACGACCACCGAAAGCTGGAGGCGATAGTGACCGGAACTGACAGCGGAGCCATATCCGATATAGAAAGCCTGGTCGCGAGCAAGCAGCCAGAGGTTATCGCATTCGACGAAGGCAATTTCTACGAAAACAGCATAATAGAACCGATAACAAGATGGGTTAGTGAAGGCAGACGCGTGGTGGTGGCAGGCCTCGACACAGACTTCCGGGGCGAGCCGTTCGGCCCGATGGGCGAGCTCCTTGCGCGCGCGGACTACGTAGACAAGATAAAGGCCATATGCATGCGCTGCAAGAATCGCGAAGCGGTAATGACGCAGCGGTTAATAGACGGAAAGCCCGCCAAGCGCACTGATCCGACAATAGTAGTAGGCGCGTCGGAGATGTACGAAGCCAGATGCCGTTCATGCCATGAAATAATAGACTAAGCGAATGACAATGAGTCATATTCTTAATATATTTCTTTTCCATTAAGGGTTTTCGTAACCGAAAGACGCGCTACCGTATGACGTTCTCCGAACGTCTTTCTGTTTGCGTCATCCAGAAACGAAAAAGCTTAACCCAATATACTAACAAGATTATTAGAGAACTCGCCCTGTGTCATGACACGATCACAGACTTTTTCTGCCCTTTGCTTGAGTTCAGCTTGCACGTGAGGCAAATATCCAATCATTTTCACATTGTATCTGGACTTGATATGATCCAAGTGAGCAACAGTGAGAGGCCCGTTAAGGTCTACAAGAACTGCTTCAGGCATCTTGTCATCTATGGCCTCAATCAAGTGCTCGTAGCTGTCAAGAAACACGACCTTCGAGCCAACCGATTTCGCAAAGCTCGTTATCTTGCCTATGAAGAACAGGTCGACAACAACCGCATAAAAGAGCTTGATATTAGACACATTCCGCGTTAAGATTTTGATAGTACACTATATATATGTAATTGTGAAATTATTTATGCAGACGCGAGGGTAGCCAAGTCTGGTCAAAGGCGCAAGTAAGCTTCCTTTAAACGGGAAGTTTGGGCGAAGCTTAGGCGAAGCTCAGAAATTGATCTGACTTTTGAGGGACCTTGTCGGTTAGTCCGTTCGGCGGTTCGAATCCGCCCTCTCGCATTATTTTTTAACAACGGCAGTCGCAATGATATTCTTTGAATATTTTCCAAATGCCTTCTCCCGGCTGCCTAAAACCTTAACGTTCTTGAAATGTTTTTTAAGTAGTGCTTCAAATTCGTCTTTTGAGTATAGGTAATAATACCGCTCATATCGCTTGCCATTAACATTCCAGCCTATGTACGACTCCTTCTTCGCTCCGGCAAAACGCGGCTGGTCCCTGTTCCAGACACTAATAAAAACCGAAGCGCCATCCTTGGCAATTCGTATTATTTCTTTGAGAGCCGCATTGCGTTTGTTCCACTTTATGCAGTGAAATGCATTTGAGACGGCAATAGCATCAAAGGAATTGTCTTTGAACGGTAGATCCAGAGCGTCCGAGACAATAAGGTCAATATCAAGCTGCTCCTTATTTGTTTTGTTCCTTGCAATACTTATCTGGCGGTAAGAAAAATCTGCTGCTATTATATTTCCTTCTGTTGCAATGAGGTTCCTGCCGGCGCCGCAGCCTAAATCTAAAATAAGTCCCTTCTTGTTCCTTAGAAATTCAATGGTATCCGTCACAGGATTTACCCTTTTCTTACTCCAGTCATCTGCAATATTATCCCAGACTTCGCGCTGATTCATGTTATAGAATTAGATAGATAGAGTAAAAAACATGTATCAGAACTCTACAACTGAATTATCATATTGGGAATTTATCACTACTTTTCCGTTTCCCTTATAAACGTGTCCAATCACATCAGTTGGAAAGTATCGATTTAGACAGTCAACAACTTTTGGCCATTCAGATAGGGTCACCGCCATGACATATCCCACCCCATTGTTGAATTTTCTGTACATATCTCTTGACGGTGTTCCAAGTTCGTGTGCATATTGAAATATTCTTTGCGGTCTAAGTTTGTGATTGGTATCAATTTCTATAGTAACATCATTATTTGGCATTAATTCACGCAACTTCGAAAGCCCGCCACCCGTTACATGGACCATTCCATGAATATGTTCATGATAATGACGTAGAAGTTTTTTCAATGCAGAAAGATATACCCTAGTAGGTTTTGTAAGCTCAGCACCCACAGTAGGACCCCAAGGTAGAACGCTATCAATATTCATCCCCCGTTTATCAAAAAATTCCTCGCGATAAAAACTTAGTCCATTCGAATGTATTCCGGAACTTTCTATACCTATAATAGCGTCTCCAGGCAACGCGTTTTGGTATAATTCTTGTCCCCTCTCCACGTACCCGGTGGCTGTTATTCCCATCTCAAAACCCTTTAGGGTGTTTATGATTGCGGTCTCGCCACCTGTAATTGCTACGGAGTTCTGGACGCAAAGATTCACTAAACGTTTAATAATCCTAAAAAGTCGCTCGTCATTCTCTTCTTGCATCAAAATATGATCCTGAAGATGTGCAGGCACGTAGCCGCCTTCTATAAGATCATCGACAACCATTGCAAACGCGTCTTGAGCGCCTGCCTCAACTGTATCGTTAAGCCAGTGCAAATAACCTTTTGTACCAATTCCGTCTGTTGCGTCCTGAGAATCGTATCCAGACCAATGTGTCTCGTCTCTCCTCATACGAAAACGTTTTCCATGAGAATAGAGGCGGATATGACCTTCAGTAGAATGAGTTTCCTGTATCAGTCGCCTGACCTGATCATTGAAAGGTTTGGTAGGATCGTAAATTTGTCCCTGCATTGTGCTAATTTAATATCAATATATTTATATCAAAAGTAAAAATTTTCCGTAATTTTCTAGCATTTCAATTATTGCACGTTGCAAATAAAATTACAAACCCCTGCGGTCTGCCTCGTTGTGAATTATAACCGGGCACTGCGACGCGAATAACATATTCGGTCCTAAACTAATTTTATTCACGTCAAACGACTTTAGAAATGTCTCGGTCTTCGGCGATAGCCCTTCCGGCGAGCCAAATATCACGACAAAATCCTTCTGGAATTTGAATTCCCTGACATCTTTTCCGCTTTTATCAAGAAATATCATCTGAAGATTCTGCTGGCTTTTTTCATACACAAGCTTCTCAAAACTCTTTTTTGCTATCTTCACCCCAGCGCGGACGTGCGTCTCCTCGTTAAGTGCCAGGTGCGCACCTTTCGAAAGTGCAAATTTCAAATAATCGGCTATAGACCTTTCGTCATGCTTTAGCCCGCGTATTTCATTGCCATAGAAGCTGACCGTCTTCGGAGCATTGTCAGGGCCTTCCATCACGACATGTATCGCCGTATCTTTTCTGACGTCGCCCGATATCCACAATGCATTCGTTATTGCGGCGCAAACGGAATCGATCTTGCCCTCCTTTGGCAGGTTGTCCAGGTCGATGGACGCGTTCGTTTTCGCCTTTCTTGCCCGTAATATGAACTCTTTCATAAAAGTGCTCCTGTAGGAATACATAATATATTTCTTTTGCAGTACAAGCAGAACTGTAAGTTCTGCTGTACAACAAGAGTTTCACTCTTGCTTGTAGCGATTTTCTTTTTCAAAGAAAAGCGTTAAGTGCTCCCGTCGATATATCAAGCTTATAGTGAAGCAAATAAATAATCAGAATATCATACATTTGCTTCACATATAGTTCCCAAGGATGTAATACTGTATTATTTCCTTGTAGAACTATAAACATTATGCCCTGTTTTTCGTGTATACTGGCTGGATTTAATTTTTGTCGCTCTTTTCTGTGATATCAACAAATTCTTTCGCAGTGATTATCTTGACGTTCTCATATTTCTTTAGTTTGAGAAGATGCTTGTCGCCAGAAACTATATAATTCGCGCCAGAATTTATGGCGCATTCTACGAACTTGTCGTCTTCTGGGTCTGATTTGACGATATTTTCCTCCAGTTTTCTGCCTATGACAATATGGGAAAGTGAAATTATCTTTTCTACAATTTCGTCTGCGGCTAGATTATGCTTCGCAAGCAAACCTTTGAATTTGTCCCTGCTGATTACGTCCTCGATCTCTGACAATATTTCCGGGCTGATGAAATTCATCGCGTCCTTTCTTTCTATCTTCCTGATTAGCTCGGCCTCGTTTCCTTCCCATAAGAATCCAGACACAAAAACATTGGTATCCAGAACCAGCTTTATCATTATTTTCTCACTTCTTTTATCAGCTTGTCAAGGTCGCTTCTTGAGAAACCTTCTTTTTTAGCAGCCTCCCGTATAGGCTTGGCAACTTCGTCGAATGTTTTTTTCACCGCCGGCCTGTCGATTTTCTTCAGGATTATGGTGTTGCCCTCGCCGAACACAAGAAACTGGTCTGATTTCTTTATTTTCATCTGGTTCCTCAGTGCGCTTGGTATGACTACCTGGCCCTTTTCGCTTATCCTTGTCATCTCCACTTCCATCTTTCTCACCTCATTTTACTTGTAGGAATAGTAAGATATATACTACCAAGTATTAATAGCCGCCGCATTCGCCGCACTGAAACAGTTTTGTTTTCATATTCAAGCCACAATGATTATCCAAACGTCATGACCTTGTCTGATTCAACAACAAGATCCAGCATGTCATCCATTGTGGAAACAGGACATATGCCACTCTCTTCTTTGTCACGTACTTTTAAGCATGTCCCGCATGCCAGCAAGACGCCGCTTCTTTTCTTGAACGTCACTATCATTCTTTGCACGTCGAATTTATTGTCCTGAAGACTTTCGCATTCAACACCTTTTCCGGGCAGAAATAACTTCACGGTGTGCTCCTTGTTGAGGGCTTCGTCAGTAAATGAAAAGAGGGATTTGAACCCCGGCTTGAGTGCTCCCAGCGGGATTTGAACCCACGTCAGCGGCGTTCCCTAGCCCCTTATACGCTGTTTTTCCGCCAGCGCTTTTTCCAAAAGGGCTTTGAGAGGCCGCCATCCTTGCCGGGTTTTCCGAACCCTCCTTGATGTTCCAAAGAAAAGTTCGCTAGACTATGGGAGCGAATACAATGAGGTTGAAAAGAAAGGTTTTAAAATCATTCCAAGAACAAAAGCCCGTACATGACTGCCATGCCAAGCAATATGGTCAGCACCTCTATTATGGAGTTTTTCGCGCTGAATTTCTTGTGCAGTTCCGGTATCAGGTCAGAACCAGCTATGTAGATGAATCCGCCGGCAGCAAATGAGGCAAGGATATTTATTGATGTGTCAAGGTAGGCGCTTATTACCAGCGCAACCACGGCACCCAAAACGGCGGTAACGCCCGTAAGGAAATTTAGGAATATAGCCCTTCTCTTCTTGAAACCGCCGTGAAGCAATACGCCAAAATCACCTATTTCCTGCGGTATCTCGTGAAATATCACCGCCACAGTGGTCGCAATTCCGACAGGCACGCTTATCAGGTAAGAAGCCGCTATTATCATGCCGTCTATGAAGTTGTGAACCGCGTCGCCGAAAAGGTTCATGTAGGCAAACGTGTGTACGTGATGCTTCGATATAGGTATATGGCAGTGCCTCCAGTGGACTGCCTTCTCCATAATAAATGAAACAACTATGCCAAGTAGTACGTACATGGCGATATCAATCGTGAACCCTGTCGCGGCAACTTCAGGCAGCAGGTGGAAGAAAACGTCGCCCAATAACGCGCCCGCGGAGAACCCGACAAAGTAAAGCAGAAATTTTCTTATCACGATATCCTTTATGACAAGTGTAAGCACGCCTACGAACGACATAAGGCTGACTATTATTACGCTGACTATTGACAATATTGCCGGGTCTGTCATCAGAATAATTACATGTTATTAAACTTAAACCTGATTGTTAATAACATATTAAAAGTCTTGTGTCCAGAATTAATAACTATATCATGGCAAAAATAATCAGCATGTCGCTCAGCGCGGAGCTCCTAAAAGATATTGACTCTATAGAGGGCTTTTCCGGCCGCTCCGACACCATACGAAGCGGCGTGAAACTGCTTCTCGACGACCTAAAGGAGAAAGAACGTCTGAAAGGCCATGCGGAGTGCGTATTGATAATGATGCATAACAAGAAGTTCGAGGACGCGTTCATCAAGACGAAGCACAAGTACGAGGACATAATAAATACGCAGGTCCACAGCAACCTCTGCCACGACAAGTGTCTGGAACTGTTCGTACTGCACGGCTCGGCCGAGAAGATAACATCATTCCTTGCTGACATAAGAAAAAACAAGCGTGCGGACTACGTGAAGCTCGTCGTGCCTTAATGTTTCTTTTTAAGCATTCAGTTTTTACTTCTGACTATGAGGATGGAAAAACCTGCACTGTATAGGTATGCAGACCAAGTCATGAGATCGTTTGAAATCAACAATGAATACCAGGCTCCGTTTAGCGATACAAAGCATACTGTAGACGTGCAAGATTTGAATCTTAATACAATAAATATCTGCGGCTTAAAAGCCGCAGTATTTTTGCACGAATGGAAGTAAAATATACGTCCTGAAGGACGGGGTACATGGAGAACCAAAGGTTCTCCTGTACAGGTGAAGCGAAGCTTCACCTTGTATTAAACCCATTCGATGCAATAAAAGATGGATCAGTAGTCATAACAAGGTGCCGTCACCCATCAGCCGTTTACGTTATTAGAGTAAACGACACAGAAAGAGGCCGTATTGTTATAGTGAACCCACAAAAGAATCTGGACATGTTTGTGGGTTCACTTATAGCGCTCAAGTAAGTATAATATCCAGAATGTTTACTTGGAGCGCTATAACATATGGAGAGACTGGAATGCCAACGGGCTTTACGCACCTGTGGAGAGTGTATTTTCTCTTACAAATGCAAATGAGTCTATAGAGGTAGAAAATGGCAAGTTACTAATTGGTCATGCGACTTACCTACCTTATTTTGGATATTCGACACACGACGGAAGACGACATGTCTCTAAACCTACGATGATATGGGCAGACGCTTATACAAAGATATCCCTAGTTGATTGATTTTTACCATTCGTCTGAAGTGTCAATGGATTTCCACAGATACAGCGAGGCGTAGCTCCTGTACGGACTCCAGCGTTGGGAAAATTTGTCCAGATTCTTTTGCGAGACATCCTTTACACCGTAGAGTCTTGCGATTGCTTTCTTAATGCCCAGGTCGTCTGCAGGAAAAATGTCTTCGCGCGCCAGGGAAAACATGAGGAACATCTCCGCCGTCCATCGCCCTATTCCCCTTATTTTTACAAGTTCCTCCAGGACCTTCTGATCGGACTGTGCATGAAACTTGTGGGGACTGACATGGCCGTCGATGAATTTCCTGGAAAGGTCTTTCATGAAAGATATTTTCATCCTGGAAAATCCTGCTTTTCTTATCCGTCTTGAGTCGAGCTCTGCTATGCGTTTGGGCGTTATCCTTCCATTGCACAGTTTCTTTAGGCGGTTGTATATTGTCATCGCCGCTTTTCCTGATAGCTGCTGGTTCGCTATTGAAAGGACGAGAATATTGAAATAATCCTTTCTCTTGCCAAGCTTGAGGGTGCCGTTTTTCTTTATTATTTTACTTAAACGTGCGTCCCTGGATAGAAATTTCCTGGCTTTTTCCGACATAACAATCATCCAGTACTTTTGATTTAAAATAAGAGAATTTAAGTCTGCGAAAAGTCATATCTTACTATGGGCTTGTAGTTTGGTTTGGTACAAACCGGACTGCGGGCACAAATTAGAATAATTTGGGCTTGTAGCTTAGCTTGGATAGAGCGCTTGAATCAGAAGATGGCGATGCTTCGGACCAATTCCAAGTCTAAAGAGGTCGGGGGTTCGAATCCCTCCGGGCCCACTTAAAAACTTTATATCCATTAATACCCTAAATTATTACCATGAACAAAAGTGAAACACTGTTATTGATCGCTTCTTTATTTGCTGTTCTTATCGTAGCGGGCTGTACTTCCCAGACACCGACACAACCAGCCGGACCTGGCTGCACGCTTGAAACAAAGCAATGCTCAGACGGTTCCTATGTAACTAGACAAGGTCCTAACTGCGAGTTCGCGGCATGTCCTGAACCAAATCCTCCGGCGGGCGACACAATAAAAACTGCGAGCAAGCAGGGAATAGCCAATTATATTGTTGACGGAAACGGCATGACACTTTACTACTTCACGAGAGACGCTCAGGGAATAGGCGGGTCAGCACCAACAAGCACGTGTATCGGGGGTTGCACCGATATATGGCCAGTATTCTATGCAGGCGAAATAAAAATACCAAGCAACCTAGACGCAAATGATTTTTCGACAATAACAAGGGGTAATGGCGATATGCAGACAACTTACAAGGGATGGCCTCTTTACTATTACTATCTTGACACGAAACAGGGTGACACGATTGGTCATGGAGTCGACGGTACATGGTATATAGTGGCCCCGGGCACAATTTAATTTTCTATCAAACACTATGGCATTTTTGCATGCTTTTAAGATTTTCCGTTGAATTCTAATTATGCAGGCACTCGAAGCCCTTAAGAATTATTTTGGGTACTCAGAATTCCATCCGTTGCAAGAGAAAATAATAAACGATATACTCTCTGACAAGGACGTCTTTGTGCTCATGTCCACGGGCAGCGGCAAATCATTGTGCTATCAGCTTCCTGCTATCATGAAGGATGGCATAACAGTTGTCATATCCCCACTTATTGCGCTGATGAAGGATCAGGTCGACAGCCTGCGCGTCAATGGCATAGGGGCATCTTTCATAAACAGCACCCTACCAGTGAAGGAAATAGAAGATGTAAAAATCAGGCTGCTGGAAAACAGGGACAAGATACTGTATGTCGCGCCGGAAAGGCTTGCCTCGGCTGATTTCCTTGACTTTCTTGGAACGTTGAGAATATCAATATTCGCAATAGACGAAGCACATTGCATATCCGAGTGGGGACACGACTTCAGGCCTGAATATCGCAGACTGGGAATATTGAGGGATATTTTTCCTAAGGTGCCTATAATTGCGCTTACCGCAACAGCGATACCGGTCGTAGAGAAAGACATAATCAGCGCACTCAAGCTGCGCACGCCACAAATACACAAATCAAGCTTCAACAGACCGAATTTATTTTATAATGTAAGGCCAAAGGAGGACGCATACGGGCAGATCCTGGAATATATAAAAACCCACCCTAAAGATTCCGGAATAATATATTGCCAGAGTCGAAATTCCACAGAAAATCTTGCAAGAAATCTTCAGGAAGATGGCCTGCGCGCACTGCCTTATCATGCTGGCCTGACAAAAGATGAAAGAAATGAAAATCAGGAACGTTTCATAAAAGACGATGCAGAAATTATAGTTGCCACGATAGCGTTCGGAATGGGAATAAACAAGCCGGATGTACGCTATGTCATTCATTACGACCTTCCGAAGAACATAGAAGGGTATTATCAGGAAACGGGAAGGGCCGGAAGAGACAGGCTTGACAGCGACTGCATACTTTTCTTCAGCTATGGCGACAGGAAAAAAATAGAAGTGCTAATAGAAAAATCGCACAATCCGCAGAAAAAAGTTATAGCCTACAAAAAATTGGCCGAAATGATAAGATTCTGCGAAAGCTTTGAGTGCAGGAGGAAATTTTTGCTGGGTTATTTCGGGGAAACATATGAAGAGAGTTGTGGAAAATGCGACACATGTCTCACGCCAAGGGAAACTTTCAACGGCGACGAAATTGCAAGGAAAATAATTGTATGCATCAAAGAGGTCAATCAGAGATTCGGCATGAATTATATAGTTTCAGTGCTTACGGGAAGCGAAAAGTCCAGAAGATTATCTTCATACGGGCATAACAACCTGGGTTCTTACGGAGCTGGAGACGAATACAACCGGAAACAGTGGCAGGTTTTCGTGCGAGAACTGATAAATCGTGGTTTGATAGATGTAGCTGGGGACAAATATCCGATACTCAAACTGAACCAAAAAAGTCTGGATATTCTGTCCGGGAAAATTTCAATAAGCCTCACTAAACCTGCAGAAATGGCAAGAGAAATCGCTATAGTTCCGCAGCACGATAAGCAGATAACAGGTGAAATAGATCGCAACCTGTTTGAAATCCTAAGAAGCCTTAGAAAAAGCATAGCCGACTCGGAGAATGTGCCGCCCTACGTCATATTTCACGACTCCACGCTGATAGAAATGGCAACATATTTTCCGCAGGGCACTGAAAGCATGGCAAAAATAAGGGGCGTAGGCGACGCCAAGCTTGAAAAGTATGGTCCGAAGTTTCTGGAAAAAATAATCAATTACTGCAAACAGAACGGTATAGAAGAAGTGATAATAACAAAGAAGCCGGCAGCGCAGAGTTCGGATACTTATAGGCAAACGCTTGAGCTTGTCAGGCAGGGCCTAAGTATAGAAGAAGCCGCAAAAAAGAGGGGACTGGCTACAAGTACGATAGCTTCGCATATAGAAAAGATGATACGCTCGGGAGAAGATATAGATATAAACAGATTTGTCACCAAAGAGCAGCAGGAAGCAATACAATCGTATATTAAAAAAACTCGGATCCAAGGTCTCACTGTCATAAAGGAAGCCCTGGGTAACGTCTATTCCTATGATGAGATAAGGTTGGTCAGGGCTAAAATGAATATGAAGAATTCCGAAAGTTCAATAGTTTAGGGTATACAAAAGTTTACAAGTTAGTAGATGTACAATATGCAGTATGACAAAACTTAAGTCTAGAGATGAGAACGTTAGAAACGCCTTGAAGCTGCTCGAAGAAGGCAAAACCACAGTTTCAAAAGCCGCAGAAATCGCAGGTATAGACATATGGTCTTTCATCGAGAAGTTAAAGAATTCAAAGATAGTCTGGGTTAAGGATGATGTTGTGAAAAAAGACCTCGAAGCTTTCAAATGACCTATTTATCTAGAAAGTCAATAATTCATTCCGGTAAATACTATACTTATCTGGGCTGTATACCTTTCTTCTATATATCATTCTCTAAATATTTCATACGTGTTGAGAAATTTTACATTACACTTTTCTTCCATTTCAGACACAATAGACTTTACAGACTCTTTAAGTAATATTTCTTTTTTCCACATTTGCCTTAACAGAGTTGGTAAATTTAATGAGTTAACCCCCTCTATTGAAGCCTCTTTTATTGCTATGCGATCATTTGTCAACAAAATCATTTTCCTTGTTTTCGCTATGGATATAGATTCTGCTTCGCCTTTTCCAATATTTCTTTTAGATAGAATTTTCTCAGATAGTTTTATCTCTCTTTTTGTGGGTTCGATAATATTTGTATTATGAAATACATTCTCTACGAATTTGTAGCCCAATAAATTGGCTCTTTCCAGTTCACTTCTAACAGCGCTGCATATGAATAGACTTGATTCGGGAAATAATTCTTTCAATAACACAACTTTACCTATTTTCCCAAAGATATTTGCTATGTCGGTATCCAGAATAGCATCCATCTATTTCATCTTCTTCATGATGGTATCTGCTTTCTTCATATCCTTTCTGCTGGCTTCTATCACTATTTTTATCCCTCTTTCTTTCAGGGCTTCTTTGAAATCAAGCAGTGTCACGTCAGCAATCTCTGCTGCCCTTCCAAGTGATATGCCACCTTTTCTATACATCTCTATGGCCGCTGCTATACGTAAGTTTTTGTTTTTTTCTAACATTTCCCTTATAGCATCTTTTACAACATCGGATTTGCTGGAATAATAACCAGCATCAATAAGGGCTTCTATCTCCTCTTCCATGAGTTTCGGCAAACTATAGCTGCTAGGCATTTTAAATCACCAATAACTATTATCAATAGTTATCTATTTAAAACTAATCCTGCTTTTTATATCATCTTCTTGAGAAGCTTCCTTATCGTCTCGGGATCGCCACGGCCCTGCGTCTTCCTCATTACCTGGCCGACAAGGAAATTGAAGCTCTCCTGCCGCCC
>Ga0209541_10010477_pt1 | contig 14760 bp, 15 predicted proteins | sample RifCSPlowO2_01_FD_184027 | JGI IMG/M metagenome (GOLD analysis project Ga0209541, IMG submission 184027) | Groundwater microbial communities from Rifle, Colorado - Rifle CSP2_plank lowO2_0.1 (SPAdes) (version 2) | ecosystem: Environmental > Aquatic > Deep subsurface > Groundwater | place... | reverse complement strand
ACGAAATGTTTCCCTGCCCATTACTATTAGTGATTTTACAAAACGAGCGACCGAGAAGAGATATTCTCTTGGGTCAGATAGAATAAAAGTGATTTATCCTGTAGTGCCACAAGCACTTCTTTTTGGAACAAAAAGCGCAGAGGAAGACCGGGAGATTTTTAAAATAAAAAAAACTTACAATATTTCCGATAATACATTTGTGATTATTTCCGTATGTCGTTTGGTTAAAAGAAAAGGTGTGGAATATCTTATACGGGCTGTAGCCGAAATCCGTGATAAAGATATAAGGCTTCTTATAATAGGAGATGGACCCGAAAAAGATAATCTAATCAATCTTGTAAATATTTTGGATATAAGAGACAGAGTTTTTATTTTAGGCAAGGTAAAGGATATTATTCCATTTTATCGTATAGGAAGTGTTAGTACACTAGTTTCTTATAATCTCGTAGATGACGGAGATTTTGAAGGTCTTGGTTTGGTTTTACTTGAAGCGCAGTCGTATGGAGTTCCTGTAATTGGTACCAGAAGCGGAGGAGTTCCAGAGGCGTTCGAAGAAAATACAACTGGTCTTCTGGTATTTCCACAAGATGTGAAAGCTCTGGAGAATGCTGTGAGAATGATGATAGATGATAGAGAAATGAGAGATCGTTTAGCAGAAAATACTCACAGTTTTTTGGAAAGAAGATTTGGTTTTAAAAATACAATAGGTCGCTATATAGAGCTTTGCAAGAGCTTATGATATAGTGATTTCCTATGAATATAGCTGTTATATTGCCTATAGGAAAAAGCGACTATTTGGCCAATACTGTTCTAGATGGACTCATAGATTTTCAGAGTGAAGACGAGAAATTGTCTTTTATTGTCACAAAAAAATATCCAAATCCATTTAATCTTCTAAAATATGAAAGAGATGAGAAGGATTTTATTGATTATGCAAAGACCGCTGATATTGTTATTTTGGCTTGGGGTAAAAATAGCACCAATTTCAGTTTGGCAGAAAAAATAAGCGCATGGCAGAAAACCGCTTTTGTGGATGGTTCAGAGCTTGGCAAAAATAATAGGTCTGATGAAAGTATAAGAAAATCCGTTTCTGAGGAAAGATATAATGGTATTGGCGCCATAGATTCAAATATGCTTACAAAGTGTAAACTCTATTTCCGTAGAGAAAAGCCATATATAAAGGGAATTATTCCACTGCCATTTGGAATAGAAAGAAGGTATAGGAAATTTTTTAAGAAAGGAGAAAAAAGAGATATTGATTTCTCATGTATTTTTGGACAGGATGAATATCCTCCACTTCGCAAACAAGCTAAAGAGTTTCTGGAAAAGTTTTGTCGTAAGAACGATTTTTCATGTCATACAAAAAAGACAAAGGGATTCAATTTTGATGACAATACAAAACTGGCAGGAAGAGATGATTTTTATAAAATCCTTTCTAGAACAAAGGTGGGTATTTCTATAGGCGGTGGAGGATTTGATACTGCCAGATTTTGGGAAATATTGGGAAGTGGGGCTATGCTCTTGACTGAAAATATAGCTATTTATGAAGAAAATAGTGATAAACTAGATTATAAAAGGATAGCGCAATTTAGTAATTTGGATGAATTTAAGTTAAAAATAAAAGAACTTGGGAATTATATTCGTGATGTATACGACAATGATCAGGACAAACTTGATAAAGAGTATGATAAAGTCATAGAAAATCATTCCACTAAAAATAGGGTAAAAAACATTATTGAACATTTCAATGAAAAATAATTGTCATATTTGCAATACTGCGACTAGTTTTTTTATGAATAAGGATGGCTATGATCTTTATAAATGTTCCAATTGCGAATTGGTTTATATGAACCCTCTGCCTCTGCAGACTTTCTTGAATAAAGAAGTGTATTCTTTGGAATCCGGATATCAGGGTAATAAGGAAAACGATCTGTCAAAAACTTTTCCAAATAAAAAAACAAAAGATATTTTAAAATTTTTAGGAAAAAATAAAATAAAAGGCCGAATTTTGGATGTCGGCTGTTCAAATGGCGAATTTCTATATCATGCCAAGAAAAGGGGCTTTGAGGCTTATGGCGTGGAACTAAATAGCAGGACTGCGTCTATAGCCTTGAAAAATGGCCTGAATGTTTTTAAAGGACTTCTGCATGAGGCCAGATTTGAGAATGATTTTTTTGATATTATTTTCCTTGGAGATATTATAGAGCATGTTCTTTCTCCTAGAGATTTTTTGCACGAATGTAAAAGAATTCTAAAGAATAGCGGGACAATAATCATTTCTACCCCCAATCTGGATTGCGCTTGGGCAAAGACCACCATATTTTTTTATAAAACACTTGGAATCCCATGCTCTTCAGTGACTCCGCCGCATCACACATTTCAATTTTCAGGAAAAAATCTGGATATGCTCATGATGCAAACAGGTTTTATATATACCAACAAGTGGTTCTATAAACAACCTCGTCTCATGTATGAACTGGGCTCATTGCATCTATTGAAAAAATATAAAGCCAACAAAAATATAAAAAATTTGGTTTTTATGATTTTTTCTTTTATTTTGTATACTCTTTCTTATTTCGCGGTTGCCAGCACCAGATCTTTCAGAAGAAAGGATTTCGGAATGTTAAGTATTTATAAAAAATGAATAATAATCTTTTAAAAATCTATTGTGGCATTTTAAAATCTGAGGCGCCATATCTTGAAATACTAAACCCGAATTTTGGTTTCAAGAAGCGCAAGAATATTTTTGGGGACAAAGATATTTTTGATGATTTTACTTCTCCCATTTTTAATATAGTTTCCGAGCCTTCCATTTCCGATTTTTTGCTTATCCCGCATAATTATTTTCAGATAAAAAATGACAAGCAATACATAAGTAATTTCATCTCGCTTTCAGAAAAATATTCAAAAAAGATTATTATATTTGCCATTGGAGACTCAACTGAACATATAGATATTCCGAATAGTCTTATCTTAAGAATGTCCCAATACGAATCTCGAAGGAAAATTAATGAAATAATTATCCCAGCCTACGCCGCGGATTTGTCATATGGAAAACCAATTTTATATAGAACCAAGCAATCTATGCCTTCTATTGGTTTCTGTGGCTGGGCTGATATCAAGGGATTTTTGCCAAATTTATCATTTCTAATAAAGAATTTTATATCTTTGAACGGATCGCATCGCAAGGGATTGTATTTTAGAAAAAAGACAATAAATAATATAAAAAAATCACTGATAATAAAACCAAATCTGATCGTAAGATCTGCGTATGGAGCCAGCGAATCTACAACAGAAATGAATCCGAAAATAGCCCGCGAAGAATATAGAAATAATATGATTGAAAGCGACTTCATTCTGGCTCCAAAAGGCGATGGCAACTATTCTGCGCGATTTTATGAAGCTTTGAGCCTGGGCAGGGTGCCAATACTTATTGATACTGATTGTCCTCTGCCTCTTTCAAAGGAAATTGATTATTCAAAGTTTATTTTGAAAATTTCATATAAGGATATAGGAAAATTGGATAAAATAGTTGCTGATTTTTATAAAAAGTTGTCTAATGAAGAATGGATCAATATGCAAAAAGCCGCCAAAAACGCATTTGACCAATACCTGCGTATTGATGTATTCTTCCGTAATCTTTTTAAGAATGAAAATCTTATATATTGAAAATATACGCCTACCGACAGAAAAGGCCCATGGAATACAGATTATGAAAATGTGCGAGGCTTTTTCGACCGCCGGTCATGATGTTACACTTCTCGTGCCCAAGAGAAAAAATATTTATAACACTGATCCGTTTGATTTCTATAAGGTCAAAAAGAATTTTATTATAAAGAGGCTATGGGTGCCAAATGTGCTTTTTTTAGGTCCACTGGGTTTTTGGATACAATCATTATTTTTTGCTGAAATGTCCGCCTGGTATTTTTGGAAATTCAAACCGGATATTCTATATTCCAGAGAAGAAAGAATATTGATCAATTTTATCTTTATTGCTAAAAATATATTCTGGGAATCACACAGAGGGACATGGAACATAGCTTCCAGAATAGTTGCTAACTTCTGTAAGAAAATAATAGTTATAAGCAAGGGTTTGCAGGATTTCTATCTTTCAAAATTGCCAGCATTAAAATCAAAAATAATTGTTGCTCCAGACGGGGTGGATCTCAATTTCTTTAACATTAATCTCTCAAAGGACGAATGCCGAAGAAAACTTTCTCTGCCATTGGATAAAAAAATTGCTCTGTACACCGGGCATCTCTATGAGTGGAAAGGGGCGCATATTCTTGCGGAGGCTTCTCGCGCAATTAAGGATGATGAGTCGGCCGTTTTTGTGGGTGGAACATCTCATGATTTAAAAAAGTTTATAAATATTTACGGAAATAATAAAAATTGCTTAATCTTGGGCCAGAAACCCTATTCTGATATTCCTTTTTATCTTAAGTCGGCAGATGCGCTTGTATTGCCAAATTCTGCTAGAAATGACATAGGTAGTCTATATACTTCACCGCTCAAGCTTTTTGAATACATGGCAAGCGGTGTGCCGGTAGTAGCTTCTCGTGTGCCGGCTATTTGTGAAATATTAAATGATTCAAATTCCACCTTGATAACACCCGATGATCCGAATGCCCTTTACCAAGCCATAAAAAATGTCTTTAATGATAATTTTGAAGCGCAAAACAAAGCTCGTAAAGCTTTGCAAGATGTAAATATGTACACATGGAACTCCCGTGCTAAACTTATATTATGAAATAATGACCCTATAAATCAAATGAAAATTATTCTAATTTCTTCAACAAATAATATCCAAAGTGGCTATGGAAATCTTACTCATGAGCTATGTATGTTTCTGAAAGGAAAGGTTGATTTTACTCTTCTTCTCCCTCATGATGAACAAAGATACCCCTATACTTCATATCCTGTGGAATATATTTTGCCATCATATATCTTTAATTTACGTACATCAAAAGTTCTTCAATATTTATTATTTAAATACAAAACTGACGCCGATATAGTGCATTCTGTTTTTGAATTTCCCTATGCTCTTATAGCAGCCCGTATAGCAAAAAAAAATAAAAAGCCTCTCATTATCGGATTAGCGGGAACATATGCTGTAAAACCTTTATTCCAGTTTCCTGACAGTATTTTTTTGCGCCGAGCCTATAATCAGGCGAAATCCATGATTTCCATAAGCCAATTTACTAGAGATATGGTAAAGAAATATTCCGAAACAAAAACTCCTATAAACATCATTCATCCTGCGGTTAATTTCGAAAGATTTTCAAGGGTGTATGATGAAAACATTGTTCGTCAAAGATATCATGACAAAAAAATACTTATGACTGTAGGAGCCCTGAAGCCTCGCAAAGGACATGATATTGTTCTGCGAGCTCTATCTATACTTAAAAAAGAGAGAAATGATTTTATTTATTTAATTATCGGAAATGATGAAAAGAGAAGTATATATATGGAAGAGTTGAGTAAAATTATTGAATTGGGAAATTTGAAGGAAAATGTGGTTTTTCTAGGTTCAGTAAGCGATCATGATATACCGTATTATTTCAACGCATGTGATATATATATTCATACTCCTGTTATGAATAATTGGAATTTTGAAGGTTTTGGCATAGTGTATCTGGAGGCTGGTTCTGCGAGAAAACCAGTAATAGCTTCCAACTCTGGCGGCACTCTAGATGCTGTGATACCTGACAAAACTGGACTAGTAGTTGCTGAAGGGGATATAAACGCCACTTATTCTGCGATCAAAAGACTTCTTGATGACGAAGCGCTTAGGAAATATTTGGGAAATGAAGGATTTATTTATGCCAGAGACCATACATGGGAAAAACTCGGACCGAAATTTCTTGATATTTATAGAAAATCATTAGAAAAAACATGAAAATAATTATTTTATCTGATGATTTTCCGCCAAAATCGGGAGGCGGGGCGGCAGTAATAGCTTCTATACACGCCTCTGCTCTGACGGAGAGAGGATATGAAATAATTGTCATCACTACCGTAGAAAATAAATCTCAAGCAGGGGAATCAAATGAAAATGGAATAAAGATTATAAGATTGTACTCAAAATACAATCCTCTTTTTCGTTCATATCTGTCTCTCTACAATCCGTTCATATTATCTAAAATTAAAGAAATCTTAGAAAAAGAAAAGCCAGACATTGTCCATGCTCACAATATACATTATCACTTATCGTATCACTCACTGTCATTAGCGAAAAAATATTCTAAAGCGCTTTTCATCACTATTCACGACTCCATGCCCTTTCATTACAGCAAACTTTTTCCAAAGTATCCCTATCAGATTCCCATCAAAACCTACAAAGTTTCTTTACTGCGCCAACTAAAGGATTTTCGTTTCAGATTCAATCCGTTGAAAAATATCATCGTAAGACATTATTTATCATTGCCAAATAAAATTTTCGCGGTTAGCTATGCTTTAAAGCAGGCTCTATTAGATAACAAAATAAATAATGTTGAGGTGATACACAATGCTATCGATGTAAATAAGTGGAGCATAGATAATGAATCTATGAATGAATTTAAGAAAACACACGATCTTTTCAATAAAAAAGTCATTATGTTTTGTGGAAGATTGAGCAGGGCCAAGGGAGGAGCTGTGCTCATAGAATGTATGCCAAATATAATAAAAGAAATTCCAAATGCCATACTTCTCGTAGTTGGAGAAAAGGATATAGAAGCTTCAAATATGCTCAAAAAGGCAAAAGAACTCAATATTGATACAAAGCTTGTTTTTACAGGCAAACTATCAGGAAATAGCCTTATACAGGCTTATGGAGCATCTGACGCGCTTGTTGCTCCATCTTTTTGTTTTGACTGGTTTCCTACGGTAAATCTAGAGGGTATGGCTATGAAACTGCCTATAGTGGCTACATGTTTCGGCGGAAGTTCTGAAGCCGTGAGAGATAGAATAAATGGTTATATAGTAAATCCATATCATAAGGCAGAAGTGATTGATAGGATTGTGGATTTATTGGAAAATAATGATGAATCTAAAAAATTTGGAGGAAATGGTTTTGAAATATTGCAAAAAGAATTCAATTTAGATAAATATATAGAAAGCACTATTTTTTGGTATAATGAATTTTTATAAATTATGGATTTCTATAACACTTCATTTTATGATAAGGCTAGCGCCGATTATTCGTCAAAGCGGTATCAAGACAGGCCGCAGAGCTATGTTCAGTTTTTTTTCAAAAACCGACTGTATATACTTCTCAAATATATAAATAAATTAGTGAAAAATAAAAATGATTTGAAACTTCTGGAAATCGGTTGCGCTGATGGCATTGTAATTAATTCAATAATAAACACTTTTCCACATGCATTCTCAAGATGTGTCGGAACTGATATATCTCCAAATATGATAGAAACAGCACAAAAAAGAAATGAACATAAAAACGCTTTATATTTTTTAAAAAACACAGGAGAATCTGGATTATATGATATTGTTCTAGCGGTAGGATTTTTGAGCCCAGGCATATTTGATGAAGAGTTTGCCTATATTAAAAGTCATTTGAAATCGGATGGAGTAGTTATCGTTTCTCTAGCTTCGCGAAAGTCTGCATATACTCGTATCAAGCTTCAATATAAGGACTATATAAAAGACTATTGGAGTCATTCCCAATATAGGGATTTCCTTGAAAAAGATTTTCAGATCATTGATTCTAAGCCTTATGGATTGTTTATTCCCAAACTATGGGCATTTCCTACAATAGCTAGAGTTATTCAACCAGCTGTGGAGTTAATAGGAAGTTTTTTTCTTTCAGGACTTTTTCATGAAAAGCTTTATCTTCTGAAAAGAAAATCTTGACGCTTGATACACTTTCGGCAGATGGCTCTTTATAAACCATAATATTTTTTGGCCAACGCGAGATTGAATTCCAAAAACCTTGCGGTATGTAAACATATCCGCCTTTTTATTGACTTCTATTTTTTCTGGATGTTTAAGTGGAAACTCGATCTCCTTTGTAACCATTTCTCCCAAATATCCCTTAGCTGTTTTTGTGTGAGTAGCTCCTTCTCCAAAACCGATATTTTTTACAAGATTTTTGTGGGGAACTATTGCCAATCCTTGCTCCTTCATGCACGCGTATGTCCATGCCACATCCCATGTGTCTAGCTCGCCATTGCGCATTCTTTGAAAAAGGTATTCAAAATAGTCTGCCACTCCAGGATTTTCTAGAATATTATAAAGCTTTCTTTCTTTTCTTATATGTGGCCAATCATTCATACTGACATCGTATTTTTTCCACGCCCTTCTCCATGTTGCCCATCCCCAGATTTGCGCTATGCGTGAAAAATAATAACTTCCATCCATGCTATTTGTATCTTGTATATTTATACCTCCTATATGCATGATATTGGGGTTATTTTCATATCGCGTGAGTAATTCTTGACAGAATAGGAAAAAGGATTGATTTGGAAGACAGTCATCCTCCAATACTATAGCTTTTCCAACATTTTCAAAAACCCAATCAAGCCCGCTAGACACTCTTTTTTTACATCCTAGATTTATGTCTGAATAGTTTTTCATCACTTTGCATGGCCAGTCCACCTTCTCCACGATTTTGCGAGATTCTGTGCACAAAATGTCCTCATCTTTATTTCTAGGACCATCAGCTACAATAAGTAGTATTTTGGGTCTCATATTTCTGATAATCTCAAATACAAGTCGAGTCTCTTTTGGTCGTCTAAATATGAAAAAAGCAATAGGTGTGTCAAATTGTTCAGTCATTTATTTTAAAATATTTATGATATTTGCCGATTATATAATGTTGCCACATCATTTTTCTGCGACCTCGATAGCTTTTCATGACGAGGTCGGCATTTGTTTTATCAAGTTTATTTTTTTTAATAAATGACTCTGTCGCTTTTTTCAAAATTTTCCCAGCTTTCCATAGGGTTGCAAGTGAAGTGTTTTGACTAGGTTTTTTTATAATCATTATGTCCTTAATCAGATCAAAATCTGGTCTTGAAATTATAATATATTGCGAGATATTTCTGAATGCCACATTTAAGGCGTTCTTATGCACTGTTGGTTGTGTGGTATCACTACCAGTTATGGATTCATTATGAAGTCTTAGTTTGAAAAGCACTTGAGGTATATTGGCGCAGAGCAGTTCTTTTCCCGGTCGCGAATACATCTCATAATCTTCAGAATGGACAAATTGTTCGCTATATCCTCCATTTTTCTTTATAACTTCTGTCTTGAAAAAAATAGAACTATGGAACATTACATTGTTAAATAGAAATTCATATCTAATTACCCACGGATCTATAACATTTCTACTTATTTTTATACTATTGCCACTAGGGTTTACGCATTCAGTCCAGCCACCTACTACATCTATGTTAGGATTTTTTTCCATAAAGTCGTATTGGGTAGCGAAGCGATTCGGCAAGGAGATATCGTCCTGGTCCATACGCGCTATGTATTTGCCTTTTGCATTGCTTATACCTATATTCAAACTTTTTATAAGACCGCTGTTGACTTGATTATCTATGAAAACAATACGAGGATCTTTATATGATTTTATGATTTCTAGACTGTTGTCTTTTGAACCATCATTGACAATAATAAACTCAAAATCGGTGAATGTTTGAGAAAGCACGCTGTTTATAGCTTCTCTTAAATATTTTTCGCCGTTATAAACCGTCATTAAAACTGAAATTTTTACATTTTCATCCATGATTTGGGTATTAGATTATCTATGTTTATTGAGCTATCATTGAACCATTTTTGGGGCGATATGACTATCTTTTGATGATTTTTATTAAGCCAGGCGCCCCACCAGCTGAATGTGCTATTGGCTATTATGTTATGCCTACACCCGGACATTAATATCAAGTCCTCCTGGGGATAATCAGTATTGCTTATAAGTGTGTACATTTCAGGTAATTTTATATAATCTTTTGCCCATTGTATATCATCGGTAAAAATAAAAAAATGAGGAGAAATAACTTTGTTTTTCATGTATTGAACGGCTTTTTCGTAATATTCTTTAGAACATGCTCCATGAAATGAACTTTTTTTTCCTTGCACATAGTCTGTTCCTCTAAGATGAATACTTACGGAGTTTACTGATTTTATTTTTTGCATGACTGCTTCACTTGTATCTGAAAGTTTGTTTTTTAAAGTAAATTCTTTCAAAATTATATATTTTACCTGATTTAGGTACTCCTCGCTTTGCCAATCATATACGCGATCAGTTTCAATATAATCTTTTTTATTAAAAATCCGTGTTACGAGAGTATCAAATCTATTAGCTATTCCGGCTTGGATATTGAAGTTATCAAGCATATATTTTCTATTAATTCGTCCTCTATACCATGATGTGTCAAGAAGTAAATCAGTGTTTTTCTCCACAGACAAAGCCCTTCCTTTGACATATTGGAAAAGTTGATTGCCCAGTCCGCCAGTCAGTTTCATGATTATCATATAGTTTTGATTGTATCTCACCAGTACAAAGATTTCAATAGATTGTATAATGATTATAGATTCTTTTGATACCTTCCTCCAGATTTACCCTAGCTTCCCAACCAGTTTCGCTATTAAACCGTCCGCTATCTATGATAATATCACCAGGATATCTGGCATAATTATTGGGGAAAGGGACATGTACTATATTTCCTTTTCCGACGCATTTTATTATTTTCTCCGCTATATCTTTTACCGAATATGCATAGCCAGAACCACAGTTATATATGAGATTTTTTAGTGACATATCTGCTGTAGTGACAAACGCGTTTGCCACATCATCCACATATATATAATCTCTTAGCTCTAGACCATCGCCGAATATTTCAATATTTTTATCATTTAAAGCATTTTTCATAAATAGGGAAATTACCGATCGACTGTTTTTTGATTCATAGCCATATACATTTGTGAGTCGTAGGATTGCTACTGAAATATTATATTTGTGAGCGTATTCCTCATATATAGACTCTGCTTGCTTTTTTTGTCTCGCATATATAGTTTCTGGATTTGTCTGGAAACTCTCGTCTATTAGAAGCGGGTTAGCTATTCCATACACTGTCTGTGAACTAGCAAAAATAATTTTACATTCAGGATTATTTTTTACGACAGATTTAAGCAGGTTTTTTGATAATTCAATATTTATCTCTTGACTCTCGCGACTATATTCCAGATCATGCGCATTGATTTTGGCTATGAGATTTATGATAATGTTATGTTCTGATACCAACCTATCCATATTATTGAGATCTTCTCGAGTATTTATTTTTACAATCGCTCCGGCATCGGAAAAAGCCATAGATGTTCTACTGCCAATAAATCCAGACCCGCCTAGTATTAGCACCTTTTTTCCTAGAACGCTATTTCTTCTCATGTTTTTTCTTGTAATATTCAAATGTTCTTTTCATTCCGCTTTCCAGGTTTATTTTTGGTTTCCATCCGAGTTCATTTTGAATCTTGGTTCCATTGAGAGCATAGCGAAAATCATGCCCCGGCCTATCGGAAACATATGAGATGTGCTTATCGTCTTTCTTTGCGCATTTTAATAATAAATCAGCTATTTCTTTATTAGTATGTTCAGAAAGGCCTGGAATATTATATATTTCTCCATTTTTTCCATTATGAAAAACGAGATCTATGGCATCTATGTGATCTTCCACGAAAAGCCATTCGCGAATATGCTCACCTCTGGAATATAATGGAACTTTTTTATTTTCAAGCAATAGTGTAATAAAACGCGGAATAAGCTTTGTTATATCCTGATGTGGTCCGTAGTTATTTGAAGAACGAGTGATAACAGTGTTTAGTTCAAATGTTTTATTATGGGCTCTCACAAGCATGTCTGCTGCCGCTTTTGACGCGCTGTACGGATTGTTTGGCAGTATTGGCGAATTTTCCGTAAAAGGTTTGTCATTTTTTGACAAACTGCCGTACACTTCATCGGTGGAAATATGGTGGAAACGCCTAATTTTATATTTTTGTGCCAGTACTAAAAGATTATTAGTTCCTAGGATATTTGTTTCGATGAATAGTGTTGGATTTTTTATACTTGCATCCACATGACTCTCCGCGGCGAAATGTATAATATGGGTAGGGCTGTGTTTTTTAAATATCTTTTCGAGCCTTATTATGTTTTTTATATTAGTTTTCTCAAATATTATATTCTTCTGATCTGGGACAAGTATATTATCTTTTGAACCCGCTTTGGTGAGACAATCTACTATTATAAATAAATAATCTAAGTATTTTTTTGAAATTATATTTACATAATTGCTGCCGATAAACCCAGCTCCGCCAGTGACCAATATAATCTTATCTTTTTTTATTTTTAATGGCATGATTGCTTTTTATATGAATTGACGCCTCTAGCAAACTATCAATTGTTCCGATATCATACCATTCTTTTTTAAGCACTGAATAGTCAAGACCATCCTCTTTCAAGTATAGGTTATTTATATAGGTAATCTCTTTTTCACCTCTCTCTGATATTGGTTGATTGATCATTTTGTCAAATACGGTATTGTCATATATATAGGCGCCGACTACTGCTATATCACTTTTAGGCTTTTTTGGTTTTTCTACCATTTCTACTATTTTCCCTTTCTTATTTATGGAAGCGATACCAAACTGGCTAGGGTTTTTGACCCTTTTTAGAAATATTTTTGCTCCACTCTTAAAATCTTTGATATCGTTTGTAAAATCATCTTCAAAAATATTGTCTCCCAAAAGTAAAATACAATTATCATTTCCCACATAATCTTTGGCAATATACAGTCCATAAGCGATACCTGATGGACTGTTTTGAATGCCGTAGACGATCTGTATCTGCTTTTTTGTTTTAGGGGAGATAAAATGTTCTCCTGAACCGAGAAGACGCACAAAATCATCAATGTGGTGAGGGGAGGTAACTATCATTATTTTATCAATGCCACATTTTACTAGTGTTTCTATGGAGTAATATATAATAGGCTTGTTATAAACAGGAAGAAGGTGTTTGTTTGTAACCGCGGTCAGAGGATGGAGGCGAGTGCCATTGCCACCGGCGAGAATTACTCCTTTCATATCTTTTTAATATTTTTTCTTAACATTTTTCTTTTTTGAATGTTTTTTGACCTGTTTAGCAACCCAGTGATATGTCTTTTCCATGCCGTCGCGGAGTGGGGCGCTGGGAGCCCAGCCAAGTTTGGACATTATGAGTCTATTGTCGGAGTTTCTCCCGCGAACGCCCAAAGGCCCAGGAATATGTTTTATTTTTACTTTTTTGCCGCTGATTTTCATAACCATTTTTGCAAGATCATTTAACGATACCATTTCCTCTGAACCGATATTGACCGGACCTATAAAGTCCGATTCCATTAGTCTCTCTATACCCTCTAGGCATTCGTCAACATACAGAAAAGATCTAGTTTGTTTTCCATCTCCCCACATTTCTATTGTGCCTCCGTTCTTCGTTTCTGCGATTTTCCTACAAGTTGCGGCTGGAGCTTTGTCTTTTCCTCCACGCCATGCGCCTTGCGGACCAAAGATGTTATGGAAGCGAGCAATTCTTACATTGAGTCCATGATTCTTGGCATAAGCTAGGTACATGCGTTCACTAAATAGTTTTTCCCAGCCATATTCACTATCTGGATCAGCCGGATAGGCAGAATCTTCACTACAGTTAGGATTTTTTGAATCAAGCTGGTTTCTTTTTGGATATATGCAAGCAGAAGATGAATAGAACAATTTTTTAACATTCATTTTTTTTGCTTGTTCCGCGATGTTGAGATTTATCATTGCCGAATTATGCATTACAGAGGCGTCGTTCTCGCCAGTGAATAAATATCCTGCTCCTCCCATATCGGCCGCAAGCTGATACACTCTGTCAAAGGCTTGATTTAAGATTTTTTCACACACTTTAACATTGCGTAAATCTCCCACTACAAATTCATCAGCTTTAGTTTTGCTAAACTCTGGACGCTTAATATCCACTCCTCGCACCCAACACCCCTCTTTTTTCAACCTAGTTACCAGATGATTACCTATAAACCCCCCAGCTCCGCATACAAGTGCTTTTTTCATAAAAATATATAGTATTAGAGATTATATCCCTTTTATTATTTCTGTACAACTTTACTATCTTTATGTATTATGTGCTGTATGAATGATAAAAAATGGCTTAGTAATGAAGATTATGACTTTATTTTTGACAGAGTTCCACGGCTTTGCGTAGATCTAGTTATAAAAACAGAAAATGGCATTTTACTATTTCTTCGTGATATCGAACCATGCAAAGGTCAGTGGTGTCTGCCAGGAGGAATGGTTTATAAGGATGAAACAATAGAAGATGCATTACATAGAATCTTGAAAAAAGAAACAGGTTTGAAATCAAGAGAGATAAGAATGCTCGGTTATATGGAGTTTTTACATGAGATCCAGAATGGAAATGACAGGCATAGTGTAAGTATTGTATTTGAGATAGAGCCAGACATGTTGGATATTAAGCTTGATGCTCAAGCTTCAAAATTTAAAGTTTTTACTAAAATACCAGAAAACATGCAGGCGGTGCATGGAGAATTTCTTAGGCAGAAGGGAATATTTAAATAAAAAATGGATAATTTGCCTATCAGTTTATTGCTTTTGCAAAAATAACTACTATATGTAATAGTTCTACACAGATTCACAGTTAAACCAATTTACAAAAAGGAAAAACTATGACGCACATTGAAAACTCGCGGGAGCCGAGCTTTTTGCTTATATACG
>Ga0209541_10010473_pt1 | contig 14766 bp, 8 predicted proteins | sample RifCSPlowO2_01_FD_184027 | JGI IMG/M metagenome (GOLD analysis project Ga0209541, IMG submission 184027) | Groundwater microbial communities from Rifle, Colorado - Rifle CSP2_plank lowO2_0.1 (SPAdes) (version 2) | ecosystem: Environmental > Aquatic > Deep subsurface > Groundwater | place: Rifle... | reverse complement strand
AATTGCTAGTGGCGGTTCTTACCGGGCCAAGGACATTGATCTTGTGCAGTTTAATGCACCCTGGGCCCGCCTGGACGGCCTGTTTGATAAACAAAACCGCATACTTAAAATGGTTGCGGAAGGTAGCAAAGTTCAGAAGACTTATGAGCTGGGCGGTAAGACATACAAACGCTTAAGTTTAGAACGAACCGTACCAGCGGTTTTGTTTGAGCCTAACCACCTGCAGCTAGTTATACGTGGTCCTGAGCAGCGGCGTGAATACTTTGACGATATCTTACAGCGTACTAAAACTGGCTTTAAGAGCCTTAGAGTAAGCTACCGCCGCACATTAGCCCAGCGTAATTCCCTGCTTAAACAAAACAGAGTGCGGGCAGATAAACAGTTATTCGCTTGGAATGTCCGCCTCAGCGAGCTGGGCTCACAAATAGTGGCTGCCCGGCTCGATCTAATTGAGGATATTAATGCTCAGATTAGTGATATTTATAGCGACATTTCGGGTAAGAAGTTTGTTGTTAAGCTTGGCTACGAAACACCTATAAATACCCAACACTATTCTTCTAGGTTGCTGTCTAAGCTAGAAATTAGTACCGAAAAAGACTTTGAGCGCGGCTTTACGGCTTATGGCCCGCACAGAGAAGACATCATAATTTATCTGGATGAGCAGCCAGCGAATATTAGTGCCTCAAGGGGAGAAATACGTAGTTTGCTACTGGCACTGAAGATATATGAACTCAAATTACTAGAGGAAACTAGAAACAAGAAGCCTATATTTTTGTTAGACGATGTCTTTTCCGAGCTTGATGGCAAGCGCCGCAAGCAGTTGGTTGCGCACCTGAAGGGTTACCAGACGATTATTACTACCACCGACGCCGAAGCCGTCTTGGAATATTTTTCCAGGAATACAAAACTTATCCCTCTCACGAAAAATACTTAACAAGTTAAGTGTCTACAAGGCATTGACTGATTTAAGTATTTCTTTTGGTACGTCCGGATAAATAACGGAACTTAAAATTATATCTGGAGGATCAGTTACCACGCTCCACTGCCCATCAGTTTTCTTCATTATTATCCGAAGAGTATCTTCGCCTTCATGGGCAGGAACGATAAGCCCACCATACCAATCACCACGCTGGAAAAGAGTGCCGCTGGCCAGCTTGTAGCTATAACCGGGCGGTAGCCAATACTGTCTATCATATTTATCTCTAATTGCGGTCTCAATTATTGGTTCTTGCTCCTTAAGCAAAACCGAAAGTTTTTCTTTTGAATAACTAGGACTAACACTAACATTTATAGGCTTTGAGCCAACCTCGAATTGACTGCTTATATCCTCGTAATCGTTTCCACCTTCGGCTAAAAGAACATAACTACCCTTTTTAAGCTTTGCACTGTAATTAGAGGTAAAGCTGGCTACAGTCGGTTGACCGTAAAGACTGTCATTGGCTAGCTCACCAGCCTTAATGATTTTTGCTTCGAGCGGAGCGTTTATTTGAATTTTTACGTCCGTAGAACCCGAGCGTATCAATAAAAAAGCAACTGCTAACATCAACGCCACTAGTGGAATGAGAAGTACAATTCTACGTCTCATACTATTCTCCAAGTCCGTAAATAAATGGATTGTTAAAGCCAATGAAGGTTATTTCATAATCTGTCGGGTCATAGCCCTGATCGCGGATGTAGGCGATCCCTTGTCTTCGACCAACCTCCGTACCGGCTTTAATAGTAATCGCGATCTTCGCTGTGTCGCTAGGATATTTTACGGATTGCCCATAACCGATAGATGCATATCGGAGCTCGAACGGTAGTTTAGCTAAAATCGGGTAGCTAGCCCGCAGATTATCTTGTTCCGTATTAAACTTCTCGCCGCCAACAACCTCCCGCTGGCTTTGCTCTTTGGGATTATTTTTCAAATAATCCTTCGCTTCTTCGGAATTTGGTACTGGCAGCAGGAAGACATTAGCCGGCTTTCCTAACTCGACTTGAACAGTCTGAGTATCCGATAGAAAACCGCTTCTGCTGGCCTGAATCTTATAAATACCGGGCGGTAAGTAATATTTACCTGGCTTGATGGCCCTATCATTAATTTGAATAGCGGAATCGCTCGGAGAAACACGAATAATTAATTGGCTTTTATTTCTATGACTAAAGAAATTGAATGCGACTATTCCTAGCAAGACTATAGCTAGGAGACTAAAAGCCAGAAAAGAATATTTAGTTTTTCTACCCATTTCTACACCTACTTTAACCTATACCAATCAAACTCTTTTAGATAACTTATAGCAACTGTGGCGGCAGCTGGCGCTTTGGTTGGGAAAGAAGAAGATGCGATATTCCCGTTAAAACCGCCCAAACTACCGACATATATAAATGAGTGCGCGCTTTCGCCGTTTCTTATAGCAATATCGCCGGGCTGGAGATCTTGAATGGTGATAGGATTTACCTTTATGTATTTCCCCTGACTAACCGCTTGGTCCAAATATTTTTGCTGAGCGATAGTATTACCAGCCCCGTTACTCAACTTACCGCCAAAATTGTATCCCGGGTCGGCTCCGCTATTAAGCATAACTCGCGTTACAAAAGCTCCGCAGTCGATACCCGGATAACCTCCTCCGGAACCACCTACAAACTCGCCATTAGCCTTAGCTTTATTAGTGGCATCCAGATAGGCTTGGGTTGGTTCTACTCCCGGAGTATGCGGCGAAGACCAGGCGTATTCTTTGATTATATTGAATATTTCACTGGTATCACTACACTGTCCCGATATGCCATTGGTCTGGTTGGAGGACGAACCTGCTTTTATAGCTGCAATAATATCTTCGGTAGCGCCCTTTACAGCGCTTTGCTGCCCAGTTTTATTTATATAAAGAGTAATAATAACTTTGTTGCCATTGATGTCAAAGACACCACTATTGCCAGTTACGTTACCGTTCATGCCCCACTTGGCCGCTTCCGGTCCTGGGTTTATGTTGAAATAATTTTCATGTAATGCAGTTTGAGCCGCCAGGTAGCCGCTACCGGAAGAAGTATAAATGGCCTCCATCGCCTTGGTTAGATCAGAAACGGCGGTCTTATTAATCGATGTAGGAGGGTCATGGTAATAAGCTACGATATCAGTAGAGTTATAGCCCAGCGAGTGTGCCGCTGAGTTAATGGCGGATAAGCCACCAGCTGCATCTATTAGGACATTTGCCCGAACATTAGATGAATTAATATTAAGTGTGCTATTCAGGGCGTCACTGAGGGTTATGCTTTGGCCCGCCGCTAGACCCTCATTATTCGGTCCGTATAGTTCCTGAGGGGTAATTATCCAGGACTTAGACAAATCAGGATTGGTTTCCAAGAAGGCGTGGGCGATAATTAGCTTCAAAACAGAAGCTGTCCTATCTGGCGACTGGTCGGAATTATGGGATGCTATTACTTGGCCTCCCACCTGTTTTACTAGGACTGATTGTAAGCTGTATTTGCTAATAATAGGCGCAATATCTAAGCCAACTCCGTTTCCTGTGCCAGAGTTAACTGTGCACGAACAGCTCGAAGTACCTCTCGTTCCTCCGGTGCTCGCCCCAAACTTGTCTTTATAGTTAATGGCGGCTTGAGTTCTAGATGCCACAGACCCTTGTCCGCTACCCAACAGACCTTCGTAGTAGTTATAGACAGTCTCTGTAGCCTCTTCAATGGTTGCATTGGGCGCATTAATTTTATCTGTGACGGATGACTTATAACCGCCGGAAAGTTCGTCCCACATATACTCCAGCTGAATACCTAAATCACCGGGGATGACACCTGCTTTGGCAGCTTTATTAACTAAGTTTGTTTGCCTCCCGCCAGAGTCACCTTGGATATCTAACCATTGCACTAGCCCATATGCACGAAACCGTGAAACAGGAGAATCGCTCAACTCACCCCCATTATTTACCCGAGGATCCCATGTTCCTGCTGTCTCAGCTTCAAAGTTTCCCATTAGAGCTGCCACTGCAACCGGGGTTAATCCCCTTCCTATTAGATTATTCCAGACCTTTTTGGGGTTATCAGAGCCAACAAGATTGGCGCTAGAAGTGCAAGCGCCGGATGACCCAGCATCATAATAAGGATGTTGTTTGATAATACTCTCTAGATCGTTGCTAGTTAAAGCAATAGCATTGCCAACGTTGAGTATTAAAAGTGACGATGCAAAGGAGAAAGCAAAGAGGCTTTTTAGTATATCTTTAAAATTATGTAACTTCATTTTAAAATCCGATGTGTACATGGTTTCTATGGCCTGCGTGAGTGCTTTCTGGGTAGCACCCCGGGCAAGATTTACCACCATTTATCTCTAAGTCAGTGAAAGCTTGATCGTGTATATCCCCATAGCCATCACTTATTAACTGCTGGGGGACCAGCTCTGCGGGTAACTTATTCAAAAACTGGACTAAGCGTAGGTTATCTGATCTTTTTTCGGGCGTAGGAGGAGCTGCTAAAGTTTGACCATTTACACTACTAATATCAAAGGCTTTCCCGTAATTATGAACACCGCCCGTTACTCTATGATCGCCGCATAAAGCATAGGTGCCTATTGAAAAGCCGCCATTTTCGATAATGTAAAGCATTAATTTCAAGACGCGCTCGTCAAATTTATCAACAAAACACTGCTGGTAACTGCCTGGCATTCCTCCCTGGATTGATTTTCCGGCAGCCGCCTGCTCGAGATCGTAACAGTCACCGGAATTGTCGCAGGAATATTTCGTGCCTTTATAGCTTAGAACCTTTTGGGCTAGTTCCTGGGTCGTGCCGCTCGCTACGGCGCCCGGGGTACCAGTTGGCTCTGAACTATTTTGATCAACACTACTTTCTGGGTTTTGGATGCCGAGGAGTTCGTCTAGAACGTTCTGGTAGCTTTGATCTAGGCGCCAACGGAAGACTAAATCTCCGTATTTTGAGTTATTCGGTCCCAGATTCTTAGGCGAGCAAAGTCCTTCGTCTTGCAAATTACCATCAGAGTCACGTTTAACACTGCCGTCAGTTAATAGCTCGCCAATATCGCTACTAAAACACTTACCATATTCCTCCAATATAGCGTCAGCTTGGCCGCTGTCAGCCAAAATCTGGGCATTTTCTATGGAACCAAACGATTCGTTATCAATAAGCTTTTCTTCTTCAGTACTCCAACCCCACTGCACAATTTTATAATTAGTGTTGTCATCTGCCGCGTCGGCGGCAACCGCCGGGCGCAGATAGTTAGTAAGAGGTGAAAAGATCGTAGCTAGTACTTTTGGTATGTTCATAAAGAAGCTGGCGATTTTAGTCATATTTAGTTCGGAGATTTCCATGGCTAAACTCGCGGCGACTGAATCGGGGTTATTAAGCGCAAAAAACTTTTCAAAATTGCTTTGCTTAGCCTTTTGCTGAGCGATAAACGCGTTATCTTTTATACGGGCTAGATTAACTTCTTCATTAGTCAGGGGTCGGCCATATAGTTGCTGGCGCTGCATTTCCTGGGCATAGGCTACGCCGCCGGCGTCGGCTTGGTTGGCGAGCGTGTCATTGCCTAAACCGTTATAAAAAGCGCCCATCTCTGCAAGTACTAACATTCGGGCAAGGTAAGTTGCCCCTTCAGTAGCTACCGCGAACTTACCTGTCCCGGCGGCGAATTTTTTCGAGGTGTTTTTTATAGCCGCACGTCCCGTGGGAGTAGTAAATTTCTCAGAAATTTTAGCGGTAACGCGGCCAATAAAACTTTTTGCTGCAATCTCGGCACTTTTTTCAGCAGGACCTATAAAAATTGTAGCTACCAAGTTCGCGGCGGCAATCCCGGCGACAAGGCCTGTATTTGTTATAGTTGGGCAAAGATTATCGGCAAGGAAATTGGCTGCGCTGCCGATAGGACCTTTTGGGAACAAGACATCAAAAATACTGAATTCCCCCGACCTTGCAGCTTGAGGGGAAACTTCAAATGAGGTGTCGACAGCTTGGCCGCGGGCAGTTTTTTCTGGAATCGAATCAGTAATATCGCCGATGCGCCGGTTGAAGGCACCAACCGCCTGGGCAGTAACGTCGCCCTTTTTTTGCTGGCTATCGGCTGAAGCTATAGCCAGGAAGGTTTTAATAGCCGCTTCGTTCTGGCTGTTAACAAACGCTTTCGAAGCTTGGACTGAGCCATCATAAACAATGCAGACCGGCAAACCGATCGCGTATATAGTATTTAGCGCGCTAAGTAGCCCGCTATATGCAGTTTTACCAGTTAAGGTCTTGACTATGCCATCGATTTTACCCGTTACTTCTGGCGGTAGCTCACCGGTAGCTCGGAACTTCCTGTTGCAATCAGCTTTTGCGAGGCAATCATCAATAGCCTGGTTGGCTTCTTTGGCGGCAGTGCTAACACCGCTAATTTTTGCCCCTTCTTTTGGCGTTGTAGATATTTTTTTTCTGGTTTCCTGCAAGGCCAACTGGTCTGCCTTTTCCTGGCTTAGACCGAAAAATTTAGCACCTTTTAATTCATACCACCGCAGCTGTATACCCCACGCGCTGAGGAGCTTTTTAGACGTTTGGCTCCGGACAAAATAATTATTGCCGCGTAGAACGTCATGCATGCCCTGGTTGAGTTGGGAGGCAAACCTTAGCCGATCTTTATAGTTGGCAATTGGTCTACCAAACTGGGGCTTCGGTGCTTCAATCACCCGCTGCTGGCCGTTTATATTTAACTTCACAGCCGTGATTTTTTCAGCACCTAGGATACCTTTAGTTGTTTCAAAACTTAATATACCAGTGGCCTTCATATTATTGATTACGGCCTGCGGCCGAAGGCTTGCCATCTTGACTCCGGTTTTATTCTTTTCAAGCAGGGACTGCGCCTTACCCCCGGCAGCGTCAATGGCTGCCTTGTCTGCTATCAAGATCGCGGATTGTTTATAAAAAGTCCTGGTTAATCTTACGAGCCTGTATTGTTCAATATGATAAGCCAGCTGGGGGATTTTTAATGCTGGGAGAAAAAAAGCCAAAAAGCCGACGACTACCAGTAATAGGCTAGATCCCCCCGCGGCAAGGAGCAAGCCTTTTCTCTTGGACAGGGATTTAAATCTGCCCTGCCCGTTAATTTTGTTTGGTCTATAACCTCTGCCAACTTGGCTGGGATGTTCTTGGGCTACTTGGTCTTGCGGACCTTCATCGCGCTGTTCGTCGGAACCGTAGTCTGTTTTATAGGGGTCGTCATTGGCTGCTTGTTCTTGTTGTTTTAAATCTCCTGGCACTGGCGCAGCCGGCTTCTTCTCTTCGTCATAAATTGGGTCGGCCATGAGCTACTAACCTTCGTGGCTCAGACGTACTTCGCCTGAAGTTGTGGTCTGGGGCTCAGGCTTTGGCAGCGGCGTCTGAGGTATATTTTGGGTTTTAGCTAGGGGCGCTGGGGTCGGGGCTGCGGGCGACGGAGGAATTGGACTCGGTGGTGCAGCCGCTGGTTCTACGGGCAGTCCGGCAGGGATTGGTACATCCGCCATTGTTGGTCGGGCTAAAGTTTGTAAATCAATTTCCTGAGCCGGCGCTTCTCCCGGGTTGTTGGTAATTAGACTGGTTTCAGTCGGGCTGGCAATAACCTGGATATGTACATGATTTTGGCCGGCGAAGAAAAGGCCTTGGCCGATCGGGAACTGGTTAAGCCGCTTTTTCTCCTCGCTGGTTAACTTAAAGACATCGGCTAGTACATCCACCGCACTAGGACTTTGTTTAAGCAGTATCTGCATGCTGGCATTGGCTACAATTGCCCGGCCCATGCGTGAAGCCATAAAGTCTTCAACGTCCTGGGTGATAGTCGTTAACCCCAGGTTATATTTCCTGGCCCGTTTGGCGAGTGAGAACATAAAGTTAGCGCTGTCTTCATAGCGCATTAACTGCCAGGCCTCGTCAACTATTAGCAACCGTTTTTTGCGCTCGGCTTTAGTTTTGTTCCAAATATAGTTCAGCACTATATACATGGCTACCGGACGCAGCTCATCCTCCAGGTCGCGAATGTTAAAAACCACCATCGGGTTATTAACATTGACATTGCTTTGCTGGGAAAAAATACCAGCAAAAGTCCCGGCAGTGTATTTACGTAAGCGTTGCGCTAATTGTGGGCCACTGCCACCCATATGTAGCAGCGTGTCATAAAGGTCATTGATGGTTGGTGGTGGCGAACCGTGGGTCAGCGGGTCATTAGTTATGCCGGCCTTGGCATAGGTTTCTATTAGGGCAGCGTCAAGGTCTGCCTCTTCTGCCGGAGTAAGGGCCGGGGCTATGGTCATTGCGCCAGTCCCTTGAGCCATCTGGGCCTGGGCGCCACCCATCATTAGCCGCAGCAGTCCGTGCAGAGTGATAAGGTTCGATCGCAAAGCGTTGTCGGCTTCTTCGTTGTCAACGACACGTGGCAAGTCGAAAGGGTTTATGCGGGTAGCGCTAGCCAGACTGAGGCGCACATAAGCACCGCCAACAGCATCGCTCATCCGCTGGTATTCGTTCTCCGGGTCAATAATAAAGACTTCAGTGCCGAACATCATTGAGCGCAGAGCTTCTAGCTTGACCGTAAAGCTCTTGCCAGCCCCGGATTTGGCAAAGACTACGCTGTTGCTGTTTTCCAGGCTGAACCGGTCAAAAATGACTAAGCCCGAATTATGCATGTTAATGCCATATAAGATACCGTTTTCCTGGGTCAGGTCGGCACTGGTAAAGGGGAAGCTGGTAGATAGGGCGCCGGTATCGAGATTGCGGTAAATTTGTAGTTGGTCAACGAACTGGGGGATGGTGCTATTTAATCCCTGCTCTTGTTGAGCAGTGGCTGGTTTTGAATAAATTAACTGTTGTCCCAGTAATGATTCAACTTTGTGGCTGACGAACTCCAGCTCCTCCATAGAGCCGGCGTAAATAGTGAAGTAAAAGCCGAAGCGGAAAAAGCGCTCCTCGCCGACTTGCAGCTTGTCGCGCATTTCTTCAGCATCCTGGACTGAGGCTTCCTTGCCCGGGTCGCGTACCCGGCCTTTCTCAGTGTCGATTTGGATGCCGGCTTCTAGTTGCGAGACTTTCTTGCGCAGGTTATTTAAAACCACCTGGCTGTCAACTGGTTGAATGACCATCGATAGGTCTATAACCTCATCAAGGTTAATCATCCCCGACAGCCAGCCGGTGTATACCTGGCGCGGATAACCGTAAACGTAGTAAGTTCGGGCAAAGCGCGTGCCGATGCGGAAGTGGTTGCCATTGAATTCCAGCGAACTGGGGGCGATAAAATCGCGCAGAGCGGTGACACCTTTGGCGAAAGCGCTGGAGACTTCCTGTTTTTCGCGCAGCTGGGCCTGGGCCGCCGGGTCTAGCGGCTGGCCCTGCTTTTTGCCAAAACCAAGCATTAGCTTGCACCTCTGTCTAAGCTGGGCTGGGGGGCGTTGCCTTGGCCTTTGCTAACTACTTCTGCGGTTAAACTGTCGGCACTGCCTAGTTGCTGCCGGGTGGCTGTGTCGGGGTTGTAAGCTTCGTAATAGAGTTCGATCAGCTCCTGGGTATCCAGCGGTACGCTCTGCACGCCGCATTGTAACAAACCTTGCATAACGGCTTGAACACGGTTCTTAAGCTCGGTTTTAGCGTTTTCCAGAATTTGTTCATCAATCACTACATGCGGCGTCTTACTGCCACCAAAAAGGTCAACTATACCGGTGAAAAAGCCAGTGCTGGTTTTTAGCGTGCGGCGGATGTCAGCATTGGCATCGGGATAACCGATGACTATGTAAAACTTCTTGTCCATGATATTGGTCTGCTGGGCGATATCGGCTAAAAAGGCCACATAGTCTTCCATTAGAAGGGCTAGCAGCATGCTCTCTTGTTCAGAGCGGATTTTATCCAGTTTATCCAGGTAAGGTCCAATATCGACTTTTTGGCTGCGGATAAATATCTGGATCGGGAAATATAGCGAATTTAAGAAACCCTGGTAGGCAAACTCCACGGCTTCACGTTCCTGAGGACTCATCAGATCAAAGTTAATCGATTTGCCCATAATGACAGCCCGGAAGGTGCCATCATTCATAATTACAATACCGTCGCGGATTTCGCTGATGTGCAGGGTATTTTGAGTGCTGTTGGCACTGGTCGCCGAAGCTTTCTCGGCCTTGCCGGCCGGCATCTGCGGCGCTGCCGAAACTGTTCCGGGGCTGGCCCCAGGCGTTATGATGTCGGGCTGATTAGGGTTCATGCTTCTTTATTTCTCCACCCAGGTTTTGGCTTAAAAGTAATTCTTAGTGTAGCTGCAGCAGCACTTCGCTTGGCGAAACTTGCTGGAACTGGCCCCTGCGGTTGGCTAACTTAGAAAGTGTCGCCACACTAAAATCATTACCGCTTTGGGCTAGCTCCAGTGTATCAGCCTGGCGGGTAGCTGTCACGGGGTTGGCGACAGTCTTTCCATCTGTTTTTACTGCACCACCCGATTCTGCCGAGCTGACTGCCTGGCGGGCTACGCTCAGTCGGTTAGCGACATTAACTTTTCTATCAGCGTCGGCCTGTTGCATCAGTCCGGCCAAATACTGGGCTGTCGGGTTGTTTTGCTCGTCCATGATGTCATCAGCCGGATGGATATCAATACCAGGATTAGTGGCAGCTAATGTTGTTGGGGCCACCAAGCGGTCAGACTCGGTTTCCCTCTCGAGCAGGTCCGGCGCAACAGTTAGGTTTTTCACCGCCCAACCGCGGCTATCGAGAGTGCTGGCCAGTGTTTGCAGACGGCTTTTGACCTCTGTTTCGCTTAAGCCCTTGGTCCGCTGCTTGTCGATCTTTTTTGGTGCCGTTATGGTTACTAGATGCAGTAGTCCTGTCTGGCTCCATAATCTTTTACGGGGCTTGAGTAAAAAGCGTATACGGGCCAGCAGCCAGACTTCGGTCGGCTGGTGCCGACCTAGAGGTGAAGCCAGAACACCAAACAGTAACATCGGCAGCAAGAAAACTATTACAAATAACCAACGAATTGGCCCTAGGCCGGTACTTGTGACGAGCTTAAAATTAATGAAGGCGCAAAACACCGCGATAATGGCATAAATAAAGCCCTTAAGAGTCAGCGGCCCAAGTAGTTTATCCTCGGCCTCTATATCCTGAATAACTTTGTATTGCGCCATTGCTTAAAGTATCCGATACATAAGCTATTTGCGCAATTAATTCTTAAGACGGTGGTCTTTCGGGTGGCTCAATCGGCTCTGGGGGGTACTCCGGGCCCGCGCTCCAGCCGGATGCAGGCCGGGCATGATCGATTCGAACCTCAGTTTCAGCGCCTCCACCTATAGTAAAGCTGCCGGCATCGTTTATCATATTGCCAAGATTGTTCCTAAGGACATTAAGATCTTGCATGAAAGTCTGGACATCTGGATTGTTCGCGATTGTTGGATTCGCTTGAACTGCCTGGTCAATTACCCCCGATACTTCCAATGGTCTAAGAATTCTAGCCCCCTCTCCCGGCATTACTTCAGCTCTATTAGGAGCTAAACGACCATTAACGCCGTCTCCATCAGTATTAATATATTGATCGAGGTTACCTTGGTTATTAGTAAGGAACGCCCGCACAGCTCTTCGACCGCCCAACTCTAAACCACCCCTTGTCTGATTATTAGCTGCAGCTTCTTGATAAGTCTGCAGGAATTTTACCAATGTACCCTGAGCATCTGTACCAGCTTGTTGCTGTTGCGCGGTGGCGCCCGGAGCTGCGCCTTGCTCAATCCTCTGAGTGAGCGCAGCGATAATATTTTCTACTTCAACACCATGCATTTGGGCCAGGCCTTCGGCGTTTACATCAGCTGCCTGGCCAATACTTTTATATATCGAGGGCAGTTTTGGCAGTATTAAATCAACGTTGTCATCAAAGAACTTGCGCATCTCAGCCGAGTTTTGTTCAGCCTCTCTAATCTGACCTTGATTGCCAGTTCGTCTAGCATCATCTAGCGCTCTCCTAGATGACTCATGATAATTCGATAAATATCGCCAGTTCATGCCAGCGCCAAGTTTCGCGAGTTGTTTTCTAGCTGCCATTCTTTCGGCCCCACTTCGTCTGCCTAAGGGGATGGTCTCATTAAGATTGGGGTCGTGATATGATTCCAGACCTGAAGCAATAGCCTGAAGGTACAAATCATGCTGACCACCCCTGGCTCGGTGTGCTTGTCTTTCGCGAATGAGTTTGGCTTCGGCGGCACTAACATCTTCCTGGGTGGTTTTTTCACCCTTCTCAAAATAAGTATCCATAGCCCGTTGACGTCGTCGCCCCCATAAAGTTGGATCGATTTGACCAGATTTTACAAGGTCAATAGGTCGCCTCCAGGGGCGTCTCCAATTAAAGCCCTCATTTCTAGAATAGCGTTCTTGTGATTGGAAAGTCCTTTCGGCGCTGTAGCCTTTTTGGCGTTCGCCCAGAAACTCTCTGGGTTTTTTCAGAGTAGCAGTTTGCGCTTTTTGCATGGCGTTGCCGGCCATTGTCATTACCGTACCCCCCCATTTGAATGTCTTAGGCAGGATAAATAGCGGCCCAAAGAAGCCAACCAGTACAATGAAGAAACCTACAAAATCTATTTGGGCACTGCCGATCTTAGCAAATATACGCCCGGCGGCAATTATGGCGATAATCAGTGGAAACATCATCAAGGCTTTTATAAAATTGTCCCACCAAAGCTTCCAATATTTCCGCAGCCCATCATTAGGCATCATCCAGGAAATTAATGCAAGCGGCACGAATATTAGCGCCAGAATAATAATTATCTTGCGGAAAAGCAGGGTCAAAAAGCCGGCTAGAAGCGCCACTAGGACAGTTAGTATCATCCCCAAAGCTATGAAGGGAGCTACCACCCCGAAAATAAGGAGTGCCGGTATGCCAACCCAGCTAAATACAGTCCCCTCCGTCTTAAATCCTGACATTATGGTATTAAGATTTAATGCCTCAGAACCGCCAAAGGGGGCGTACATTAAATCAGCTATTCCGCGGCCTAAATCATCTACCGTATTGACTACCCAGGAAAACAGCGGCCAGGAAATTTGTATTAAGATCACGCCCATTACTAGCCGCGGCAGCATTTTACGCACTGTGTAAGCATCAAACGGGCCGCTGCCGATAGCTTGACTGATAACCATAACTAGCATCAATATGACAACCAGCCCGGACACTAATATTCGGAAATTGTTCCAGGCCTTTTTGACGTTTTCGTGTTGGTCGCCCAGACTATCTTTGCTACCATTTTGGCTGACCGTAAATTTTAACTGATCTTCCACGAAACCATACATAGCATTGGCCGCGGTCTGAGCAGCCGTGATTACCGGGCAGGCTATCCAGGATAGCTCCCACCCCTTGCTGTAGCAAGCCTCATCATCACCCGTCACACTGCCAGGTTCCGTAGGTGTTCCGGGTGGTTGGGGGACGGCGTCGGCTTCTTCCAGCGGAATAGCATAATCAGATGGTATATTATAATTCCATACACTAACGGTGGCATTGCCCGACCTTACATTATCAATAGTTGCAAAGAGCCAACAACTCTTGTCCAAAGGACTTTGTTTACCAGAAGAAGCACCCTTATTATCAGTTTGCTCATATAGCCACATTGTACTTTTGTCAGCCGACACATCTATTACATCTCTACATTTATCATTACCACCCGGATCAGATTGGCGGAAAAACCTGGTTTTGCCGGTACTGGCCACTGGTTCCGGGTCGCTAAAAACCCAATTATCACTGTCATCAACTCTGGTGATACTGTTATGACTATCGTCTGTCCAGCGGTATGCTATCTGGGCATTCCGCGAGTTCTCGATACTAATAGGGACATGCCCGTCAAGAGGGTATTTTGTACAACTGGTATCTGTCGGGCTAGCTTTATAGTTAAGAGAAAACTTGTCAGCCTTCGAAAGTGAATCGCTCCACGGATTTTTATTTGGGTGCCCGGTGCTATCTTTTCCAAATCCGACAATTAAATTAGGGTCAAAACCATTAATAACAGTGATTAAATCTTCACCAGAGAATAGTCCTCCGCTAAGTGTATTGGGACAGCCATCAACACTCCCCACATATTCCCAGTCATCATCCCATTGTCTGTCATTCAGAATTATCGTTTTACCTTCGCCGGTAACTAGGATGTTAGATCTGTCTATCCAAGCGGCGCTAAAACTAGGAGCTGCTGAAGAAGTCTGTGCAAAAAATAGCCCCGCAAAAAGACCAGTGATTAAAACTAGTCCAAAACTGATTTTTTTGTGTATTTTCATCTTTGCTATATCTTTACTTGACTATAACATAACCTTTATCCTTACAACAGATAAAAACCAGTTGCTAAAAGTACTTAAAGTGATTAAGCTATGACCAGGCAGACAAAAATGTTTCAAAAATTAAAAATATCTGCAATTCTCATTAGTCTAATGACAGGTTTAGCTGCAATTTTTATCCCAGTGCCGACTTTTGCTGCTCCGGAGTCGTGCGAGACTGGTTACGCCCATCCAAAAGATGCCAGCGGCAAGGACCTTGAAGGCTGCTCGAAAGTTATAACGAAGGCTGAAGCTAAAACTGTATGTCCCAGCGGCTTCCGCGATGAGGGAGATACAACAAAGTGTCTTCCTCTTGGTTCTAAAGTAAACGAGCAATCTAAACTATCTGATAACCCTATAGTCAAGAATATTAATAAGATTGTAGGCATTCTCGCCGGCTTGGTTGGCGTAGTTGTTGTGGGGACCATTATTCTCGGTGGGATCCAGTATGCTACGGCTGGTGATAAGGCCGAGGCGGTCAGTGCCGCTAAACAGCGAATTATCAATGGCCTGATAGCCCTA
>Ga0209541_10010471_pt1 | contig 14766 bp, 16 predicted proteins | sample RifCSPlowO2_01_FD_184027 | JGI IMG/M metagenome (GOLD analysis project Ga0209541, IMG submission 184027) | Groundwater microbial communities from Rifle, Colorado - Rifle CSP2_plank lowO2_0.1 (SPAdes) (version 2) | ecosystem: Environmental > Aquatic > Deep subsurface > Groundwater | place... | reverse complement strand
CGGTAGCGACGAGTACATTTTGGTAAAAGAGGAAGATGTTCTTGCTACCGTAAAATAATAAGCTAAAAGTCCTTAGCTTAGAGCTTTAAGCTCTGGACTCTGGACTTATAACGACTAAAAGGAGTTTTTGATGGGTAAAAAAGTTTTTTACGATGAAGACGCACGACGACGCGTACTAAAGGGCGCCGAAGTTTTATATGAAGCAGTCAAGACAACCATGGGTCCAAAAGGCCGCAACGTTGTAATTGATAAAAGTTATGGCAGCCCAACGGTTACGCACGACGGTGTAACAGTGGCAAAAGGGTTGGACATTGCCGATGTGGACGATGAAACGCTAGGCTATAAAGTTGGCGCCGAGCTTATCAAACAAGCCGCCAGCAAGATGAACGACGTAGCCGGCGACGGCACAACTACTGTTACGGTATTGACCTATCACATCCTGAACGAGGCCAACAAGCTGATTGCCGCTGGTCACAACCCAATACAGCTGCGCAAAGGTCTGGAAGCGGCCTCTCGCGAGGTAATTGCCAAGCTTGGCACTATGAGCGAAGACATCAAGAGCAACAAGCAGCGTGTAGCAGAAGTTGCCACCATCAGTGCCGGCGACGCCGAGATTGGCAACCTAATAGCTGATGTTATAGACAAGGTTGGTAAAGACGGCGTAGTAACCGTAGAAGAAGGCCAGGGGCTAAATCTGGAGAGTGAAGTTGTGGAAGGTTTCACAATGGACAAGGGCTTTGTTAGCCCATACATGGTTACCGATGCTGCTCGTATGGAAGCCGTTGCCGACAAACCAGCCATTGTAATTACCGACAAAAAAGTCACTTCTATCCAAGAATTTCTGCCGCTGCTAGAAAAACTAGCTCAAGCCGGTAAGAAAGATTTGGTTTTAATAGCTGAAGATGTAGAAGGCGAAGCGCTGGGCACACTGGTACTCAACAAGCTAAAAGGAGTCTTCAATACGATTGCCGTTAAGGCGCCGGCATTTGGCGACCGCCGCAAGGAAATTTTGGATGATATCGCCATATTGACAGGTGCTACGGTGATTAGCGAAGACCGCGGACATAGCTTTGAAAATACCGAGATGGATATGGTCGGTAGCGCCCGCAAGATAATCGTAACCAAAGACGACACCACCATTATTGAAGGTGCCGGTTCTGTGGCTGGTGTAAAACAAAGAATTGCGCAAATTAACACGCAAATCGCTGCCGCTACCAGCGAATACGACAAAGAAAATCTAGAAAAGCGCCGAGCCGCATTGAGCGGCAAGGTTGCCGTTATCAAAGTTGGCGGTGCTACTGAGACCGAAATTGAAGAAAAGAAATTCCGCGTCGATGATGCTGTTGCATCTGTTAAATCAGCACTGGACGAGGGCATTGTACCGGGCGGCGGGGTAACACTGATTAATGTTGCCAGCGCAGTAAAATTGCAAGGTAACAATTCAGTTGCTTCCGGCGCGCAAATCCTAAAAAGCGCGTTAGAACAGCCGTTTCGTATCTTGCTAGCCAATGCCGGATTGAATGCCGACGAATGGCTGCCTCAAGTCAAGGCTGCCAAAAACGGGCAGGGCGTTGACGTAAATGACCCCAGTAAATTGGTTGATCTTAAATCAGCCGGAATTGTTGACCCAACTCGGGTTGCCAAAGAATCTTTGCAAAATGCGGTTTCTATTGCCGGCACAGCCATGACGATGGGCGCGCTTATCGTGGATGTACCAGAAGCAAAATCTGCTATGCCGGATATGGGGGGTGGTATGGGCGGTGGCGGTATGGGCATGATGTAACAATTTTGCAAAATTGTTACATGTCATCAGTCATCAGTTGCCAGTAATCTGTTGTTTGATTATTACTATAACCTATAACCTAACACCTATAACCTTTCGGCTTTAGCCGAATTTTGCTAATTATGCTATGATAGTTGTAGTTTAACTTGGAGCGAAAATGAAACTATTCAATCGCAACAAGGGTGGGGAAAATGTTCCCGAAGAAGTGAAGGGTTATTATCAGGCCGAGCGCCGCGAGCGGCTGTGGCTGGCGTGGCTACTGGCCTTTGCTACCCTAGTTGTAACGGTGTTTATTGTAATTGGATTGTCTTTTGGCGGGCGCTGGGCGTACCGAAAAATTGCACATAAAGATAAGAAAACCGACACAACTAAAACCATCGGTACTAATCAACCTACGTCTTTGCCAACCAGTTCAACTGAAAGTTCTGGGATAGAACTTCAAGGTTCTGGCCAGACTCAAGCCTTGCCAACTCAAAATAATCAAAGTTCCACGTCCACTCCTACCACCGGCCCAAGTACTGGCTCGACTCTAGTAAACGCTGGCCCCGAAGGCGACGACTAGATAAATAGTTACCAGTAATCTGTTATCTGTAGTCAGTTATTGGCACATTGACTATTGAGTATTCATTGCCCGGCCTTCGTAGCCGTAGGTACTACGGCGGAGTAGGCAGCATTGGACATTGATAATTGAACATTAAGAGCTGAATTTTCTCAGCTCTTTTCTCCGCCTTGGGTGAAGTAATTTATTTCGTTGACGATGTCTAGGAGGGCTTGAGCTTTGGCTTTTTCATCTGTAATTTGCTGGGCGGACTCGTAAGCCGTTTTAATGAGATTTTGATCATCAGAAGCTTGAATCATCATCATGGTAGTGTGAAATTTCTCTTCTGGTGTTTGGTCAAGATGATCTACCAAAGGTGAAAGCTGCTGCAAAGCCTGTTGTTTAATTTCCACTAAATCATCATCTGCAGCTGGCACGGCGGCAGAAGAATCGTCCTCTGGGATTGAATCACTCGCTGTGGGAACAAAATCTGTAGCGGTGTCTTCAGATGTATCTTTAGCTGCAGAATCATCTGTTGCGGGAGCTCCGCCCGGCTCGTCAGTGGGCGCAGTGGCGTTTGCCACAGGATCGTTCATATTAAATGAAGAAACCGCCGGTTCAGCCGGAGTATCCGCTCCAGCATTATCTTGCGAAGAATTTTGGTTATCGTTTTGATTATTATCGTCTGGCATTTCCACCCCTCCAATATGCTTATGTTGCTTTTTATTATAACACTAATAATCAGAGCAACTAGGAAATAGTAATTAGGAATTAGGGAGTAGTAAGTAGCAATAAATGAAAAATCAATAATGTTAAATAAATGTGAAATGGTAAATGTGAAATGATATATACTAAAGATTAATGTTAGACGATTTGAAATTTATTCACCAGAAAGATACAAGCGACGCGCTGGGCGTGGTGGGGAAGCAAGGGCAACAATTGCAGTATGATTTTGCCATAAGATTTCAGCCATCCAGCGATATAAAAAACGTCGTGGTGGCCGGTATGGGCGGCTCGGCACTGGCGGCCAGCATCTTGCGTTCCTGGCCGCAGTTGAACGTGCCTTTTCAAGTGGTACGCGATTACGATATCCCCAGTTACGTTGGTAAGGACACGATGTTCATCGCCTCAAGTTATTCAGGTAATACGGAGGAAACTTTGTCCGCCTTGAACCAAGCGATTCAAAAAAATGCCCAGATTGCGGTCATAGCAGCTGGCGGGCAACTGGCAAAAATTGCAACCGAAAAAGATTATGCCTTGTACCAAATCCCAACTGGCCTGCAACCTCGCATGGCGGCGCTGTATAACTTAGCGGCCTTGGTGCAATTATTAGAACCATCCGGTCTTATTGGCAAGGATAGAATTGATGAACTACGAGTGGCTGGCGAGTGGCTGAACCAGCAAACGGCCAGCTGGAAGCCGGATGTTGCTACGAAAGATAACCAAGCCAAACAGATTGCCCAGGAGTTAATGGGCAAATCGGTGGTGGTGTATAGCGGGCCGCTTTTGTCTTCGGCTGGCTATAAATGGAAGATTAATATCAACGAAAACGCCAAGCAAGTCGCTTGGTGCAACCAGTTGCCAGAGTTTAATCACAATGAATTTTTAGGCTGGACACAGCAGCCGGTTCAAAAACCATATGCCGTGATTGATCTGCGCAGTAATCTAGAAAATGCCCGAATTCAAAAACGATTTGAAGTAACCGAACGGCTATTATCAGGCAAACGCCCGGCGCCGATTGTGGTGCAGGCTAAGGGCGATAACTTACTGCAACAACTGCTTTGGACAATTACGCTCGGAGATTACGTCAGTGTATACCTCGCGCTACTCAATAACCTTGATCCAACACCCGTAGATTTGATAGAAAAGTTCAAAAACTTACTTGCAGAATAAGTTTAAACACGACTGGCCGATGTGGGAGGTGTGTTAGATGGGGCGGTCTTTGAGGTGGAGCAAATAGCCAATATAGCTGACGATCAGATGCATGCTAAACCAGACAACTAATATCCATAGGTAATATAAAGCTTGCAAACGAACAAGCGGCAAACTTAGTAGCAAACCGCCGATTATATAGTCTATTTGGTCAAACGGGAACCAACTTTGCCCGGACGGTATGCCGGCTTGGCGTTTGAAAAAACTCTCCACCGCGTCGCCCAGCAACGCGCCAGCACCAAACAACGGCCCTAGCAACCAAACGGCGGGTTGGCTGTAATCAATCAAGCTAATTTCCTGAATCCAGCCGCTATGGCCGAATAAATATTTCTGCAAACCAACCGCCAGTGTTGCCAGCACGATGCCGGCTACTAAACCGCGAAATGTTTTGTTCTCGCCAAACAGGCGCTTGCCGCGCCAGCTCAGACCAAAATCCAACGGGGTTTTCCATCTGTTATAACCCAAAAATTTATTAGCAAAAACCGGCGCGGCATTAGCCAGCCCTGCCGGCGTAAAAAACCAAAAAGCCAGTAAAACCGGATTCACCGATTAACTCCAAACTTCTTTTTTAGACGATGTATTTTGGGGTACAACAAAGCTCTTAGCGGCGGGCGATTGGTCACAAACCGAGCGGTTTCGAGTAATTTTACGATGTTACTAGCCGTTGGTGATTCAGACATTTGCGTATAGGCGCTGCCCAAACCTTTGTGGCCATGGGCGTCGCTGCTGGCAGCTATTTCTTTGCGGTTTAACCTTGCCCATGTTGCGGCGTGTGGCCCGCGGTTTTGGAACACGGCTCGTCCATTATGAACTTCAACCACGTCAACCAGCTCTGCAATATCATCCAAAACGGATTTTGGCAGGCCTTTTCTAACAGTTTCTAAGGGGTGGGGAACGTAAACAATGCCACCCTGGGCTTTAATGGATTTGGCTGTTGCCTCGGCCGTCTGGTGCGGCATTACAAAACTATGCAAAAATAAGCCGATTAGCTCGCCCTCGCTAGTCATGATTTCTTCGCCAACAATGATTTGATCACCCAAAGATTTGTGTAGCGATTGGGCTAAATCTACGCTGTTGTGGTCGGTTATAGCAATGCAATCCAGCTGGCCATCGCTCAAAGCCTTGGCATATTGCTCTGGGCTTATACCGCCATCGGGCGAGGCGCTGGAGTGGGTGTGTAGATCAACTTTTATCATGCCAGCTGTTTGAATACGTTTAACAAGCGGTATATGGCGGTTAGACTGGCGCCAACAGTAATTACTATTACGGCCAAGATAATTCGTCCGGACAGTAGCCCGACCAGTACTACTGCCATACGTACTTCAAACGGCATCAGGCCGGTTCTGAAAGCTTTATTCAGTTGATGTTTGGTTATGTGCAGACGCGCGGTCACGGCCTCGCCCCAGGCATTTACATAACTGACCAGTAGCGCGGCGCCGCAAGCTGAAGCTGCCCAGAAGCTCATAATCGGCCATTCGCTGTTCGAAATAACATAGGCAAAACTAGTGTAGATTATTATTTCCTTGGCGCGGTCGGTTATGGAATCCAGCAACATGCCTTTAGCGCTGGCACGGTTTTGTAGCCGTGCTAACTCGCCGTCCAAGGTGTCAAAAAGCCCAAAAACCAATAGTAGCACTGCGGCTTTTATGGGGTGATAAGTAACAATTAGCCAAGCAATCGGTATGTGGGCCAGAAATCCAACTATAGTTACAGTATTTGGCGACAAGTGGCCGCCCGTTATTGCGTTTAGCCCGCGTGCCACTTGGTGCATAACGCTACGTACACCAGATTTAATTACATCCAATAATGTGTTCACTGAGGATATTATAACGCAATTCGTATTACGAATAGTCACCAGTCTTCAGTCACCAGTCGCCAGCAAATAGTTGACAGTAATCTGTTATCTGTAGTCAATTATCTATAACCTATAACCTAACACCTATAACCTTACTTAAAGCTCTTTGCCCTAAATAGCATTTAGCTTTAAGCTATATATGTTATGAATCGTCTCAATGGGAGTAAGCGGTTTTTGGTGGCTCTGGCAGGATCCAGCTTAGCCAGTGTTTTTCTGTATCTCATTAGTCTCAAATTTTACGGTGCCCGGCCGTTTTGGTTCCTAACATGGAACTTGTTTTTGGCGTGGTTGCCGCTGGTTTTCGCGTTAATATTGGTAAAATATCTCAAAACTAAGCCGTGGGTTAGCTGGCCGGGCGCACTTTTAACTCTGTTGTGGCTAAGTTTTTTGCCAAACAGTTTTTATCTTATCAGCGACCTGATGCATCTTAGCTACGCCGATTCCAGCCAAGCTCTTTACTACGTGGTAATGCTATTCTCATTTAGTTTTAGCGGCCTAATTGTCGGCTATTCAAGCTTGTATTTGTTGCATAGGCAACTGCTCAAACGACTCAAACCACTGACGGCTCACTCTTGGGTGGCTGTAATTTTACTGCTGTGCAGTTTTGCCATATATCTGGGGCGGTATTTGCGCTGGAGTACATGGGATACAGTTTTAAATCCGGCAGGGGTATTGTTTGACGTATCAGATAGGATTATTAATCCGGTGGCTTACGGGCAAACCTTTCAGGTCACGGCGCTTTTTTTCATACTGCTGGGCAGCATGTATTTCACGCTTTGGCATTTAACGGCGATGTTACGGCAATCCAAACAGGATTAACATGGTATATTTAAGGCAATGAAATCTATACAGCATAATATTACTCAGGTGTGCAAAGAATTGTTCAAGGTTGAGGTTGAGCCGGAGCTGACTCGGCCGGACGAACAATTTGGCGACTACAGCACCAATGTTGCTATGCAACTAGCTAAGAAGCTGAACAATCCGCTGTACAGCGGACCACGCGAAATAGCCGAAGCGATTGTTGCCAAAATAAAATCTCCAGACGTTTTAAAAGCCGAGATAGCTGGCCCCGGTTTTATAAATCTATCTTTAACAGATACCGGTTTGTGGGATTTAGCCAAAAACGAGCCAACCAAAAGTATGGTTGGCAAGGTAGTTGTGGCCGAATATTCAGACCCAAATCCTTTCAAAGTGCTTCATGCCGGGCATTTATATACAACTATCACTGGGGACGCCATCGCATCGCTACTTGAGCATGCCGGTGCCAAAGTACATCGCCTTAATTATGGTGGCGACGTGGGATTGCACGTTGGCAAGACGACGTGGGCTATAGTTAAGCGTTTGGGCGGAGAAAACGTAAAAAAGCTTGATGATGTTAAATCTGATGACCAATTGGAATGGCTCAGCGCCAGATACGTAGAAGGCAACGAAGCCTACGAAACCGACGAGACAGCCAAAGCCGAGATTGTGGATTGCAATAAAAAAGTTTATCAGTTGCACAAAAATAATGATCACGCTTCTACTTTCGCACAAATATATTGGACGTGCCGCCAGTGGAGCTACGACGGCTTCGACCGTTTGTATAATAAATTACGTATTGATCCATTCGAAAAATATGTTCCAGAAAGCGTGGTTACGCCAAAGGCAATTGAGCTAGTCCAAAAAGGTCTAACCGAAAAAGTTTTTGAAAAATCTGATGGAGCAATCGTGTTTAAGGGTGAAAAAGACGGTTTACACACCCGTGTTTTCTTAACCTCTGATGGTTTGCCCACTTATGAAGCCAAAGATTTGGGGTTAGCAGCTACCAAATGGCTGGAATATCATTTTGACCTAAGTCTGATTATCACTGGTAACGAAATTGCAGAGTATATGAAGGTTGTCTTAAAAGCGCTGGAACATTTTTACCCGGAAGTTGTGCAGCGCAGCAAACATTTTACTCATGGAATGATCAAACCACCAGGCGGTATTAAAATGAGTAGCCGCAAAGGTACTTTTTTGAGAGCATCAGATATTTTGGAGGCTGCAAATAAAGCAAACCTAGCGGCCAATGGCCAAGAAAACGACAATACAGTACTAGCAGCAGTAAAATACGCGTTTTTGAAGACTAGGATTAGCGGAGACGATATTATATATAATCCAGACGAATCAGTAGCGCTGGAAGGTAATAGCGGGCCGTATCTTCAGTATGCCCATGCCCGCGCCTGCTCAATTCTTGCCAAGTCTAGTTTCCAAGGACAGACCTTGGAAACACAAAAATCAGAGACTAACAGGGATGAAAACTCCGCACTTCGCCCTCCTCCCTCTGCCCTAGAGGCTACGGAACGCAGCCTATTGCGCAAAATTGGCGAATATGCCGAAGTGGTAGATAAAGCCGTTGCCGAACTGATGCCACACCACGTTTGCACCTATTTGTACGAACTGGCACAAGAATTTAACCGTTTTTATGAAAAAAATCGCGTGATTGGCGATAAGCGCGAAGCGCTGCGCACACAACTTGTTCAAATGTACGCCGACGTACTAAAAAACGGGCTAGAACTCCTAAACATCCCCGCCCCCGAGAAGATGTAATGATTGCGGGGGATGTTTCAAAAGCCTTGCGGGCGGTGGCGACGGTGGAGCGAGCTAAGGCCGGCCGTTGGTTTTTTAAGACTGGCATAGGCGAATATGGCGAGGGCGATCAATTCTTGGGCGTTACGGTGCCCGACCAGCGCAAAATTGCCAAACAGTTCAAAGACTTACCATTAACAGAGATAGAAAAGCTAATAACCAGCTCTTGGCACGAGGAACGTTTAACCGGAATATTCATTTTAATTGATCAATTTAAGCGCGGCGATGATGCAATCAAAAAAGCAATTTATGATTTTTATATATCTCATACCAAATATGTAAATAACTGGGATTTGGTTGATAGTTCGGCCGGCTATATCGTTGGCACGTGGCTTGACGGCCAGCCAGACAAAATGAAAGTACTTACCAAGCTGGCCAAGTCAAAACTGTTGTGGGAGCGGCGCATCGCTATGATAAGTACCCTATATTTTATAGTCAAAAAGGAAAGCGTGGATGAGGCGCTAACAATCATTGAAATCCTAAAAAACGATAATCACGACCTGATACAAAAAGCCGTTGGCTGGATGCTGCGCGAAGTAGGCAAGCGGGTTGATGAAGAGGTGCTGACTAACTTTTTAGATCAAAACGCCGCCACTTTGCCGCGCACAACCTTGCGCTACGCCATTGAAAAACTTACGCCCTCCCAGCGACGGCATTATCTCGGTCTTAAGGACGTATAATGGATTTATAAATGTTACCAACCACTCAAAAACTGATTACGAAAGTGGGCAAACAGCTGGGTCTGGGCGAGGCAGACATTGCGGCTCTATTAAAGAGCGATGTTCAACATCAATTTGATATAAAACTTAGCAATGGCAAAAGCTACCCGGCTTACCGCGTACAACATAGCAATGTTTTGGGCCCGTACAAAGGGGGAATTAGGTTTCATCCGGACGTAAACCTTGATGAAGTACGAGCACTGGCTACATTGATGTCGATCAAAACAGCGGCCGTTGGCTTGCCGCTAGGCGGCGGCAAGGGCGGAGTGGCGGTTGATCCCCGCCTTCTCACGGAAGCCGAATTAGAAGAGTTATCGCGTAAATACGCAGCTTGTTTGACTCCGCACATTGGCCCCGATAAAGATGTTCCAGCCCCAGATGTCAGTACCAATCCAAAGATTATAGATTGGATGGCGGATGAATATACAAAGCAAACCGGCGACAAGTCAAAAGCTAGTTTTACAGGTAAATCAATCGAAAAAGGCGGCAGTTTGGGCCGCGAAGAGGCTACTGGGCGAGGCGGCGTGATTGTTTTGCATGAGCTTCTTAGATTGCTTAAAGACAGAAAGCCAGACGCCATAGTACGGGTGGCGATTCAGGGTTTTGGTAACGTTGGCAGTTTTTTTGGATTGATTGCCGAGGCGGAAGAGCTACACTGGCAGTTGGTGGCTGCGACAGATTCTAGCGGCGGAATAACGGGGGAAAATCTCTCATCCAAGCAGCTAAGTGAATTTAAAAAAAGCGGTAAACGCTTGGCTGACTTTTCAGGAAAGTCTATTACCAACGAAGAATTAATATCCCAGAATGTTGACGTGCTGGTTTTGGCAGCTCTAGGCGGCGTTATCACCGAAAAAAATATGAAAAACGTCAAAGCCAAGATTATCTTAGAACTAGCCAACGGGCCGATTAGCGAAGCTGCCTATACGTATTTATCTGGCAAGGGGGTCTGCATTGTGCCTGATGTGCTGGCAAATTCCGGCGGGGTGATAGTCAGCTATCTGGAGTGGTTGCAGAATCGGGCCGGTCAGCACTGGAAAGCGGATGTGGTTAACGCCAAACTTCGTGCTACGATAGTTAGCGCAACGGAGGAAATCTATGGTTACTCGGTTGCAAACAAAGTTACGTTAAAGGAAGCGGCTTTCTCAGTCGCCATTAGAAAAATATTAAAAGGGAGGAAGTAATGGCAGAAGAAAAAAGAAAATTGGTTCAACGCAAAGAAGTGGTGGTCAGTTTGCCGGTACTAAAAACACCTAAATGGATGGAAGGTTTTGTAAACTTTGTGCGCGAACAAGGTGTGGTTGGTCTGGCGGTAGGTTTAGTGCTTGGTGTTGCCGCTAAAAGCGTGATTGATTCGCTGGTAGCCAACATTTTTAATCCCACTATCGGCTTGATTGGCAATGGCGGTAATCTGGACAGCAAATTTGTTTGTATGAAGTCGATAGGCGCGGAATGTCAAAATAAACTGGCTTACGGCGCGTTTATTAGTGATATATTGAGTTTTATTATCATTGCGGCAGTGGTTTATTTTGTCATTAAAGGTCTCAAGCTAGATAAGCTGGACAAACCAAAAGCGTAAGCAAGGTTATAGGTTGTAGATGAGGTTCGATCTTGTCGCAAAAACAGAATAATCCTAAAGATTATACTAATAATCTCTTTGTTTGCGAAAAGGTCGAACCTCCAAAACAGCAATAGAAAATGCTAAATGTGAAATAATATAAAGTATGAGCTGGGAGTATGATAGGCCCGCTGGCCGACCGAAAAATAAATTATTACTAATTGTTGCGGCTATTTTGGTGCTTGGTGTGGTTGGTACCGGTTATTGGGCGTGGAATCGGCACAACAATAAAATAGCGCGCTCACCGACAAGTTCATCAAACCAGAAATCTACACAAGTTAGTACAAAACCGCAGTTTAGCTCCGTTAGCGGGCGATATTTATTTAATGGCACCGTTACGTGGGCAAGGGCGGTTGAGCGCGGCGCACGACTGGCCAACGGGACTTATGATTACTCCAAGCCGTTTAGCCAACTAAATACTTTTCAACGCGAGCTGTATGAAGGTTGGTCAACCGATTTTGAATGTCCAATAACCGACAACACGGTGCCCTACCAAACGCAGATAGATAACCTAATTTTTAATTGTCGGCCGGAGTTTTTACCCGAAGCGACTAAGTATTTTAACCTGTTTGATCTGGCAAATAATCATACAGATAATCAAAATGGGATGGTAGGTCTAACCAAAACTCGCCAATATCTGGATAAAGCCGGCGTTCAGTATTTTGGCAGTTTTGACCCCAGCGTTAGCGATGATGTGTGCGAAGTAGTTGCCTTGCCGGTTCGACTCCAAAAAGCTGACAAAACAGAGGAAAAAGCCAATTTGCCTGTGGCATTTTGCGCTTGGCACTACTTTTACCGCAAGCCGCTGGCCGGCGAGATTGAGGTTATGCAAAAATACGCCCAAATTATGCCGGTGTTTGCGTTTGTGGAAATGGGTGCGGAATATCACCCATCGGCTGACGCCATCCAGCAAGAAATTGCCCACAAAGTTGTAGACCTGGGTCCGGAATTTCTGCTGGCTAACAATCCGCACTGGGTCCAAAACACCGAAGTTTATAAAGGCAAGTTGATCGTCTACTCCATGGGCAATTTCATATTTGACCAATTAAATGCCGAGACTAACCGCAGTGCCAGTATCGATGCTACGATAACCGTTCCATACGACGATAATGTGGCAAAATGGCTGGCGCTGGCGCCAAAGTGCGCCTCGTTTCACGATGATTGTCTTAACCAAGCCCAACTTCGTGGCCTCACCAAGTACAAATTACAGCTTAAATACGGAGTGGTGGCTGGCCAGGGCGGGAACAACCAAATTACGCATAAAGCAGACGCAGCTACGCAGACCGCCGTAGAGCAACGGTTAAATTGGTCGCAAACATGCGCCCAACTAGGTTATAATTCGTGTCAATGAGTGAGATGAAGTATAAAGCTGTTCCGGAAAAGACGTTACATATTGATTTACCAGGAACAAAAGGCCTGAGAATTAAGGCTATTTTGCGTGGCAAGCTAGATAAACCGGTCGTTGTCATGATGCATGGCCGGCCTGGTAACGGCAACGAGCTACTACAATACCTGGGTGCTCGCTATCTTTACGAAAAGGGTTTTAGTAGTTTACGTCTTTTTATGTACGACTTTGAATCAAATACACGTAATTTATTGGGTTGTACGTTACAAACACACGCTGATGACCTCGATGAAGTTATAAAATATTTACGCGTTCAGAAAGTGCCTAAGGTTTTTACAGTTGGCCATAGCTACGGCGGTATGGCTATTTTGCGGAGCAAAGCTAAAACTGATGGAGCAGTTCTATGGGACCCAACACATGGGAGTTATTGGGCGGAAAATCGACAAGAAAAAGTTGCCAAGGAATATCCAGAAACAATGGTAGGTGATATCAATATTGGGCTAGCTGGTTATGGCTACGTTGAGCCGAAAGCTATGCTTGACGATGAAAAAACGTGGGGTGATACAAGTAATTGGGCTGCCCATAAAGGCTATCCGATTAAGTTAATAGCAGCGGGCAAGGGCTCTATGAGCGACTTGGGCCAAAAATACATCGACGCCGCCGATCAACCAAAACAATTCGTCGTTATTCCTGAGGCGCATCATCAATTTGAAGATTCTGACGAAGTTGTACAAAAGCTTTTTAATGAAACTTATAAATGGTTTAAGGAGATAATGAATGACAAACTTAAGTAAAGACATAATTCCAACCAAGTTACTGTGGGTTGATTTAGAGATGACAGGTCTGGATGCGCAAAAAGACGTTATTTTGGAAGTAGCGGCCGAAGTTACGGATTTTGATTTTAAAACGCTGGAAAGTTACGAAGCTGTCCTAAAACACCCCAAGCAGACTGTTGTGACTCGTATGCAGGCTAATTTATGGTGGAAGGATTTTCCGGATAACAGAGATGAATTTGTGGCTAAACTTGAAAATGGCAAACCGCCAAAACAAGTGGAAGACGAGCTAATCGCGCTGGTTGCCAAGCATTTTGGCAACGAACCGGCAATTTTGGCAGGCAATTCAATCCACAACGACCGTAATTTTATTAAACGCTGGTGGCCCGAGCTGGATCTGAAGTTGCATTACCGAATGCTAGACGTCAGCAGTTTTAAGATATTGATGCAGGGCAAATACGGCGAAGTTTTTGAGAAAAAAGAAGTCCACCGAGCTTTTGATGATATCCAAGCTTCCATCGCCGAACTCCAATCCTATTTAGAATTTTTCAACAAAAATTGATATGACCCATAAGGAAGTTGAAAAATTCATCCTAAGCCTGCCGAATGCGGTGCTGGATTATCCGTTTGGCGAAGATGTAGCAGTGTATAAAGTATTTGTATCGTCTGTTCATCCAGTCGCCTCGCAAGTTGATGGAGTGCAAGGAGACAATGAGAAACGAGCAAGTCGTGCAGGTGGTACGGTGAGTGAGTTTCGCAAGCAGTCGACGCAGCAATCCGCAACTAGCACTGCCGGTATTGCTGGCTTTGCCAGTGAACAGGGCAGTGCGGTGCGTGGGGAATGGAAAATGTTTGCGTTGATTAGAGAAGGTATCGATCCCGTTAGCATTAGTCTTAAATGCGATCCGCAGTTGGCGGAAGTGTTGCGCAACAAATACGAGACGGTCATGCCGGGCTATCATTTGAACAAGAAACATTGGAACACAATTGTACTCACTGGCCAGCTGCCGTGGGAAGAAGTTAAGGGCCTAATTCACCACAGTTATGACCTTGTCGCCGGCAACAAAAACGCCATCCCCACAACAGATTAGGTGTTTCAAAAAACGTGTTCTTTTGAAAAGAACAATCTAATTTGTTTTAAGGTTGTCGGGGTTCTTGGGGGTGAAGTAGACTTAATATATCACCGTATTTTTGGTACATTTCTTCACTGATTCCCATGAAAGCACATACTTGCACTGCGTCTGGCGCAGAGCTGTAAACAGCATGAGGATCGCCAAAACGTTCTGGCCTACCATCAGCACCAGTTCTATGGCCAACAGTAAGAGTTGTTAGTGGCTTTAGGCCTGCCACGGATACAGTTGATAATTGGCCAAGTTCGCCGATTTTTCTTATTGTCCTACCGTCTAAACCAAGTAAATCAAAAGTACCAGCAAATAATTCAGGATCGGCGTGCGGATCTTCTATCTTGTGTCGTACTATAGTGAGATGGCCTTCGCTATTAGTGCCAGTTTTATCCCTTGGCACAACCCTTGTAGTACGAGGATAAGTAGAGTCAATCACTAAATCATCAAGTTTGTAACCACTCTCGTCTCCGCTACC
>Ga0209541_10010468_pt1 | contig 14769 bp, 12 predicted proteins | sample RifCSPlowO2_01_FD_184027 | JGI IMG/M metagenome (GOLD analysis project Ga0209541, IMG submission 184027) | Groundwater microbial communities from Rifle, Colorado - Rifle CSP2_plank lowO2_0.1 (SPAdes) (version 2) | ecosystem: Environmental > Aquatic > Deep subsurface > Groundwater | place... | reverse complement strand
ACTAGGACTCCAGCGAGCACGTCGTCATATAAGGCTTTTCTGATGCCTTCGAGCATGCTGTCAGGGTCATCAGGAGATACTAAAATGGCATTGTTCTCATTCAAGACCTCTCTTATCGAAGGGGTGTCAGACGCGACAATTGGTCTCTCTGATGCCATATATTCGAAAAGTTTCAGCGGGGAGGTGAAAAATCTGGAATTGTCGTTTTTCAAGCTGGAAGTGAGAACGAGGCAGTCGGCCGCCTTTTGATATAACGGTATTTCTTTGTACGGGCGGTAGCCCTCAAGCCTTATGTTTTGTATATCCTTTCTATTTATGATCTCCTTAACTCTCTCTATATCTTCTGCTCCGCCAACCAATACCAATTCTTCATTTTGATTAAAATTTTTAGCCGCAAGAATTAAAGAGTCTACACCTTTCCATTCATAAAAGTATCCAGTATATATAATAAGTTTCTTGTCTTGAGGTAGATTTAGTTTTTCACGCGCTTTTTGTTTTGAAATATTTACATCAAAATCCGCAACAGAAACTCCATCTGGAGCAACTAGCACCTTACCTTCAAAACCAAGTTCTTGGTCATAGAGCCTCTTTGACTCGCTTGTTATAACAATGATATTTCGAGCCTTTAGAAGCATTTTCCTCTGCCAGCCAGTAAGCAAAAAATGCGCTTCACAGGTAATATTTCTTCTCTTTAAAAAAGGGAAAAGTGCCAAAAATATCGATACATCATAGCGAAAATAGATAAAATCATCTTTTGTTGTATAAAAGAGCACGAAAAGAAAAGTTGAGACGGCAAAACTAACAGATTTTATCCAGTACCAGACATTTGGCACAGACACCGCCAATCTAGTGAAGTAGAGAGTGGGTAATTTTTTGACTTGAAAATTTCTTTTTAGATTATAGTGCTCAAAGACATCACTGGTGATGCTATTGGGAATTTTTGGAATAATCAGACAGACATATGGGAAAGAATTTGCAAATCCCTCACACATTTTGGCGATCTGTAAACCATGTGCCCTTTGCGTGGGTACTCTCGAATTGGTAATATAAAAAAACTTTTTACTTTTCATTTTTTCTTTAGAACCACAATGATTGTCTTCAAAAGTAGACTATAGTGTATGCTTAACCTTGCCAACATTTTTTTAATAGTGCTTTTCCAGGGCGATGAGCTCTTTGTATCATACACGATTTCTAGGCCTGCTCTTTTTGCTATTTTCTTTAATTTAAAATAGCTTATGAAGTGAAGGTTCCAGTCTTCAAGCTTCTTTGACTTGAATCGAGGAAGCCAGCTTATAAACCACATTCCCGTATGTGTCTCTTTGGGGGCATACCGGTTGGGGAAAGAAAGATAGAACTTCCCTCCCGGCTTAAGAGTGCGCCCAACTTCTTTGAGCACATCTTCCGGATAAGAAGTATGCTCCAAAACGCTTGTCGAATAGGCGTAATCAAAAGTGTTTGAATTAAAAGGAAATTTCCTGCCGTCGTATAGATATAGGTTAGGATTTTCTGACATCTTTACTAAATCTTGTTCTGTTTCAAGCCCGTAAACCAGAGCGCCTGCCTTAATAAATTCCTGAGCCATAATGCCGTTTCCGAAACCAATATCGAGAACTTTTTTACCATAGGGATCTCCCATCGCTTTCACAAAATCATTAAAGAATGCTTTGGCCGATTTGTCTTTCTTAAGCCAGTCTTGGGCAAACTTTTTCTGGTCGCGGAAGGAGCCGTGTGAAAGATACTTCTTGGTATATTCCCAAGTATCGGCTTCAAACCGGCTCATCTTCTTTAGGACGAAAATATGTTCGGACGACACGCCCAGGCTCTCCAATAACTTCCTCAATGAATTAATGCCGAAACCATATCCGGAAAAAGCGGGGCCTTTGGCGTAAGAAACTATTGCATAGCCTGCTTCTATAAAAATCTGTTCCCATTGATTTTTGCCGAAAGCGATGAATTCTTCTTTATGGCTTCTGAAATTGCCGTGTATAGAAGGAAGGAGAAATTTCTTTAATTTACTTTCGACTTTCTTAGGGGCATTAAGGTTGTTTTCTAAATCAATTTTAGCGCCCTGAAATATAGGCTTTCCTTTTAGCTTGCCCCAAAGTCTCTCAATCACAAGAAAAAATAAATTTGGATAATAAAAGAGAAGGTAAGAAATTTTAATAGCACGGCTGGGCACAATATGTATTGCGCACCCAGTATCTTTCAATATCGAATGCGTGGCACTCAAAACTTTTCTCGGGTCTCTGACATGCTCTAAAACATTGGAAGAAAATATGAAATCGAAACTGTTTAGCGAAAATACTCCTTCAATAGCATCTGCATCCACTTCTTTGTATTCTACTTTTTGAACCCTTTCCTTGATTCTTTTGAAATTTAAATCGGAGGAAACAAGTTTATCTATGTGCGGCGCGAGAAGCGTCGTCTGGAATCCGTCTCCGGCGCCAATCTCCAATCCGGAATCAAATTGTTTCTTTGGCAACAGCGAAAAAACAATATCAATTTCTTTTTTGCGAATTTCGTGCAGATACCTGGTCCAATTAGCGTTCATGAAAATTATTACCAGTAATGTCCTCTGTGCTTCTTGTAATATTCTGACATCATTTTGATACCTTCTTTAAGAGTAACTTTCGCCTTCCAGCTCGTATCGCGCTCAATCTTGGAAGTATCAGCCACATAGCCACCTGTTTCATTTTTTTCATAATTTTCCGGCCACGGGATATGTTCTTTCCTGCCCGTTCCCGCCTCTTTTAAAACCGCATCGACCATTTCTACGAAGGTTACTTTTTCTTTAGAGCCCATATTATAAATTTCCCCCGCTCTGCCTTTCTCGGCCAAGAGAAGAAATCCTTCCACAATATCGTCAATGTAGAGATAGTCTCTGGTCTGCTTACCATCGCCGAAAATGGTAAGCGTACCGCCGTCTAAAGCTTGGCGCAGAAACCACCCTACCAGCGAATACTTGTTATGCTTCATTTGCTGCCTTACACCATAAGGATTTGGAAGCCGGACCGCGATAGTCTTTAAGCCGAAAGTCTTATGGTAATAGTCGCAGTAACGCTCGACTAAAAGTTTATGGATGCCATAGAGAGAAAGGGGATTAGTTGGATGTTCTTCATTCACGGGGTTAGTTAGAAGCTTGCCATAAACCATACGCGATGATGAGAAGATATAAGTTGCGGAAGGAGCACAAAGCCTCATTGCTTCAAGCACATTCATATGGCCAGTGCCGTTAATATCAATATCTAAAAAGGGAAGTTCTCTGGAGTCTATATAGCTCACCTGAGCGGCAAAATCGAAAATAAAATCTTTACCTCGAACCAGTTCATTGACAAGTTCTCTATCTCTAATATCTCCTTCCACAAATTTTATTTTATCTAGAATGCTTTCCAGGTTAAACATATTACCGCCATAAAGAGGCAACATTGCATCCAGAACCGTAACATTTGCTCCGAGCGGCATAAGGGCTTGGGCCAACGAACTACCTATGTGTCCCGCTCCGCCCGTAATAAGTACCTTTTCCCCGGCAAAAATGCCTTTATTCATAATTATAAGAGATTCTCAATCACTCTAACATTTTTCTCTATGGAAAACCGATCTACTTCTATTTTCGCTTTTTCGGCTAATTTTTCTCTCAAGTTTCTATCATTCAAGACATGTTTAAGGGCTTCGGCTAAATGATTAGCGTCTCCTGGTTCGACTAGAAGAGCGCTTTCTTCATCTTTAAGTGCTTCTGTAGTCCCACTTACTTTGGTAGCCACGATCGGACATCTGGCATCCATAGCTTCCAGAAGTGCGATAGAAAGACCTTCCCACAAAGAAGGTAGGGTGAAAATATCGGCGATAGCCATGATTTCTTCGATCAGCGCGATGCCCATGAACTTAATTTCTCTTGCTAAATTTAGATTTTGAATTTGACTAGACAACTCATCTTTAAGTATCCCCTTGCCAAAAATTAAAACTTCGAATCCGGCCACTCCTCTTTGTTTCATTTCATAAACTGCATCTATAAGATATTTTTGGCCTTTCTGCGGAGTCAGACTTCCAGCCGTGACGATATAAATCTTATCTCCAGGCAAGCCTAGCTTGTTAAGAACTTGATTCCTATTCCGCTTGACTTCTCCAAGCCTTAAAGGAATGGCGTTAAAATTTAATTCAAATTTGCTTCTTGGCAGACTCTCTTGTTTTAAAGTGAAATCCAGCACCTCATTGGAACTTACCAGAATTTTTTTAGTAAATTTTGCCAATATTCTATCTGCAATAATCTGCCATTTCCTTTTGTTTTCATATACATTTACTTCACTTGATAAAATTACCGGTACTCGCGCCAATATTGCCGCGAGCCGTCCATACAAATTTGCGTCAAAAAGGCTCGTTACTACCGCATCTATCTTTTCTTGCTTTAAAAATTTCCATAATTTATAAAATCTTGTAAGTTCCCAATATTCGACGTCTTTTGGCATCCTATCTAAGACATTCGTCTTCGGATTCGGCAAAATTGTGACAATATAGGGTTTAAACCGATTTTTATCTATTGCCTTAACTTGCTCTAAGAGCATATTCTCAGCCCCTCCCATACCGAGATTATTGATGATGAAGGCTACTTTTTTGCGTTTATTTGTGGCCATATCTTATCTTTATTAGACACAATAGGGTTTATGACTTTCCAATCTATTGACAAATCAGGGTCATCAAAGCGTATACCTCTTTCGTGAATTTGTGAATACTCGGCAGTGCATTTATATAAGACTTTGGCTTCTTCCGAAAGCACGGAGAAACCGTGGGCAAATCCGGGCGGGATATAGAAAGACAAGTTGTTTTCCTCGCTTAATTCTACTCCTTGCCATTGGCCAAAAGTTTCTGAATTTTCCCTGATATCAACTGCTACATCCCAAACTTTGCCCGCTACAATAGATACAATCTTCCCTTGTTCAAACGGCGATGCCTGGTAGTGAAGCCCCCTAATTACATTTTGCTTTGATACAGAAAAGTTGTCTTGTTTAAATAGTGGCAAGCCAATTTCTTCAAAGTCACTTTGTTTATATTTTTCCAGAAAAAATCCACGTTCATCCAAAAATACTTTCGGCTCGATGAGCAATAGGTCAGGGATTCTTAATTTCTTGTAGTTGAGAGTCATATTACCGGGTAGTCACTTCACGAAAAATCTTTGCTAATTTCTGAGAAAAAATTTCCATTGTAAATTGATTCTTAATCTTGTCTCGAGCAGCTTCGCCCATAATTTTAGCTTTTTCTGGATCGTTCCAAAGTGTTTTAATCGCTTCTTTAAGCTCCGCCACATTATAGGGGGAAACAATGAGACCGTCCTCACCTCCCTCAAAATAGCCTGTAAGCGTGTCTCTCGCCGTTGTAATGACAGCCTTAGCGTAAGTCATTGACTCTAAAAGAGAATATTGGCCGGAACAATCAGAGCCAGCCATTTTCTCCTCTGGGATAGTTGGAATCACCACAAACTCCGACTTTTTAAGAAACGGCGGTGTCTCGGTCCGTTTAAGATATAAGACGTCTACATTTGGCGGCAACTCTCCGACATTTTTAAGATTTCTTGGTAACGCAGCAATTATAAGTTTAACTGGCAGATCTCTCACCGCTTCAATCAAAGTCTTGTAATCTCTTCCGACATCACGACCAGAACTAAAAATGTAGCGTTCCGATATTTCCGACACTCTAGTGTCCTTATCGTAGAAGTTATGATCAATACCGTAAGGTACGTAGTAATTTTTCTCGGCCGGGAAACCAATACTTCTTAAAAAATCTTGTTGCGCTAAGGACGGTGAGATAATGGCATCAGCTGAAAAAACTGCTTTTTTTATTATCCAGCTTTTCAAGCCCCGCCTGTTTCGCTTTAAGAGATTTGATAGATAAGTATTGTAAATAACCCATTTTGGTTTTTTCAAACGGAGAATATACTTGACAATAAATAAAGTGAGGATGCCGGAACCGGCAAAGATCACGTCGCATGATTTGAGTCGAAACAGTACCGGCAACTGTGTCAGATTGAAAGAAATTTTCCGTAAGAATTCAGTCAACCGATTCTCAAGAAATGTCGCGTCAATGCCGTAGCTCACCATGCGGTTTAAACCGACAAGGTGTATATCTGAAGCTCTGCCTTTTTTATATTCTTCATAGAGCTTTCGCCTCGAACCTGCAAATAGATACAGTACCCGAAGATTCATTTGGTGAATTTTATTATATTAGTGATTCTTTACTATGATTAATAACACATTTAACTTTTCTTTTTGACAATTCTTTTCCAATCAGTTCAACTATGGCTGGGCTTCTGTACTCTCCAGCAGAGCAACATATAGCTACTTTTACCTCTTCTTCTTCAAATTGTTCATTTAAATCTACCAGCATTTGTACTAGATTGTTAATAAACTTATTCACTCCTTCTTGTTGCTCCATAAAGGAAATGATTGTTTCTCTATTAGAGTATCTCGTTTCTTTTTCTCTCCAAGGATTTTTGAAATATGAGACATCGAATTTGAAGTTAGCAGGAGGATTTCCATATTTGTGTCCCCATGACATTAGAGTTATCATGTTTCGTTTTTATTATCATACCATCCTTTGGAGACTTTGTGAACAGAGAGAATTTCATCAAGAATCAAGGCGGAGATATCAATGTTTGCGTCAGCGTGTTTAATACTATTTGTTAAGTAAATTTTTGAATACGATTTTTTGAGTCTCTGTATTCCCGAATCAAGTAGTCCGTGGGTTACAAGAGCTATTACATCCTTTGCTCCAAATTTATGGCATAGTTCCGCAAATTTAACAGCAGTGCCGCCAGTTTCAACTAGGTCATCTATAACTCCAACAGTTTGATTCTTTACAATTGAGATAAAATTCTCATCATGCATAATATCAATCTCAAAAGAATTTATTCTCTTTTTTGTGGTTCCTTGCAATACCATTCTTCGTTGAGAGCCTTGATCAGGAGCAAGAAAGGTTGCAGACGGATAATCTTTAAGCGCTACCTGCTTCAAAAGCAAAGAAGGAGAAATATTTTTTATGGGATACTTCTCAAACCATGGTTGTCCAAAAAAGTGAGCATCAAGGACATAAATTTTATTTACACCATAAAAGTTAGTTAGTTTTTGGATAAGATTTTCAGCAGCATTTGTTTCTCCAGGATGCTTCGGACTATCCTGCATACCATATGGAAAATATGAAAAGAAAACCTCAATATCTTTGTAACCGAGATTTATAAGTATGCGTAGCAACATTTCAAGCTCTACGATCCCTCCGTTTGGATCGGGTGCTCCAGTATGGAGAACTATAATTCTCTTGCCCAGTTCAGTTTTTGGAAGCTTCACATATATCTCACCATCGGGGAAAAATCTTTTTCCCTCTTTATTTCCTTCAAGATAAACTATCTCGCCGTCTTCCGGCATTTTCATCAACCGAGCAAGGTGTTGGGCGTAGAGAGTAGGAATAATTGTTAATACACTAGACATGGTGTCTTAATTCAGAGAAATCTCTTCCTTGATTTTTCTCATTAGAGTTTTAAGACTGTTCGTTTCCGGATTAAAATTTTTGATATCGGGATTTTTCACGAATAATTTTGCGCCGCAAGCGGCCGCTTCAAAGATCGTTTTGTCGAAACTGCCAGCTGGCGTGAAGTTTGCATAAATCTCGTGTGTTTGGTAAAGCCTCTTCGCCTCTTCTTGGCTCACTGGGCCAATAAATTTTATCTTATCGGTCAATACGGCTTTTACCTTCTCGCCGTACAATTTATCTTCTGCTAGTATCGGGCCGGCAATAGTGGCGTCGTAGTTATTGTCCTTAACCCAGTCGATAAATTCCAAAACTTTTTTGACCGGTGAAATCCTCCCCAGGAACAAAGCGGAGTTTGGCACCCTGGAAACTGCCGGATCAGGTTTGAAGAAATCAGTATCGATACCTACCGGCATCTGAACTGCTTTCTTGAATCGTGCCGTAAACGACCGTGGCGAGGTGTAGAAGACTTTATTGGAAAGCCACACGGCCATGGTGGTCCAGAAGTTCCCTTTGGCGTGATTACGCCAGAGATAAATTTTCTTGCCCAAAAATTTCCAGATGTCACCAGCAAGTAATACGTATTCTTGGTTCATGTGTACGAACACCGCATCGTAATTGCCTCTTTCTTGCCAAATGTATCTATAGAAATTAATTAAATACTTAAACTTTGAAACATTTTTCTCCTTACCTAAAGATAATACCTTTATTCCCGGCAAATTATGTTCTCCCTCTTCGAGACATATGACCGTCACCTTCTCAAAGTTCTTGGCGAACTCTTCAAGCCACTGGTGGAAAAATCCCAAAATAGGGTCATTTTTAGCCACTTTTTGCGTAATGATGAGTAATCTCATTTAATTTTCTTGGCGGTATTTTCCCAATTTTCTTTTAACCTTGAGAGATATTGTTCTTTGGATAAAAGTTTGGATTCAAGAGTTTTTTTGAGATTGAATCGGAGATTTTCGCGCTTTTGATTACTCTCTATCAACTCTATTATGCTTTCGCTAAAAAGATCCGGGCGAGTCGCAGGATAGATATAGACATCGCTACCATGTTCCAATTCTTGGGCAATGCCAACAGGTGTCGTAACAACAGGCAGGCCAGATAGACCGGCTTCTACGAGAGAGAGTCCGTAGCCCTCGAATAAACTTGTTTGAAGAAATGCGTTCGCCGTTTTGTAATATGACCCCAATTCATTCTGCCATCCCGCAAACCCTACCGCTCCTTCCAACTTTAAACTTTTAACTTTTAACTTTAAAACTTTTTCTTCCGGACCAGAACCGACCATCACAAGACCTGTGTCCGGGAATCTCTGCCGTACCAAAGCAAGGATCTCAAGCGCTAAACCTAAATTTTTTTCCGAAACAAGACGCGAAACAGTAAGGATGATAAAGTGCCATGGATAACGCGCATGGAGATCAAATTTGATCGGTTCATTCTCTATTTTTTCTTTATCGACATAAATTGGCAGTGTTTTAACATCTCTTACGCTATCCGCTTTAGCAAGAACGGTTCTTGCTATCATTTTCCTAATGTTATTTAAGAATCCCGAAAAATACGGCGAGCTTGGGTCAGTATGGACTTGCACTTCAAGAGGCAGGCGCCATCTTTTCTTAACCTTCAATCCAGCCCAGCCGGATTCAAAAGGATCCTGGGTTGTGATAACTGATTCTCCTCTGACAAATTTCCTATCAAACACAATTTTCTTACCAATACGTGCCGCGTCGAAGGGTTTTAACAAACTCGTAACCGAGTTTGTTGGATATATCCAGATGTTTTTACCGAGCTGTTTCGGTTTTAACCCCATAGATTTCAATGAGAAGACAATGATGTGTAGTTCCTCTGTCAGAGTGCCATATTCTTTCATCCGCTCTGAAACAGCACTATTGCTTTCAAAAAGTTTCCTATCAGAACCTATCATTAACACTTTTAAAGTCTTTTCCATATATCTATAAACTCGCTGGCTAGCTCGCCCCAAGAATGCCTTAGATTAACACTTTTGAGCTCTTCAACATATCTATTATAGACATTGTTATCAAGCATCTTCTCTATAGCGTTTTCAATTTCTTCTATATTAAGAGGGTCTACAAAAATACCTCCTAGCGGAAATAGTTCTCCAAGTCCAGTCTCACGCGTCATGATAAACGGCTTATTGAAAGAAAGCGCTTCCAAAATAAAATTCGGGCAGATATCGGTAAATGCGAGGGAAACGGCGACATAACAATTTTTGATTCTGTCCAAAACTTTCTCGTGAGATTCTCCAGTAGCGATATCGATACGGAATTTTTCAAGTATCGCGGGATTTTTCTCCGGAATTAGTCTCCCGGCCCACAAAAAATTTTTGGCCGTAGAAAGCTTACCTTCTCGCTTTTCCGGGATAAAATTCCTGACTACTCCGCTTTTGTGTTCTGGGATTTTATAAAATTTCTCCCAAATATTTCTCTGCCACTCGGTATTAAAGGCTAGAAAATCGGCATTATTTATAAGCATTTTGGTGAAAAAGAAAATAATTCTTTCCTTCAAATTTAACGTTGGCATTTTCTGATAAAAGCCTGGTAGTGTGAGGGGCTCGCTTGTTCTATTGACATAAGCAGACCATACGAAATCCCCTCCCACACGTATCAGTATTTTCTTACCAAAAAGCCGCGATGCCAGAACTGACGGCACACCAACAGAGAAAGTATCAAGTGCGATAATCTTATCTGCCCATAATGCACTAGGCCAGATCTTCAACAACGCGTTTTCAATGGAAGCGTACTGAGAGATCTTTACCACATGTCCAAGTCTTTCAAACTCATTCTTTAATTTTGGGCCATACTGCGCCGGTCCTCCGACATCACCTGCACTCAATCCTGTAGTTATTAAGATTTTCATACAACGTCGAATACTCTACTCTTCATCTCTTGCGCAATCAAATTCCAGTCGTATCTGGCTACTACCATGCGTTTGGCATTTATGATGAGCCTATCGCGCAAGACTATGTCGGACAAAATTTTGTGTACTTGAAAAGCTATTAGCCGCGGACTTTTCACCTCCACAAATAAACCAGTTTCTCCGTCTTTTAGAAAATCTGGTATGCCACCGACCGGAGTAGCGATCACCGGCAGGCCAGCCGCCATAGCTTCAATAAACGAGATCCCCTGACCCTCTGATAGAGATGGCCTAATAAATATATCTGCTTCATGCAAATATCTCGGCAAATCTGCTTGAGAAATTTCTCCTAAAAATTTTACTCTATTCTCTAGTTTTAAGTTCTTCGTTTTTGATTTTAAACTTTCTTCCAGAGGGCCGCCGCCAAGAATCTGGAGTTCTGTATTTTCCGGCATATGCTTTACCGCTTCGATAATATCTCCCACCGCATTTTTCTCCACCAATCTAGATGTTGTGATTAGCGTAACCTTGTCTCCAGATATTTTTGTCCCTGGATTCTTGAATCTTTCCACATCCACTCCGTTAGGAATTACCTCCACATCGCTTCTCTTTGCCCATTTTGCCAAGAAAGTTGATATGGCTTGAATTTTGATTGCATGTTTAATGCCGTAGTGAAGCAATGGACGAAACGGGAGTATGAACCATCGATTAAATATGCGTTCGAACGGATCGCCATCCTGAAGAGTCAGAACATAAGGAGCTCGTCTGGCAAGAATTGCCGGGAAAAGCATATACGTCATGATGCACCAATAAAAGTCATATTTCCTTCGCATAGCAAACAATGCGGCTTGAGGCACAAAAATAATTTTAGAAAGATAGCCAAGTCCTCCGCCAATCCTATAAACATTTATACTACCTATCTTTTCAAATCGAGGATGTGATCTATTAAACCGCATAGTTACCATATCAAATTCAAAATCTGTAATTCTATCGGTCAGTTCTTTAACGGCGACTTCCGCCCCGCCCACAACAGGGAAATATGATAAAGAGAATATTAGTATCTTTCTATGAGCCATTGAGGATTTTCTTGAGCTCCTCCGGATTTGGTCCTAGCTTGGCGGTTGAACCGCCAAGTGGCGGTTCAACCGCTTTTGCTGGCTGACTCCCTATCACAGATTTCAGCGCACTTCGCAGATCAGAGACATGCTTCGGGTCCGGCTTCCTCTGATTGTCTTTTTGAGTATTGAGATTTTTAAGAGAAATTGGTTTTGGAATTACAGGTGGTTTCGGCGGAGGTGTAGGGATGTTCCCAAAAGACGGTCTTTTGGGCATTCCCAAAAGACCGTCTTTTGGGATTAGTGCTGCCGGTTTAACAGCTGGTTTATACGGCGTCATAGGTTTAGTCATAACAGGCGCCGGTTTAGGTTCAGCGACAACTTTCCCTTCCGTATGCCAATCAGTGATTTGCTTCTCCACCATATCGCGCGCTCTGGAGAAAAGTTTCCTAGAATTTTCGATAATCTCGTGGACGTGCGGTGACTCTGTCTGCGCGAGTGGCGGCAGAGTAACAGCAGAAAATGGCGAGGACGCCACAGAATCGATCATGAGTTTTAGGTATACCTGCCGTAGTCCCAAGTTGACTAAATCTTCAGCCATAAATGTCGGGGCAAATTCCTTTTCTAGCACTTCGGCATCATAAGCGCCGACGCGGAAAACTATCATGGTACCGACGTTGCCGAACACAGCATCTCTCACCTCTTCCTCCATCTGCTCTATATATTGGTGAGCCATGGTGAGGTTGAGTTTATACTTGCGCGCCTCCGAGAGAATGTCGGCAAAAGACCTGTCGGCAAAAGATTGGAATTCGTCTACGTATAAATAAAATGGCGGCAGTTTGGAAAGAGCTACGGCATTCTCATCCGCTCGGCTCATGGCTGCCAGATAAATTTTGGTAATAAGCATTGAGCCCAAGAGACGGGCATTGCCTTCACCTACGCGTCCTTTGGAGAGGTTAACTATCAAAATCTTTTTCTCATCCATCAACTTCCTGACATCGAAACTGGATTTCGGCTGGCCAATAATATTCCTGATCAAGGGATTCCCTGCAAACTGGCCGATCTTGTTCTGAATTGCCGGAGTGGCTTCTTGCGCATATTTATCAGTGTATTTGGCGTACTCGTCTACCCAGAAACTTTTTACAGAAACATCGGTGACATTGTCAACCACCTTGGTCCTGAAAGCCTTGTCAGTGTACATACGATTGACCGCAAGAAGTGTCGCTCCGGGATATTCAAGAAGTGCGAGCAAAGTGTTTTGCAAAATGTAGGCCATGCGCGCACTCCATGCATCCTCCCAGATCTTTTCAAAGACTGACATGAGGCCGTTTACCACCAAGTGGCGTTTCTCTACCCCCACATCTTCCATCACATTGAAGGAAACCGGATGGTCCGTATCGAATGGAGCAAAGTAGAGCACGTCTTTGACACGCTCTCGAGGGACATATTCAAGAAGTTTCTCGGCAGTACCACCGTGCGGATCGACGAAAGCCAAGCCTTCTCCGTTACGGATGTCCTGAATAGCCATGTTCTCAAGGAGCGTGGACTTACCCATGCCGGTCTTGCCGATGACATAGACATGCTTGGAACGGTCAGGATTTTTGATGCCGAAAGAGATACGCTTACCCCGCGCATCCGTCTCGGCAAAATATGTAATTTTTTGAGAATCTGTCATCATTTATACTTGTTCTTCTTGTGGTTTAGATAATTGTTCTGCTTGCTCTGCTTGTATTTGGGCTTGCAGATGCTTGTGTGCCTGACGCTTCTGGGCTTTGGCTTTGAGCATCAAACGCTTATCAATATTTGCCCAGACCGAAAGAAGGGCAATTGAAAGTCCGGCTAGTACTTGGAAAAACGATTCCCAAGCGCGCGGGAAACCGAGTAGTGGCATGAGGGCTATGAGCACTCCAAGTGTAACGATGATCCTCGATTTCGGCATAAAATTATTATATCAGTGCGCGCGCCAAGGGTCGAACTTGGGACCTCACGAGTGAGAAAGCGTGGGACGCTTTCGCAAGACCTTTTGAGATATTTTTAAATAAATTTGATACCGGGCTTCGTGCGCGCACTTGGGGTCGAACCAAGGACCTTTCGAGTATCAGTCGAATGCTCTACCAACTGAGCTATGCGCGCACGAAGCCAATTATGATTTATTTACAAATATCCAAAAGGTGTACAGTTCCTGTAAGGAATCAGTCGAAGTCACAAGTCAAAGCCTACTGGCTTTGCTCGCGACCCCTCCTCGCGCTTGATGAGCTTCAAGTATTCGCTCACAACGCTCCGGACTTGCGGTTGGGTCCCAATCCCAACCTCACTCCCCCAACTGAGCTATGCGCGCATTTGTCTCAAAGAATATATCAAAAAGCTCGCCATCTGGCGAGCTTTTTGAATTTTCATATCGTTCTCTCTTTTGTTCCGTAACGTCTTTCCGTATTGTCATATCGATTTAGGGACTACGATCATCGTCCTCCGCAAAAATGCGAAACCGACCATTCATCCTTCATATACATTTAAGTATGAGGAGGTATTGAATTGAATTACTCCACGAGCAGGTTCTCCTACCCGTGCCTTGTTACGACTTAGTCCTTGTCATTGAGTTTACCTTAGACCCAGCACCATTTTTCCGAATAGAAATTTCTACTGCCGAAAAATGGTGCTGGGGCTTCGGGTACTCCCAACTTCCCTGACTTGACGGGCGGTGAGTACAAGACTTGAGAACGTATTCACCGCGGTATAGCTGACCCGCGATTACTAGCAATTCCAACTTCATGGGGTCGAGTTGCAGCCCCCAATCCGAACTGACGCCGTCTTTATTAGGATTAGCTCAGGATTACTCCGTCGCGACCCGTTGTAACGGCGATTGTATTATGCGTGTAGCCCAAGGTATCTAGGGACATGCTGACCTGGCGTCATCCTCGCCTTCCTCCCAGCTCCAGTTTTGCCACTCAATCGATTCAAATTTCTGTCTTTCAGACAGAAATTTATTTTCAAGAGTGCGTTTCGCGTAATATTACGTAAAATGAACAATATTATCGCAAAACTGGAGCTGGGCAGTCTCGCCAGACACTTATAACTGGCAACGAGGGTTGCGTTCGTTACCCCACTTAAGGGAACAGCTCAAACCACGAACTGACGACGGCCATGCATCACCTGTCCAAACGTCCTTGCGGAAGAAATCCATTTCTGGAAATCGTCGTTTGGATTTCTAACCTTGGTAAGGTTTTTCGTTTACCATCGAATTAAACCGCATAATCCACTGCTTGTGCAAGTCCCCGTCTATTCCTTTGAGTTTTAGCCTTGCGGCCGTACTACCCAGGCGGACAACTTAACG
>Ga0209541_10010467_pt1 | contig 14772 bp, 11 predicted proteins | sample RifCSPlowO2_01_FD_184027 | JGI IMG/M metagenome (GOLD analysis project Ga0209541, IMG submission 184027) | Groundwater microbial communities from Rifle, Colorado - Rifle CSP2_plank lowO2_0.1 (SPAdes) (version 2) | ecosystem: Environmental > Aquatic > Deep subsurface > Groundwater | place... | reverse complement strand
GACGTCACAAACATTGAGTTGGTAATAAACTACGATCTGCCGGATGCAGCTGAGGACTACATCCACCGCATCGGGCGTACTGCCCGCGCCGGCTCTGGCGGCCACGCCATCGCCTTTGCTCGTCCCAATGAACGTCATGACGTTGCCGCTATTGAACGGTTGATGAAACTGACTTTGCCTGTCTCCAAGTTGCCGGAGCTGCCACCCTGGCAGCAGGGCATGGAGCCCGTTTCCACTAGGGAATCCCAGCAGGGGTACAAGAGCCGCTTTGGCGGGGGACGGCCCTCTGGAGGGCATTTTAGAGGCAAATCCAGGGGTTCCAGGGGCGGTTTTGGAAGGCCGGGTGGCGGCTCCGGCGGTCACTCTTCCGGACCTCGCCATGGCTCGGGTGGGCACCGCCGGGGTGGACCAGGTAGGCGCTTCGGGCGCTAGATATCCCCGGATTTTGTTGACTTCTCGGCCCCGCGGAGCGAGACTGAACAAAGCATCCCAACCACAACCGCAGCCGAAGAAGGAGGCAAGCGCATGGCGACCCGGAGAGATTCCGATGCCTTTAACCAGACGCTTCATGACCTCTTTTTTCGGGAGGTCGAGGAACTGCAGACGGAGATCCAGCGCTCGCTGGCAATTGGGGGCCGGCTTGTTATCGACTCCGAGGAACTAGCAGCGCGGCTGAAGTTCCGCCTGGGCTCCGCTATCTGTTGCTGCCTCGGGGAAAAACCGCCGTACCCGGTGTATGCCAAGGCGGAGCTGATCGCGGCGGACGACGGTCTCATCTATATCAAGTCCCTGGTGGCGACCAAGGACTTCGAGGGCTACGAACTCCATCATACCGCCATCCGAGTTCTCGGGGAGCGGGCGAGCATGGGGCGAGTGCTCCGCGAGGCCATGGCCGCCATCGTCAACTGACCGCCGCACGCATCGCGGCCAGCGAGAATCAGCGCGCGTCCCGGGAAAGTCCTGGGCCGCGCGCGTTTGTTTTATATATATTTAATGTCCGGCCGCTACAATGAGCGGCGATGGATAAAGATTTTGACAGGTGGAACGAAAAGAAGAAGGCGCTCGACGACCGGAAAAACCGAGTATTCTGCAACGAACGCGAAGTTTGGTGGTGCTACGTCGGAGTAAATATAGGTTCTGAGGAAAACGGGGGAGTCAATAGTTTCCGAAGGCCCGTAGTAGTAATTCAGAGCTTTAACACCGAAATATTTTTCGGAGTTGTCCTAACCGGCAGCAAGAGGATAGGAAAATACTATTTTTATCTAGGCGCCATTAGAGGAGTAGAAACATCTGCGATACTCTCACAAGTCCGTATAGTCGATACGAAAAGATTGGGTGATAAGATTTGCACTCTTGACATGCCTATTTTCGAGCAACTAAAAAGCGCCCTGAAAAGGACGCTCTTTAGTTGATTGTAATCCCTGCAGATTACAGGGGAGAGGCCGAAGCCCTTGTTTTCCCCGCACACCTTGTGCGGGGTGGAGATCGGAGTGAATATCTTCATATTCGCCCTCGCTCATGACACGAGGGTAATCCGATCCATACGGCTGTACTTAATTACTTAAGTACATGCATATTTTATCAACTCGTTCTGCACTGTCAACCTCCGCCTTCAGGAAAATTTAATACATCGGCCGGGGCTTGTCCGCGAGCCCGTGGTGGTACACTAGGCTGACCTCCGGATGTTAGCTGAGGTATTGCAACACCTCCTCGTCGCTCACCGGCTCGAATTCCTCGTACCACTCGCCGACGGCACGCATGTTGTCCGCTTCGCGTAAACAGATAACTTCCGCCCATTCCCGTAGCTTGCGTGCCGTGTCCCGCGCGCAGATCGGCGCCGCGAAAATGAGGCGTCGCGGCTTGCGGAGTAATTTTACCGACTCAATGGCGGCCATGGCCGTCACTCCCGTGGCCACGCCGTCGTCCACGATGATGACCGTGTCCGCCGGCAGGTTTTCGCTGTAAGTGCCGCTCGCGTAGCGCGCCATGCGCCGCGCCATCTCTTCCATTTCCTCCGCGATGATCGGGTCGAGCGCTTCTTGTGATATACCAAGAGAGCGCAAAGCGGCCTCGTCCAAAATCAGCACGTCGCCCGGCGCCAGGGCGCCTACGCCGTACTCGCGGTTGCCCGGCGCGCCGATCTTTCGCGCCACCAGGGTGTCGAGCGACGCTTTCAGGACTCGCGCCACCTCATGGCCCACCGGCACGCCGCCGCGGGGCAAAGCCAGCACCAACACATGCCCAGTTATACCGCGTCGCACTAGCTCCGCGGCCAAGAGCTCGCCGGCCTCCTGCCGATTGCGGAATCTGTCGGGGCGCGCACCGGACATGCCCTGACCCTACGCCGTCCAAAATGAAAATTCAATGACCCCGCCAACGCCGCCTTACTTGAACTTGATAACCACCACCTCCGCGTGCGTACCGAGGCGCTGCGGCGGGCCCCAGGTGCCGAAGCCGCTCGTCGTGACTATCTGCAGGTTGTTGTTCCAGGAGTGTCCGTAGCCGGCCTTGCCGAACAGGCGGCGCACCAGGTAGTTGTACGGCCACATCTGGCCGTTATGCGTGTGGCCGCAGAGCACGAGCGACACGCCCGCCGCGGCGACGGAGCGCATAGCGGAAGGCGCGTGCTTCAGAAGGATACTGGGCTTCTCCGGATTGAAGGGGATTGCCGCGAGCGAGGCCTGCACCTCGTCCGGTTCGTTGGAGTCGTAATACGGCACGCCGAGTATCTGCAGGCCGTCGATCGTGACCATCTCCTTGTTCAATATATTCACGCCCGCGTCGCGGATCGCCGCCAGGTACGGCGCCGGGTCGCTGAACTCTTCATGGTTGCCTTCCGTGAAATACGTGCCGTGCGGCGCCTGGATGTCCGCGAGCGGCGCGGCCAGCCATTTGTAATCGGCAGGTGGGCCGTCGAAGAGGTCGCCGGGCATGAAGACGATATCCGGCTTTTCGGCGTTGATCATCCGCACCATCTTGCGGGTGCTGCCGTTCGCGCGGATATTCCCGAGATGCGCGTCCGAGACCAGCACCGCTTTGCGGCCTTTCCATTCCGCAGGTAGGTTGGGAATCTCCAAGTAGTAGCGGACGTAGCGCGGGCGAAATGATTTGAAGACGCCGTAGACGCTGGAGACCAGAGCGACGCCGAGCAGGGTCACGCCCATGAGCGTCCAGGGTGGCAGGACCCGAAAAGCCACGAATATATACGCCGAGGCCCAGAAAACGATGCAGGCCAAAAAGAAGAATTGCACCGTGCCGATCCAGACCGCTGCGGCCGCGTACAGGACGTCCAGTATGCGCGAGCGCCACTTGTTCACGAGGAGTTGTAATATCAAAAAGACGAAACCCAAACTGAAAAAGGTCCACTTGAGCCAGGTGTCCACGTTCGCCAGGGGCATGAAGGTGAAGACCAGCGTTTCGTACAGCACCCAATGGGCGTAAAAGGCGATGAGCTGCACGCCCAAAAGGAAGATGATTATATATACAGGCGGTTGTCTCTTGGAAAGCTCTCTCATTTTTTCTTGCCGTTGCGGCTTTGCTTCTTGTTCTTGTCCATGTATTCCTGCCAGGACATTATCGCGATGTCTTCCAGCCGGTACGCCGCCCGCGCCAGGGCGAAGGCCCGGCCCAGGGAGACGTCGGTGAAGAGGGGCATGTTCCCGTCCACCGCCGCTCTGCGGATCAGGTAGCCGTCGGTGCGGCCCGCCTTGGATTCCGCGGATGATTTGCGCAGACCGTTGCCGTTGCTCACGTTGATGACGAAGGCGATCTTGTTGTGCGCGATCAGGTCCAACGCACTCGGGCTTTTCTTCTCGAGCAGTTTGTGCACCCGCCGAGCTTTGATGCCGTGCTTTTCGAAGAATTCGCAAGTGCCGAGCGTGGCGTAAATGGTGAAGCCCGCGGCGGCAAGCGCCTGGCCCGCCTCCAAAAACCTTTCCTTGTTCCCGTCGCCGCCCAGGGATACGAACGCCGCCTTTTGGCCCGAGAGGCGCATACTGGCCGCCACCGAGGACAGCAGGGCTTCCTCCGGGTCACGCCCGAAGCAGGCCACCTCGCCGGTGGAGGACATTTCCACGTGCGGCACCGGGTCGGAACCCGGCAGGCGCGCGAACGAGAACTGTGGTGATTTTACCACTGCGTAGGCCGGATATTCCAGCGGCGTCGGGACCGCGCGGCCGTGGAAGGCCGCCACAGCTACCTCCGCGAAGTTCTTGCCGGTGGCCTTGCTGAGGAGCGGGAAGGTGCGCGAGGCCCGCAGGTTGGCCTCGATCACGTAGGCCTTGTTGTCCTTGACCAGGCACTGCACATTGAAGGGCCCGCTGATATCGAGCGCCGCGGCGAGCTTGGCGCCGATCTCCTGAATCTCGTGCGCCGTCCGCGCGTAGACCTTCTGTGGGGGATAGACGATGGTCGCGTCGCCGGAATGCACGCCGGCGTTCTCGATGTGCTCCGCGATGGCCGCGAGCATGACCTTGCCGTCCTCGGCCACGGCGTCGAACTCGATCTCCTTGGCGCCCTGGATGAACTTGGAGATGGTCACCGGATGCTCGCGGTTCAGGAGCGTGGCCTGCTCCACGAAGCGGTGCAGCTCCTCCGCGTTCTCGCAGACGCGCATGGCGCTACCCGAAAGGACATAGGAGGGCCGCACCAGCACGGGGTAACCGACCTTGTCGGCGAAGCTCTCGGCGGAGCGCTTGTTGCTGAAGGTGTTCCATTCCGGCTGCAGGATGCCGAGGCCGTCCAGCAGGGCCGAAAATTTGCTGCGGTCCTCGGCGCGATCGATATCCGCGGGCTGCGTGCCGTAGATGGGAATGTCCAGGTCGTACAGGCCGCGCACCAGGTTGTTGGAGACCTGACCGCCGAAGGAGACCACCACGCCCTCCGCCCGCTCGAACTCCTGGATGTCCGCCACCGACTCCAAGCTGACGTTCTCGAAATACAGGCGGTCGGAGATGTCGTAGTCGGTGGACACCGTCTCCGGGTTGCAGTTCACGATGATGGTCTTTTTGCCGAACCTCTGCTTGAAGGCCAGCGCCGCGTGCACCGCGGACCAGTCGAACTCCACCGAGGAGCCGATATGATACGGCCCGGAGCCGAGGACTATGGCCGCCTGGCCCTCCAGTGGCTCCACGTCGTCGTGCGCGCCGTTGTATGTGAGATATAAGTAATTGGTCTTGGCCGGTACCTCGCCCGCCAGGGTGTCGATCTGGAACACGCTCGGCGTGATTTTCATTTTCTTGCGCAGGGCGCGGATCTCCGCCTCGGTTTTCTTGCGCACGGCTGCGATGCGCGCATCAGAGAAACCGAGTTGCTTGGCTTGAAGCATCTTGGCCGCGGTCAGCGTGCCTTTGGCGACTTCCTTTTCCGTTCTCACTATATTATTGACCCGCTCCAGGAACCACGGGTCGATGCCGGTCAGCGCGTATATCTTCTTCACGGCCATGCCGCCGCGCAGGGCCTCGGCGATGGCGTAGAGGCGGTGCGGCGTGGGCACTTTGAGGCGATGCTCGATGGGCACGCCCTTCACGCCCGGGATCTCCGAGGTCGGACCCTGCAGATGCAGATGCAGCATGCGCACGGCCTTCTGCAGGGCCTCTTCAAAGGTGCGGCCGATGCCCATGACCTCGCCCACGGACTTCATGGCGCTGCCGATGGTCTCCTCCACGCGCTCGAACTTGGTCAGGTCCCAGCGCGGTATCTTCACTACCACGTAGTCCAGCGCCGGCTCGAAGAAGGATTGCGTGACCTTAGTGATCTGGTTCGGGATCTCGTGCAGGGCTTTGCCGAGAGCCAGCTGCGCCGCCACGTAGGCCAAGGGATAGCCGGTGGCCTTGGAGGCTAGGGCCGAGGAGCGCGACAGGCGCGCGTTCACCTCTATCACGTAGTACTCCATCTTGCCGTCCTGGCCGGGTTTGGGACTCAGCGCGAACTGCACGTTGCACTCGCCGATGATGCCCAAGCTTTTTACTATTTGTATGCTTGCCGCGCGCAGCTCGTGATATTCCGTGCTGGTCAGGGTCTGGCTTGGCGCCACCACGATGGAATCGCCGGTGTGGATGCCGAGCGGGTCCATGTTTTCCATATTGCAGACGGTCACGCAGTTGTCGAACTTGTCGCGCACCACCTCGTACTCTATTTCCTTGTAATGTTTCAGATATTTCTCCACCAGCACCTGCGGCGAGACGGCCAGGGCGCCGCTGACGATTTCCTTAAGCTCCTTCGCGTTGTGCGCCACGCCGGACTTCTGGCCGCCGAGCGCGAAGGCCGCGCGTACCATGACCGGGAAGCCGATCCGCGCGGCGATCTTTTGCGCCTGCTTCAGGGTCGTGGCCGCGCCGGAGGGCGGCACCGGTATATTTATGCCCCGCAGGTGCGCCGCGAACTTCGCACGGTCCTCGGTCAGGACGATGCTCTGGATGGGGGAGCCCAGCACTGCCACTTTGTATTTTTTGAGCACGCCGCGGTCCTCGAGCCGCACGCCGCAGTTCAACGCGGTTTGTCCGCCGAAGGCCAGCGCGATGCCGTCCGGCCGTTCTTTGGCGATGATCTTCTCCACGAAATAGTCGTTCACCGGCAGGAAATATATCTGGTCCGCGAGCAGGGGGCTGGTTTGGATCGTGGCGATGTTCGGGTTCACCAGTACGGTGGTCAGGCCCGCTTCCTTGAAGGCCTTCATGGCCTGGGAGCCGGAGTAATCGAACTCGCCGGCCTCGCCGATCTTCAGAGCGCCGGAGCCAAGCACCAGGACCTTCCTCAATTTTTTACGGGCGGCTTTGGCCATGTTATTTCAAGTACTTCAGGAAATGGTCGAATATCCAGCCGGTGTCCAGCGGGCCGGGGCTCGCTTCGGGATGGAACTGCACGGACATGAACGGCAGCTTCGTGTGGATGAGGCCCTCGTTGGTGCCGTCGTTCGCGTTCACGAACCACTCCCGGAAGCCCGGCGGGATGTCGCCGACGGCGAAACCATGGTTCTGGGTAGTGAGATATGATTTTTGTGTACCGACCAGGCGCGCCGGCTGGTTCTGGCTGCGATGGCCGAACTTCAGCTTGTATGTGGAGCCGCCTGCGGCCAGCGCCAAGATCTGATTACCAAGACAGATCCCCAAAATAGGGATTTTCTTTTGCATCGCCTCGCGTACGGTGGCGATGGTCGCTTGCGCTGTCTGGGGGTCGCCGGGACCGTTCGAGATGACCACGCCGTCCGTGTCCGGTGGCAGGGGATGGTCCCAAGGGATGGTGACGAGCTTCACGCCGCGCGCGAGGAGCGAGCGCCGGATGTTCTCCTTCGCGCCGCAATCGATAAGGACGATGGTTTTCTTGCCTTTACCTTCGGTGAACGACTTTTTTATGGAAACTTCATCCACCAGGTTGCGCTGGTTCGGGTCCGTGAACGGGATGCTCTTGCCGATGACTATCTTACCGAGCGCGGCGCCGCTATCCCGCAGCTTCTGCGCCAGGTCGCGCGTATCCTTCACCTCCAGCGCCGGCACGCCCTGCGACTCCAGCCACTTGCCGAGGGACATGGTGCTGGAGTGGTGCGACGGCGTGTCTATGTATTGCGAGACGATGACGCCCGCGGCATGGATCTTCTTCGATTCCCATTCCGCGCGCGGCGGCACGCCATAGTTGCCGAGCAGGGGATAGGTGAAGATAAGGATCTGGCCCGCGTAGGAGGGATCTGTCAAGGATTCCGGATAGCCGACCATGCCGGTCGTAAACACCAGTTCGCCGGCCACGGACCGCGGCTTGCCAAAAGAAACGCCGGCAAATTTGGTGCCGTCTTTGAATACCAGCTGTCCGCGCATTGAGATTCATCTTACCATAGTTGCCATTTTCCTGTTTTTATTCTATGATTGACCCCATTAGAGGCCCAAACGGCCCTCTTTTCATCATATGGCCCAGGATATACGCAACATCGCCATCATCGCTCACGTCGACCACGGCAAGACGACGCTAGTGGACGCGCTCTTGAAGCAGTCCGCGGATTTCAAGCAGAAGAGCGGCGACACCAAAGAGCTCATCATGGACTCCAACGACCTGGAGCGCGAGCGCGGCATCACCATCTTTTCGAAGAACGCCGCGGTGCACTTCGAGGGCGTGAAGATAAATATAGTGGACACCCCGGGCCACGCCGATTTCGGCGGCGAGGTGGAACGTATCATGCGCATGGTGGACGGCGCGCTTTTGCTCATCGACGCTAAGGAGGGCCCGATGCCGCAGACCAAGTTCGTTTTAAAGAAAGCCATTCAAGCCGATTTGAAAATAATCGTGGTCATCAACAAGATCGACAAGCCCGGCGCGCGCCCGAACTGGGCCGCGGACCGCACCTTCGACCTTTTCGTCGACCTAGGCGCCAGCGACGAGCAAGCGGAGTTCCCGATAATTTACGCGTCGGCCATCCAGGGCAAAGCCGGCCACGAGAAGGACCTGGAAACGATGAAGGACGTGCGGCCGCTCTTCGAGACCATAGTCAAAACCATCCCGCCGCCGAAGATCGACGCGACACAACCTCTCCAGATGCTCACGGTGAACCTGGCCTACGACAACTATAAGGGCAAGATAGCCATCGGTCGCCTGTATTCCGGCGTCCTGAAGAAAGGCATCGTGGCCCACGTGAACCGCGCCGGCGAGATCAAGAAAGTGCCGCTCACCGCCATCATGACCTTCGACGGCCTGGGCCGCGTAGACGTGGACAGCGCCGAGGCGGGCGATATCGTGGCCGTCTCCGGCATCCCAAACATCTCCATTGGCGAAACCATCACCGACCCGGACCAGCCCATACCTCTGCCGCCCATCGACATCGAGAAGCCGACTGTGAAGATGAACTTTTCGGTCAACAACTCGCCGTTCGCCGGACGGGAGGGGGAATACGTCACTTCGCGCAATCTCGCGGAGCGCCTAGCGCACGAGATCGAAACCGACGTGGCCTTGCGCGTGGAGGCCACCGACACTTTCGACACCTGGACCGTCTCCGGCCGCGGCGAACTGCACTTGGCCATATTGGTGGAGAAGATGCGCCGCGAGGGCTACGAGTTCCAAGTGGGCCGACCGCAGGTCATTTTCCATGAGAAAGGCGGCAAAAAGCTGGAACCGGTGGAGCGCGTGAACATCGAGGTCCCGGAGCAGTTCACCGGCACGGTCATCGAGGAGATGGGCCGCCGCAAGGGCACCATGATCGACATGCGCGTGGAGGCCGGCGCGGGCACGGCCTTCCTGGAATTCCTGGTGCCGACTCGAGGTCTCATCGGTTTCCGCAACCAGTTCCTAACCGCCACCAAGGGGCAGGGAATAATGAACACTCTTTTTGAGGATTACGAAGAATACAAAGGCGACCTGGAAGCCAGTCCGCGCGGCTCGCTGGTGGCTTCGGAGTCCGGCATCAGCCGCGCCTACGGCATGATGAACATCGAAGATCGCGGCACGCTGTTCATCTCTCCGGGCCTGGAGGTATACGCGGGCATGATCGTGGGCCAGAACGCCAAGGCCCAGGACCTGCGCGTGAACGTCTGCAAAGAGAAACAGCTTTCCAACATGCGCGCCAAGAGCGACGGCGGCATGGAATTCCTGAAAGTGCCCCGCACCCTGTCTTTGGAGGAATCTATCGAATACCTGGGCGACGACGAGCTCGCGGAGATCACTCCGAAAAGCATCCGCCTGCGCAAGTTCTGGCTGAACGAGAACGACGAGAAGCGGATGAAGAAGGGGTTGGCCTAACTCAGATATCCCGCCTTCTTCAACCAAAACTGGTTCTCCCATTCCCAAAGCGACTTGGCGCCGAGAAAACCCTCGAAATCTTTTTGCCACCAAGGGAACTCTTGGAGTTCGATGACGCCTTTCATCTCGCCCCACTCGTGCTCCGGGCAGGGGAGGTCCGCGCGCGTCTCCTTGATCTTTTCCCGGCCGCCCTTTACCCGCCGCGTGGAGCCGCAGGTCATGCAACGGCTCTCTTGGTCAATGCGCAAGATCCAACGGGTTTCCAGGCCCGCGAACGTGCCGCGCAGGGCTTCCATGTATGCCGCGGTCTGCAGGTTGTAGTCGCGGTATATCGCCTGCGAGGTCTTGATGTCCAAGACACCGAACTTGCCGTCGATCATGGCCACTGCGTCCACCGTGCCGGCATAGCGGTGTTCCGGATGCATGATGCGCCGCTCCACGTAATCCGGCGAAACGCGGATGGGCCGGCCCTTCGTGAACTGTTTGAAGGCGTGGATGGCCGGAGCGATGGCCGCGTCCACTTCCGATTCCTGGCCGAGCAGCAGCGCTTCCACGGCGTCATGGATCAAAGTGCCTTCCTCGGCGGACTTGGCGCTGATGGCCTGGCCGTTCTCGTAGCCGCCGACCTCGCCGTAGAATTTGTACAGAGCGGGTTTGGCCTTGATGCCGACGATCTTCGTCACTCGCGGATACCACAAGCCGTCGATGGTGTAGCCGTTTTCATCTTTGAATTGCTCTACCGTCATTGGAGAAGCAGGGGAGTGTAATTCGAGATCGTGCCGGCACCCATCATAATGACGACCGCGTCCTCGTTGTCCAGACCGGTTTTCAGGAAAGCGTCGCGAATGACGCTTCTCGCAAGGAGCCCCGGATCCGGCTGGTACAGGACCGCCTTGCGCGGGTTCTTTTTCGCGACCGCGGCCGCCAGCGCCTGGGAGGTGTATTGGCTCTGCAGGGTCTCGCGTCCGGCCACGTGATAGGCCGGCAACAAGATTAAAGCATCCGCATCCTTAAAGGATCTTGCAAAATTGTTAAAGAGCCGGCGTAAGCGCTCCGCCTGGTGCGGCTGGAAGACGCAAATGATGGTGGTGAATGGGAACTTCTCTTTGAAAGCGGCTAAGGTGGCCTGGATCTCGGTCGGATGATGCGCGTAGTCGTCAAAGATCTCGTAGCCGATGCCACCGAGGCGGTATCTGCCCTTGAATTCATATCGCCGCCAGGAACCTTTGTATCTGCCTATGGCCCGCAGGACATCTGCCTCCGGCAGATAGAATATTTTCGTGGCCAAGGTGAAGGCCGCGGTCGCATCGGCGACGTTATGCAGTCCGGGGATCTGCAGGGCTTCTTTTATCTTTTTGGCCCGGCGACTGTGGCGCGAGTACCAGAGGACGCGCAAGCGATTACGTTCCGCGATCTTTTCGATGTCCGCCTGCATGATGGTCAGGTTCGGGTCGTCCGAGTTCAGCACGAGCGCGCCGCCCGGCAGGACGCGCGAGAAAAGCTGCAGGAAAGTGCGCTTGATGTCCATCAGGTTTTTGTAGGTGTCCAGATGTTCCCGGTCGACGTTGGTGACTATGAGATAAGCAGGGGAGTAGTGCAGGAAAGCGCGGGCGTATTCATCCGCCTCCAGGACAAGATAACGGCTGCTGCCGGGCCGGAAGTTCCTGCCGCCGAGCTCGCGCAGCTTGGTGCCAATGAGCACCGTGGGGTCCAGGCCGAGGCGTGACAGGATGAGCGACATGATGGCCGTGGTCGTGCTCTTGCCGTGCGCGCCGGCGACAGCGATCGTCTCGTAACGGCGGCTGACCGCTCCGACCATCTCCGGATAGGAGAAAAGCTCCAGGCCGCGCCTCTTGGCGTCCAGAAATTCAAAATTGGTGGCCGGGACGGCGTTCGTATATACCACCAGGGCCGGCCGTCCGGGAATGCGCTTGGGAGCCCCAATCCTGACCAACGCGCCCTCTTGGGCCAGATCCGCGGTCAAGGCAGTGGCCTCCAGGTCCGAGCCCGCCACGGACCAGTTCTCGGCCAAAAACCAGCGTGCCAGGGCGCTCATGCCGATACCGCCAATGCCTATAAAATACACGCTGCGGCGGCCATTGCCGTTCCAAATGTCACTATTCTTGTCCACAAGGCCTATTATATGCGTCTGGGAGAGGAATTCCAAGCTAAAATGGGAAGCTCGTTACTCCAGCGTCCCAGGGCATTCTCTGTTGGCGATATATTGAATCATTTTTTCCTGTTAATTATCGATTTGATATTTTTAAGTTTCTCTGTTTCAAGGAATTTCAGAAAATCTCGGCAATCGTTCCCGGGGGCGAAATTATATGCGATGAGTTCCGCATCTTCCTCATAAGGGTAGGGGAGTTGTATGAACTCTTTCAAATCGCTCTGCCGAAAGCATGCCAACATTTTCTCGGGATTACCGGTAACACCACATTCGATGATTATGCTTTTATCGCGACTTATCACGTCAGGGAAATACCCGCAGAATGGTTGTTCGAATTGCGATTCAAACCCTCGTTTATCTTTAAGATATCTTGCGCCCAATAATTTGAGGGCAATGTGAGCATCACCGCCGCCCGCCGCATCATACGCACCTGGGCTCTCGATAAGGGGCCTATCAAAGAGTCTTTTGTATTCTTTCTTATCGGCGAGAGGGAATAAAGCAAGAGCCAGATATCCCTTGTCTACAAGGAACGCGATCTCTTGAATGGATTCGTAACTGCCCTCATACGGAGTATTTCCATAAAATATAGATCTGATCCTCTCGAACGTGCTCATTTGTCTTGAATATCCTTGCCGCCGTGGAATTTCTCGTGGATATCCCGGAGGCGCTTATTGGTGACGTGAGTATAGACCTGAGTCGTGGAGACATTCTTGTGGCCCAAGAGTTCCTGGACGCTCCTTAGATCCGCACCTCTCGAGAGGAGATCGGTGGCGTAAGTATGGCGCAGGGTGTGCGGCGTCACTTTTTTGGAGATGCCGGCGGCGACGGCGCACCGGGATATCATTGTCTGTATGTATCTGTTCGTGAGTCGGTTGTGCTCGTCATTTTTAGACCTAAAGTTGATGAATAGGGGCTTGCTCATATCCTTGCGCGAATCTAGGTACATCCTCAGCCCTTTCGAAGCCCTGGGGGAGATGAATATGGTCCTCACGTGCTTGCCCTTGCCAACGATAGAAAGCTCGAATGTCTTCTGCTTGTCTTTGTCTTTTAGAAAACTCATCTGCTCGACATTGAGCCCGGCAAGCTCGGAGATGCGCATGCCCGAAGAGAAAAAGAGTTCCATGATCGCTCTGTCGCGCAGGCCGTTCCGTGTTTTCACGTCCGGTATCTGGAGCATCCGCTCCATGTCATCTACCCGGAGAAAAGATATCGTCTCGTCGCTCTTCTGCTTGGCGAGTTTTATCTTCGACGAAGGCAGGCATTCGACATCCCGGTCGGCGAGAAAATTCAGGAGCGCCCGGAGCGCTATAAGGTAGTAATTCTGGGATTTCTTGCCTAGATACTCACCGGAGGGGGTCTTATGGGAGCGGGCGAGATAGAGACGATAGTTCCAAACATGATCGGCGGTAAGCTCGTGGGGTAACAAATTTTCCTGTTTTGTCTTTTTGAGCCACTCGACGAAGATCGAAAGATACTGCTTGTAATTGCGCTGGGTGTTGTTCGAGAGGCCTTTCTCTACTTCGCAATAGTCGAGGAATGGAAGAAGGTATTCCTGAAGGGGAGTAGAGCTTTTTCTTATGGACATGGCCCAATGTTACTACATATCTCTCGTTCGCACAATATATGTAAAACGCACATACACCTTGTTTAGTCCCCGGATATGCGGCGCCACAGGACTTTGGCCCGGAATACGGCAAATTGCACCACCTTCCTCGCGAGCATGTAATAGTATTTAATCATAATCACAGGAATTCTGCTTTGTAGCATTGCTCGCAGTAAACGATTTCCACGCGGTCCGGCTCGAAAGTGGTCTTGAACTCATTCGAGCACGACTCGACGCCGTGGGCATGGCTGTTGGCGTTGGCGTATTTGGACCTACCGCACATGCACTGCCGCGGCCAAAGACGATAGCCGTTCCTTATCGCGAAACGCTCGGCAAAGCGGCATTTCGGGCAGAGCCGAGGCAAGGCCAGGTTCATGTCTCGGTAGAAAGCCAGTTCCTGGGGGGTCAACCGGAACGCCGTGCTGCATTCATGATTACATGCGCCTTGATGCAAGCAACCGATGATCTCCTGCAGGATGCCATCATCGACATCCCGTATATGGTCCGGAAGATCCTTCGGATCTTTGCTGACTTCATAAGACCGGGTCGGCGGCTCCTGCCAACGCCAACCTTCTGACAGCACTTCTTGTTTGGTCTTGGGATACCACAAGAATGCTATCGACTCGTTGTATGCATATGCGGAAAGTTCAGAAGGAAAGAACTCGCCATATTTGTAGACTCTCCCCTTCTTGTCTGTGTAGGGCATATCGTCCATGTGTTTCTTGATCTTCTCAATCATTACGAAATATTCCTCGCGTTTGTATTGCCTGTTTAAGATGCAATACTGTTTCTTTTTGAGCCCGACGCATCCGAACAAATCGGACAAATTGGACCAGTCGCTGTACATCACGTCCTTCGCGTTGGTGCAGCCGGCAGAAAAGAAACACCGCGAAGAGCGCGTGGCACCGACCGTTTCGTACAGAAGTTCCGCCATGTCGCCTCCGGCGGAAACATCCTGGCTATCTTTGAGGTTTAGTCCGCCGAAGTAAATATATTTGCAATTCTCCACGCCATCCAGCACGGCGTAGCACTCCTTGCAGTTCTTGGCGTCCCGGATCACATCCCCTTCCACATTGATGCTATTCAAGATATGAGCGTAGCGATGAGGTAAGGAAAGGCGAAGCTTCTCAAGCTTCGCTTGGGCTTCTTTTAGTTTACTGTAGCTGCCCAGGTCCCACTCTTTGACCTTGGTGGTATATTCTTCTTTCGAAAGTTGTTCGTTCCAGAGGCAATATTTCTGCTTGCGCAGGTTCACGCAGCCGAAGCAGTCCGAGCAGCCCAG
>Ga0209541_10010464_pt1 | contig 14775 bp, 14 predicted proteins | sample RifCSPlowO2_01_FD_184027 | JGI IMG/M metagenome (GOLD analysis project Ga0209541, IMG submission 184027) | Groundwater microbial communities from Rifle, Colorado - Rifle CSP2_plank lowO2_0.1 (SPAdes) (version 2) | ecosystem: Environmental > Aquatic > Deep subsurface > Groundwater | place... | reverse complement strand
CTATAGGTGATATATTCCTTATCATAATTGTTTGCAACAAGAGATACAAATTTATTTCCAACTTCAGAAAGACACCTAACTTCGGAAGGTATTCCCCCGCCAGTCGCTTTTTCTCCTTCTTTTTTTGGTTTAATTTCTTCTTTTTTGAATCTTGCTAAAATAGCATCATAATCATTTTTTTCAATATATTTCAATTTGAGCATGTTTAGTACAAGCATAGCCTTACTTACTTTGTATTTGTTTGAAAGATATTTTAGTGTCTCTTTCTTCGTCAGGTTTTCCTTGTTCGTATCAAAAGCTGATTTTGCTAAGTTCTTAGGTAATAAGAATGCTGATGAAAATTCGTTACACCACTTTTCTACTTTATCTTTATAGGTGTAAGTTGCATCAGGTAAATCAATTACTGATTCTCCTAAGAGGATGTGCGCGAATTCGTGCATTAAAGAGAAAATTCTTGCTTCGATATTGTCCTTTGTATTGACAACAACAACATTTGGATATTCGTCTACAAAAACAAATCCTCTCGCATCCTCAACAGGCATCGAGAATTGGAATAGGTAGATATTCATCTCTTCAAGTATATCTCTTAAATAATTGAATAATTCATAAGAGGTTTTGAATTTTCTCTGCTTTTCTTCCGTTAAGTTGAATTTTTCTCTGAATCTTAATGCTACTGTCTCAGAATTATCTGTAAGTTTTACTTTTTCTAACTTTGATTTTGTTTCATATTCAATATTTTTTGAGAGTTCCTTGCTTAATTCCTGTAACCTTCTCGCATGCCTCATAACGAGAATCGTCTTTTTGTCAAATTTATTGGTCTTATCTAGAAGCATTCTATAATCTTTTGGCTTTGGTTTCTCAGTTAAGGGTTTTGATAATAAAAATGAGGCAACGGGTCTTTTGAATATCATCGAAAGCTCTTCTAATTGCCTAAATGACGGCTTCTTCCCGCCAGACTCAATCTTTTCAATATTTTGAGGACTAGTTTTGAGCCGTTTAGCTATTTCTTCCCTTGTCCATCCCGAGCCCTCAATAAGCCATTTCAAGACAGACAATTCAACATTCACAGCAATTGGTTGTTTCTTTGACATTTTATAATATCTCCCTTAATTTGTCCCCTTAATATTATACTCTCAATCGTATTTAGCATTTTAATTGTTTGAATTAAGATATCTTCAAAGGTTTTTGATAAATCTCCTTTGTCAAATATTTTATATGTTATGTTATAATCACTTCCTTTTCTATGGGCAGTTCCTTTTGATCTTAACTTCTGTAAATTTCTTAGAAAATAAAACAGCTCAGTAGAATTAAAGCCATGTTTTTGTTTCAAATATTTTTCTAAAATGGAAATTGGTTTATCTTCTTTATCAAAAATTAGATTCTTTTTCATCTCAGAGATATTTAAAGAATCAACAATTATTTTATTGAGAGACAGAACAACCTCATCAAATTCTTTTTGCTCAGTGTCTGGAATTTTTAATGTTTTAATATGATGCTCATCCTCTTTATTCAATGGCTTAAATAAATCCCAACCAAACTTATCTTTCCATTTTTTATTAAGACTGCTTAACTTTTCTTTGAAAAATAAAGATGGTTCTGTTGGGGAACAAAATTCTGCTTGAAAATCTCTTTTAAATGAAGTCTGACTAACATTTCTATCCGTTATACTGTGCAGTTCCCAATGCTGCTGCTCTTCATAGGGCATTCTTCCTAAATCGCCCAAATAAACCATAATACAATTTTCAGCATTATTATCGATATTTATCCCCCATTTACTCCCATAAGAAAGATACCCATCCTTAACAGAGTATTTTGATGGTTTATTATAATATTTATCCAATACCTCTTTTTTGAAAAATATGGGGGTTAAAAAATTAGGAGCTTCAGGGTTTGCACCAAAATAATTCGCCAGTTTTGATTCGTCACAAGTATATGTAATTTTCTTTCCATTATTCTGTACTTTGATAATAAATTTCTTGAATTTCATTTCAAACTCTCCTCGATAATCTTCTGCTCTTCTTTAGTTATTTCATAAATCTTGTAAACTTCTTGGTCAATTTCATCGTCTGTTTTCTGGATTTCTTTTTCTAAACATGATTTTTCATCTGTTTGTTTGTCTTTGATTTCGTTGAGGCGTTTGTTGAGGGAAAGCATTTTGTCTACGAGTTTTATGAGTGGTTGTTGTTTTTCTGGAGAGATAATTTTTATTGGAAGTTGTTTTATTTTATTTAGTTTAACTTGTGGGAAAACTCTTCCCAACTCTCGAACACTTTGAACATAAAGATAAGAAAAGTATTTGGAGTTTAATAGAGCTAATAAATATCTAATATCATAATCTCTATCTTTGATTAATCCTGCTTGAATACTTCTTCCAAACCAAACACCACCATCATCAATTGTCGCAATAGGTCTGTTAGCAGTTTGTCTCCATAATAATTTTGAAATTGTAGAATAGGTCTTTAGATCTAATCTTACAACTTCATTCTTTTTAATAAAACTCTTATAATTAGTTCTTACAAACCTACCTGTCTTTGTTTTAATAAAATAACGATTAATATCTTCACCTTTAAAGTATTCTTTATCACTTTTGCTATTAGGAGTAATATGTTCATAGAGCAACCTTTCGGCAAGGTCACTTTTTCCTTTTTCTTTCATTCCAACGCCAACACGCTGGTAATTAATACCTGCATCCCTACAATCAACAATTTCCTCAAATAATCTCTCATTTTTTTCTAACTCCCTATAAAAAGTTACAAAATTATTATCCACAGTCTTATCATATACATTTTGTGATAATTCTGAGTGAGTGTGAGAACTTAATATCTGGCTCTTATATTGATTATCTTTAGAATTGGCAAGGTCTACTATTTTTACTTTATGGCTTTTTGATGCTCTATTTTTTTGAACTATAATAATACAAGATGGCGCTTCTACTTCCTCAAATACTTTTTCACCTAAATTAACAATTCTTAATAAAGTATATTGCTTCAAGAAAATACGAATGTCTTTGTACCTCGGTTGGAGTAAGCAAGTATTGGGTACAATAAATCCAAGAACTCCTCCTTCTTTAAGTAGAACCATACTTTTTTCTATAAAGCACTTGTAAATATCTTTGTGTTCTTGTGTAGAATTTGGATATTTCTTTTTTAAATACTCCAAAACGTCATCTATATCTGCCCCCCACGGCGGATTCCCCACCACCACATCGAATCCACCACCAGAAATAATCTCTTTAAACTGCTCTTCCCATTTAAAAGCCCGAGAACTAACCAATGAATCATCAATCAAACTATTTCCAACTTTAATATTCTCCTGCAATGTTGGCAGTCTATGTTTTTTCTCTGCGGTTTTTAACAATAAATTTAATTGTGCAATTTCTACAGCTTTAGGATCTAAATCTACGCCAAAAATATTTTCTTTTAGAATTTCTACTTTTCTTCCATAGCTTGCAGAGGCTCCAGTTAAGTCAAGTTTAGTTTGAGCTATTTCTCCATTTTTCTTTTTGTCTAAAGTGATTAGATAATCAAAAGCTTTCATTAAGAAACTTCCAGAGCCACATGCAGGATCTAAAACTTTAATGTTTTTCAAATCAAATTTCTTGTCTTTAGCCAGTTCACCAATAGTATTTTTTACAATATAATCAACAACATAAGTGGGCGTGTAGTAAATTCCTTGCTCTTTTCTGTATGCTTTTCCTTCCGTTAAACTTGCTCGTTTCGCGGTTTTCTTTAAGATGTGCCCTAAATACTGCTCATAGATATTTCCGAGGACATCTGCATCAATAGCTGAAAAATCATAATGAACTGTATTATCGGCTGTTTTGAATAAGCCATACATTATTTTTTCAAGAATTTCATCATCTATAGCTAACTCTTCACAAAGATGAGGAGTAAACAATTTGCTATTATAGACATCATCAATTTTCCTAAAGACATCGTTTAGTTTTTTTGAGATTATTTTATTCGTATTTTCCCTTATCAAAGACTGCAAGATTGGTGCTTCTAATTGCTTATCCTCAAGAGTTCTAATGAATATTAGTCTATCAATAATTCTCTGGACAGATTCTTCTAAATCTTCTTCAGTAAGGTTTTTTGAAGAATTATTCTTAAGGATATTTTTAGTTAGTAACTCCCTAAATCTTGTTAAATCAGTAAGAAGTTGTTTATCTACAGGAATTTTCTTTGCTTTTTTACCCCACTTTTCTGCTTCTTTATCTATTAACCCGAGTTCTAAGCTTTCTCTTGATAATAGCCATAATTGTTCAAAATTATCCAAAAATCGATTGCAGTTTATTGAAAAGAATTGATTTTGCAAATAATTAACAGATTTCCATTCGGCATTAAATACTTTTATCCCTTCAAAGTCTGTTAGAATTGCCCACGTTGCACCTTTGTGCCATGCATAATTGATTGCTTGCTCAGCAAACTCTTTTCTATCTAAATCTTCTCTTAGAGATTTAGCCTCAAGAAACAGTTTAGGTATTCCTTCAATCCTAAAAGCATAATCTACTCGACCCTTTGATATTTTTTCTTCAGCAGTAACTTCATCACCATCCTCAACGCTCCAACCCAAAGCACGAAATAAAGGAAGAATAAAATCTTTCTTTGTCATTTCCTCGTTATAAGATTTAGCCTTACCGGATTCTACTAGTTTGTTGTATCTCTCTACAAGCTTCTTTATTTCTTCTTTTCCCTGCTCTTTTGTAATCATTTTTTCTCACTCTTCCTCGGCGTATTCCAATAAGGGCTTTTGCATTTTGGGCAGACTTTCGGCTCTTCAGTAGTTGTTTCTCGAGGAACCCATTTATGCACACACCGTTCACAGACATAGCCTTCTAGTTTAATCGTTCCCATATTAACCAATTGTATCCTCTTTAGTATATAAGTTTTACTATCTTACTAACCGAAAGGTAACGGAATGATGCCTTTAGACTTTATCATAATTTCATTAAGAAATACATGGCTCTGAATGGAGCAACGCCTTCTCAAGTAGCAGAGATCAATATTGATTTTGGCAGAAACAGATGGTTAAGTCTGCTCAAGCAAAGTCTTAATCACCCGAATACGACAAAAAAGGAGGTAATTTTAAAATGACCCTTTAATACGACAGAGAGCTACTTTGTAGTTGGTCATGATTCATCTCCTTTGAATCTTATTTTAATCATCAACTTTATAAAAAATAGCCTCTTGTTGGCATTTATGGATTGGAAGCGATTTTTTGGGTTCAGTTGGTATAAACTCTTCGGGATTCTTTTCTTTGCCTATCTTTCCTATCAATCCTATGTTTTTGATGCAGTTATTCGGGGGTTTCCTTTTCATTACTACACTGCTGAAGGTTTTTGCCCACCAGGCGGCTGTCCTCCTGGCGAGTTTTCTCTTGCATTTTTACTTCTTGATATTCTGTTGTGGTATCTTGCTTTAGATCTTTGTTTTTATTTTATGGTATTCAAGACCTCTCATTCCCAAATTAAAAATTTCTTTGTCCATATTGGAAACTTTTTTATTGGCTTCATTGTTGCTTATCTTTTGCTTTTTATTCTCTCTACCCTTATTCCCACCATCGGAAGGAGAATCTATTACTATTTCAATCCACGTTCCATTCGAATCGCGATCCCAACCAACGTGACTCCATGACACAAAAGCTCCTCCTGATCCTCAATCCCATCTCCGGCAACCGAAAAGGAAAAAAACACCTGCCTTGGATGATTGATTTCTTTGAACAGCACGGTTATCTGGTTGATGTATACCAAACCGAAAAAAGCCTCGATGCCCTGCATCGTGCGCAAAAAGCAAAAAATCATTACGATGTGGTTGTTGCAGTAGGAGGAGATGGAACCATCAATGAAGTTCTGAACGGCTTAGCTAATACCAAAACAAAACTGGGCGTTGTTCCCTTAGGAACAGAAAATGTTCTTGCACAAGAATTCAAACTCTCCCAGAATTTCAGACAAGCATGCAAACACATTGTCTCAGGCTCCGTCAAACAAGTTGACTTAGGCAAGGTCACTGCAACACCCACAGTCTACGATCAAGCGCGGATGCCTCCTCAAAAAACAAAAATCAAACCAAGCACTATCACCCGCTACTTCATTCTCATGTCTGGCATTGGCTTTGATGCCCATGTTGCTCAGGTTGTTGCTGAGAAAAAGATGATTCTCAAAAAGCTCTTAGGAAGTGCGAGCTATCATCTGACTGCTGTCCAGGAATTTTTCAGGTATACCCATCAACCTCTTGAAATCACTCTTTTTGATGAAACCTCTAAACCCTATGCCGAGCAAGGCTATTTTGTGGTGGTGGGCAATGCCAAATATTATGGCAGTATGCTTCAATTAACCCATAAAGCTGATATGCAGGATGGGTATCTGGATGTTTTGCTCATGAAAAAAATGAATCTGTTCAATGTCTTTCAATGTTTGCTCGGAGGTGCGATCAAAAATCACAATCTGTTTGATGATACCTCTTATTTTAAAACCAAGAAATTAGTGATCAGAACCATCGGAAAACAACCCGTGCTGATTCATGTTGACTGTGAAATCACCGGTCAAACACCTGCAACGATAGAAGTCTGTCCGCGAGCTCTTCATTTGATTTGCTAAAATTTGTTCAATCCTTATTCTGTTTCAGCATCCGTTGTTTGAGGTATCTGCTGTCCCCGTGCAACAATCGTATTGAGCAATTCCCAAAGGAGCTGTCTGATTTGATCGCGCTCTTGATTCATTTTTTGATGCAGGGTTTCCAATTGTTGGACTTGCTGTTGAATAATTTGATTCTTTTGTTCAATCGTCAGATCTGCTTGTTTCAAGAACTGGAGCTGGGATTCCAGCGCCATTTTTTCTGCAGTGATCTCATTATTAAGTTTGGTGATATCCTCAAGCTGTGCTTGGGCATCTTTTACTGCATATCCTGTAACGCCTCCGTCTGAGAATGCAAAAAATAAGACTCCTCCTGCAAGGAGCACTGCACCGACAATCAATGCAAGCATTTTAGGCCAAGACCCCGAACTCGCTTGTTGTCGTGCTTGGATAAATTCACGCTCTTTTTCTTCAGTCAAGAATGAGTTGTAAACATAATTCACTTGCTGATAATCATTTCCCTTGTCCAGCAATGTTTGGCGGATGAACTCTCTGCTAAATCCTTGTTTTTCCCCTTTTTCAAAATATGCGCGGATCGTATCGTTGTCCATAGTCCTATCTAACCTCTTCTTGGTTTATTGAGACGACACGGTTTATAAAGATTGTCGATCTTTTTACCCTTCTTTCCCGACCTTCTTCTCCAGCTCTTCTTTCGTTGTTGCTTCAACCGTCTGAAACAGTGTTGTTAATCCCAGTTTCAATGCCTGTCCTTGGGTAATGATCTGGTGCGTATGTGGATAAATCGCCCACTGTTTGAGCGTGGTAGAAAAAGGATTTACAAAATATATATGAAAATGCTTTTTGAAATTGACCAGGCGCTCCCAATGGTTGATAAGCATATCAAAATTTTCTTTGGTATTATAACAGACTAAAGTGCAATGTTCATATGCTTTCAGCGGTTCTAATGCAGTATTGAGATCATTCACCAACGGAACAACCACACAGAGATGCTTGGCTCCGTCTTTATGCGTAATCATGATCTGATCTTCTTTTCCTGGAAGCTTTTCTATCTTAGCGTACCTTCTCAGAATCAGGTCTTTATTCTGGAGAAACCGCTGAATCCAGTCTGTAAGCGAGCTTACGAGCTTGTCTGCGATGCGTCTCACCTCAATCTGGACAGAAGAATCACAATTTATAAAGGTTGTTAGCGTGGAGGAGCTTACTTCTTCCCAACAAGCGCTTCCTTAACTCCCTGATGCGTCTTTGTGTAGATCTGCTCAATATACTTATTCAAATCCTTTTGCGTATTGCGCATGGTTGCAAGATAATCCTGGATGCCTTTTCTGCGTTTTGCATCTTCTTCTTGCACTTGCTGTCCTTGGGTATCAACAAGCTTTGCTTCCTCAACCCCGCTTCCTCCACTGGTGATAAACGTCATGAGGATTGCAATAAAGACCACATTAATCAGCAAGCCAAGCATCGCCTCAAGCCCTGCAACAAAGCGCGCAGCCGCTGCATGCGGGCTAATATCCCCATACCCAACGGTTGCATAGGTAACCAAGCTGTAATACACATATCCTCCTAAATCAAGGGTGTCTTCCCCCCCGTAAAAGTAGGGTTTTTCGATGGTTGAAGTTTGTGCAATTGCGCTAAACAACGAGCCAAATCCAAAAATATAGAACATGCCGATTGCAACATAAATTAAAATCAGAATCAACTGGCCATGATGCTTAAACCACAGTTTCACGTCGCGAATAATGCCCAGGACTTCAGGGCAGAAAATAAACGTCAGCAACAAATAATTTCCAAAGTAAATACATTCGCTGAACAAAAGGGCGTAATCCCCTTTTTTGACAATCGGGGGAATAGCCAATCCTACCCCGACCACCAAAACTGCAATAATCGTAAAACGGATGGCTTGTACGCTTTCTCGATTGCGAATGTAAGGGATCAAGAAGGCAAATAAGATCATACTGAGGGGTACCATATAGATTTTTGCAGCAGTTTCTTTTGAGACTTGCAGAAACTCAGCAGTAAAGCCACCAATCATGGAAGAAAAAAAGTAGGCAACAATCAAGGGAACCAGGTACAGCAAGAGATAGAACGCCAAGGTGGAGAACGAGATCTGCATCCCTGGCAATACTTCATCCTGTTCGTGTGCTTCCATAAATACCTCTTTTTTATGCTCTCTTACACTATTCTTCTTTTCACGTTTCTCGCTTTAAATAGTTTTTGAAGAAAACAGCAACGCGTATTCTCACAACAATCTTAATAAATGAAACCCTTCCTAGATCACTCCATGAAAAAATCTTCCCACAACCAGCTTTGGAAGCAGTTTCTTCATGCCATCGGTGTTCCTCACAAACCCAAGACCCCTGTTTTTCATAAAGAACCCAAAAAATCAGTCTATAAACAAGAGAAAGAATATCTGGAACGGCTCTTTGAACACCATGAGCATCATAGCCCTTTTTCCAAACTTGAGCACCTTGTTGATGCAGTTATTCCTTACCTGATTCTTCTCCTTTTGGTTTTGATTATCGGTGAATTTGCTTTTAAGGAATTTTTTCATCAATACGAGCATCAGATTGAAATTCTCGATAAGTTTATTATTATTGTTTTTATCATTGACTTGGTTGTCAAATACTTGAGAGTACGCCAAGTTCCGATGATCATCAAGCATTTCTGGATTGATATCCTTGCTGTGTTCCCCTTTTATCTCTTTTTTCGTTTTGGAGAAACTTTCTTGGGTTTGTCTCAGGCAGCAGTGGGAGACACGCAGATGATTGTTCACGAAAGTGTTGAGATCGAAAAAGAAGCAGCGCGGATTGCGCAGGAAACTGAAAAAGCAGGCCGGGCAATAAAGGAAGCAGGGAAGACATCACGACTCATACGGGAGGGGGAAGAAATATCCAAAGTTGCTGCCAGGGAAGCAAGGGGTCTTCAAGGTCTTCGTGCTGTCCGGATGACGCGTTTTGCACGTATGTTTCGTTTGGCTCAGAGGATACCGCGACTGATCAAGGGTTTTCATTATTTTGAGAAACCAAATCTCCAAGCAACAAACATGGTTCCTGCAGTGTTTAAGCACTATATCAAAAAAGAGAAGAAGAAATAAAAAGAAAATAAGGGAAATAAAAAAAGCCAACGAAAATGCAAAAGCATTTTCGAGGCATTTTAAAATCTTTGATTTTAAAAGCCTCTGGCGAGAATTGCACTCGCGATCTTCGCTTTGCTTGTGTGCCGAATCATTCTTTCATACATCTTTCTTTTATTCAGCACCTATACGAGAGCGATGCACTAGCTGCTGTGCTACAGAGGCAAAAATATCTCTTGACCATTATTCGCAAATGTGATGGTTCTACAGTTTCTTTAATTGTTCTTCTTTGGTTCGTACGTGTTCTTGGCAGTGATTGCAGAGCGTATGTTTTTTTCCTTTTTTATCCTTGACATAGGTTCCCACCAGTTTATGGAGGAAGACTTCATCAATTTTGTTTCCGCAAATCTCGCATTTTGCCATGCGTTGCGGAGGATGAGTTACCTTTATATAGTTTTCCCAACCTCATTCCTTTGACATCCTATGACTCGTATAGCAGTTATCGAAAAGGACAAATGCCATCCGATGGAATGCGGAAACTACCTCTGTATTAGATTATGCCCTGTCAATCGAACAGGAAAAGAATGCATTGTTAAAGGTACTGACAAGAAGGCTTTTATTGATGCTGAGCTCTGCACAGGCTGTGGCATCTGCCCCAAACGCTGTCCGTTTGGTGCCATCCATATCATCAATCTTCCTGAAAGTTTAGATGGACCCCCGATTCATCGCTATGGCGCAAATGGTTTTCATCTGTACAATCTTCCCATACCTCATTTTGGAAAAGTTGTTGGATTAATTGGAAGAAATGGCATTGGAAAAAGCACAGCCATGAAAGTGCTTGCCGGTGTGCTTCAGCCCAATCTCGGAAGAGACCAGCCTGCAACGTACCAAGAACTCCTTGAATTTTTTAAAGGAAAAGAAGCCCAGCTCTTTTTTGAAAAGCTTGCAGCTGGAAAAATCAAGGTTGCATACAAACCCCAAGCTGTTGAAATTATTCCTAAGCACAACAAGGGAACCGTGTTTGAACTTCTGAGGCGTGTCGATGAAAAGAAAAAGCTTGAAGAGTACGCAAAACAACTGCACATTGATGCCATTCTTCAGCATGATATTCAACATTTAAGTGGGGGAGAGCTTCAGCGCGTTGCGATCTGTGCAACTGCATTACGAAAAGCTAACGTGTATCTTTTTGATGAACCTACTTCTTATCTTGATATTAAACAGCGCCTCCATGTTTCGGTGTTTATCAAAAGTCTTACTGCACCTGACCCTGCAACAGGCGAGCAGGCTGCTGTCTTGCTGATTGAACACGATTTGATTATTCTTGATTATCTTACTGATCTGGTGCAAATCATGTATGGAGAAGTTGCAGCATTTGGTGTGGTGAGCCAGCCGAAGTCTACCAAAAATGGAATCAACACCTATCTCGAAGGCTACCTCAAAGAAGAAAACATGCAGTTTCGTGATCATCGGATTATGTTTCATGAGAAAACACCCATTCACAAACGAAGCAGTGCCGTTTTAACCTCCTGGTCTCAACTTGTTAAACAACTGGGAAGCTTTTCCCTCTCTGCACCGAGCGGGGAAATTGCTCGGCATGAAGTTTGCGGCATTGTGGGAGAAAACGCATTGGGAAAAACAACGTTTGCCAAGATCTTAAGCGGTGTGCTCGAGCAAGACCATGGCGAAATACAACAGCAGGTTAAGATTGCGTATAAACCTCAGTATTTGGATGTTGAAAATGAGGAACTGGTTGCTTTCTTTTTGCGTGATGTCATTGCAAAATATGAAGTTGCTCTTATTCGTCCTCTTGATTTGAAGGACTTGTTTACTAAAAAATTGTGTGAACTCTCCGGTGGAGAACTGCAACGGGTTATGATTGCACAGTGTTTGTCTCAAGACGCTGATTTGTATGTGTTGGATGAACCTTCTGCATACCTTGATGTGGAGCAACGCTTGATGGTTTCCAAAGCCATCCGTGACCTGATGACTCAAAAAGGAACCAGTTGTTTTGTTATTGACCACGATTTACTTTTTGTTGATTATTTATCTGACCGACTTTCGGTGTTCTTAGGAGAACCTGCTGTGAAAGGAGTCTTTCACGGGCCTTTGAGCATGGATGACGGCATGAATCTCTTTTTGAAAGACTTAGGTGTTACGTTTAGACGTGATCCCGAATCCCACCGGCCCCGTGCAAATGACGTAGGCTCCCAAATGGATCAGAAACAGAAGACAGAGGGGAAGTTGTATTATACTTAATCTCATACTTAATCTAACGGGATGACCGGGGTATCATATCTATCTATTTTATCATAACCAATTATTACTAAATTTTTCCCACTAACCTGCTTAGCTAATTGCAATGCTACTTGGATACCCGCTCTACTGCTACGTCCTAAATCATGACAGTTCTCATCCTCAATTTGTCCATCCCAATGAGGCAACTGTTCAGAGTCACGTCTGCCTGTTAACTCATGATAATTCCTATCTATTTCTCTATCACTCACTAATACTGCATCATCAACAATTCCGCTTTCTATCGCACTCTGAATGTGGGGGAAATCTATTCCTCTGAAACTTGTTCCTCTTAATCTATGTCGTGGTAAAACTCCTGGTTCTATTTCAAATTGTTTTCTATACCTTCCTGGATACTTCAGGTCATACATGACTGCAGATTGAAACGATTCAAATGTCACCACTCTTGTCGTTGCTGGGAACGCTCGCACGGGACCTAAAATACTTGAACCATTTCCCACTGCCGGAATAAAATAATCAACCCCGGTTCCTGCGCAGATCTCCTTTCCGATTTGTTTTAATGCATCTAAGGTAATCTCATTATTGGTGTATGCTGGTCCGGATTTGGATCTTTCTCCCATGGAATGGTTAAGAAAAGCAAATTCCACCCTATTCCTGGGAAGAAATTCCTTCAAAAATGCAGGAAATCCCGCGATATAATCTTTCTCAGGGGTAAAATATAAAGTTACATCTTCACTTTCAATGAGCTTGATAATTGCTTGGTCAACACCTTCTGGAATGGCAACATGACAGTTGTATCCTAATCTTCTTCCAATAGCCGCAAAAGAATATCCTGCTGTTCCTGATGTTGTTTCTAAGACTTTATCTCCTGGCTTAATTTTTCCAGCTTCTTCAAACTGTTTGAACAATGCCATATATACCCTATCATAATGGCTTCCAAACGGATTATCACACTCTCGTTTAATCCATATTCTATTTCTGTTAGGAACCACGCCATTATATTTTTTCAATGGAGTTTTACCTATTTCTGATTCTAAATTCTGATAAACATCCATTCTATCTTGAGTAAATACCATCGTTCTCACCTATACTCGCAAATATAAAGAACTGGATGTTCTCGAACGTCAATTTTGAGGAGACTTCCAGATGGTGCAGTTATACTTTCTAATCGTCCAGTTGTGTGTATACTATCATTAACTTCGGTTTCCAGTACTCCTTCCAACACGATTACAACCTCAGTGTATTCTGCGGTGAATTCAAAGTGACCTGTCGGAATCCGGCCATATGTTGGATTTTTTGGCTTTTTTTGACATAACTCCCAGCTCACCACTGTTCCTTGTTCTAAGTCGTAGACATTTGGCTTATCTGCAAACTTTCCACGGAGTAAATCACTTAATTCCGGATAGTGCTGCCTGAGTTGATCGATATCTGGCTTCTGTGTTTTGAATTGTTCTAGTTCATCCATTTTGTCACCACTTAAAAATGATTATTATAAAGTTTCTATAAATATCTATGTTGTCTTAAAATAAAACGACATATTTAAAAATGAAAAGCACCTTTGGGCCTGGATGAACAAAGAACAGATTCTGCAAACCTTTGGCCTGACTGAAGCTGAAGTTAAACTTTATCTCATGCTTCTTTCCCTCAATGAAGCAACAGCAAGCGAGCTGGCAAAGAAAACAAATACCAATAGAACTTTCACCTATGATCGTCTTAAAAAATTATTAGATTCAGGATTGCTCAGTTTTGTGGTTAAAGACAACAAAAAATATTTCAAAGCTGCCGAACCCAGTCAGCTCTTAGCAATTCTCAAAGAAAAACAAGAACAAATTAAAACTATTCTTCCTGAATTGGAAAAATTAAAAATTCCTTCCAAAGAAGCTTCGGATGTCAAAATCTTTTCTTCAAAGAATGGAATTAGGACAGCCTTAAATCTTATTCTCAAAGAAAAGCAACCGGTTTATGTTCATGGAACGCTTGTTCGATTTAAGGAAGTTATGGAGTCTTTTTATGAAATCTGGAATACACGAAGAATAAGGGAGCATATCCCCTTAAAAGTCTTATCTAATGAGGATATCAAGTTGGAACTTGCAGAGATAGATATCCTCCCCGAAGAAGAAAAATCTTCTATTACAACTTTTGTTTTTGGCAATAAAACTATCATTACTCTTTGGAGTGACGTTCCGATAGCTATCTACCTGGAAAGTAAAGAAATTGCTCAAGATACTCTTGCTTTCTTTAACGCAATTTGGAATCGGGAAATCAAAATCTATTCAGGTGTTGATGGAATTTTGAAAGCGTTTTTTGAATTGATAGAAAAGAAAACGAGTGTGCATTTGGGCGTTGGTTATTCTTGGGCGCTTGCGCAGGTATACGGCGGGAAAATGAGCGATGATTGGCACGAGATAAGACTCAAAAATGGCATCCAATCAAGGATCATCTCTTATGATGATAAGAAATCTAAAAATTATTTTAAAACGCGAATGGCAAAATGGAAAAATTTTAATGTCCGATTTCTTGATAATGTTATTTGTGGGCCGGCCTGTATTACCCTTTCTGATCACATGATCGCTACATTTATCTACACTGAAAAATCCTTTAAAGTTATTGTGAATAGAAATAAAGAAACGATTGCAACCTATAAAAAACATTTTGAACTTTTGTGGGATAAGGCGGAAAATGATTAAGAAACTATCCTGATAGTCCTGTAGTTTTCCATGTTATAACCCCGCGGGCTAAGTGTAGCATTGCAATGTAAATATCTGGTCTTTTAGACCAGCGTATAAGAATCCCGCGAAATTTATTCTGCAGTCGTAGCAAACATTTATATACTGCCAGTTTAAATATATAAACTAAGAGT
>Ga0209541_10010462_pt1 | contig 14780 bp, 18 predicted proteins | sample RifCSPlowO2_01_FD_184027 | JGI IMG/M metagenome (GOLD analysis project Ga0209541, IMG submission 184027) | Groundwater microbial communities from Rifle, Colorado - Rifle CSP2_plank lowO2_0.1 (SPAdes) (version 2) | ecosystem: Environmental > Aquatic > Deep subsurface > Groundwater | place... | reverse complement strand
TGCACAGAATCTGTTGTTGAGAATGTTGCGCTCGGCTCAAACCTGAATTCAGAGTATGATTCTGAAATGGACAGGAATGACATCTGCCTGCTTGAAGGCGAAGTGAGCCTGCAGGGCGATTCCGCAGACACAAAGGAGATCCTTGTCCTTGGGCATAAAAGCAGATTCATCGGGCCAGCCACCGCCCTGACAAGCGCAGATAAATACACTGATGTTGTCTTAGAGGCAGATGACGGCTCAATAAAATTGTTCTACATCTTTGACACGAGCATTGACTTGACAAAAGCAAGTGCGGACAGCCCGCTGAAGCTAAGGTTTTTGGGAAAGAATTATGAAATCACTAAGGTCTCTGACAGCAGCTTCACTGCGATTGCCGGCGACTCGCACCTGCTAAGAGTTGGTGACTCTGTAACAATCGGAAACGTAACAGTGCAATTGCTGAAGGTCGGGCAGAATGGCGCAATAATCGTGGATGCTGGCGGAAATGCAGTAATTGTGCAAAAGGGCGGCTCGGAAAAAATCAATGGCGCCGAGGTTACTAATATAGAATCATTTTACGACTCCTCCAACATTTTCAACAATTTTGCAGAGCTGGTAGTGGGTGCCAAATCGCTCATTAATGTCAAGGACGGCCAATCATACTACGGCGACGGCAACTGGAGCTGGACAATCGGTGGCCTGACTTCCGGAACTTCGACAAGCACATCGTCAACCACAGAATTCTCCGGCCCATTTATTGGAATTAAAAACGAATTTGAATACGACAGTTACGACGAGAATCCGCCAAAAGCAGGTCAGTGCATTTCCTTGCCAGATAACTACCTGCAGATTTGTTTCCAAGGGCTTACTGATGAGAAATACACGAGCCTAGAAATTAATGTTGAATCTGCGGATTTGAGCGCGGCAGGCGGCGAGGCTTCTGAAACGACAACACATTTCAAATCATCCGGCACGAGATTGAGGGTTGGCGGGCAAAGCACTGACGAGGCATGGCTGACTTCTGACAACCGCTTGTATTATGACCGGGATGGCGTTAAGTCCGCAACATTTGACGGAACAAATGTCGCAACAATAAATAATTTACAAATTACAAAATCGGGCAGCACATTTACTCTGTCTTCTGCCTTGGCAAGCGATAACATTGCGTTCTCATTTTCCGGCTCGGATTTAGGCACGCTGACCTGGAATAGCAGGAACATAAAAAGTGCTGACGGGAAACTAACCACGAAATACGGCGTTGTTGTAAAAGAAGGCGGCGGCCTGAGGCTGCAAGTTCCGCGAGGACAAGTTCGAGCGATTGTGAATATAACTTCTACTGCAACTTAAGAAACTGCCCTTGCCAAATCCGCACCTGCTACCAAACTGCAAAGCTTTTGGTGCGCCACGCCCAGCGACCTTGTCCTAAGGCCGCAGTCCGGAACTGCAATAACCAGCGCGGAATCACCCAGTACTTTTGAGGCATACAATAATCTGTCTTCAATTAAAAATAGTGGTTCTGTATTATCATTATGCACATCCAACACCCCGAGGCCAACCCTTCTTCCGTCATTATGCTCTTTGAAAACTGACAGCGCCGCGTATCCAGGCCTTTCATCTGCCGACGCGCCCAAGCTCCACAAATCCCTGTTTGCAAATTCGAGATTAAATTGCGCGCACTTCTTCATTTCCATCGCATATTTGAACAAAAGCTCATATCCACCCTCTGGCGGATAACATATGTGGCTGTGAAACTCTGCGTCAATCCCTTTTGTTGCCTCATTGAACGCTTCCACGAATAACGGAACATCATAAAGCCTGCCAGTGTATTCCCTTAAATCAGTTACTGCAGCAGGCCCGTCAAGCTGTATTATTTTTGCGCCGTTTGCCACAAGCTGCTTTATGTTCTCGCGCAGCGGCCCGCGGGCAAGCTCCAGAATAAATTCTCTCTTGGCCTCCTGCCTGCGCGCCCTTGTGCCGCCGGCATCCTTGTTTTTTACATAGTGCGAATCATAAGACCACTCGCCTAATGTGTGTGCATCTGTTATCGGGACTTTAATTGGTTTTTTTGCAATGCTTTTGGCGTGGAGAAATTCTTCCAGATGCCATGGCTTAGTAAACTGTATCTGTCCGGCGCACTCTGCAGCGCGATAATAATTATCGCCCCAGACATGCGTGCCGCTGTAGTCTGAAACAAAGTTCATGCCGCCAGTATTTCCAATTGGGTCTTCGTACATCTCGCTGCGCCACATCTCGCCATTCCAGATAACATCAAGCCCTGCCTGCTCCTGCATCCTGACTGCGAAAAGGCTTGCCCACTTTGCAATCTCTGGCAGATTTTTTGCCGGCTCTTTTAGCAGCAATTCCAATTGCGAGGAATTAATATCTAGCTCTTCTGCCCACGCGCGCATGTCAGCGACGTGTTCTGTTTCAACAGGCTGGCATTTTTCTACCCGCGTAAGCCACTTCGGTTTTTTCAGGCTCCCAATCTCCATGCAGGGAAAAAGTTTTTCCATCACGAGCCACTCCCTAACCGCCTTGCTGTCTCACTAATAACACGCACCTTTTGGTCCGCGAGTTCGCGTGGCAGGTATTTTAAGCTGGTAGTTGGGCAAAGGTAAGCTTCTTTTGCACCAGACTTATCAAGAATGCTGCGCGCCAATTCAGCTATGCGTGCAGGCTCTTCCATCCACGAACTTCTTGCATCAACAATGCCAAGCGCAATACCTTTTGAACTATCCCAGCCAGAAATTGCTTTCAAATCTGTTTCAGTAAAATCAATGCCAATGTCCTGAACTGGAAAATCAAAAACATCCCTTAGTATTGGCGAGGCATCCTCAAAGTAAGTGTGCAGGGAAAACCTTGCATACTGGCCTCGTGTTACAAGCTCAACTGCATTTTTTATTTCCGGCAACACGTCCTTTATGCTGCTGCTGTCTCTTAGCGGATGATACACGAGCGATGGGTCATCAAGCTGGACATACGCACAACCCTCGCCTATGAGCTCCCGCACCATTTCTCTTTGCGCCCGTGCAAAGTCGAACATAAGTTCATTAAAATCCTCGTAGTGCTTATTATCAACGAGGCTTGCAAAGGTGTACGGAGCCGGCAGGACAGCCTTCCATCCTTTCTTCGGCAAGACACCTGCTGCCACATGCTCCCGTATGCTGCCGGGCATGTAAGCTATGCGCCCTGTTACCGATGGCATATGAAAAAATGTGTTTGTATTAAACCACCGCCTGAGATTTGTGGCCGGCACCTCCACGCCTTCAAGGCAGCTTGCCACAGGCTCAATCGGGCTGTTCCATGAAAGCATGCCATCAACCAATCGCTCTATGCCGCTGGCTTGCTGCAGCGCAACAAGTGATTCTGCATCGCGCCTATGCGCTTCTTCTACTCCATTGTTGTGCTTTCTTGCAGAGATAAGCTCCCGCGACCTTGCGTGGATGCCTGTGAGATATGCGCCAACTTCCATGAGCTTTTTGCTATTAAAACAGGGAATTTAAGTATTTCTATACTCTTATTGATACTATAAATTATGTAATTTCAACCAATTATTTTATCAGTTCAAGAAGCAGATTTATTATGCTGCCATGCACATCTGGCGTTACTTTTCCAATCACGAGCCGAATGTTGTTTTTTTCCAAGGCGAATATCTTATCAACACGAACACGGCTGGCCTTTATCAACTGGCCTGCCTCTAAGCCATTTTGCGATAGCAAAAATGAGAATTTCTTTTCTTCAAGATTTGTTGTCAAAGGAACTGCAACGACATCAAGGCTATTTCTGTTGTGCTCGTCGCTGGATATTACGATTGCGGGCCTGAACTTCTGGCCAGCAAAATCGCTGAATGGATAAACCGCTAATATCAAGTCGCGTTGTTTAATCTGCATTTTCTAGATATTTGTGCCAAATATCCTCTTCAGGCCTCGCCCAGATTTCAGCCAGTGCACCCTCTGAGAACTTATATATATCTTTCATCGCGTCAGCGGCATCGTCAGTTTTTGCCAGCGTTATCAAGTTACCTTTTTTAATCAGCACAAGCTTAACGCCTTTTTTCAGCTTAAGCTCCCTCCGTATTTCTTCAGGTATTATTACCTGGCCCTTAGAGCTTACAGTTACAGTTTCTATGTGCGTGTCCATTGTTTAGTAAGTTTATCCTTACTTATAAAGGTTTTGATTCTAAGGGCTTTGTTGAAACCCCATTGGAACTGCATTTCCGCTCGGGAAATGCTTTGGCATTTTTCTTGTGACAAAATGCTTCGCATTTTGACATTCCGCAAAACCTTTGGTTTTGCGTTAAACCCTGCGCTTCGCAATAAAAGACTTTCAACAAAGCCTGCTATACCGAAAGCTTTATAAACCTAGCATACATTTCAATATTGAACTTTGGAGGTTCGCTTGATAATGGGTAAAGAAACTAGTGGAATAGTGCCATCGATAATTGACGCAGCGGCGGTAGCGCATAATCTTGAGCATCCCGGTAGTGCTCCTGCACCAGTTCTTGTTCCAAGAGACAGGGTTTCGGGATTGGCCTCACAGGGCGCAGCAACACCCGGCGCATTACCTGGTATTTTTGAAGGTAGAATGCCTGAAGCTAAAGAGTTGGTGCGACACAACACACTGCCGTTTGGCGCTATACCTCGCCCAGTTATGATAGAAATGTTAGATATATACACAACTCTTTATGAACTATGCGCAAGGGCAGCAGAAAAAAGAGGGAGATTGAACTAAAATGCAAAAAACACTTAGCACAGTGCTGGTAACAGAGCCATTTTCAAAAGAACCGCTTGAATCTATAGAGCTGTGCGCTCTCACGCCCCCCCTGAATCCAAACCTTGTACTTAACGCCATATCTTATGGAAATTTTCCTTTTTGGGCTTACATAGAACTAATGCAAAAAGGCGTCAGCGAGGAAGATATTGTTAAAAATTATGTGCCTGCTTTATCTGGCCTGGCAGGCAGAAAACTCATTGGCATGGAAAAACTAACAATTGGCAGAACCTTAAAAGATGAAATCAGAGAATTGGCAGCAATGCCCGCTGTTTCCGGTGCAGAGACAAACATACCAAAACCCGCAAGAGCAGAAGCACTAGATCCCACAGACATCAAGGCTTATTGTGGATATGTATTAGATGAAACTATGAGGAGATTAAAATGAAATGCCCAAATTGTTATGGAACAATGTTTTTGGAAGACAGGCGTAAAGGGGAGACTCTTTGCAAGGACTGCGGCGTTGTTGTTGAAGACAATGCTATTGATACAACTGCAGAATGGACCAACTCCGAGGACGAGCCGAACAAAGCCCGTGCGGGCGCGCCCACAAGCCTTGCCCGCGCAGACATGGGCATCCGCACAGTAATCGGCTCAAAATCCGATTTTTCAAAACTAACGGGAAGCTCACTAAGAAAATACAAAAAGCTCCAGCGCGAGGACATACGCTCTGCAACAAAAACAGAAAGAAACCTGAAATATGCCTTTGATGATTTGAAAAGATTCGGCTCTGTATTACATCTCCCCGCAAGTGTTGAAGAGGAATCTGCAAGATTATATAGGAAAGCCTTGGAGAAAAACCTAATCAGGGGAAGGACTGTTGAAGCTGTAATGGCTGGCTGCATATTCTTGGCTTGCAAGAACTTCGGCGTTCCAAAGGGCTTCAAGGAAGTCTGCGAATTAACTAATGTAAACCAGAAAGATTTCGGCAAGGCATTCAAGCACGTAGCAAGAAGGCTTGGTATCAGATTCGGCCCGACATCCGCAATTGATTATGTTCCAAGGTTCGGCTCAACAATAGGATTAGAGCCAAAGACACAGGCAAGGGCGGTTGAAGTCCTGAAGAAAGCAGAGAAGGCGGGATTAGACAACGGCAAAGGCCCTCTCGGTCTTGCTGCAGCAGGCATCTACATCGCTGCACAGCTCACTGGCCAGCATATCACACAGAAACAGGTGGCCGATGCTACTGCAGTAACAGAAGTAACGATACGAAACAGATATAAAGAAATTGCTGATACGTTAAAGATTAAGGTTGATGTGAATTGAAATGGGAACAGAACAATTTAACTTTAAGTCAGTTTGGGAAACCCCAATGACCGATCCTGCGCAGCACGACAGCACAAATTTCAGATATGTGGTCCATGCAATCCAGCCGGAATTCGGCATCGGCCAAACAATGCAGGCGATATTTTTAATTCAAGAACAGATGAAAAACCCAAATATTAAGTATAACAGAATTAACCTGTTACGTGCGCCAAGGAGAATTGCTGATAAGCCGCTGATATCTGCGTCATTGATTGACGACACACACACAGGAACATGGCAGTCCTTTGGTGGCTTCATATTAAAAGTTCCTGCGGATAATATTTTGAAAACAAGCTCTTCGGATTGTGGCACTCTGTTTTATGGCGGAGCGGATGTTGTAGCGCAATTATACAAAGAGCGCGATACTCAGGGCGTGGCAAGCCCCGAGGACTTACTACAACTTACTAGTTCATATAGTTATAACGAGGTTGTCCTGGCAGGAACCGGAAGAACTGGAAAGAAAGTGGAAGTAATTGGTGTATTCGCCAAAGTCCTGCCGAACGGCGCATTTGTGGCAGAAGATCTTACGAGCATATTGGGCAAACTTGCTGGCCAGAATGGCTGGCCGTTTGTTAGAATTCAGGAAGCCTTTTACCCATATGAGGATTGCGCGCCGGCTGTATCTGAAGATGGACGTTGGCTTGGATTTAACGCGGATGGTAAAAGATATATATTGGCGCGGGAAGGCGCGCATTTCTCAGTAACAGAATTCGGCGGAAAGGTTCACAGGCCAATGACACCAAGCGAGCGCGCATATGCGCTAGGTGTAGTGCGGGAACACCTATTAACATCGCCGGATGGAAAACTTGAAAAATTTCTGCGCGAAGCAGAAGCAATCCCGGACAGCGCCTTATTGGAGCGAATAATAGTTATGCAGAAATGGACTGCCGCTGAAAGGCAATACGAGGAGCATGTTTAAGAAAATGGACCCAGAAAAAGACTTCAGCGCATACTTGGTATTAATTCGCCAGGGCTATACTACATATGAGGAAAAAGCGAAAAGGTTAATTCGTGATAGCTTTATGCGCGCCGAATTAGAGCGCGCAATTGCAGAAGGAACTTTGGCACAGTTTAACACTCTATTGACATATATGCGCAAAGGAGCTCCTGGCTACGCTACTGCACCACACAAGCTAATACCTGCGGTGGTTGCAACTTGCGGCATTCCTGAAACCACTTTGCTTGATGCTATTGAAAGCGCGGTAAATACGCCTGCCATTCCACCAACGATTGAAAACACAAGCCTGTTTAAACTTGATGCTGCGCCATTTGTAACAAGTTATTATTTTCATTTGGGCCTGTGGTACGTGTTAGTAAGGGAATACGAAGGCCAACAAACATCAGACCTAAAGCAAATGCTTATAGAAAAGTGTAAGGGATACAAACCCGTGCTTGGTCATCCATTAAACATCAAGTACGGAGATGAACTTCTAAAAGAATTTGTTGATGCTGCTATTAGTTTAGAAATGGCCGATCCACGTGGTACATCCAGCGGAAAATATTTGTTCCTAATTGCTCTTCTGTCGGGCGATGAATCATTAATGAATTCTGGAAAAGCACGCATTTCATTTCCAGAACTTTTAGAAAAAATTCCTACGCACAGGCAAGTAGTTCAAGCTGGACGCGAAATAGAGCAATGGGAAGTCTGGCGTAGCCGCAACTATTATGGGAGATAACAAAAACTCGCTGCTCGCATCTATCCACGGGCTAAAGCCCGTGGTTTTGCGATGCTCGCTTTACCCGCGAGTTTTTGAATTGTGAAGCGCACTACAAGAGAAAAATCCGCAGATTTTTCTGTGTCAAGAAAAAAGCAGAGCTTTTTTCTCTGGAAGTGCGGGGTATCGATGAAAACTCATAGAGTTTTCAGCGTGCTAGAAAATTCCCGACGGAATTTTTTACATATGGCAAAATGCTTCGCATTTTGACATTCCGCAAAACCAAAGGTTTTGCGTTAAACCCAGCGCTTCACAATAATTAATCCCTTCTTTTCCCAAACCACCGTGTCTGCCAGCTATACTTCCTTCTTTTGGCGTCAGGATAGCCGCAGTAACTGCAGCGCTTGCGTTGCAAGTGGTAAGAATGCCTGCCACACCTTCTGCACCTAATCGCGTTTTTCTTCCCGCTTCTCTTGCCTTTTGATGGCGTGCCCTTGCTCATCTTCTCTCCGTTATCAGGGCTTTCAATTCGCTAAAGCCTTTCTCCATTTGTTGTTCGAGATTTTTAATTTGAACCTCGTGCCTTTCCAGTTTCCTTTCTATTCTTAAAAATTCCACAAATAACGCCGGCGCAAGCGCAGCAATAACCTGGTCTATTAACGGGCTCGACCCAAAAACCTTCCACAAAACTAAAATTACAGTGAGAATAACAAATATCCAAAACACAACCCCTAATACTTTGTCAATCATATCTTCAGCCATTTTATTTCAAAAACGTTGATATAAAATAAATTATAAAAACTATGAGCAAAACAAACAAGCCTATTTGTTCCAAGTTAAGATTTTTCATATACTTTAAGTTAGAACTTTGTTTTTAAAGCTTTGCGGGTTATTTATATTGATTAGTGTCGTTTTCGTGCCCGCCTTTGCCGGGTGGCTCTTCAATAATTTCTACCATCTCTCCCTCGCCTTCAGGTATAGCCTCAGCCTGTCCATTGCCCTTCCCTTGCTTTTGCAAAGCCTTATCGCTATTAGGCAGAACAATTACAGCTTATGCTTATCCTTTCGGAAAAAGTGCTGTGCCGCTTGCAAAATACCATTTACGCACAATATATTCTCTAAATGCCACAACTACTTCTACGCCGTCCGGAATCTGCATAGCAAATAGGCTCCGACAACCCTTACCGACAGGAGCAATTACATGTAATCCCACCGGCTTGTATTTAGCTGGATTATGCGCCATCGCAAAATAATCTCCTGCGGAAATTGTCAGGATTCTACTAAGCCTTCCTTCCAAATCTTTATATGCTTTATGTGCTATGAAATTCAGATTAAAGATAGTTTCTTAAACCTTATGCACTCGGCGATACAAGAACAATCATGTCCCCGCGGATGAAAACATTGCCAAGTTTCCTTGCAGTCTGGCCATTCTCGTCCCGCTCTTCCGCATCATCCAGCACGACGTTGATGTGAATGTCAAATGCCTTGAGCACGCCAATTATCTGTTTCTTGGATTTCAGCTCTACAATCACTCGCTTGTTCCGCGCTGCATTCAGCGCATCCAACGGCCTTTCGGGATCCATGCTCTGCACTAAATTCACCTATTTAAAAAAGTTTGTATTGTGTCGACATTATCAAAATCTACGAATACCCCACACAATGCAGATAAAATTCAGCCGTATAAACGCCAACATGCTCAAATTTATTAATTAATAATTCATGGACTGCATTAAGTTTCATGTGCTTTAATGAACGCAGGTATTTTTCAAATGAGCCAAACCTATTTTTAATCTTCTCGAACTCTTTTGCATTATAAATTATACTTTTAATTTTTTTATTGTTCTTGATTATATTATCGCTCTGCATCAATTTTTCTGTCTTAGATTTTGCCAGCTTGTGTATGTCAAAACTATAAAATCCCTTTCTATATTTTTGCCAATTTTTTCTTATCGTGCCCCAGTTTAAGCCTGCCTGTAGAATTAGCAAACAAAGAATTTCAAAGTATTCTTGGTCTGATTTTGGTTTTTTCCCTAGCAGGCATTTGCTATTATCTTCCTTGGCATACATACATTGCCATGGCGCGCGGTGGGCTTTCATGCCCCACTGATAATTAGAACTTTTGTGGCGCTTTCTCTTGCAATGACCTTTTCTAAAGATAAAAATTCAAACAGTTCTACGCCGCCCCTGCGGTTTTGTGCCTTGATAAACTCGTTCGCATACGCTATGGCCTGCAAGTCATTTGGCGCTTTAAATTGTTTTGCTAATGACGCCCACTCCTTATCGCGGAAAATGCTCGTGTAATTTAATAGATATTTTTGCATTTTTATATTGTGCTATGTAGCCCACCTGTTTATTACACAAAATAAACAAGTATTTACAAATATTCAAATAAGTATTTAAAATTAACTCATACTTTAGCCGTAAGAAACCTTTAAAAATAGACTTTATAATTCAATTTCATGCCAATCTGGAAAGCAGCAAGGCAGGGGAAAAAGCCGTCTGGCGGAAGATTCTGGCCGGACAAGAAGAAAAGGGCTTATGAGATAGGCTTAGATCCAACCAACACACGGGTTTCGGAAAAAACAACCAAGCGCCAGAAAAAGCTGCGGGGCGGCGGAAGAATAACGCAGCTCCTGACAGCGGACAAGGCTAACCTCATGATTTCAAAAGGAAAATTCAAGCTCTCAAAAATAAAAACAGTCAAGGAAAACCCTGCTAACAGGCATTTCGTGCGCATGAATGTCATCACGAGAGGCGCGATAGTGGAAACTGAGGACGGGCTGGCACGCGTAACAAGCAGGCCGTCACGAGACGGCGTTGTCAATGCCATATTAGTTGCTAAATAATACGTGCATTGTATTCGGTGAAGCCGAATACGACTAACAGGTGGACTGGGTTGCAGTCCGATGGCATTGTTAATGCCGTTCTGGTTGCAAAGTAAAATATTTTTAAACTCATATATCCAGGTTAATGCATGGCATTGCCAAAACTCATCCCGCGAAATGTAATATTTGGAAATCCCGACAAGGTCAGCCCGAGCATCTCGCCTGATGGAAAAAGCCTAGCATACATAGCACCGCATAAAGGCGTTTTGAATGTATGGGCTGGCTCGCTGGAAAAAAAGGACTTCGTGCCGATAACAAACGACAAGGACCGCGGCATCCGCGCTTATTTCTGGGCACCAAACGGAAAGCAAATCATCTACATCCAGGACAAAGGGGGCGACGAAAACTGGCTTTTATACTCAACTGATTTGAAAACAAAACAAACAAAATGCCTAACGCCGTTCAAGGGCGTGCAGGCCCGCATTTTGAAAGTTGACAAGCACTTCAAAAACGAAATAATTATTTCCATCAACAAGCGCGACAAAAGATTTCACGATGTTTTCCATCTGAACTTGAAATCCGGAAAAATAAAAATGGTTGCTAAAAATCCCCGTAACATTGACTCGTGGCTCGTTGACGCAAAACTAAAAGTCCGCGGCGCTTCAGTTGCGAGGCCTGACGCGGGCTTTGACATCATTTACCGGGAAACAGAAAAAGCTGAATGGAGAAAAATAATCTCGTGGGACTCGGATGACGTGCTTGCCAGCAATGCGCTCGGCTTCACAAAGGACGGCAAATCGCTTTGCATAATTGACTCGCGGGGCGCAAACACAGGCAGGCTTGTCGAGTTTGGCATTGAAGCCAACAGCACAAAGATAATTGCCTCGGATGATGAATACGACATCGGAGGCATAATGGCAAACCCTGACACGTACAAAATCGAAGCCGTAACAATAGAAAAAGACAAAAGCGAATTCATCGTCATTGATAAATCAATTGCTGCTGACATAAGTGCAATAAAAAAAATACGCGCAGGCGAATTCGACATAATGAGCAGGGACGATGCAGACAAAAAGTGGATTGTCGTGTTTCTCGTTGATAACGGGCCGGCATATTATTACTTGTACAATCGTGAAAACAAAAAATCAGAGTTTCTGTTTGTCAGCCGCCAAAAACTTTTGAAATACAAGCTTGCGGAAATGATTCCGATACGCTTCAAATCGCGCGATGGCCTTACAATCCACGGCTACATAACTTTCCCGCCTTCTGGCCTGCTGCGAAGAAACCTCCCGCTTGTTTTGAACGTGCATGGCGGGCCATGGGTGCGCGACACATGGGGATATAACGGAGAAGCGCAATGGTTTGCAAACAGGGGATATGCCTGCCTGCAAATAAACTACCGCGGTTCTACTGGCTACGGAAAAAAGTTTGTGAACGCGGGTGACAGGGAGTGGGGCGGCAAGATGCACGATGATTTGGTTGATGGCGTTAAGTGGGCAATAGCACAAGGCTACGCAAACCCGAAAAGAATCTGCATCTATGGCGGCTCTTATGGCGGCTACGCCGCGCTTGTCGGCGCAACATTCACGCCGGACTTGTTCTGCTGCACTGTTGATATTGTCGGCCCAAGCAATTTAATTACGGATGCAAAAACAATCCCGCCCTATTGGACTAATTACATCGCACTTATGAACAAACGAATAGGCAATCCAGACACAGAACCTGAGTTTTTAAAATCCCGCTCGCCATTATTCAAAGTGGATAACATAAAAAAGCCTATTTTGATTGCACACGGCAAAAACGACCCCCGCGTTAAACTTTCGGAATCAATGCAGATAATAAACGCAATGAAAAGAAAGAAAATAAAATATAAATTCATGCTCTTCAGGGACGAAGGGCATGGCTTTGCCAAGCCGAAAAACAAATTAAAATTCTACGCTGCTGCAGAAAAATTCCTTGCGGGAAATCTTGGCGGCAGGTTTGAGAAGTAAAATATCATGGCAAAATTCATAATTGAGCATCTTGAGCCAGAAATGTATCCGTGGTGCATTCTTGAATACAAACATATTTCAAAAAGGGTTGGAAACGGAAATTTAATTTTCACTAATATTAGGAAAGGCGCGGAGAAAATTAAAAATCTTGGCGAAATCATAAAAAAAAGCGTAAAAAAATTAAAGCTCGTAAGGGCATGCATTCTTGACCCATGCGCAAAAGAAATGCTGACGCCTGCAACAGCAAAAAAGTTTGATTATTTTATTTTCGGCGGCATACTTGGCGACAATCCGCAAAGATTCCGCACAAAAAAAGAACTGACCTTGCGGCTGGGCTTGCCAGCATTCAATCTCAGCAGCAGGCAAATGTCAACAGACACCGCAGTTATTGTCTGCAAAAAAGTCGTGGATGGAAAAAATCTTGGCAAATTAAAGTTTGTTGATGAATTTGAAGTAGTAGAAGGCAAAAACCTGTCGCGCATCCTTCCGTACCGCTACCTTGTTGAGAATGGAACTGTGGTTTTTACGCCGGGCTTGAGAGGCTTGCTGAAGAAGCACGGGCACAAATTGTAAACGAATGATTTTTATACTAGCAGTTACTTGATTATTTTAGAAACTTATAAAAATCATTTTTTGGAATTAAAAAATTAATCGCACTGCTGCGCCTTAGTGGTAAGATAACTATATAAACAACATGTGTAAAAAGGTTTTTAAAGAAATCGTTTATTGTGCTATTAAATCTAAGTTAAGTCTAAAAGGTGATGAATAAATGGGTTTGCCCGATACAATAAAAATCAATGATGCTGGCCTTGTTGCTAAAATTGTTAGGGGCACAGAATTTGATGGTTATGCGCGCCGCGCAGAGATTGTGCGTAGCCGCACAAAAGCTGCTACATCAACGCTTGAATTTTATAGTGGTGATGGATTTTTGGGAGTTGCATATTATGCAAGACACAAAGCTGAAGGCGTGCCACCTACGGCAAACAACTTTCAGCACCGGCATGCAAGCCAGCAGCCAGGCGCATATTATCTTCTCGTTCCAAGCAGAACCGACCTGCCAAGGATAGCAATATCAAAGTCGGAAAGGGGAATTAAGATTGGAGTATTAAAATGGCAGAGTTTGTGAAAAGATGCCCCAAAATTCTGATGAATTTTGTGTATCTTGCGGAGTTGATATAAATGGCTGAATTTGTAAAAAGATGCCCAGAGTGCAATTCTATAAATTTAACTGTAGATGAAAAGCGCGGCGAAGTCCTGTGCAAAGCCTGCGGGTTTGTCCTTGACGAGAATGCTGTGGATACTGGCGCAGAATGGCGCGACTTTGAAGACGGAGATACTGACCGCCGGCGCGCGGGAGCTCCGGCCACATTTACAAAGGCAGACATGGGCACTGGTACACAAATCGGCTCTTCATCCGAAATATACAATCTTCCCGGCGCACAGCGAAGAAAGATGCTGCGCCTGAGGCAGTGGCACAACCGCTCTTCAACGAGTTTGGAAAGAAACCTGAAATATGCGCTGATTGAGCTGAAAAGGGTTTGCTCTTTGTTAAATATCCCTGCATCAATTGAAGAAGAAGCGGCGCGCATTTACAATATGTCTGTCCGCAAGACATTAGTGCGCGGGCGCTCGATGGAATCCGTTGTTGTCGGCGCAGTTTACATTGCATCGCGCCGTTTTAATTTGCCGCGCTCTCTTAACGAGATTTGCAAAATCACCGGCGCAAACAAGCGCGATGTCGGAAAAACTTATAGGTTCATCGCACGAAGCTTAGGCGTGAAGCTGTTGCCTTCGGGGCCAGCTGATTATGTGCCAAAGTTTGCAAACAAGCTGAACTTCAATTCCTTAACACAGACAAAGGCTATTGACATATTGAAGAAGGCACAGAATATCGAACTTACATCTGGGCGCGGCCCGGTAGGCTTGGCAGCTGCAGCATTATATGTTGCTTCATTGATGACTGGCGAGAAGCGCACACAAAGAGAAATTGCTGACGTGGTTGGCGTTACAGAAGTAACAATCAGGAACAGGTACAAGGAAATCATTGACAAACTCGGCCTGACAAAGACGATTGAGAAGCTGGAAAAAGATTAATAGTTAGCTTTTAAAACCATATTTAATTGTAAATAGATGCAACTAGCAATAACAAAAACTCGCTGCTCGCATCTATCCACGGGCTAAAGCCCGTGGTTTTGCGATGCTCGCTTTACCCGCGAGTTTTTGAATTGTGAAGCGCAGTAAACTGCGGGGTTTTA
>Ga0209541_10010461_pt1 | contig 14781 bp, 13 predicted proteins | sample RifCSPlowO2_01_FD_184027 | JGI IMG/M metagenome (GOLD analysis project Ga0209541, IMG submission 184027) | Groundwater microbial communities from Rifle, Colorado - Rifle CSP2_plank lowO2_0.1 (SPAdes) (version 2) | ecosystem: Environmental > Aquatic > Deep subsurface > Groundwater | place... | reverse complement strand
GGGCTGTACAGGAATATGGCTGGAGCCGACCCGATCAGTATTTCCTGAAATTCCTGGTATTTTTTGGCGCGATCTGCCCGGTCCAAGCTGATTCGGGCGGCTTCCAACAGCTTATCGGCTGATTTATTTTCATATCCGGCCAAATTAAGACCCGGGTCTTTTATTTGCGAGGAATGCCAGAAAGGATAAGGATCCGGGATTGTTTCCAAAACTTCCCCGAAAAGAAGCATTTCATAATTTCTCGGCTTAATGATTTCCTGTTCTATTTGAGATACGGAATAAAATTGAATTTCCAATTCCACTCCTATTTTCGCCCACTGCTCTTTTAGTTTCTGCGCCACATTTTTTAAAACAGCATCTTCAACCGTCGCTAAAGAAAACTTAAGAAGAGTTTGTTTGGCCGGTTTTGAGCAGATTTCGTTTAATTTTGTTCTGGTGCCCTTGCTCACCAAGCCGGTTCCCTCTTTGAAGCCCTGGGGTTCCAAAATATCTTTAGCGTATTTTTCTTGGAATTTTATCACTGCCGCTTTAGTTTCTGCGCCAAAATAGCCGGTTATTTTTCCCGATGGGTAAACTGCAATATCGCCGGATAGGCAGGCCTGCAGCTTATTGACTTCAGCTCCCTGGCTGCCCTCTTTTAAGTCGCTTTTGAATTCCACTGTACTGCCCCCTTCCGTTTTTGCCCAAATTCCGTTTTCGTTCTTCGCGAACCCGGCTTCTTTAATAAGTTTTTCCGCTTCAGCTTGGTTGAATTCATAAATCTTAGAAGGCTCATTGAATCCGAAAATTTGCGGAAGAATCGGCGAATCGGCCGCTTGGGCTCTGTTCAGCAGGATATTTTCCACAATTTCTTTTTTGTCGGTTCCAAAATTCAGAGCCTTTCTTATTTTTTTATCGGCTAAAAATCTTGATTTATCGGGGTTTAAAAAAACGGCAAAATATCTGGGCAGGGCAAGAGAATGCTCCGTTAATTTTTTATCGGCGAAAAGGCCGTAATCGCCGGGATTGCTAACGGAAAAGCCGTCTACTTCTCCGCGTTTTGCGGCTCCAATAAGCTCTTCCTCGGTATCAAAGAATTTAAAGCCGATTTGCGCAATATTCGATTCTTTAAACATCGCTAAATTTACGGAAATTATTTTATTGGCGCTATCCTGCTTTAAGCCCCTTAATTTGTACGGACCCGATCCCACTGGCCGGAGATTATAATTCGTCAGAAGAAAATTTTGTGGAGAAATATTTTCCCAAATATGTTTTGGCAGTATTTTAAAGGTCAGTCTTTCCGGAAAGCCGGCATAAGGAGATTTCAGTTTAAAACGCATACCCAGCTCGTCTATCTTTTCTATTTCTATTCCCAGGTAATTTCCTCTCAAGGGACTCTTGTAATCGGAATTTTGAATGGTTTTTAAAGTAAAGATTATATCATCGGCGTTCAACGGCTCGCCGTCGTGCCAGAGCAGGTTATCTTTTAAATATAATTCATAAATCTTGCCGTCTTCTTTGACTTCAATGTTTTTTGCCAAATCCGGAATTATTTTTCCTTCGCCGTCATATTTCATCAGTCCAGCGAAAATGAGCTCAACTAAGCTCCTGTCAACATCCGATCCTTGGGCATACAGGGGATTGATGAATCTGGGGCTGCCCACCATGCCTTCTATATATGTGCCGCCCGCGCCTGGCTTGATTCCGGTGCGATTGGCGTAAAAGACAATTATTAGCGATAAGGACGACGCCAAGAATATCCCGAATAAAATAAAAAGAGCCGTTTTTTCTTTTCCGGTCAAAATTTTAAAAATTTGAGCCCACTGTTTTTTAGACGGTAATTTCATTTAGAGGATGAAATTTAACAATGCAAGAATAATAAAAAGAGCGCCGGAAACGACTGTTCCCGCGAATATTTTTTTCTGCATTCCTCGCCGAGTGGCGTAAAATCCGCCACCTTCTCCGCCGAATGCGGAACCCAAAGCCTGGCCTCTTTGCTGCAAGAGAATCAATACGATAAGAACGACGGAAACCGCTATTTGAGCTATCGGTAAAAATTTAAGCATTTTATTAATTCTATTGTAGCAGATATCATGTAAAGAAACAAGCCCCGGGCAATTGTGCTCGGGGCTTTCTTTTTGTTGCGGGAACCACTCTTATTAGGTTGATGGATTCTCCGGAAGAGATCCATCACAGTCACAAAAATGAGAAAAATTGTTTGGACGGGGGACTGGAACTGTTTGCCTCCCGCAATCCAGGCATATATTTTCCTCGGACTCTTCCCCGCAACATGAACAGTGAGTTATCTTAGCCATTTATCCTCCTCGCCTATTTTTGTACCTTAATGATAGCATGGTTTGAAAAAAATGTCAAGGTTTGTGGTAAACGAACGACGGATATCGGGATTTACGAAATCCTCTCAAATTTGAGTGGATTTCGTAAATCCTCAGCTTGCCAAGGCTTTTAATCTGGAGTATAATGACTAACGTTCTATGTCTAATGATTTTATTAAAATTCGGGGGGCGAGAGTTCACAACCTCAAGAATGTTAACGTGGACATACCCAAAAATAAATTGGTAGTGATTACCGGGCTTTCCGGCTCGGGCAAATCGTCTTTGGCTTTTGATACTTTGTACGCCGAGGGTCAAAGAAGATATGTAGAATCCTTGTCTGCCTATGCCAGGCAATTTTTGGGAGTCATGGATAAGCCCGATGTTGATAAGATTGAGGGAATAAGCCCGGCTATTTCCATTGACCAGAGAAAGGGCAACCATAATCCTCGTTCGACAGTGGGCACGATCACGGAAATTTATGATTACTTCCGCCTTTTATTTGGCAGGGTCGGCATTCCTCATTGTCCGAAATGCGGCAAGGCAATTTCCCGGCAAACGGTTGACCAGATTGTCGAGCAAGCGCTTGGGCTTCCAAAGAATACCGAAATACTTATATTAGGACCGGTCATCCGAAACAAGAAAGGGGAACACCGCGGCATTTTGGAAGAAATACAGAGGGCGGGGTTTGTCAGGGCAAGGATTGACGGCATTGTTCACCGGGTTGAGGAAGCGTTAGCCATAGATTTGGACAGAAATAAAAAACACAGCATTGAAGTGGTGGTGGACAGATTGGTTCTAGACGAGGAATTAGATAAGCCCAGGCTGGTTGATTCAATTGAAACAGCTTTAAAGCTGGGAAAAGGAATCGTCATAATTAACCAGAAAGCCGGCGACCAGATATTTAGCGAGCATTTCGCCTGCGAAGATTGCGGAATTTCCATGCCCGAAATAGAGCCGGGATTATTTTCTTTCAATTCTCCGTACGGAGCGTGTCCGGCCTGTCACGGTTTGGGTTCAAGGCTCGAAGTTGATCCCAAACTGGTGATCCCCAATTACAATCTGACTATTTCGGAGGGCGCTATTTTTCCGTGGGCTCATGCCTCCCATAAAATAGGCCAGCAAGGTTATTTTTTTACGCAACTGCAGGATTTGGCTCAAAAGCAAAAATTTTCTCTGGATGATCCCGTAAAAGATTTGCCGAAGAAAATTATTGACATGATTTTACTTGGCGAGGAAGGATTTGAGGGCGTTATTCCCAATTTGGAAAGACGCTATCACGAAACTGATTCCGATTTTACCCGTCAGGAAATTGAGCAATATATGATAGAGAAAGAATGCGATGTGTGCAAAGGCAAAAGGCTGAAGCCCGAAGTTTTGGCGGTTACTTTTTCCGGCAAATCCATTGATCAGACGGTGGGCATGCCGATTGCCATTCTTCCGGGATTTTTTGAAAAGGAACTTAGTTCCTCGTCTAAGGAGCCAAGTTCCTTAAAAATATCCCAGCCGATTATTAAAGAGATATTGAACAGATTGCAATTTTTAATTGATGTCGGCCTGGATTATCTGACTCTAGATAGAAAAGCCGCTACCTTATCTGGCGGAGAAGAGCAAAGAATCAGGCTGGCTACCCAGATCGGTTCAAAACTCACCGGTGTTTTATATATTTTAGATGAACCGTCGATCGGCTTACATCCGAGAGACCAAGAAAAATTGATCGGTACTTTAAGAAAACTGCGCGATTTAGGAAATAGCGTTATTGTCGTTGAACATGATTCCCAAACCATTATGGCTGCGGAATGGATTGTGGATGTGGGGCCAGGGGCCGGAAAATACGGAGGCAATATAATTTTTGAAGGGACTCCGAAACAGTTATTGAAATCTAAAACTTTGACCGGAGAATATTTATCGGGGAGAAAAAAAGTGGGGGTCGAAATCTCGCGAGGCTTGACCTCCCGCGGGAGGTCAAGCCTCCAAAAATCGTTAGTCATTAAAGGCGCTAAAGAGCACAACCTTAAAGATATTGACGTAAAAATTCCTCTGGGCAAATTCGTCTGCATCACCGGAGTTTCCGGTTCGGGAAAGTCGTCTTTGATGAATGACATTCTGGCCAAGGCCCTCTTAAAGAAATTTTATCGGGCTAAAGAAGCTCCCGGAAAACATGACTCCATTTCGGGAACCGAGAATATAAATAAAGTTGTCTTAGTTGATCAATCGCCGATCGGCCGAACCCCCAGGTCAAATCCGGCTACCTACACCGGAGCTTTTACATATATCAGAGATCTTTTTACCAAGACAAAAGAAGCTAAGGTCAGGGGTTACCATGCCGGCCGTTTTTCTTTCAATATTAAGGGCGGCCGATGCGAGGCCTGCGAAGGCCAGGGAGTAAAGAAAATTGAGATGTATTTTCTGCCGGATATTTATGTGGAATGCGAAGAATGCAAGGGCAAAAGATTTAACAAAGAAACTTTAGCTGTGGAGTATCACGGTAAAGACATTGCTGACGCTTTGGATTTTACGGTTGAGGACGCTTTGAATTTTTTTAAGAATATTCCCGGGCTTTATGAAAAATTAAAAACGCTTAACGAGGTGGGACTGGGTTATGTCCAATTGGGTCAATCAGCTTCCTCCTTGTCTGGAGGAGAGGCCCAGCGGGTGAAATTAGCCACCGAGCTTTCAAGAAAAGCCACCGGCAAAAGCTTATACATATTGGACGAGCCGACCACCGGTTTGCATTTCGATGATATTAAGCGGCTTGTTCAGGTTTTGCGCGGTTTAGTTGATAAGGGCAATACAGTTTTGGTAATTGAGCATAATTTGGATCTTATTAAAAATTCCGATTGGGTAATTGATATGGGTCCCGAAGGCGGCAACTTCGGCGGCTACATTGTCGCCCAAGGCATTCCCAAAGCCATCGCCAAGGTAAAAAAATCCTACACTGGACAATACCTAAAGAGCGTGCTATGATATCAACACATTATTAGAAGGAGGAAAGCGTGGACGATAATGAGGTTTTTAAGGTATCTTCCCGCGCCTTGGAAAGATTTAAAGAGCGGTGGGAAATTCTTGAGGGAAAGCCTCTGGAGGAGGGCGATGTTTTACCGAAACTTCAGGAATTAATGATAAAATCAAAGCCTGAAGTGGAAAATTTTGCTCTTTTAAAAAGAAAAGGACGGTATGGCGGAGAGCACCGCTATATGGTTAGCGGTCCTTGGCGGCTAGTTTGGAAGGGCAATTGCTTAACTACTGTCGAATTACAGCACTTAGGATTTTTTTCAAAACCTAAGCTGTATCTCGGAGAGGTCAGGTCTCGTTTTTTGCTAAAAGTAATTGAGCAAAAAGATTCCACGTTAATTGAAAAATTTGTTTTCAAGAATCCAGGCGGTCCAGTTGTTTTAAACTTGCCCGGTAAGCCGGAAGTGAACGCAGTCATCCGTTTAATGCGGCTGTGCGGGGCAGATGTTGAATACAAGAGGATCGGTCAGGAATCTCAAAAGCAAGCCATTATAACTGTTCTTTTGCCCGAAGAGTTGCGTAAATTTTGGATTAGCCAATTAAAAGAGAGAGAAGTCGAACTATATTTTTCCAATCAAAAAAATTCATACTCAGTTTTCGGGATAACTTATGAAGATTGCCGAGAGATTATTAATTTTTTTGCCGACCAAGAATGGCTGGATCGCATTAAATCAGTCAAAGCGCAAATTGAAAGTGAGCGGCAAAAAAGAGATGAAAAAAAACGGCAGTGTCGAGAGTCGCAGGAAGAACAAAGACGCCTTAATTTAGAACGAAAGGCAAAAGCGGCGGAAAGAAGAAAAATCGAAAAGGAAAAAGATGGAGAAAGGCAAAGGAATAAGAGGCAGGGATTTATCAGGCTGTTATCAGAAACTCTTAATCTTTCTGCCGATTGCGACTTCGTATTAAGAGAGCTAATGATACGTTTTCCTAACCAGATTCAAATAGATGAACATAAGATAGGAAAAAGTTGGTTTCTTAATTATTGGTTTGCTTCGGGAAATATTAGTGCTTCAATAGTAATAAGAGACGCCCCTACGCGTGAATTTGGCAGGAAAGAGGGCGCAGAACAAATGATCAATAAGTTAAGAAGTATTATCAAGTCGGCCTCATAGGTCGACTTTTATTTTGCGGCGCAATACCGCATCCTTGACGCGCCTTTTTATTTTTATAATAATAAAGGTGGGTGTGCACCGTCGGAGAGTGCGCAGTTGCAATTAAAATGCGTACCGATGGCGGTACGCATTTGTTTTTTATTCTGCAATAAGCTGATCGACTTTATCAATAGGAACGACAAAACCGAAAGTCAGATTAATCATTGAATTGCTTACCATGCCAATCACCTTGCCGTCTTTATTAATTACGGGGCCTCCCGAGTTGCCGCGATCAAGACGCGCATCAGTTTGAATTAATGATAAAGAAAGCAGGGAGCGTTTTATGTCGAGGCCGCTGATAATCCCGGTGCTTAGGGAATTTTTTACCCCGTCGGGGTTGCCGATTACGAGCACTCTCTCTCCCTTAGCAAGGCTTATAATATCCGCCGGCATTAAGGGTTCGGCATCAATTGGTTCAGCTAATTCAATTATCGCTAAGTCCCACTCCTCTCTGGTAAATTTGATTTCGCCTCTTATTAAAATATGAATTCCGTCGTTGGGCAGGATTTCAACTGTTTTGTCCGGAAGAGATTTTATTACATGAAACGCAGTTACTACCCAAGTATTTTTTTTAAACAAAAATCCCGTGCCCCCGGCGACTACGACTATCGCCTTTTGAGATTTTGTATAGATCTCGGTAAAATCGAAATTTCTGCCCTCTAAGTCCGCAATTTTTAAGTTTGCGCCCGCAAGCTCCCGGCTTAATCGGTCAATTTTATTTTCGAGCTTATCCAAGGTCAATCCATGAAAGATCAAGGCAATAACCAGCATCAGAGATAATATCAAATTTAATGTTTTCAAGGTGCGCCTCCTTCGGCTTTTGCCGGTTGATTATTTACTTTAACAATGAGGATTGATTCTGGCAAGGGGGTATTGACAGAGTTTTTTGATCGAGTAATATAACAGTTAGCACTCGACCTACTCAATTGCTAATTGAATAGGTCGTCCCGAGGCGAAGCCGAGGGGGCTTCAAATTTTTGCTAATTAAATTAATTATAATTAATCTTTAATATATATATGAAGATAAAACCGTTATCCGATCATATTCTCATTGAACCGATCAAGGGGGAAGAAAAAACCAAATCGGGTATTTTACTTCCCGAAACTTCGGAAAAAGAAAAGCCGGAGCAGGGCAAGGTTGTTTCCGTGGGGCCGGGCAAGAAAGATGAATCCGGCAAATTGATTCCTCTTGAAGTAAAAGAGGGGGACAGAGTTCTGTTCACCAAATACGGCCCAAGCGAAATTAAGGTCGAAGATAAAGAATATTTAATCGCTAAAGAAGAAGACATTCTCGCGATTTTAGAATAAAATCGCGAAATTTCTAATTTCTAAATACTAATTTCTAAATTTATGGCAAAACAAATTTTATTCGGCGAAGCCGCCAGAAATAAATTATTGGCAGGCATCAACAAACTTACCGACACCATAAAGGTTACTTTGGGGCCCAAGGCCAGGCTGGTTGTTTTGGACAAGGGCTTCGGAGCTCCGGAAATTTCCGACGACGGCGTGAGTATAGCCAAAGAAGTTGAGCTGGAAGACAAAGTTGAGCAGATGGGCGTGGAAATCGTCAAAGAGGTGGCCGAGAAAACAAGCGGCGCGGCGGGAGACGGCACGACCACTTCCATGGTTTTAACCAGGGCCATCATTTCCGAAGGTCTTAAAAATGTTACGGCAGGAGCGGACCCCCTGGCGCTAAGGAGGGGAATTCAAAAAGGAGTAAAAGCCATTGTTGAATATTTAAAAAGCAAATCCAAGGCAATTTCCCAAAAAGAAGAAATCGCTCAAGTGGCGACCATTGCATCCCTTGATCCGGAAGTCGGCAATTTAATCGGCGAGATTTTTTCCGAAGTTGGGAAAGACGGTGTTGTAACCGTTGAAGAGTCAAAAAAATTCGGCTTGGAAAAAGAAATCGTCAAAGGTTTGCAATTTGATAAAGGATATATTTCTCCCTATATGATTACCGACGCGGAAAGAATGGAATCAATCTTGGATGATCCGTACATATTGATTACCGACAAAAAGATTTCTTCTTTGCAGGAGATTCTGCCCGTTTTAGAAAAAGTCGCCCAGACCGGCAAAAAAGAATTGGTGATTATCGCCGACGAAGTTGAGGGCGATGCTTTGGCAACTTTAGTGGTCAATAAATTGCGCGGCATATTTAATGCTTTGGCCATCAAGGCGCCCGGCTTTGGAGACAGAAAAAAGGAAATGCTTGAAGACATAGCGACGGTTACCGGCGCCAAGGTTATTTCCGAAGAAGTCGGCTTGAAGTTAGATAAAGTTGAACTGGAAATGCTGGGCCATGCCAGAAGAATTGTTGCCAAAAAAGAAAATACCACCATTATTGAGGGCAAAGGAGCCAAAGAGGCGATTGAAGCCAGAGTTAAGCAAATTAAAAACGAAATTAAGATTACTACTTCTGATTTTGATAAAGAAAAACTGCAGGAAAGATTAGCCAAGCTATCCGGCGGAGTTGCTGTGATTAAAGTTGGAGCCGCCACGGAACTTGAACAAAAAACAAAGCAAAAGAAGATTGAAAACGCCTTAAACGCCACAAGGGCCGCGGTTGAAGAGGGGATATTGCCCGGAGGCGGCACGGCTTTATTGAGAGCGGTTTCCGTTTTGGAAAAAATTGAGCTGGAAGGAGACGAAAAAACCGGCTTAAACATTCTTAAGAGAGCGCTTGAGGGACCCATAAGGCAGATTACCGAGAATGCCGGCCTTGACGGCGCGGTTGTGGTGGCGAAAGTAAAAGAAATGGATGAATTCTCCGGCTTTGACGCTCAAGTAATGGAATATAAAAATCTTATTCAAGCCGGAGTTATTGATCCCACTAAGGTTGTGAGGACTACTTTGGAAAATGCGGCTTCGGCAGCTTCCATGTTTTTAACCACGGAATGCGTAGTGGCGGAAAAACCGGAAGAAAAGAAGAAAGAAGAGGGCGTGTCCTCCGGTATGAACATGGGGTATTAAAAGCCACCCCTATTGTTTTAGGCGTGGTTTTTGGTATAATAAGAGCATGAATACACCTACAGTCATTTTAGTCATCGTTGGGGCAGTGGTTTTTTGGTTTATCGCCGTTTATAACCGATTCGTCGCTTTGCGCAATCGCGCCAAAGAGGCCTGGTCGGACATAGACGTCCAATCAAAGAGAAGATACGACTTGATTCCCAATCTTGTAGAGACGGTTAAGAGCTACGCCAGCCATGAAAAAGAGCTTTTGGAAAAGGTGACTCAAGCCCGAACCCAAGCCATGGGAGCGCAAACAATCAAAGAAAAAGGAGAAGCGGAAAATTTCCTCTCCTCAACCTTAAAATCGCTTTTTGCGGTTTCGGAAAATTACCCCGACCTGAAGGCTTCGGTAAACTTTTTAGAGCTTCAGCGCGAATTAAGAGATACCGAAGATAAGATTCAGGCCTCCAGACGTTTTTACAATACAAATGTGAGAGATCTTAACATAAAGATAGAGAGTTTTCCCGATCGCCTTATCGCTCAAACCTTTAACTTCAAGCCCATGGAATTTTTTGAAATAGGAGAGTCTGCGGCGAGAGAGCCTGTTGCCGTTAAATTTTAAAAATGACGCTATATACTCAAGCCGAATCCAATATTCGGAAGACTTGGCTGTACGTGTCGTTCTTTTTGATTTTAATAATCGCCGTCGGCTGGGCATTTTCTTATTACATGAGAAGCTCCGCTATTCTTTGGTTAGCGGTTATCTTCAGCGTTTTCATGAGCTTTCTAAGCTATTGGTTTTCCGACAGAATTGTTCTGGCCATAAGTAAGGCAAAGCCGATTGAGAAAAAAGATAACCCCGAATTGTACAGGGTGGTTGAAAATCTCTGCATTACCGCCGGACTTTCCTTGCCCAAGATTTATATTTTAGACGAGCAGCAGCCGAATGCTTTTGCAACCGGCAGAAATCCCAAGCATGCGGTAATCGCCGTCACCCGGGGTTTGCTTGAAAAATTAGATAGGGCGGAGCTTGAAGGAGTTATTGCTCATGAAATGAGCCATATCGGCAACAGAGATATGCTTTTGCAATCCATGGTTGTTGTTTTGGTCGGTGTCATCGTAATCGTCGCGGATTTTTTCTTCAGGATAAGCTTTTTTGGGGGCGCCAGGCGCCGCGATAGAGCGCAAACATTTATGCTCATTGTTTCTTTGGCGCTGGCTATCTTGGCTCCCATTCTTGCCCAGCTTATCAAATTTGCCATTTCCAGAAGGCGGGAATTTTTGGCCGATGCCTCGGGAGCTCTTTTGACAAGGTATCCGGAAGGGCTCGCCCGCGCTTTGGAGAAAATTTCAAACGATCCGAATAATTTAAAGGCATCTTCCGACGCCACAAACCATCTTTACATCGCCAGTCCTTTCAGGGGCAGGGAAAGCATTTCCTGGTTTCACAAATTGTTTATGACCCATCCGCCGATAGAGGAAAGGATAAAAGCATTAAGAGAATTAAAAGTTTAAATTAAATATTAAGAGGTTCGACCTCCCGTCATATTTGTCGGGAGGTCGAACCTCAAAATATCTAGTCATGTTTTGTCCCATTTGTAAAAAAATAAAGTTAGAGCAAACGGTATTATCCGGCGTTGGAGTGGACTATTGTCCAAAATGCCTCGGTCTTTGGTTTGAGGAGGAAGAGTTAAGAATTGCCAAGGATTATAAAGACAGGGATTTAAGATGGCTGGATATTGATTTATGGAAAGACGAAGAAAAATTTAGGATTTCCGCCGGCCAAAAGCTTTGCCCCGACGACAGAATGCCGTTTTACGAAACTAATTACGGCGATTCCGGTATTAAAGTAGACGTTTGCAATATTTGCCATGGCGCTTGGCTGGACAGGGGAGAGTTCAAAAAGATCGTTCAATATCTGAAAGATAAGGCCGATCAGGAAGTTCTTCAGCATTATTTAAAAAATCTGCGGGAGGAATTATGGGAGATATTCCAGGGCCCCGAAGATTTTAAAGACGAAGTCGAGGATCTCCTTGCAATCCTGAAGCTTTTTGTATATAAATTTAATACCCAGCATCCCAACATCGCCAAAATAATCTCCGGCCTGCCGAGGTGATAATTTTAAATAAGAAAAATGATCAATCCTAAGATAAATCGCCTCAAAACAACTATTTTTCGGGTTGCCATTTTCGAGGGTCAAAAAATACGTCGAATATGGGACGAAAAAAAGAAAAGTGGTATTTTTCCATTATTGATATCGTAGCTGTTCTTACCGAGCAGGATAATTTTAAAAAGGCGCAAAGTTATTGGACCACACTTAAAAGTCGTTTAAAACTGGAGGGAAACGAGTCTGTCACAAAATGTGACAAACTGAAATTACAGTCTGCCGACGGGAAATATTATAAAACTGATGTTGCTGATGTGGAAACAATTCTGCGTCTTATTCAGTCTGTGCCAAGTCCTAAAGCCGAACCGATAAAGTTATGGCTGGCAAGAGTCGGTTATGAACGGATACAAGAAACCGTTGATCCGGAAAAATCAATCAATCGGGGCAGGATGAATTGGCAGAGAATGGGCAGAAGCGATAAATGGATTCAGCAGCGAATGATGGGGCAGGAAATCAGAAATAAACTGACGGACTATTGGAAAGATAATGAAGTTAAAGAAAAAGAAGAATATGCTATTTTGACGAATATCATTCATCAAGAATGGAGTGATTTGTCAGTCAAGGAACATAAAAAACTCAAAAGCTTGAAAACGCAAAACTTACGCGACCATATGACAGATGCGGAATTAGTTTTTACGGCTTTGGCGGAACTTTCTACTCGGCAAATTGCCGAAACAATGGAAGCAAAATGATTGGAAGAAAACAAAACTCCGGCTAGAAAAGGCGGCAAGATTGCCAAAAATGCCAGAATGGAATTGGAGAACAAGACGGGTAAAAAAATAGTCAGCAGAGAGAATTTTTTACAATTTCCGAAAAGCGATAAAAAATTAAAAGATAAGAACCATTAATATGGAAAATACTAAAAAAATTACACTTTCAATATTGCCGGAGGTATTAGGCATCTGCCATTTTGATAAAAAAAGCCCGATTCCCGGCTGGGCAACGGACATCAGTTTTTGTTCCATTACTCGGACTAAAGACGAGTTATCCGTTGTCTGCCCCCAGGATAAAATTCCCGGAGGCGTTTTGACGGAGAAAGACTGGCGGGCTTTTAAATTGGAAGGCGCCGCTGATTTATTTTCAGTCGGTATTATCGCCTCTTTGTCCCAGCCTCTGGCTGAAGCTAAAATCAGCATCTTTAATGTCTCAACTTATGAGACCAACTATATTCTGGTTGAAGAAAAGAACATGGAAAAAGCCGTTGCGATTCTGAGCAAAACATGCGAGATTAAATAAGCCATTGTTTTGGAGGGGTCGCATAGTGGCCTAGTGCACGCGCTTGGAAAGCGCGCATACCGCAAGGTATCGCGAGTTCAAATCTCGCCCCCTCCGCCAATTTTCAGAATTCGGATTTTAACCAAAACATACCGCCAAGAATCACATTTCGAAAAATCAAGGTTGTCCGCCTCGCTGAGTTTATCCCGACGTATTAAAACTTACAGACGTCGGGCGTCTGTAAGTTTTATAATTTTTCATCGCACTTTTGTTTTTTCTTGGTGCAACGATAATAGTGATGTCCTTTTTGTTTTTGCAGTAAAAATAATTTCTCATAACAATTTAGCGATTCCCCGAAATTCTTACATATCTTGTAGCCCGGCCACGCCCGACACGTTTGACCTTGCCCAGCTCAACCAAACTATTAAGCGCTTGGCGAACTGTACCGAGTGCGATATTCGTTGCCTTGACGATTTCGCCTGGGGCCGCTTCGTCAACGCTTGAAATATACTTCCACACCTCGTATTGCTTGGGAGAAAGCATATCTTCAACTTTTTCCTCTTCGAGATATGCGAGAGCTTTTGTGGCTTGCTCTTTAATAACCGAAAGGAAAAAGTTAAGCCACGGGGAGATCGTGTTGTGATCGGTCTTGAAAGTCTCCTGCGATTTGCGAAGCGCAATGTAGTATTCATCTTTGCGGCGTTCAACAATCTGTTCGTGCGAAACATACTGCACGAACTGATAGCCGGAACGCAAAAGCAAAAGATTTGTGAGGACGCGCGAAAGACGCCCGTTGCCATCTTCAAACGGGTGGATTTTCAAAAACTCAACAATAAAATTGGCGATGATAAGAAGCTGGTGAAAGCGATTTTTTTCAAGCGCATCAGCTGTCCAGTCCACAAGCTCCTGCATTTCTTTGGGAGTGAGATATGCTTTTGTCGTCTCGAACATTATTCGCGCCACTTTACCATCCGGTCCGAGAACGCCAACGGTGTTCTCTTTCTTTTTGTAACCGCCTCGATGCGTATCATCTTTGTGAGAATATTTAAGAAGCTGATTGTGAAGCGAAGTGATGACGCTCTCCCGAAGCGGCAAGGTCTGGAAGCTGTCAAAAACATTCTGAAGCGTTTCGAGATAACCCTGCACTTCCTGAGAATCACGATCCGCAAATTTCGAGACCGCAAGACCGCGCATAACCTTCTCAACTTCTTCATCGTTTAGTTTCCCTCCCTCGATACGATTGGATGCGCCGGCCGAGGTGATGAGCGTCGACTTGCGGAGATTGGTAATTGCCCGGGGAGTCATTCGCAAACCCGATTTGAACTCGCCGCGAATACCATCAATCTCAGCCAAAAGAGCCACGATATGCGGATCGGGATTTTTTATTCGATGATCAAATTTTTTGGTAATGTCGTCCATATATTTGGTTAAATGTTAACGCTATACTGCATATAGTGGATTATAACCGATTACAGCGGATAATACAAGTCTCCCTACTTCAGCTTCGGCGTCGGCGAGGTCGAGTTCGACACGCTCTTCGTTGACAACCCGCTCGCCCTCTTCGGTTCGGTGTCCGGCTTCCTCTCGCAGTAATTGACCATTGAGGTCTTGAATTCCTGGATCTTTTGACTCCTTGTTAATTGATCCTTGAATTTCGCCGCAGGCGGTCGAAAAAATTGGGGCTATCCACAACATACCGTGGATAGCCCCTTTCTCTTTTATAATCTACCCAATTTCAAACTTTTATAGTAAAATACACTTATGAAGCTCGGCATTATCTTGCAATCCAACAAACCGGAACACGCATGGAATACATTCCGCCTCGGAATTACCGCCCTCAAATCTAATCACCAAGTGGAAATTTTTTTGATGAGCGAGGGTTCGGAATTGGACACTATTCCAGACAGCAAAGATTTTGATGTTTCGGTAAAAGTGGCGGAATTCAAAGAGTTGAAAGGTGAAATCTACGCTT
>Ga0209541_10010460_pt1 | contig 14781 bp, 10 predicted proteins | sample RifCSPlowO2_01_FD_184027 | JGI IMG/M metagenome (GOLD analysis project Ga0209541, IMG submission 184027) | Groundwater microbial communities from Rifle, Colorado - Rifle CSP2_plank lowO2_0.1 (SPAdes) (version 2) | ecosystem: Environmental > Aquatic > Deep subsurface > Groundwater | place... | reverse complement strand
AAACCCCGAGGCAGTGAAAACATATGTGGCGGCCCATCCTGGCAAAACGTTTGTAATCAAGGCAGATTACCTAGCACAGGGAAAGGGCGTGCACATCGGCGAAACTCCAGATAAGGCAAAGGAGGCTGCTGAACATATAAAGAAAGGAAATCTGCAGCGCTCTATTGTCGTGCAGGAATTCCTTACGGGAATAGAAGTAAGCGTATTCGGGTTTGTGGATCGTCGCAATGTTTCAAGACTCATAGCAGCTTGCGACTACAAGAAGTTGCATGGCAAGAATACCGGCGGCATGGGTGCGTATGCCCGGGCTTCTTTCTGGACCCGGCGGCTCGAAGCATATGTGCGCCAGTACATCATGCTGCCCATAGTCCGGGAAATGGAGGGGCGCGGAACTCCGTACTGCGGAGTCCTGTACGCAGGCCTCATGATACTTCCCGATGGTACGGTCAAGGTTCTGGAATTCAACTGCAGATTGGGAGACCCGGAAGCTCAAGTTATCCTTCCGCGTTTCAGGGGTAACTTTTTGCGAACCCTGGTGTCGTGCGCGAATGGTGACCTTCTCACGGTTCCTATGTCTTGGAAGCGAAGGGGCGTAACGGTTGGAGTGGTTATCGCGTCTGAAGGATATCCCGACGCTCCCAAGATCGACCGACTCATCGACGGTATTGAGGAAGCAGAGAAGCTGGGCTGCATAGTGTTCCACGGAGCAACCGAACGTACAAATGCGGGGATTGTCACAACCGGAGGAAGACCACTCACTGTAGTTGCGGATGCGCTCACAGTAGAACAAGCGCGAGAACTCGCGTACAAAGCTTGCTCAAAAATACAGCTCAAGGGCAAACAAACGATTGACAGTGTGGGGCTATAACCAAACGCCTTGGACAGTATGTCCAGGGCTTTTTTATTTCCCAAGTTTGAGGTTTTCCACTAGAATAGGGGAATGGCGAAAAACGCATTTGCATACTTGACGCAATGGTACGTGTTTTTGGCGCCTCGGGAAATTCTCAAGGGGTGGGCAAACATCCTTTGGTTCAACCTGGAGTACTTCTCAATATTCCCTCTTTTAAAAACGCTCTTTTCGCCTTGGAGGAGAAATATGTGGAGTTATGGCAAGGGGTTTAATATAGGAAGGTATATGGAGGTTTTGCTCGGCAACCTCATTTCCCGCATTCTGGGAGCCCTCATGCGCGTAACCATTATTGCGGCAGGATTGTTTAGCCAAGTCCTCTTGTTCGCACTCGGCCCATTTGTTCTTGCCCTGTGGTTTTCGTTTCCCGCAATTGTTTTTCTTTCTTTCCTGCAGGGTTTTCGCACCCTTCCCGCGCTTCAGGGATATTTACTTTTAGTAGCTTCGTTCTTCCTACTGCTTTGGCTTGTTCGGTTATTCTTGAGGAACTACGCAGCAACACAGCCAACGCCCAAAGCAAAAAACCTCGCGGAGTTTATACGAAAAACCCAAAAAGATTTACAGTTTGTGTGGGCGCGGCTGTTGTTAGATCCTAAAGAAATAGCATTGCGTTTCGAGCAGGGCGAAATCCTTGGCCCGGCCAAGGAAATCCTTGGTCGGGCCAAGGATGCAGAAGATGTGTTGGTTTTGGCGGCAAAGGAAGATATTACTTTTCAGAAAGTACTTATAGACCTTGGTACGAGTTCGAAAGACCTCGAGCAAGTTATTTCGTGGTTCCAGTTTTTAAAACGCCAGATAAAAAACCAGGCACAATGGTGGACCAAGCGGAACCTGCGACGCCAAGGCACCCTGGGACGGCAGTGGACGTCTGGCTTCAGCCCCTTGCTCGATGAATTTTCAAGCGATGTTACTCAACAGGTGCGGAGACAAGGATTCTTCCAACTAGTAGGGCACCAGCAGGAGATACGGGCTCTGGAACGCATTCTTGCCAAAGACCAAAACAACAACGCCTTGGTGATAGGCGAGCCTGGAATCGGAAGATGGGCCGTAGTTTCAGAGCTCGCACGGAGAAGCTTACTAGGAGAAACACTCCCTGAGCTGAACTACAAGCGCGTGGTGGAGCTCGACATTCCTGTTTTGCTCTCTCGCGTTTCAAGCTCGGGCCAACGCGAAGCCGTGCTCAGCCAGATATTCCAAGAGGTCATGAACGCGGGAAACATTATTCTGGTTATCGACGAGTTCCACAACTTTGTTGACTCCACGCGCCAGAGCCCCGGCAAGATAGACATTTCTGGCATTCTCACAAAATATCTTGCTTCTCCCAATTTCCCCATTGTGGCGCTCACCACCTTTGCCGGGCTTCACCAGGATATTGAGAAGAACCCTTCACTCCTTTCCTTGATGGATAAGGTGGAAATGGTGGAACTTTCCGAAGACGAGGCCCTGGAAGTATTGGAACATGCGGCTTTAGTATTTGAGCAAAAATACAAGAAGTTCATTTCATTCCAGGCGCTCCAAAGTATTGTCGCAATGTCACAAAAATACATCCAGGCGGTTCCCTTACCTAAAAAAGCCCTGGATCTGCTCGACGAAGCAATGGTATATATCTCGCAATCCAAGGAGCGGATACTCCTTCCTTCTCATGTTGCGAAAATATTGGAAGAAAAGACCCAAATACCCATTGGCGAAATAGAAACAGACGAAAAAGAGATCCTTTTGAACCTGGAGGACTATATACACAAGAAAATCATAAACCAGGAAGAAGCGGTGAAAGAGGTTTCGTCTGCTTTGAGAAGAGCGCGCTCAGAGATAAGCTCGCGCAAAGGCCCTATTGGAGGATTTTTGTTCCTGGGCCCCACCGGAGTGGGAAAGACAGAAACCGCAAAAGCCCTCGCATCCATTTACTTTGGCAAAGAAGAGCGCATGATACGGCTCGACATGTCTGAGTTCCAAAATATGGAAGACATTGAGCGGCTTTTGGGAACTCCAACCCAGGAAGGTCTGCTCACCACGCCCATACGGGAAAATCCATTCTCACTGCTATTGCTCGACGAGGTTGAAAAAGCCCACTCCAACATTTTGAATCTTTTCTTGCAGGTGCTGGATGAAGGCCATATCACAGACGGCATTGGAAGGAAAATAAGCTTCCAGCATACTATTATCATCGCAACCTCGAACGCCGGCTCCCAGCTCATTCTGCAAGCCATTAAAAACCAGGAGGATTTTGGAACACTCAAAAACACAATACGAGACCATTTGTTTGAGCAAGGAAACTTCAGGCCAGAGTTCTTGAACCGGTTCGACGCCATGGTTTTGTTCAAACCTTTAACCCAAGAACATCTTCTCGCGATTTCCCACCTGATGCTAAAAAAACTCCAGAAGAACCTCAAAGAAAAGGGTATCGACTTTGTTATCACCGAACCCTTGAAAGCAAAATTGGTGGAGCTTGGGTATGACCCGGTGTTTGGAGCGAGGCCCATGAGAAGAGCCATACAAGACAACGTGGAAAACGCTTTGGCAGTAGGATTGCTCAATGGAAAACTAAAACGCGGTGACAGGGTTGAAATTAATCCCGAAGGGTTTATAATACAACACATATGAGTCCAAACCCTAGAGACTACTTTAGGAACGGAGAGGTGTACGTTTGGAAAGAAACATTCGCGGTTGTGAAGGCAAAGCGGCCGCTTTCAGGTTCTTTTGCCATTGTGCATGACCGGAAAGAAACCAACGAGATCACCGCGATCATCGACCAGGCAAAACTGGAACAACACAAAGAAAACATCATTGAGTATGATGGCGACTGGAAAATCATCACCTTTGACATGATCCTTCCCTTAGACATGGTTGGCTGGCTGGCAGAGCTTGCAGACGAGTTCGCTGAAGAGGGAATAAGCATACTCATTCTTTCCACGTTCTCCACCGACCACGTGTTAATTCAGGATTACGACCTTGCGAAAGCAATGAAGAAACTCGAGTCTCTCGGCTGCAGAGTGCAAGAACGCTAAGAATAAGTCTCACCTAGTGTGTGGATTATATAGAGCGCCCCTAAGAGGGCGCCTTCTATTTAAACTAAGCTAAGCTTAGTTATCCACACCTAAGCTCTGCTTAGTTTAAGACTCACTTAGTGGGGAAAACCTGTGGATAACTGCTTAGAATAGAGCTAAATAAGGAGGGACCTAAAAGTGGTTGACTAAGGGGCTTGGTGGGGCTATTGTGAAATCAAGTGGAAAATTGTGGAAAAAGGTGGGGATAACTCGCCAAAACTGTGGATAACTCAAAATGTTCATAGGCGAATATACATACTCAATAGACGAGAAGAAGCGCTTGGCAGTACCTCTCAAGTTCAGAGAGCTTTTAGGAAAGAAAGCGGTCATAACCAGAGGATTGGATCAGTGCTTGTTCTTGTACCCCATGAAGGAATGGGAAGTGCTTGCTGGGAAAATAAGTAAACTGCCTTTAGCCCAGGCAGACGCAAGGGGATTTGGCAGATTGATGTTAACCGGCGCCATGGAAGTAACCTTTGATAATTTGGGAAGGATCATTGTTCCTGATTTTTTAAAAACATACGCATCTCTGGGAAAAAAAGTAGTGGTTGCGGGGTTATACAATCGCGTGGAGGTGTGGGACGAAAAAAAGTGGAGCGACTATAAACAGAAAGCAGAAACCGAAGCAGGTGACATAGCGGAGCGATTGAAAGAGTTGGACCTTTAAAAACAAAACAATGCATACCCCCGTTCTCAAAGAAGAAGTTCTGAAGTATCTGAACCCCCAGCCAAACGAACATATTGTTGACGCGACCCTAGGATTCGGAGGGCACACAAAAGCGATTCTTGAGAAAACAGGGCCCAAAGGGAGAGTGCTGGGAATTGAGTGGGATAGGGAAGTGCTCGAAGCCGCGAAAGCAGGCATGGGCAAAGAAGAGCTCGCGAGAGCAACCCTGGTCAACGACACGTACCGAAACCTTGAGGATATTGTGAAGCGAGAAAAGTTTCCCAAGGTGTCTGGCATACTACTTGACCTGGGCATGTCATCCTGGCACCTCGAAGAAAGCAAGCGGGGATTCTCCTTTCAAAAGAACGATATCCTTGACATGCGCTACAACCTTGACCACAGCCTGGATGCCAAAAAAATACTGAACTTCTGGTCACGCTTCGACATCGAAGCGGTGCTGAAAGAACTGGGAGAAGAGCAGTTCGCGAGAGACATCGCAAAAGCAATCGTGGAGGCGAGAAAAGAAAAACCGATCATCAGAACAGGGCAGTTGGTAGAAATCGTGGAGCAAGCAACCCCCAGCTGGTACCACAAAAAAAGAATACATCCAGCAACCAAGACGTTCCAGGCCCTGCGTATGGCGGTGAACAGCGAGCTCGAAAACATCAAAGCAGTTCTTCCACAAGCGGTATCAGTCTTGGCAGAAGGAGGAAGGCTGGCAGTCATATCCTTTCACTCCCTGGAAGACAGGATTATCAAGAACTTTTTCAGGGAAAACCCGGAACTTACCATTATTACCAAAAAACCAATAACCGCAAGCTTCAAAGAGCAAAAGGAAAACCCAAGAGCACGGTCTGCAAAGCTGAGGGTGGCAGTCAAGCAAGCAAAATCACATGCAACAGAAACAGTTTAAAACCAAACGAGTAGCAGTAGTGGGAGTAGTAACGCTCCTGTCGTTGCTGTCTTTGTACGTATTCCAAGTCAACTCTTTGACAACCTTAGCCTATTTCGCCAAGAACCAGGAAACAAAGCTCACGAAAATAGCCGAAGAATCAACGGGCTTGGAAACCCTGCACCGAGCGCACTTTGGCGTAGTTTCCTTGGAACAACTTGCAAAAAACCTCAGGTTTGAGAAAATTGCGAAAGTGACCTACATCCACATTCTGACTGGATCGGTTGCCCAGAATCAGTAGGAATAACCCCACATGAGGAATCACTGGCGCGCGTACCTAACTCTTTTTGTATTAATTGCGTTGGGCTTCTCTATTGGAGCCCGGCTTTTGTTTTTACAGGTCTTGAACGCGGGTTTCTACAAAGCCCTGGCCCAAGGCCAGCAGGGAGCAAGCATGGTTGAGAAAGGGGAGCGGGGGAAGATATTCGCCCGGGACAAGACCGGAAACTTGGTTTTGCTGGCTGCCAACCAAAAGGTTCCCTATGCCTTCCTTTCGCCAGCCGAGATCCTTTCTGAAAACGAAGAACAGGTAGCAACGCTCCTTTCTCCCTTACTCACTATTGACCAGAACGTCATTCTCCAAAAAACAAAGAACAAGGAGAGTTTTTTTGAAGTGCTCAAGAAGAAAATGACAGAGGAAGAGGCAAAAGCAATGGAAGCGTTAACCCTTGAGGGCGCGCATATTGGCTGGGAAATTTCACGAGTCTACCCCCAGGGTTCGTTTGCTTCACACCTTTTGGGGTTCGTAAACCATGAGGGCAAAGGCCAGTATGGAGTGGAAGGATTCTTTGATGAGGTGCTCGCGGGAAAAGAAGGGGTGAGAAGGAATATCCTGAATCCAGCTTCCTACTTTTTGGGAGCAGGGGAGAGCAGCGCCGAGAATGGGAAGAACATCATTCTCACCATTGACTACAACATCCAGTCTTTGGCTGAAGCTCTGCTCAAACGGGCACAAGAAAACCTGGGCGCGAAAGAAGGCACTATCATTGTTATCAACCCCAGAACCGGGAAAATCCTGGCTCTCGCCAACACGCCCAGCTTCAACCCCAACGAGTACGCAAAGGAAAAACTGGAAACATTTCCCAACGCGGCAGTCGAAAAGATTTACGAGCCAGGTTCGGTGTTCAAAGCGATCACCATGGCTTCTGCATTGGAAGAACACGCGGTTGAACCCACCACCACGTATGTGGATGAAGGCATACTGCGCATTGGCGGGTACAAAATACTGAACTACGACAACAGGGTGTGGGGTGAACGCACCATGCGGGAAGTTCTAGAGTTTTCCATTAACACGGGAGCGGTGTTTGCCGCGACAGAACTCGGCCACAGCATATTCATGAAATTTCTAGATAAGTTCGGCATTTTCGAGAAGACGAACGTAAGCTTGCCGGGAGAAGTTGCCTCACAGAACCGCGAGCTGCGCCAAGGGTACAACATCACGCTCGCGACAGCTTCATTCGGCCAAGGCATTGAAATGACTCCCATGCAGTTGGTACGCGCCTATTCCGCGCTTGCCAACAAAGGAAGGCTTGTTACCCCCTTCATTATCGAAGGAGAAACTCCTGAGCTTTCTCAACCCATTCTTTCTCCGCAAACCGTCTTAGATATTACTTCCATGCTTGTTTCAGTGACAGAGGAAGGATTCGGGAAAGCAGCCCGTGTTCCAGGATACGCGATTGCGGGAAAGACTGGGACCGCGCAAGTATCCTGGTCTGCATTAGGCGTTCAGAAAGCAGGGTATTCAGATCAGACCGTGCAGTCATTCATAGGGTATGCTCCTGCCTACAACCCCCAGATGCTCGTGTTGGTGAAACTTACGAATCCAAAAACTAAAACCGCGGAATATTCGGCAGTTCCCTTGTTCAAGGAAATCATGAAGTACTCGTTAGATTACCTTGAAATTCCTCCGGACACAGAACAATAATGGTGGCCCCAAGGGGATTTGAACCCCTGATCTCTTGGATGAGAACCAAGTGTCCTTGGCCACTAGACGATGGGGCCAGCTGCCCCTTTATACCATGGTATTGACTTTTCGGCTATATGTAAGTACTCTACAGCCAGAGAGTGGCGAATTGCGCTCGTCGCGATGATGAGCAGATAGGCTTGTGCATCAAGCCTCGCACGATTCCTGCCCTGGGGCGCGTGACCGCATAACCAACGCAGTGACTCTGCAGCACACACAATCCCTCGCCACTCTCTCTATCTCAGGCCCTCGGCAGTTCCAATGCTGCTCTGCTGGGGGCGTTTTCTTTTCTTGACAAGACTGCGTAAGTTCGTATGATGAAAATGAGTCTGGGCGGGGATGTCATTGCAGCTACTCGCACAACCAGTGCGTGCGGTTGCTCTGACTATATACCGCATAAAGGTCGGGGGTTCGGGCAGCTTCGTCCCCCGGAAAAACGAGGTAACTCAAACTCCTTGTCGACCAAAAGCATTCGAGCAATTGGATGCACCCAGACTCCTAAACTTGACATCTCGCTGCAGCCCGCAGCGGGGTGATCCAGACCGGCCCAGGTGACAATCCGTCGCCTGGGCCACTTATTTTTTATTACACTTTTCTGATACAATAGCCGAATGGGACATAGAGTAATAGACCCCCGGGGTCTATTATATTATACTACAGATATACTATGCGGAGAAAAATTCAATTCGAACAAGGAAAGCTCTATCATCTCTGTAATAAAAGTAATGATGGAAATACTATCTTCTTCGAAAAGCGCGATTATGCGCGTATGCTTTTCTTTATGCTCTTCTATCAATTTTCTACCCCCTTTCTGAATATTGGACGTTCCATATCATACTTCACAAAACACTCGCGGTTTAACATTCGTTCGAAACGAATGGAAGAGATATATCCACACCGACAAGTTCAATTAGTTGCATTTGCAATTATGCCTAACCATTTCCACATCCTTGCACAAGAAAAAGAAGAGAAAGGGATTGCCAAATATCTTATGCGTCTCCAAGGAGGTTACGCAAAATATATAAATACAAGGCGCAAGCAAAGTGGCCATGTTTTCCAGGGGAATTTCCGTGCAGTTGCGGTAAAGACAGACCCGCAATTACTCTATCTATCCGCATACATCCATCGTAACCCTCGCGATCTTAGTGAGTGGAGAGGTAAAGAAATTCGTTATCCCTGGTCAAGCTATCAAGATTTTGCGCAAAAGAACAGGTGGGAACAACTTCTCGTACCCACAGTTGTACTTAATCAATTTTCCACGCCACACTCATACAAGGAATTTGTAGAAGCGAGTAGTGCAAAACTTAAGAAAAAGAAGGTTGATATTAGAGATCTTATTCTTGAATAGTTGAATAATAGACCCCCGGGGTCTACGGGGTCTATTATTTCAGCGGGTTCACGCGCTGCTTCGCTGGGGGCGCTTACTTTTATCGCGGAGTATTGACAAAAGATTAAGACCTTGCTACTAGGAAATTACCTCTGAAGTGGGATGCGAGGATGGGCCTAGGCCTCATGGGAGGGATAAGAGGGAACTGACGAGTTCCCAAAAAGCGCGCCTACGGAGCAGCGACCTTATCCAGCAAGATGCGGCAACATCCGACGAGCCGCTGATGCAGCAGAATGAGGCTGCTTGAAGTCAAATCATCATTCCACTTCAGGGGTGCGTTCTTTATTCAAGCCCGCCCCATCCGCGGGACGGCCCGAGAGCAACTGCTCTCTGGCCGTCTTTTTTTTCTTGCTCTGAACGAACTCGAAGGGTACAATATATCGAATGGATACCCTGCAGCACAATTGGCATTTGCTTTCGTTTGAAGGAGTAGCCAGTATTCTCGAAACGGATGTTGAACTAGGGCTTACTGAAGACAAGATAAAAGAACGGAGAAAACTGTTCGGAAGAAACCTTCTTCCGCAGGAAAAAACCCCTTCCCGGTTTTTGGTATTCTTCAGCCAACTCAAGAGCCCGCTCATTCTTATTCTGATCGGAGCGGGCGTAATCACGTTGTTCCTCAAGGACTTCACAGACAGCATTGTTATCTGGGGAGCCGTGCTTTTGAATTCGCTTTTGGGGTACTTTCAAGAATACCGCGCAACCAAGGCCTTGGCAGAGCTCAAAAAAGCGCTCAAGATATCCGCGATTGTTCTGCGAAACGGAAGCGCCAAAGAAATACCACAAGAAGACATTGTGCCAGGAGACATACTCCTGCTCCAGGCAGGTGACCGGGTTGCGGCAGACAGCCGTATTGTGCAGGCGTGGAACTTGAAAATACAGGAGGCGCAGTTAACAGGGGAGTGGCTGGCTTCTGAAAAGACCAACGCCATACTCAAAGGCGACATTCCTTTGGGAGATAGAGAGAATATGGCCTTTACAGGCAGCGTGGTGGAAGAGGGGAAAGGAAAAGCAATTGTCACCTCAACAGGCAAGCACACGGAGCTAGGCAAAATAGCTTCGCTCTTAAAGGAAATAAAAGGGGAGGAAACGCCTTACCAGCTGCGCCTCAATAAATTCGCGCGGTTCATTGGCATTTTATTCGGGCTCATTGCCTTGCTCCTCTTTTTGGAAGGTCTTGTCGCGGGAAAAGAGTTCCAGGAAATATTCGCGGTTGCGGTAGCGGTTGCCGTTGCCTCAGTGCCTGAAGGCCTTCCCATTGCCATTACCGCGGTTTTGGCCATTGGTATGACGCGCATGCTGCGCAGAAAAGGGCTTATCCGCAACCTGGCTTCCACGGAAACCCTGGGCAGCACCTCAATAATCGCCACAGACAAAACCCTTACCTTAACAGAAGGGAAAATGGAGGTTGAGGAAATATTCTCGCTCAATATAGAAAACAGGCAACGGGTTCTTACCATTGCGGCTCTGGCGAACGACGCGTTCGTTGAAAACCCTGAGGCAATGTTCGAGCAATGGATTATCCGGGGAAAACCAACCGATAAAGCACTCTTGGTAGCTGCCAGAGAAGCCGGCATTTCAAAAGCCGAGCTTCAAAAAGAATTCCCGTTGCTTGAAAAGATATCATTTGAATCAGCAACCCAGTACCAGGCAGCCATTCACCAGGTCAAAGGTGACATTATCGCGTTTGTTTCAGGCTCTCCTGAAAAACTCTTGAGTATGGCTTCTCTTAAAGACAAACTGGCTGTGGAGGAGAAGCTGAAAGAGCTCACCGAAAAGGGCTTGCGCGTCTTGGCTTTGGGCGAGAAAGTACTTCCGTTCAAGAAGTTCCCAACCTCAGACCACGTGGAACTCCAGCTGCGCGATATTGAGTTCGCGGGCCTCATTGCTTTGAAAGACCCTCTCAGAAAAGGCGTGAAAGAAGCCATTGCGAAAGCAAGGGAGGCAGGCATTGAAACCATTATGGTGACCGGAGACCACGCAAGAACCGCGAGCGCGGTGGCAAGAGAAGTTGGCATTGATGGGGACCCTTCGTCTACCATTGAAGGCAAAGAGCTGGAAAAACTGTCTGACCAGGATTTAGACGCCGCGCTTCCTCATTTGAAAGTGTATGCCAGGGTTGAGCCAAAGCACAAACTCCGCATTATTGAGGCCTGGCAGAGAAGGGGACAGGTTATTGCCATGACCGGAGACGGAGTGAACGACGCTCCTGCTCTGAAAAAAGCGGATATTGGCATTGCTTTGGGCTCTGGCACTGAAGTGGCAAAAGAAACAGGTGACTTGGTGCTCTTGGGAGATAGCTTCTCAATCATTCCTTTGGCTATTGAGGAGGGAAGGGTTATTGTGGACAACATCCGGAAAATCATAACGTATATGTTAACGGGGAGCTTTACGGAAATCATCCTCATTGGTTCATCCATTCTTTTGGGCCTTCCCATTCCTATCACTGCTTCCCAAATTCTGTGGGTGAACTTCGTGGAAGACGGATTGCCTGGCATTGCCTTAACATTCGAAAAAGGAGAAAAAGGCGTGATGAAGCGAAGGCCCGAAGGAAAGAACATCGCCCTGCTCACGCTTCCCATGAAACTCATTATATTCGTGGTTGGTATTTCTACCGACATTGTACTCCTGGGGCTGTTTTTGTATCTCTTGCACTTCACCACATATTCCATAGAACACATCAGAACCATTATCTTCGTGGGGCTTGCCTTGAACTCGCTTTTATACGTGTTCTCATGCAAAAACCTCAAAACGAACATTTGGCATTACAACATATTTTCCAACCCTTACTTAGTAGGAGCTGTGCTTATTGGGTTTATCGTCTTACTCTTGCCCCTATACCTTTCTCCTTTGCAAGCCTTGTTCCACACCCAGCCTTTGCTCATGATTGACTGGGCAGTGGTATTTACCTTTGCATTTTTCAATATCCTCCTCATCGAGCTCGTGAAGTGGATATTCATTCGAAAGAACAGCCAAGGGTAACTGCTTGACACGTGCCCTTGCCTCTTCCATAATTGATTGAAGAGAGGGCGTTCTTCTCTGAGTAGGCGAAACGAGGTGTCCTCATGTCCAGCACCAGTCCTCCGACCAAGACCGGCACCCAGCATGACGCAACGACGAAGCAGAAGACCGCAGCGTCACGGACGACCACTGGCGGCACGACCAGGCACCACACCACGACGATGGCGCCGACTCGCGACCACCCGGCCCACCCCACGACCTAGTCGATGGACGTGGGTACAAGCTCAGCTGAAGCTGAGCACCCGCTCCTGCGCGATACCACCCCCTCGCGCAGGAGCACTTATTTTTTCTGGGGTAATTATGGTATAGTGCGTTAATGGAAACTTACGCACTTCTAGCAATCATAGCCGTACTTTCTTTGGGGATATTCGTTCTTTTGCTCCAAAGAAAAGGAGGGACCAAAGACTCCTCCATTTTATTACTGCAAAACCAAATTCAAGATTTAAATCGGAGTATTGATGAGAAACTTGGAGATTCCTCCAAGATGTTCCAGCGCCAGTATGTGGAAAGCGTGAAGGTTATTAAAGATATTACAGAACGTTTGACAAAACTCGACCAGACAAACAGCCAAGTTCTCAATTTTTCTGAACAGCTCAAAAACCTGCAGGATATTCTGCAGAATCCAAAGCAAAGGGGAATACTGGGAGAATACTATCTTGAAACAGTGCTCAAGAACGTCTTGCCGCCCAAAAGCTACCAAATGCAGTACGGGTTCAAGGACGGAAGCATTGTAGACGCGGTCATCATCGTTCAAAAAAAACTCATTCCTGTTGACTCAAAGTTCTCTTTGGAAAACTACAATCGCATTCTTCAGACAAGGAATCCTGAAGAGAAAGCGAACTTTGAGAAACTCTTTCGCCAAGATCTCAAAAACAGAATTGACGAGACCGCAAAGTACGTAAAACCCAGAGAGGGGACTATGGACTTTGCGTTTATGTTCATACCTTCTGAAGCCGTGTTTTATGACTTGTTGGTGAACAAAGTGGGAGCTATTGAAGCCAAAGACCTTATTGAGTACGCTTTCAAAGAAAAACACGTTATTATTGTTTCCCCAACTTCGTTCCTTGCATACCTTCAAACCGTATTACAGGGTTTGAGAGCTTTGCAAATCGAGGAATCCGCAAAGGAGATACGCGAAAGAGTAGAAGACTTGGGAAGGCATATTTGGAGCTATGAGACGTATATGAAAAAGCTGGGAGGGCATTTGGGCACAACCGTGAATAGCTACAACACGGCTTACAAAGAACTTGGCAAGATAGACAAAGACGTTCTGCGCATCACCGAGAAAACAAGGAAAACAGCAATGGAACCCTTAGAACTCGAAAAACCCGCAGTAGAGCTGGAAGAAGAATAGGCCTCGCCTAGTTATCCGCATCCAGGCTAAGCCTAGTTGGTTGACGAACCCCCTGTTCGTATGGTACCTGGATAACAGGAGGAAAACATGCAGGAAACTAGCGCAGAAACCGAGCTAGTCCGGGAAACTCTGGTAGAGTTAGGCGCAACCCTCCGTACCTTGGGATACAATTGCCCAATTTCTGTTAATGGTTCGGGAGTAATCCACGCCTCCATTACCTTCAAGCAAACTCCTGACCCGAAAGTCATTAATGAGCTACATAGTGCGATTGCACCGCTCACCAAAGGAACAGATCTCCATGTCTCCATAACTGGGCAGGGCCCGAACGGCTACTCCTGTCAAGTCAAAGCCTAAGCACAAAAGGCACGCCCGCAAAGCGGACACGGCCTCTTTTTTTATTTGAACTAAACTCGGTTTAGTTTGGGTTTGACAGATACCATAAGTACGCGGTATGGTTTTATATCGTACTTTGACAATACAATCATTTCCTAAAGAGTGAGTTGCGCATAAGGTGTACGCACCTTGTGCCCAGCTCATCTCTTATGGGAGATGAAAGGTTCAAGAGGACGCTACGGCGTCAAGATGGGAGAAATTACAATGTGCCCAAGCTTCCAACCAGAAGAGTTAATGGCCAGCCTTCCCAAATCAGAACAGGTCAACCTTATTATGGAGGCCCTGGGAAAATATTGGGAAGAGGGAGACAGGTTCTGGCTTCTTGAGGCGCTCAAACGGATTTTGAAAGATGACCAGATAGAGTTGCGAAAACAACTCATGATCTTCTACGCAAACCAGGAGTGCATGTCGTTTGTAGAAACACAAGAGAAGCCAGTCTCCGACGCATTTAAGCGTGCCCTGCTCAAAGAAATTTTGCAGGGATGGGACTGGCAGGGCATGAAAAAGAATGACGACGCAGAGAAATGCTTCCTATTTTTTTGCCAAAATCTGCATCACGACACGCTTCGCGATGAAATGATCCAGACGCTGCGGGAGCACATCAGTTCCCGAAACCCCGGTCATAAGTTCTATGAGGAAAGTAAACCACGGGATAAGTGGCACTTCTCCGATCTCGACGAATGGATCCTCCACGCCCACGTCCCAGACGATATTCTGGAGGTTTTACTCCATGCAAGAGTTCGTTTGGGAGGCGGAGTAAATCTTCGAGCGGAAATGGAGTTTTTTGAATCTCTCGGACCTAACCTCCAACACTACCTTGGTCCTGCTGGCCCAATGTCGCTCGTCCAGGAAACAATCGCGAGAATTCGTGAAACATTCGAACTTCTCAGTCATATAGGAGATCCTATCGCACCAGAAGAACTTACTGGAAAACCAAATTCAGAAGCGTTCTTGACGCCGGAAGACAAGGTATACTGGAGGTGGGACGCACCCGGCCTAGTTAAGGTAAGGATTGAATTTGGAGGTATGGCAAATCTCGAGGCAGTCGCAAAGCTACAGGAACTGAGCGCAGAGGTTGTGCGCAAATCCGGCC
>Ga0209541_10010459_pt1 | contig 14782 bp, 11 predicted proteins | sample RifCSPlowO2_01_FD_184027 | JGI IMG/M metagenome (GOLD analysis project Ga0209541, IMG submission 184027) | Groundwater microbial communities from Rifle, Colorado - Rifle CSP2_plank lowO2_0.1 (SPAdes) (version 2) | ecosystem: Environmental > Aquatic > Deep subsurface > Groundwater | place... | reverse complement strand
GGCTGAATATCCAATCGCGCAAATGATAATTCGTTTTCCGCTCTCCAACTCCTTCCTTGACCAACCGATCAACCACTTTCTCATCGGGGACGTATTCATTATTAATAGCCAAACCAAACTTCACCGCGAATTCCTTATCTCTTTCATCATGACTTGGAACACCCATCACCGCCCCAGTTCCATAATTCATCGACACATAATCTGCTACCCAAATTGGTATCTCCTTTTGAGTCAAGGGGTTGATCGCCATAAGGCAGGTAAATACCCCCGTCTTATCACGAACCCTCTCCTCTCTCTCCAAATCGCTTTTCTTCGCCGCCTCCTCAATATACCTCTTGAGTTCTTGATTTCTTGCCTGTCCGCCTCTGGCGGAAGTCTTGAGTTCTTTAACGATTGGATGCTCCGGCGAAACGACTATAAATGTCGCCCCCTCCAGCGTATCCGGCCTCGTCGTAAACACCTTAATATATTCTTGTGGCACTGTGTCATTGTGTCTCCTTGTCACTTCAAACCTTATCTCCACCCCTTCTCTCTTATCGATCCAATTTATTTGGGCTGCTTTCACCTTCTCGATAAAATCGGTCTGATTCAATCCCTCGATCAGTCGGTCAGCATACTTAGTTATCTTCACCACCCACTGCGAAATCGTCCTTCTTTCTACACCAGTTCCGCATCGCTCACATTTGCCATCAATCACTTCTTCATTGGCCAAACCGATTTTGCACTTCGGACACCAATTAATCGGCATCTCCTCCTTTTGGGCCAACCCCTTCTCAAATAGTTTGATGAATATCCACTGGGTCCATTTATAAAAAGAGGCATCGGTTGTGTTCACCTCCCGAGTCCAGTCAAAAGACAGCCCCAGCTGGTCCATCTGTTCCCGAAACTTCTGTGTATTATCTTTGGTTGCTTTCTGTGGACTTATTTCAGTCCGCAAAGCATAATTTTCCGTTGGCAAGCCAAAAGCATCCCACCCCATCGGGAACAAGACGTTGAATCCCTTCATTCTCATATACCGGGCGTAGACATCCGCTCCGGTCATCGAAAAGGCATGGCCGACGTGCAAACCGCTTCCCGAAGGGTAGGGAAATTCCACCAGCACATATTTTTTCTCCCGGGTTTTATCAAAATCTACCGCCCGATAGTCGTAAAAGTCCGCATAAGCCTTCGCCCACTTCTTCTCCACCTCCAAAAAGTTATATTTATCACCCATTTTCACCTCAGCCATGTTGCAATTTTACTACAAATAAATATTCATCATCCCTAAAGCGGGAGCGTCAAATTTTCTTGTCGAATACTGTGAGATAGTGAGTTTGCCGGCGAGCTTGACGAGCCTGGTCATAACGAACATAAATGAGACAAGAAAATTTAGCGAGCCTGAAGGGCGTGCTTTCTTAGGTTCAGTTCTTTGCACGAGCAAAGAATGAACAAAAAAACCAAAAAATGACAAAATTATGATAAATTTAATTTATGCCTGAATTCACTGGAAAAGTTGTTAGCAACGCTCTCATCTCCCTCCGTTTCGCCGAAAGCGGCAAACTCAATTTCCTCAAGTGCCATCCGGGTCAGATCGTGAAGAGAGGCGATCTGCTCGCCTCTCTCGATCCGAAACCGATTCAGACACAACTAGATATTGAGTTGGCTGACTTCCGCCGCACCCGGGCCGAGTTCGATCAGCTTACCCGTCAGATTCCGATAGCAAAAACCGAAGATGAAAAGACCAAGAAAGAAATCGCCCAAAGCAAGCTCGACGTCTCAGTCAAGACGGTCGAGAAATACAAACTCCAGCTCGACGACCTGAATCTCTACTCCCCCGCTGACGCCGTGATTATCAATAGCGATGGTCTCCTAGAAGGCATAAACATCACCCCGTCGGGCTTTCCCATCATTTTAGCTCCGCTTGATTCCGCCGTTTTCGAGTGCCTTGTCAACGAAGACAACTTCTATCAAATCCATCCCGACCAAAAAGCCAAGATTTCGCTCAAGAACGGCTTTTCCATCGATTCAGAGGTTATCTATCTCTCACCGGAAAGCATCGGCAACGATAATACTTTCGCCGTCTGGTTCAAACTTCCTCGCATGGACCTCACCAACTTCCGTATAGGGACATCAGGAAAAGTCTCTCTCTAGGTGAGGTAAAATACTCCTTAGTGCAAACCGTCATCAATGGAGTCCTGACAAATTACGAGGCCGTCAACCCAAAAGCCAAATCTTCCATCGTCATCCTCCATGGTTGGAGACAAAACGCCTCCCTTTGGCTACCTGTCGCCAAGCTACTCCCCAAAAACAATAGTTATTATCTTCTGGATCTACCTGGGTTCGGAGGGACGAGGGACTTAGCCCCAAACTCCGACGTTCCCGAGTACACCACTTTCGTAAAAGACTTTACAAATAAATTAAAACTCAAAAGTTTCGTCTTACTTGGCCACTCTTTTGGTGGTCAGGTCGCCTGTGATTTCGCCATCAAATATCCAAAACTAGTCAACCGCTTAGTGTTAGTTGACGCCGCTGTCATCCGGACTAGAGGATTACTCACCAAAGCGAAAATACTTATCGCCAAAATTTTCAAACCAATCAAACGAGTCGGGCTAATTAGTCAAATTCATGAAAAAATAGCTCACGACTATTCTCATTCCAACGACTATCAAAAGTCAGTTCTCCGACAAATCATAAATTATGACCTTAGTCCCAAACTTCATTTAATCAAAGTGCCTACCGAAATCATCTGGGGCAGTGAAGACAAGGTCATTCCCTATGTGGGAAAATATTTAGTCGAAAACATTTCCAACGCCAGACTCCACGTTATCTACGGATGTGATCATTCCCCTCACCTCACCCACCCCCAAAAACTCGCAGACATCTTATGCAAAATTCTCTAAAAACCCAACTCCACATTCTCCAGCTCGAAGGCTATGATTGGAAACGATTTACCAAATGGTGGCTCAGCCACCCCTTCACTTTCTCAGCCAGCCAAAAGAAACCCCTCGTTTACACTTTCAAAGCCAAACTAATTCTTCTGGTCACTTTTATTTCGTATCTGTGTTTAGTCATTCTACTTCCTTTCCCCACCAACCTTTTTATCATTCTGATTTTAGCCTTCGAGCCAATTCCATTATTAATTCTCTCGCTGGCGATCATCAAACCCTACGAAATCGCTAGACATTTTTTTACGATCGAGGATTGTCGTCGTCAAATATTCAACCACCCCCACCTCACCATCATCGGCATCACCGGCTCCTATGGCAAGACCAGCACCAAAGATTTCCTCTACGAAATCCTTAGTCACGCTGGCCAAACTTTGAAAACCCCCGAAAGTTACAACACCGTTTTTGGAATCGAGAAAGTAATCCAGATGCAATTACACAGTAAACTCAATTATTTTATCTGCGAAATGGGAGCTTATGTCCGGGGTGAAATCAAAGAACTCACCCACATGGTTCCGCCAAACTACGCCATTCTCACCGCCATCGGTAGTCAGCACCTCGAAAGATTCAAGTCCCTCGAAAATACGACTCTGGCGAAGTTCGAGCTCATCGACGCCGTCAGACCGGAAAATGCTCTCGTCAATCTTGACAACAAATACATTTCTGACCAAATCGAACTACCGGATTACCAAGGCGTCAAAACCTATTCTTTCATCAGCCCCGCTGCCGATTTTTTCGTCAAGTCCCATCATCTCTCTCTTACAGGGTCCAACCTTGAAGTTGTTTATCAAAACAAAACCTACCACTTTGAGACAAAATTATTCGGGACCAGCAATCTGGAAAATCTAGTCGCCGCCATCGGTATGGCCTTCATGTTGGGAATTGATCCGAAAACAATTCAAAAATCAGTTCTTGAAATCACCCCCTCTCCACACAGGCTCCAATTAATCTCCCTCGGAAAATGTACCCTCATCGACAACGCCTACAGTAGCAACGAGATTGGATTTACAAAAATTATCGCCGACCTGACGACCCTTCCCGGGAAAAAAGCCCTCATCACCCCGGGTATTATCGAGCTGGGAACTCATACTGGTGTCATTCATGAAAAAATCGGCGTCCAAGCCGCTGAGATTTTTGAGCGGATTATTCTGGTCGGCCATTCGGAAAGGACCAAAAATCTGGCCCGCGGTATCGGCCAAAAGGTTAAAGTCGACTACCTCGACAACAATTCCTCCGTCTGGCCCACCATCGACGCCCTAGCCAAAACCTACGACTGGATATTACTAGAGAACGATTTACCGGATAATTTTTGAGATTATCGGATTTTTCTTCCCCCTTTTACCCCGCCTGTCGCAAACGACGAGAGGATATTGGTCTCAAACGACCGGATCAATCCCTGCTTTGTCTCCCAAGACGAAACCGCCAGTTCAACCAGCCGATTTACCAATTTTGGAAACGGGTAACCAGATTTCTCCCAGAGATAAAAGGCCAATGATCCGGGCATCGTATTTATTTCATTGAAATAAATCGCTCCTCTCTTGTCGATCATGAAATCAATTCGAGCGATACCCATCCCTCCAATACATCGAAAGAACTCGAGAGATTTTTTTTCAATCAGTTTAATTGTCTTTTGATCAACTTTGGCTGGAATATATCTTTTGGCACCGGCCATCCCTCGACCTTTTCCCGCTTCTCCGACATACTTGTCGTCAAACGAAAGAACTTCTCCACTGGCCACTGGCTGTTCCGTCACCGATAATTCATAAGGATCATTTCCCAAGATGGCGATATTCACTTCGCGCGGATTATCGATCGCCTCCTCAATCATCACCCGAGTGTCATAACAAAAGGCGACTTCAAGGGCATCGGCCAGATCGGCCTTTTCATTGACTTTAGTCAGACCGATACTCGAGCCCAACCCAATTGGCTTCACGAATACCGGGAATTTTATTCCAGTTAGATCGGGGGGTTCGCCTTTACCCACCAGCACATCCTTAATTACTTTTATTCCCAAGGAAGCCGCCACTTTCTTGGCCACGAATTTATCAATTTTTACTCCGCTCGCTGTCACTCCACAGCCGACGTAAGGAATGTTGGCCAGCTCAAACAAACCCTGTAACGTTCCGTCCTCACCATTCTTTCCGTGAACCACTGGGAAAATTACCTCTGGCTGGACTTCGCTGGGAAAAAAACCCAAAAACCCCTTCGAAAGTAGTCCAAAATTACGGTCAGGCGAAAAAATCACCCTTTTACCCAGTCTTTCGGTCTTAACGAGGTCTTTATAGGTATCCGGTTTCAGATAATCATCCTTACCCAAAAACCAATTCCCCTCTTTACTGATATAAATCGGCACGACAAAATGACCGGAGGCCTTGAGGGCATTCATTACCTGCAAAGCCGTGATCACCGCCACTTCGTGTTCCGGACTCACCCCCCCATACACCACCATCACTATCTTTTTATTCATATAAACATTTTACCTTAGTGGCGAATTCTGATCTTCATCACCCGACCGGATAGTGCCATCTGCACCGCCTTTTGGTCAGACCACGGATATTCAATCGAACCATAGGCCATTGATTTTTCGTGACCTTTACCACAAATTACCACCGTATCCCCGGCCATCGCCAAGACATTGATCGCCTGATAAATCGCCTGGCCTCTTTCCGGAATTTGGAAAAATGAAACTCCCTTCTCCCCCCTCCCGTCTACAACCCCCAAAGATATCTGGTCAATAATCTGATTTACATCCTCACTGCGCGGATCCTCGGCGGTAATCACGCAGATATTCGCATACTTCGCCGCGATCTTGCCCATTTCGAATCTTTTATTTTTGTCCCGTTCACCAGCACATCCAAAGACACAAATCAATCTAGTCTTATTCCTTGGGCGAAGCGTCTTCAACACGTTTTCGAGGGCATTGGGCGTATGGGCAAAATCGACAATAATGTTTAGGCCCTTGCGATTATTGATCTTCTCCAGTCTCCCCGAGACATGATTAAAACCTTTCAAGGCTCTCCCGACTATTTCCTCCGATACCCCCAACGCTTTAGTTGTCAGCACAGCCGCCTGAGCATTCAGATAATTATAAGGTTCCTTGAATTTCTCAGATATTATTGTTTGGAGTTTTTTGTCCAACCGCTTGGTCGGATAGCTAATTATTTTTTTTGTTTTCTCAAAGGTATTTTTCAGTATTGGAAAAGATTTATCCTGACTATTCAAGACAAGAACGTCACTCGCCGAGAGCAGTTTTGCCTTGGAGTTTCGATACTCTTCCATAGTCCCGTGATAGTCCAAATGTTCCAGAGTGATGTTGGTCAACACTCCGACGGCGAAATGACAACCCCAAACCCGAAACTGATCCAGGGCATGCGAACTAACCTCGAGCACCGCGTATTCAATCCCCGAATCAACCATTTGCCGGAGAAATTTTTGTGTTGAGAGAGCATCCGGGGTCGTGGTGTGAAAGCCAGTATCCAGTTCCCGTTCATCAATGACCGCACCTACCGTCGAAATTTTTGCCACCCTTTTCCCGGCAACCCGTAGAATTTCATAAATCATCGACACCGTCGTCGTCTTTCCATCAGTCCCCGTCACCCCAATCAAAATCAATTTTTTCGAAGGGAAACGATAATACGCTAGTGCCAATACCGCCTTGCAGAAATGTATCCCATTTTTTAGTATTCTTGACACCATCATATATACTTTAGCTCATGACAGAAGTCTTCCAAAGTATACCAGACACCCTCCTCCCCCTATACGAAGCTAGCACTGCTCACACTGCGATTTCTCTAGCCATGAAAATGCTTCAATCAGCCTCCACCGAAGAACAGGCCAATCTCCTAAACAACCATATGTTTCTTCGATTAGTTGAAAGCGCCCTTGATGGTCTAGATTCTTGTCGTGAAGAACATCTTGATACCCTCATAGGTTCTGTCCTCCCTCAAAATCAAGTTCTGGCCTATCAAAATCTTGGCTAGCCAGGCTCAAATAAAAGCCAACCAAACACCGGCTATCGCTAGAATTATTCCCGCGAGCCAAAATCGTGTCACTATTTTTGGTTCCTCCCAGCCAACCAGTTCAAACCAATGATGAATCGGGGCGATCGGAAAAATTCTTCTATTGAATATTTGTTTTCCGATTATTTGAATCAAACTACTACCACCATCAATCACAAAAATCCCTCCAATAATCAACAGGGGTAGGACTTTCCCCGAAAGCAAGCCTACCATAGCCAGGGTCGAGCCAAAGGCCATTCCTGAAGCGTTCCCCAAAAAGGCCCTCGCCGGATGAACCGTAAAATACAATCCCGCGATAATCGCCCCCAACCAAACTCCAATAAATAACTGGAGAATTCCATCTAATTGCGTTGCCGAAATTAACCAAAATGCGATTAAACAAATCATCAGTAAACCCTCTCCCAAACCGTCTAGTCCCGAGGTAATATCAAAGGCATTAGCAAAGGCTACAATAATAAAGGCCGCTAGAGGTAAATAATACCAACCCAAATATATCGTGGCAAAATTCAAATGAATGAAGTTAATTCCTAAAACCCAGTACAAAATTCCCGCAGAAACAAAGGCCACAACCCACTGCAGGCCAAATTTTTGCCAACGCTTTAGACCAAAAAACCCCGTTTTGGCAAACCCAAAAACTTTTAGTAAATCATCATAAACACCTATCAGAGCAAATCCCAAAAACGTTATCAATATGGCAGTCAGTTCTCCCAAAAAAGGGAAGCCTGAAATATGTTCAATACTATTTCTCGGATATAAAAATGTCACGAAGAAAAACAAGAAAATCAACGGAATCGTAATCACAAAGAGCATCCCCAATCCAGTCGGAGTACCGGCCTTCAAAGCTTGTTTTCCTCGTATTTTTTCAAAGGCAACCGACGAGAACCTTCTCTCCTCCTTGACTTCATTTTTCAGCGTCAACTTTTTAGCAAACAAAAAATTAATAAACTTAACCACCAGCAAGGAGTTAATTAGAAAACTCAACATCAAGACCCCTAAATAAACTTGCATATCCCAACTATTATAACCTCCAAACAAAGCCATCACTGGCAGTTGATGGCTGATAGCTGTAAACTGACACTATGTTTGCTTCAATTGTCAGAATCGCTCTTCTGGCCGGCCTGGTCTTTGGCGGCTACAAACTCTATCCCCATATCAAACCCTCCCTACAACCCTACCTATCCAACCCAGCCGTCTTAGGCACTCAGGCTCTTGACCCCATCATAAAAACCGCCAACAATCTCCTCCCCGAAAACCTCAAAATCCCCACCAATAAACCAGCTAGCGACACCCCAAATTCAACTCAGGCGAAGCCTGATCTGGCTTCGCCAGACAATCAATCGAATTCTACCAATTTGTCCAATTTAACCAATACTGTCATCGACGAAGTCAAACAAAAAGCAGGGCAAGCCGCCCAAAACCAAATCGACGCCGTCAAAAAAGAAACCAGCAACGCTTTTTGTGCCGCCCTTGTCGAAACCATCAAGAAACAATGCGGTTTAAATAATTAAACTACCAACACCTCGGTATATCGGCCATCTCTTTCCAATTCTTCTCGCAACGCCCCTTCTTGTTCTCTTCCCAATCCCCTGATCACAATTCGAATCTCAAATATCCCCCAATTATCTCGATTAACGCTTCTGACGATGTCTCCCCCACGATGGTTAATCACTCCGGTCAGGTGATAAAGTATTCCCTTCGCATTTCGGCCGCGGACCGATACCGTCGTCAACCCCAGACTTTCTTTATTAATTTTGACATTTCCATGATCGAGCACAGAATCCAAACGCTCTTGATCGATCTCTCCATCCCCAATGGCAAATAGAAGTTCGTCTATATTCCGACACCCCAATAGTGATAGCAGTGGTGTAATCTCGTCCCTAATATCACCGAAGGTCAGCATCCCTCGAGATGTCAACATCTTACGCGCCTTCATCATTCCTAGTTCCACCGATTGCCGATAATCAACTTCCTCCAAAGCTTGTCGTAAAACTCTCTTAGTCGATCCAAAAGACGCGCTTTCCCAGCTTCTATCAGAAACAAATGACCCAATTCTTTTCCCCGCTATCACTTCGACGGTGGTTCCATGAGGTACTTGAACCGAAGGAAGCTCATACTGTCCATCTACTTTTACGGCCACCATCATCGTGACCAGCTTCGAACTAATAGCCGCAGCCACATCCCACAGCGAAGCCGTCAGCGGCAATACTCTTACCTCACCATCCGGAGTAAATACAAACTTCATCCGATACCCACCAAGATCTTCCACTCCTTTTTTTATTAGACTAATCACTCCCCAGTTGTTAAACTCTTCCATTTCCCCAGTCATAATCACCAGCTCGACTGCCCCAAAACCCAAGTTAACGACCTCTTTCAAGGCTTGATAACCATTATCCGCCCGCACGGCTATGGTATCCGCTGATCTGGACTGGTCAATATTCCCCCCGAAATGAGCTCTCATTAAGCCCAACATTCTATAACAGTCCTCCACCGTCTTCACCCTTATCCCGATACTTAATACCTCACTGACACCTTCATATCCATTTTCACCAATAGGTCGTCCCATCTTTCTCCGTTTTTGATCTATCTGGCGCAAACCCGACAGACGCCACCCAATCTCAGCCTCCACCCCACCCCGGCCGACCATCATTCGAACATCATTACACATAGCCGCGATATACCCCTCACTCCTCCTTGGGTCTCTATCCATTATTTCTTTGACCATTCTGTATCTTTCAGGAAAGCGGATCGGGAACGCCCCATCCTTAAGTTCCCTCATCACTTTCCACATTCCCAGAGCTTCGGCCATTCTGGCATAAATCTCCTCCGTCTCCCAAGCCTTTGGACCCTGTTTATTCATTGGCATATCGCCCAAGGTCTCCATGTTGTGAATTCTGTCAGCCAACTTCAGAATCACCACTCGCGGGTCGACGAAGTATCCCTTCAAAACCTTCTTTATCGTTTCGTGATCGCTTCCCTCCAAGCCTTCGGACTTAAATTTTGAGACTCCGTCGACCAAAAAGGCTACTTCATCTCCAAACATCTTTCGAATATCCTCCAAAGTCAGCTTTGTGTCCTCGACCGTATCATGAAGCAAGGCCGCGCAAATCAGATCCTCTACAAATAATTCATTCCACTTTCCCCTCTCTGTATCAACGGAGAGGGAGGCACCGCTATGCGGGGGGCGAGGGTCACTTACCCAGGACTCGATAATTCCCGCTACAGCCACACAATGATTGAAATAAGGTTCACCAGAAGTCTTTCTGGTCTGTCCCTCATGAGCCTTTTGTCCGACTTCGAAAGCTTTCTGAATCCTCTCGGACCAAAACGGAAACTCCTCTTTTTTCCTCGGATACTTTTTCTCATCTTTTTTTGAGTTTTCGAGTCCTGCCTGCCGGCAGGCAGGTTCTTGAGTTTTTGAGTTTTTTTCCTTCCCTGCCATCTTGGCAATCGATTCTATACCCTATAGGTAATTAACTCAAATTTCCCCTCCTCTAGACTAGAGGAGAAATGTCTGTACTCAGGCAAAGAGGAGTCCTCTGTCATCCTGAACGCATTTGTCACCCTGAACTTGTTTCAGGGTCGATGCTGAAATGAATTCAGCATGACAAGAACACTATTCAATATTCTCCGGCTCATCCTTCTTCACTCTCATCGCGGGGAAGAGCGTCCCTTCGCGAGCCGAAACGTCCTCGAGGAACCAGAACAATCTTTCCGAATGTCCCCAGCCGCAGGTCGGCGGCATCCCGTACTCGAGCATTTCCACAAAATCCGCATCCATCATCTGGGCTTCCTCGTCCCCATCCTCACGGGCTTTTTGCTGTTCCTCAAACCGCTCCCGTTGATCCATTGGGTTATTTAGCTCCGAGTAACCATTCCCCAATTCCGACCCGGCCAATATCACATGGAATCTTTCAGTTAAATTCGGGTCTTCAGGTTTGCTCTTAGCCAAAGGGGACATGAACTTCGGCTCATTAATCAGAAACGCCGGCCCAGCAATTTCTTTTCGAATCAGTTTCCAAAGATTATCGATCAATCTCGCTCGGTTAATATCTCCCGCCAACTTCAGGCCTTTTGCTTTAACCACCTTCATCATCGCCCCATCCGTAGAGGAGAAAATGTCAATTCCCAACTTCTCTTTTATTATCTTGACATAATCAATCTCCGCCCACTCGTCAGCCAAATCAAAGGTCATTCCCCGGCTGGTAAATTTTGTCCGTCCATAGACTTCACTGGCGACATAGCGGTACATTTCCTTGATCAGCTTCATCCCATCGTTATAATCCGCATAAGCCCAGTACCACTCCAGTTGGTAGAACTCAGGCAGATGTTCGTCATCAATTCCCTCGTTTCGGAAATTCGGCCCCAATGTATAAATTTTCTCAAAGCCAGCCCCAATCAGTCGCTTCTCAGATAGTTCCGTCGAGATCCGCAGGAAAAAATCCTGATCCAAAGCGTTCATATGTGTTACAAACGGCCGGGCGTCAGCCCCCCCAGTCATCGACTCGAGAATCGGCGTCTCTACCTCGATGAAGCCGTGATCCTTCATAAATTTCCGATTCGCTTCCCAGAACTTCGACTTTCTGACGAATCTTTCCACCTTGTCGCGGTTGACGATGAAATCCAAATATCTTTTTCGAAAGGCAGTCTCCGCGTCTTTTAGTCCCACCCATTTTTCCGGCAGAGGTCGCAGTGATTTTGTCAGCAATTTTATTTGTTTTACCTGCACCGAAATTTCCCCGGTTTTGGTTTTGACTATTTCCCCGAATACCTGGACGAAATCCCCGATATCAAGAAGGTGCAGATCGCCAAAGCCGATTGTCTGTTTTGTCTTATTCGTTGGTTCCAACTCGTCCCCCCGAATGAATAGTTGAATCTTTCCCGATTGGTCGAGGATCTGACCAAAAATTAATTTGCCGTGTTCCCGCCAAGCTACAATTCTTCCGGTTAGGTTAAAACTTTTCCCTTCATACTTAGCGAAGTTTCCGACCACCTCTCCATTGGCGATATCTTTTTGGCTTCTGCCCGGAAACAGCTCGATCCCCAGAGCCGTTAACCCCGCCATCTTCTTCCGCCGATCCGCTATAATTTCATCAATCCTAGAACTCATACTCACATTTTACCTGATTTGACTAATCCGACAATTTTTTAGTCTCTATTTCTTTCTTAATCTTTTCGACAAAGGCCGATAGCTCCATCACCCCCAAATCTTTTTGGCCCTGATGTCGCACTGAAACTTTGTTTTCAGCCGCCTCCTTCTCCCCCACAACCAGCATGTAAGGTACTTTCATTGCCTCTGCATCCCGAATTTTTTTACCCAGGCTTTCGGAGTCATTATTTAACTCAACTCTGATACCATTTTTTTTAAGCTCCGTCTCAACCTTTTTCGCGTATTCGATTACTTTTTCGGAAACAGGAAGAATTGCTACTTGAGTTGGCGCCAACCACAAAGGAAGGTTCCCGTTAAAGTGTTCCAGCAAGAAGGCCGCTATTCTTTCGATAGCCCCAATGCTTGACCGGTGAACCACCAAAGCCATTTTCTCGTTCCCTTCGTTATCTATATAAACCAAGTCAAATCTCTTTGGCATGACAAAATCATATTGAACTGTAAACGCCGTGTCCTCCACGCCATTTATCTTCATCATCTGGATATCGATCTTTGGACCATAAAAAGCCGCTTCATCTTTCGCTTCAAAAAACTCGCAATTCCTTTCCTTAAGCACCTCTCGCAGTGATTCTTCAGCCCTATCCCATGCCGCAGGATCGTCATAATATTTCTTTGTGTTTGACCTATCCCCAAGCGACAATCGATAGCGATAATTCTTACCCATTTGTAAACCAAAAACCTTCGCCATATGATCAATGAGATCGAGAGCTCCTTTAATCTCACTTTTCATCTGCGCTTCATCAGCACAGATTATGTGAGCATCCGCCAGACAAAATGATCTCACTCTAGTCAATCCGGACAAAACTCCGGATAGTTCATAGCGATAAAGTTTTGCCAGCTCCGCAATCCTCATCGGTAGCTCGCGATAGCTTCTCGGTTTGGAAAGATATAATTCAAAGTGATGCGGGCAGGTCATCGGACGAAGCATAAATTCCTCTTCATCGATTTGAATCGGCGCGTACATCGTCTCTTTGTAATAAGGATAATGTCCTGACTTCTTATAAAGATCAATTTTGGCGATGTCCGGCGTATAGACGTGTTGATATCCCCACTCCAACTCTGTATCCACCACAAATCTTTCCAATTCTCGTCGGAAAGTCGCACCCCGGCTGGTCCACAGCGGCAAACCCTTACCCACCGTGTCCGAAAAAGTGAATAAATCTAGTTCACGCCCAATAACCCGATGATCCCTCGGATCCAAGACCTCTTCATTTTGGTTTGACTGTACGTTTGCCATATTCTTTGTCATTCCGGACTAGATCCGGAATCTATTTAAATAATTAATAAACAAAAAACCACCCTTAGCTTTGCAGGAACTCTTTCGAGCGGTTCCATCCTGCTTACCTGGTGGTCACTTAATTAGTAGCTTGGTGCTACTTACCTGCGCCTCGACGGTTGGTGAGTCCATCTCATCGGCACAATTAAACTACTCTAAGAATATACCAAAAAATCAACAAAATCAAATTTCTACCACTTAGAACCGAAAAACTCTCGACTGAATGAGAGCGATTTATCTAGGTATTTCAGGTCATAATTCTCATTTGGCGCATGCATAGCGCAGTCCTCATTCCCCAGCGGCACCAACACGTTCGGAATCTTTAGGGCCTGGTCAAAAAGGGTCACGATTGGCAGACCACCTCCAGAAAATTTGAAGACGACTTTCTCACCATATACTTTCTCTAGTATCTGTTTCGTTTTTGTCACAATACTGTTATCTAAATCAAGTTTTATGCCTTCGTAGGGCTCAGTCGCCACAAACTCGTACTCAACATAATCAGGCATCACTTTTTTCAAATGTTCTTTAAACAATTTTATGATTTCATTCGGGTCTTGACTCTTTACCAGCCGGAAATTTATCTTCGCCACCGTCTTTGCTGGAATACTATTCCGATACCCCTCGCCGACGTAGCCCGATTGGAATCCCGTCACCTGAATTGACGGCCTTAGCGTCACTTGACTGTTCACATCAAATCCTTTTTCGCAAACGAGAGCCTTAACCCCAGCAACTTTTAAGTATTCCATTTCGTCAAAAGGCAATTCCTCATTATTCTTCTTGATCTTTCCTTTTATTTCATCCACCTCGTCGTAAAATCCCTTGACAGTTATCGAATTATTATCGTCGTAAAGTGAGTCAATCAGTTTGACCATTTCCAAAACCGAGCTGGGGACTGCCCCACCGTAAATCCCGGAATGTAGATCGGTCTTGCCCGAAGTAATCGTCAATGTCGAATTGAAGCCTCCCCGAAAACCCGCCTCAATATTGGGTTGCTTGAGATTCATTTCTCCATCAGAAATCAGGGTGAAATCCGCCTTCAGCAGATCTTTATTTTTCTTCACAAACTCTTCGATTGCCGGGGACCCTGTCTCCTCGTTTCCCTCAATCATGAACTTCACATTGCAGCCCAGCTTCTTCTCTTTAATTAGGGAAATCACCGTCGATACGTGCACCAAAAACTGTCCCTTATTATCGACGACCCCTCGACCATAGAGTCGGCCGTCCATTTCTGAAAGCTCAAACGGCTCCTTTATCCAGCCGTCATTTATCTCGGCCGGCTGGACGTCATAATGACCGTATACCAGACAGGTCGGTGCCTTCTCACTCACCACATATTCCGCGATCACAATTGGATTGTCATACCCCGCGATTATCTGAGTTCGGAAACCGTTTTCACCAA
>Ga0209541_10010457_pt1 | contig 14782 bp, 17 predicted proteins | sample RifCSPlowO2_01_FD_184027 | JGI IMG/M metagenome (GOLD analysis project Ga0209541, IMG submission 184027) | Groundwater microbial communities from Rifle, Colorado - Rifle CSP2_plank lowO2_0.1 (SPAdes) (version 2) | ecosystem: Environmental > Aquatic > Deep subsurface > Groundwater | place... | reverse complement strand
ATATTATTGTACTATATAAATCTTTCTAAAACAGGTATATTTTTAGGTTACTCACGGAATAGTTGTCTTTTATTTTAATAATTTCTTGTATCCAGAAACATTCTTTATATTGTAGAGTTTTATAATTTTTTCTTTCCCATTCTTTTCTTTTGACAATCTTTTAAGAAAGTCTTCATTCATCTTGAACTGGGAATTTATGAATTCTGCATGAATTTTTCTCCATTTGTCAGGGTTATCTCTTACAAACTTGGCCCATCTTATTATAAAATCCTTATGTGTTGCATCCCTCATAATTAAATAAATATTCTTTAGAATAAAAATCTTACCCTCAATTATTTTTAATAAGAAATAGAAAGATTTATATAAGTTAACTACGTATAACTACGTATGAAAAGTCATCATAATATTAAAGAGGGAAATATAAAACTTACACTTTCAATAAATAAATTATTATTAAGGGGATATAAAGAATATTGTAATAAGGAAGGATTAATAATTTCTAAACAATTTGAGAATTTTATAAAAAAAGAATTAAAAAAATGAGATGTTACATTTCCTTAGACATAAAAAAAGAAGAGCAAAGATTATTTATTGATAAATCTGTAAAAAAGTTTGGAACTATAAAAAAATTAGCTCAAGCTTCATCAATAAAACCAAGAACCTTATCCCGCTATAAATATGGATCATATAGAATTTCTTTAAAAGATTATAAGAAGATATGTAAAATATGTAATATAATAATAGATAAAAAAATTAAATTAATAAAAGAAGGTCTGAATAAGAAAGAATTAAATTTTATTATAAAAAATTATAAGAAATTAACAGCTAAAGAAATAGCCATAAAGTTGAATAAATCCATAGACTCTGTAAAATATGCAAGAAAGAGTTTGAATCTATACAAGGGTCCAAAATATAGATGGACGAAAAAGAATGTAATCAATTCCTTTAAAAATTTAAAGAAAAAATTAGGGTATACCCCCTCATATAAAGAATGTGAAAAATATAATTCTGGAATGCTTAGTGGAATTATTACAATATGGAAAAAATATAGTTTATTCTTAAAAGAATTGGGTTTAAATATTAGAATAAAATATTGGTCAAAAGATCTTTGTATTCAAGAATTTGATAAAATTAAAGAAAAAATAAATAAAATACCAACTCAAACTGATTTAAAATCTTGTCATGGTTTATTTAAGGCTATAATAAATAGATGGAAGACTTATAACATTTTCCTAAAGGAGATAGGTTATAATCCTAATTTTGAATATAAATGGACAAAAGATTATTGCGTCAAATTTTTTGAAGAATTTATGAAAAAAAGAGAAGTAATTCCATCAATAAATGAAATTTATGGTAAGTGTGGGGGTTTTATAGGTGGAATGTACAGACATTATGGGAGTTATTCTAATTTTCTGAATATACTTGGTTATCCGAGGAATCCAGATGCTATTTGGGTTAGATGGGAAGATTTTGTTACTAAATTATGCAAAGAAATATATAAAAATATAATTATCAAACCAAAATTGCCAAACAATAAAATTCCAGACATAGCAGTTGGTAATAGTTTAAAATATCCACTAATTGTTGAGATTAAGATAAATTCCTATGCTCAAAGTATAATAAGAGATTTTTATAATTACACTCCTTATTGTAAAGAATTAGAATTTTGGTGTTGTTATGGTGATGAAAAGAGATATAAGAAGTTATCAGAAAAAGGTATAAAAATAGTAACATTAGATAAAATTGAATCTATGGTTAACAATTTAGGAAACAAGGAATTAATTGAAGAATTAGAGGCATTTAAAAATGTTAGATAAAATTTTAATATTAATACTAGTAACATTTATACCAACTCTTGAACTAAGAGCAAGTATTCCTCTAGGAATTTTAGATAAATCGATAATACTCCCTTTTGGATTAGTTTTGCAGGGTTTTGGACTAGATTGGTTATTGGTTTTTTTTGTTTGTGTATTAGCAAATGCATTATTGGGAATTATAATATACTTTATTTTAAATAAGTTTGTACATATTTTTATAAAATTCAGAATTTTTAATTCATTTTATACAAAAAAAGTCGAAAAAACACAACAAAAAATAAAACCTTTAGTAGATAAGTATGGATTACTCGGAATTTCATTTTTCATAGCGATTCCTCTGCCTGGGAGTGGGAGTTATACAGGAGCTCTATTTTCTTATATATTAGGTTTAAGTTATAAAAAATTTATAATAGCCAATTTTATAGGTGTTTTGATAGCAGGGATAATAGTCACTTTGGCCTCACTTGGTTTAATTGCCTTGTTTTAGTAAATTATATAATATAATCAAATAATCTTTTTTCATGAAAAAATGGTATTATTATATAATGGGATTAATTGCCATGATAGTTTCATTCTTCTTTGATAAGGATATATCAGTATTTTTCACGAGTTACAGGGTAAGTTTTCTTGATGCAATATCAATTTTTATAAATAATATAAGCGGTTATATTCTGTTTGGTTTTGTATTTCTTGTTTTTTTGATGGCAAAGCAAAAAAAGAAATTGCTTCCATTGACAGTAACCTTCCTGCTTTATTTGGGATTGACAGGTATATTTAAGATAATGATAGCAAGGCCAAGGCCATTTGTTGAATTGAATAACAGCATTGTTGAAAATCTGAATCCTGAGAAAAGCTTCCCAAGCGGCCATGCAACTGCCGTCTTTTCATTGGTTAATTTTTTTAATTTCAATAAAATAATTTTTTGCTCATGGATTTTTATTGCGGTTGTTGTTTCATTATCAAGGGTTTATTCAGGGGTTCATTACTTGAGTGATGTTATTGCAGGAGCCTTGCTTGGTTTTTTCATAGGGGATATGGTCAAGCAGGTGATAAAAAGAAAAAAATAAATGGCTGAATTAATCTTCGTTCAATGAAATTGCTGAATATTTGGATTGTTTGGCAAAAGCAGGGTAATTATGGCTTTAATTTAATCACCGCAAAGTTTATAAATGATTTCTGACTTTAAAATAATAACAAAAATGAAACAGGGGGTTTCAAGAAAATGAAAAATGTATTTTTTAGTGTTTTAGTATTGTTTATGCTAGCGGTTAGCATGTTAGGAAACGTTAATTTGGTTAAGGCAGATCCAATACAAAATCTATCTATAAGCCAGGCAACAATTACGCCTCAAAAAATAATTAAAGATGTTCAAGAGACTGTAACAGTTTTATTTGTTTTGAGTAATACTGCGGCAAATGATATGACTTTGGATATTACTACAAATAGGCCAAGAACAACTGATACTCAACATTTCTTGACTGTAGAAAATGCAAATGTTGGAGCAAATTACCCATATACAATAGAAAATGATTATTCCTTGCCAGCAAATGAGCCAAGAACAATTGATTTTACAGTTACATTACCTCAAAATGAAGAAGGAACAGGCACTTATACAGGAACTATAACAGTTACTGACCAAGATGGAGATACTCTTACAAGAGATTATTCAATCGTTGTAGAAAATTCAAACCCAGCAGTATCAGTAAGTGGTTTGACTGATAATCAGATAGTTATAACAAGTGAAGAAGAAAATGTTAAGACAAAGGAATTCACATTGGCAAATTCAGGTAACAGAAATCTTAATGATTTGACTTTAAAGATTGAAGGCGGAACTTTCTTTGATGGTACAAAAACAATAAGTTTCAGGGCTAAATTTGGAGATGATGTTTTCAGGAATGTTGTCTTGAACACTCCTTTGGAAATGGCATCAGATTTGAATACCGGAAGTTCCTCAACAATAACTATTGAAGCAACCATTCCACAGGATATAAATTTGGATAATTACATTGGAAGAATTGTTATTGCAGATACAGCTCACGCACAGGCAACAGGTACAATTCCATTGACTATAAAGATAGAGCCTGAAATATGCAGCGATGGAAGAATATCAAATGGTATTTCTGGTTCAGTTGATGGTCCTCAGTCTGGAAATTTGAGGATAAGCATAAGTAATCCGGACAGGAATGATGATTTCAAGATAAATGATGAAATATCAATAGAAGTTGAAGTTGAAAACAAGGAAAACAAGGATCTTGATGTGATTGCTGAAGCAGTATTGTATGATTTGGATAGAAACAAGAAAATATTGCCAGTTTCATCAGATTCATTGGAAGTTGAAAAAGATTCAAGGGAAGACTTTGACTTTACAATGATAGTTCCAAATGATGAAGATATAGATCCAGGTAACACATACATTCTGTACATAAAGGCATACGAAGACGGGGATGAAGACCAGTATTGCAACTATGACAGCGTTGAAATAGACCTTGAAAGGGACGATGATGCCGTTGTAATAAACTCATTCACAATAAACCCAACAGTGGCATTGCAGGAATCAAGCATTTCATTCAGGGTAGGTGTTGAAAACATAGGAACAGATGAGCAAAGAGACACATACATTATCTTAAGAAACGAGGAATTAAACCTTAATCTAAGATCAAATGTATTTGACCTGAAGAAATATGACAAGTCGGGAAATGATTATATATTTACGCAGACATTTACAGTGCCAAAGGATGTAGATGCAAAGGATTACACAATTGAAGCAGTTGTGTACTATAACAACGAAAGGGATACCGCAAGTAAGTCTGGGACTTTAACAGTTCAAGCTAAGGAATCTGGAGAGGAAGAAGCAATAACTCCTACAGCAGCAACTGGGCCGGTAACATACACTCCAACAGGAGCTTCAATATTTGACGGCCTTGATTCAACAAAAACATTGTTCATTATAGGGGACATTGTTCTTGTGATATTGGCGGTATTGTTCTTGATATTGATATTTAAGAAGAAATAAACTTCTTTTTCTTTTTTAATTTTTTATGATTATGATAAATGATTTAAAGGAGAGAGTTGAATCATTTGTAAAAAAAGATGTTTTTAACTTTTCAGGAAGGTTGAATTATTCAGAGATTATTTATGATTTTGGGAAATATTTGATTGTCAATATAAACCGTGCCAAGGGCAATGAATTGTTTATTGGTTATAATAATGACAGATTGAGAAGAAAACATTTGAACATTATAAATTCAATGCTGAGAATGGCTTATGATTTAGGTGTGGAATATAATGATAGATATGAGTTGGATGATTTTAAATTATGGATATATGAAAACACAAACAAGAATCATGCAAGAGTTTAAATATTAAGATTATATGACAGATTTATGTTAAGGGAATTCTTTAAGTACAGGATTAAGTTCATAAAAGAAATAAGTCTTGTTCTAAGGCTGAACAACGAGCTTAAGAAGTTAAAAAGCGCGGTTGACAGCAGAAAAAAGATAATTCTTGAATCAAGGCATATCCTGTTGATAATAAATAATCTTGAAAAAACAGATATTTATTGGTTTGTCAAGGATGATGTTGAAAAAATAAAGAAATACATAAAAAAAATAAGAAAAAACCCAAGGAATAAAGGCCTTGTTTATTTTTTGACGAGTGTTTATATAATGGCCCCGCTGACTTTTGAGGCTACAGGGGTTATATTGTTTTTCAGGTACATGTGGAGATATATTCTTAAAAAAAAATTATAAGGGTTCACCGAATGTTGATCTGCATACTAAGCAAGTGAATAGTCTTCTCCAGGGTTTTTGTGTTATGAAGTGTTCCTGAATCCCATTATATTTGCATTTGGTTTCCTTTTTGCAGTTTGGACAAAATTTGGGAAGCTCATCTCCTGGTTTTAATTCCTCTTTTTTCTTCATATTATGCCTCCCAATTTTAAAGCACGTACCCGGATTTGCACCGGGGATCATTGGGTTCTACCATAAAATTGCAGCCAATTGCCTTGCTGCTTGGCTATACGTGCATACGGTCTCGACGGGATTTGAACCCGCGACCTACAGCTCTCTTCATGGATTAGAAGGTTCAACATCTCTTCTGTCGCTCTATCCAAGCTGAGCTACGAGACCTTAATAGAGATTATCTTATGAACATTTTTAAAGGTTTTCAAAAGTTTTAATAAGTCTATTCTATTATTTAAATGATGAAGATAACAATAATTTGGACAGTGTTAATTTTAGCAATTTTTATGAATGTCATCATAGTTGATGGTTTAATCCTTGGAGATTATGCAGCTCCTCCAAGAATGAATGACAATAGTGTTAATAATGAAGAATTGATAAGTTCATTAAAAGGGGCATCAATAAACACTTATGCTTATCTTATATGGAATAAATATCCGGATAGGAATGCTGAAATAGACTGGATTAGATTTAATGAATTCTTGCCTCTTGCTCAACAGAATAACATAGATGTTTATGCTTATCTTGTTCCTCCATCAGAAGAATGTGAAGAGGTTCTTCCATACAGGTGTGATTTTGTTCGATGGAGTGAAGAGATAGCAAGATTATCATTGAGATACCCAGTTTTTGAAGGGGTTTATTATAGATGATTTTCTTGGCATTAGAAATGAATATTATTTAACAAGAGATTATGTCTCAAATTTTGTAACAGCATCAAAACAAATAAATTCTAATTTAAAGTTCTTCCCGATAATTTATTATTATGAAATAATTGACTACATGAGGGATTATAGGGATTTGACAAGCGGAATAATTTACCCTTATGTGGGGTTAAATCCAGTCCCAAATCTGAACAGCACAAATGATGAAATGAGCAATATAAGAAAAATAAATGAAATATTAGGATATGACAATAAAATAATTTTTTTTACCTACCCATGGAACAGCAGATCTTATGCTGGAGATTATGCTTCTTTGTCTAAGGCAATACAAGTTCCAGGAAATATAAATGAACTTAATGAGGTGAATATATCATTTGACATTGGAGACGATTTTCTTGTCCCAGAGCCAGCAGGATATCATTACATTCAACTTTTAGTGGATGATGATGTTGTATGGGAAAAAGATGTTGTTGAACTTAACATGGAAAAAGTTAACATAAATCTAAAGAATTATCTTCTAGGAAAGCAGCAGGCAATGATTTCATTCAGGGCAATTGAAAAAAGAGCAGTTTATAATTTTGGTGTTAAAATATCAATAATAAATATTTCGGGCATTGTAAATTCTTATGATTTTATTGACGATTCAAACTCAAGATGGACCGCAGAAATAATTAATTCATTGGATTATAATGAGCATCACGAAGTTATTGTTATGGTGTATTCTGATTTTTGGAGTTTTGGTTACAGGCCTTCTCCACAATATGTAAGGGATGCAGTAAGAATAGCAATTGAGTCCAGCAATCAGGGATTATCTTCAGGTGTTATAATATACAATCTAGACAAGAATAGAAACTATGAGGGATATAGGCTAATAAGCGAATTGTATTCACTTTATACTCCAAGAAATGATAAAGAACAGAAAAATCCAGGTTCTGAACAAAATCAGGGTTCCTCTGGCAGTTCCTCGGGAGGTAGTTCTGGAGGAGGGGCCAGCAAAAAGGAAGTTCCTGTTATCGAGGAAAATATAAAGGTAAATGAGAAAAATGATGCAAAAGGTATTCTATCAACGCTAAAGGATTTTTTCATCAAATTATTAAAATTATTGTTTTAACAAAAAAACTTAAATACACTGTTCTTTTAGTTTAGAATATGTATGACTTCAAGAAAATAGAAAGGAAATGGCAGAAGAAATGGTATAATTCTGGTGAGTTTCGTGCAAAAGAAACCAAGAAAAACAAGTTTTACATTCTTGAAATGCTTCCCTATCCATCATCATTGGGTTTGCACATGGGCCATGCAAGGAATTATGTCATAGGTGATGTAATTTCAAGATACAAGAGGATGAATGGCTTTAACATTCTTCATCCAATGGGTTATGATTCCTTTGGACTTCCAGCTGAGAATGCAGCAATAAAAGAAAAAATTCATCCAAAGAAATACACTGAAAAATCCATTAAAAATTTTATAAATCAGCAAAAAAAGCTTGGTTTAAGTTATGACTGGTCAAGATCATTTGCAACCCATAAGAAAGAATATTACAAGTGGGATCAGTGGATATTCCTTCAATTCCTGAAAAATGATTTGGCCTGCAGGAAAAAAGCTATAGTAAACTATTGTCCAAAGTGTGACACTGTCCTTGCCAATGAGCAGGTTATTCAGGGAAAATGCTGGCGGCATTCAGAAACAGATGTTGAAATAAAAGATCTTGAGCAGTGGTTCTTCAAAACAACAAAATATGCAGAGGAATTATTAAAGGACATAGAAAAGCTGGACTGGCCAAGAACAGTAAAAGATATGCAAAGGAATTGGGTAAATGAAAGTGAAGGCACTCTTGTAAATTTCAAGTTAAAAGACACAAATGAATTAATTCAGATATTCACAACAAGACCAGATACATTATTTGGAGTCACATTCATTACATTTGCTCCGGAGCATTCGAAGGTTATTGAACTGACAAAAGGAACAGAATATGAGGGCAAAGTGAAAGGTTTCCTGAAAAAAATATTGATCGACGGCAAGGGAGAAAGGGAAAAAAGCAAGGAAGGAATGTTTATAGGAAAGTATGCAATTAATCCGGTGACAAATGAAGAAATCCCTATTTATGTTGCTAATTTTGTCTTGCTTGAATACGGGACTGGAATTGTTATGAATGTCCCTGCCCATGACCAGAGAGATTATGAATTTGCCTTAAAGTATAATATCAGGATAAAGCAGGTTATTGAGGGGGATATAAAAAATAGGGCTTATTTGGGCGAGGGAAAATTAATCAATTCCTCGCAATTCAACGGGATAGACAGCAAGGAAGCTATCAGAATGATAACAGAATATCTTGAGCAAAAAAAATTGGGCAAAAAAACAAAGCAGTATAAATTAAGGGATTGGCTTATATCAAGGCAAAGATACTGGGGTTGCCCAATTCCAGTCATATACTGCAGTAAATGTGGCATTGTTCCGGTTCCTGAAAAAGATCTTCCAATAGTTCTTCCAGAGAAAGTTAATTTCAAGAAAGGAAATCCTCTCGAGAATAATAAGAAGTTTGTTAATGCAAAATGCCCTAAATGCAATTCTAAGGCAAGAAGGGAAACGGACACAATGGACACTTTTGTTGATTCTTCATGGTATATAATGAGGTATTGTGATCCAAAAAATAGTAGGGTTTTATTTGATTCGAAAAAGGTAAGTTATTGGATGCCTGTTGACTTGTACATTGGAGGAAGGGAGCATTCAACAGGTCATTTGATTTATTTCAGGTTTTTCACAAAAGCATTCCGTGATCTTGGATTGCTGAATTTTGATGAGCCAGCTTTAAGATTATACAACCAGGGGGATGTAAACAAGAATGGAATAAGAATGTCAAAATCCAAGGGAAATGTGGTTGATCCAATGGATACAATAAGGGAGTATGGTTCTGATTCCTTGAGATTTTACCTGATGTTTGTCTCATCCCCTGATTCAGTTCTTGAATGGGATGATACAGGGATAAAATCCATTTACAATTTCCTCAATAAGATTTATTCCATGAAAAAGACTAAATATCAATCTTCCCAAAAAGACAGGATAGTCTTAAGCAAGATTAATTCTCTTATTGGGAATGTTACACGTTCGATTGAAATCTTTGAATACAACAAGGCATTGATATCCATGATGGAATTCACGAATTATCTTTACAAGAATGGAAGTTTAATCTCAAAAGATGTTTTTGATGATGCTTACGGGAAATTGCTGACATTGCTCAATCCATTCATTCCCCACATTACTTCAGAATTGAAATGCTATAAGGAATGGCCAAAAGTTGATGATGAACTGATTAACAGGGAATTTGAATTTGCAGAGGAATTTGTCCAGGATACGATAAATGACATCAATGAAATCAAGAAACTTACAGGGATAAATCCTAACAGGATAAGATTGTTTGTCTCTGAATCATGGAAATATGACTTCTTCAGGAAGCTAAAGGTAGAGGAGTCAAAAGACTTCAATTACCTGATCAAGAAATACATGATAAAAGAACATTCAAAGGAGATTGTCTCAATATTGAAATCTGTCCTTAAGAATCCAAGGAAGATGCCTGAAATTATATTATCCCCTGAAAAGGAATATGAAATATTAAACAATAATCAAAATTTGATGGAGAAAGAGTTCAATGCAGACATACAGATAATAAGAGAAGCAAATGAAAAGGCATATCCCGGAAAGGTTGCTATTGTTCTTGAATAGAAAATTATTTAATAAAGTAAAATATGTTACCATATGAAAAAGATAGTTCTTTTAACATTTGTATTAATATTTCTTACTTCGTGTTCAATAAAAGAAAAAGTTGATAACTCTCAATTTGAAGAAACATCAGGAAATTATTATGTAAAATATAAAAGTGGAATTCTCAATTATAAAGCAACGATAGAAAAGCCAACGCCTTGCTACAAAATAAAAAAAGATGAAAAAGTGATGGAATCATATCCTGTCCAGGTTGCAGTTGATTTAACTTTACAGTCTTCAGATGAGATATGCATCCAGGTTATTTCTGAAGAGATAGTAGAAGGGGCAGTTAACACAGGACACAAGCCGGGAAGTTTTACTATAAGATTAGATGGTGAAGTTGTTTATTTCACGAATTTAAAATAGTTTTAAGCTAATTCTTTTGCATATTGGACAAATTTACCCCTACATATTATAAAATAATAAGATTTAAATACTTTGTAGGTATACCTTATTTATGAAAATAATAAAGAAAAAGAAAGGAAATAAAGAGTATTTCTATCTAAAAAAATCTTTTAGAAAAGGAAATAAAATTTTAACTAAAGAAATATATTTAGGAAAAGAAATCCCTAAAAATATTGAAGAGATCAAAAAAGAATTTCAAAAGGAATTATATAAAAAATTAGAAAATATAAAAAATAATTTTCAAAAAGAATGGACAAATCTTCCTGAAACAGTAAAAGAAAAAGAAAAACAGGAGATTTCAATTGCTTTTACTTATAATACAAATGCTATTGAAGGATCTACAATAACCTTGGATGAAGCAAGAGGAATAATTCATGATAAAATTTCTCCAAACAAATCACTGAGAGATGTCAAGGAAACAGAAGCACATTCCAAAGTATTTCTAAAGATGCTTGATGAAAATAAAGAGATATCTAATAAACTTCTATTAAGATGGCACAAAGAAATCTTTTCAGAATTAAAATCAGATATTGCAGGAAGGTATAGAAATTATTTAGTAAGGGTTGCAAATCATATAGCTCCTGATTGGCAGGATGTTAAAAAGTTAATGAATGAACTAATAAAATTTACCAATACTGAAAAAATAAACCCTGTTGAGCTCTCTGCTAAGGTGCATTACACTTTTGAAAAAATACATCCCTTTGGAGACGGAAATGGAAGAATTGGTAGGTTGTTAATGAATCATATTTTATGGCATTCTAGTTATCCAATGTTGATAATAGAGTATAAAAAAAGAAAATCATATTACAAAGCAATTAGTAAGGATGAAGAATCTTTTGTAAAATATTTTATTAGAAGATATTTAACAGTTCATAAAAAAAGAATTTAAAAGAATTCTCTTAACCCTTTCTACTCTCTAATCATATTCAATAACTGCGGACACTGCAGACAACCGCGCGCGCCAAGTATATAAATAAAAATTGATTAAATTAAATATGAATTATGAGAAAATAAATATCTGGAATTTTCCTCCAGAAAGAACCTATATCCATTTAAAAGATGATTTTAGGATAAAATTTATCAATAGTCTTCTCAAAAAGTATAGAAGTCCAGAAATTATAAATATTCTCAATAAAAATTCTAAAAAATATAACATAAAAAAGAAACTTCATTCAACAAGGGTTTTTGATTGGAGAAGAGGTAAAAAAGAGACTAAAAGTAAAAAATGTAAAATAAATATTCCTTTGTGGGTTTTAATAGAAATATCACACTTGACAAACTCCAAAAATAATTTAGTCTTCTTGGAAAAAATGCAAAAGAATATAGAATATTATTGTAGTACTGGTTATTCAAATGGGGTGTACAATCCAAATTTACCAATTTTAGTTACCCCAGAATTTGTTTCAGGAGTATTTCATTTCTGTGGGGATGGACATTTAAATTGTTCAAAAAGGAGTTGTATGTCTTCATATAGACAAATAAACAAAGAAGGTTTGAATAATTTCCATAAAAAATTAAAAAATTGCTTTGGAGAATTTGGATATGGAATTGACAGTTATAATGAAGGAAAATTACATGTTCCAAAAATAATAGCAGAATTATACAAATATTATTTTAAAATAAAAAGAAATAATTGGGATGTTTGTAGGATCCCTAATAAGATTAAAAAGATGAGCAAAGAATTTTTAGTTGCTGGATTAAATTCATTCATAATTGATGAAGGACATATTAGAGAGGTTATTGAAATTTATTCTAAAAATAAGTTATTAATAAATGATATAAGACAAATTGCCTTGAAATGTGGATACAAATGTTATTCAATAAAGGAAAAATATGCAAGAGGAAATTTTGATTCTTATAGATTCAATATCTCAATACACAGTTATCTAAAAATGAATGAAGATATCCTTAAATTGAAAGAAAGATTTCCTACTTGTGACTTTGCTCACAAACAAAAAGTTTTTGATAAATGGATTACTTATAAAAATCAAATAAATTCTTCTGCTCTCTTATAAAATTAAGTAATTTACTTCTTTTAAAAACATCACTTACATCTTGTTTCATTTTATTAAAAATAAAGTTTTTCATAAAATCTAAAGCATTTTCTCTTGAATAGAAACTTATGTATTTATTATCCATGGCTTTTCTAGATGCTGTTTCGCAAACCCAGACCCCCAAGTTTGCCCAATATTCTTCAGTTTCATATCTTATTATAAAAATGCTAGCCTGTCTTTTCATTTTTTTCAAATATTCTAAGACTGCTAATCTAACTGCATAATATCCTCCAACAGAATTGGAAGCATAATCCTTTCTTCCGTAATAATCCTCAAAATCAGTCATTTCATCTTTTATTTGACCATACCTTATTCCATATTCAAATAATTCATAACTGAATAAATTTGGCAATAATAACACAAAGTAATGATTTCCTAAGTAATAACCATAAAAAATCCTATAATCATCAATTGTTTGATTATTTTTAACTTCTTTAATAAGTTCCTTACCAATTATATCATGGACACTAGTTATGCTCCATCTTGTTGGAACTAAAATCCTGTTCTTCTTTAATCCTAAAACTCCAATGGAAAGCAACTGCTGCAAGAAGATTTTATCAAATTCATTCTTGTACAGATAGTTTATTGCCTCTGCCGCTTTAAGGTCAGTATCATTGAAAACCTTGTCTACTTTTGCATGTATATTCGTATTGCCTGTTATCCTTATATTCTTTAATGGAGCAACCAATCTTATAGGGGCTGTTATCTTGTCATCTTCTTTAGTGTAATTTGGTTTCTTCATCAAGTTTATCTCAAGATCAGTCGGCCTTAATGACATTCCAATTTCCTGGGATTTTTCCGTTAATTTATTGCTTAATTTTACCTGCGTCTGGTATCTTGAATTTATCAGTTGATTTCTTAGGTTGAGTATTTGTTTTATGCTCAAATCAAGATTTGTCCATGCGTTCTGGTTATTCAGTAACTGAACCTGCTTCAATGGTTGTGAAGGGGTTAATACTCCAACATTTACATTTGGATATTTTAATTTAGAGCCTATGAATACAGATGGCGGCGAATTTGAGAAAAAATCAAGATCCTCTAATTTTCTTGTCTTGAAGAAAACGACATCATCCCTTTTCATTATGCCTCATTTTTTATATAAAGATAAATCTGCTCTGTTATCTCGACGTCCTGTTTGCAGTGGCTTATTATTTCATCCATCTTTCCTTCTTTATGGAGCTTTTCAACCTCTCTTCCTGTGAACCTGTTGCTGTCAATCTGGATTCCAAGACTCTTTGCAATGACATCCAGCCTTATATTGGTGAAATTTCCGCTTTGGTTGAAATAAAGCATGACATCAAAGTGGTTTGATCCCTGCATGCTGAACTTGTTCAGGTTTATTATATTCCTGAACTTCACTTTTTTTATTGTTGATCTTATTATTAAGAAAGGAACATCAAAGCCATATCCGTTGAACGTGATGAAATAATTATATCCTTTTGCAATATCCCAAAATTTCTCCAGGATTTCCTTTTCATTTCCGCTTAAGGTTATTATCTCATTCTCATTTTTTAGGCATATGCAGATTATCTTTGAGAATAACGGATGAAAGCTTCTCATCTCCTTGTTTATCTGCTTGTCCATTAGATATTCTTTTATGTCCTCATCTTTTATTTCAGCAGGAACAGTTTCTATGTCAACAACAAGATAATTCATGCAAAATAAAGTAAATTAAAATACTTAAGCTTTTCTGCACGCTTCCACATATGCATCAAACACTTTTTCTCCACCGTACTGCAGTATCTTTGAGCAGCTGTTGAGATAATATTCCTCTGGTTTTGCTCCATCATTGCATGCCTTTGCGCATTCTTCTATCTTTCCATCTATAATCTCGATTTTTTTCTCTGGCTCGGAAATACTTTTTCCGGTGACACTTTCCCTGCATCCAGAAAGAACTAGCAAAGACATAACAAACAGGATAAATGCTAATTTCATCATGAATAGTAAAACATTCTTTTATTTAAAAATCTTTATATATAATGAATTATTATAAATAAAATGAAAAAAATTATTTTTTTATTGATAATTGCAGTCTTAGTTGTGGCCTTGTTTGGATGCAGCAAGCAAGAAAACAAGCAGGAAGACTCTGCACCAGTTAAGGTCAGTGAATCTTCTGATATTGAAATAAG
>Ga0209541_10010454_pt1 | contig 14784 bp, 20 predicted proteins | sample RifCSPlowO2_01_FD_184027 | JGI IMG/M metagenome (GOLD analysis project Ga0209541, IMG submission 184027) | Groundwater microbial communities from Rifle, Colorado - Rifle CSP2_plank lowO2_0.1 (SPAdes) (version 2) | ecosystem: Environmental > Aquatic > Deep subsurface > Groundwater | place... | reverse complement strand
ATTTGGCTCAGCATTTCATAATTGGGCCCTGTCAGTTCCATACATGCAGAAATCAGGGATGACGTTCAAGGATATAATTGATGCGTATGAAAAGGACAATCACAAGGAGCTTGCAAAGAGAGCACCTCTCCACAGGATCGTTCTCAACATGGTCATCCGCCATCATCCGAATCCAATTCAAGCCCAGAAGTACAGGGTTCCTAAGATATGGCACGGCGACAAGGACAGCGAGCTTGGAAAATCATTGATTGGCTGCGACCCAAATGGGGACGTCGCTTTCGTGGTTACAAAGATTGTCATTGACAAGCACGCGGGTGAAGTCGCGGCGGGGAGGCTGTTTTCAGGCACTATCAGGCACGGCGATGAAGTCTGGATGAATGGAGCAAAGAGGAAAGTCAGAATCCAGCAGGTTAATATCTATAAGGGAGCTACAAGACTTCAGGTTGACGAGGTTCCGGCAGGGAATATTGTAGGCCTTGTCGGATTGAAGGATGCATTTGCAGGAGAGACAGTTTCTACTAGGGAAATGGAGCCTTTTGAGGCAATAAAGCACATCTTTGAACCTGTGGTCACGAAGAGCATTGAGGCTACAAAGGCTGCAGATCTGCCGAAGCTGATTGAAGTTTTGAGGCAGGTCAACAAGGAGGATCCTTCAATTCACATAGAGATAAATGAAGAGACCGGCGAAAACCTGATGAGTGGAATGGGGGAGCTTCATCTTGAAGTCATTGAGAACAGGATTAAGAGTGAGAAGGGGGTCAATGTCAAAACTTCACCTCCGATTGTTGTTTATAGGGAGACAATCAACAAGCCATCACAGTCAGTTGAGGGGAAATCCCCCAACAAGCACAATAAGTTCTTCATTCATGTAGAGCCTGTTGAGGATGAGGTTTATAGGTTGATCAAGGCAGGGGAAATTCCTGAGATAAGAATCAAGAAGAAGGATGATTCAATAATCCAGAACCTTGTCAAGCAGGGGTATGACACGAAGTATGCAAAGGGCGTCAGGGAAATATTTAACTCATGCATGCTTGTAGACGCTACGAGGGGAATTGTCCAGATAGGGGAGGTCATTGAGCTCATAATGGATTCTTTTGAGCAGGTTATGAAGCAAGGTCCTCTGTCAAGGGAGCCGTGTATGAAGATCAAGGTGGTCATAGATGATATGAAGCTTCACGAAGATGCAATTCACAGGGGTCCCGCGCAGGTTTATCCTGCAATAAGGGAGGCCATTAAGGATGCGATGAAGCAGGCCAGGACTTATATTTACGAGCCAATGCAGGTTCTTCAAATAGAATCGCCAGCTGATTACATGGGTGCAATCTCAAAGCTTGTCCAGAATAAGAGAGGATCTTTGCTTAACATGGACCAGCAGGGGGATCATTTGACAATCACTGCCAAATTGCCTGTTGCTGAAATGTTTGGATTGACGTCTGAACTGAGAAGCGCCACCGGAGGGAGAGGAAGCCACTTCGTTGTTGATCAGGTATTTGAGAAATTGCCGGACATTTTGCAGGAGAAAATAATAAAGGAAATCAGGCAGAGGAAAGGCTTGGCTGAGAATCAGTAACCTTTAAAAATCAGAATTTATTTCTTCCTTTGTAGGTAGGCAACCAACTGACGGAGCTTGCTCTGAGGAAAGTCTGTCCACTAAAACTTTTGGATGAGTTCCATGAGGACAAATCTAAAAATTAATCGGCTGCTTGTTAAAAGTTCCCTAATCGGAAGGCAACCGCTAAGAAACGAGACCGCCTGCATTTAAGATGATGGTCGTGAAGTTTTTCGCGAGAAAAATGAGATAACCGCCTGATGTTTTTGCAGGAATGGGTGAGACGAGGGTACCCAGCTTAGTGCAAGTCATTGATTGACGCTGAGTAGAATGTTGGAAAAACCTTCAATGAGAGCTTCATGAGCTTGAGGGTTTTACAGAAGACAGCTTATTGTCTGCCTACACTTCCGTTATTTTTGGATAAGTTGTATAATTTGCATGTAGAATGTGAACTAATGTCTGGGGATAATTCATATATACAGTAACGTCCTCCTTTGCATTCAGGATTGCAGTAATGCACCCCCCCAGGGCTTTTTCCTTCGGGCCCAACTATTGTCATCATATCAAAAACATGGACCATTTCCTCAAGAATTCTACTTAAAATCATGTACTTCTGAATTTCGCAAACATTATAAATTTTATTTTGTCTACATAAACATGTATATTGAAGTGAATAATAATATAATCTCCAGAAATGCCGAACTATACACTGGTTTTAAGAAATTTATTGGCCTGATGTTCTCAAGAAAGTTAAAAGATGATGAGGCCCTTATTTTAAACAATTCCTCTGATATCCACATGATGTTTGTCTTTCAGAAGATAGATGTGGTATGGCTTAATAAGGGCAAAATTGTAATTGGCAAAAGGGAAAATGTAAAACCCTTTGAATTTTTAATAAGGCCAGAAAAAACAGCCTTCTATGTTCTTGAGCTTCCTGTTGGAAAAGCCAAACTTTTTAAATTGAAAAGTAGGGTTAATTTTGGATGAAATTTGAATTTATAGGTGGATATTCTGAAGTTGGAAAGAATATGACATTAGTGAGCATAGGAGATGAATCTGTTGTTCTTGATATGGGTCTATACCTCCCAGCTGTTGTTAACCATTTGGAGGGGAACATCAACAAGATGAGCAGGGATGAGCTGATTAAGCTCGGTGCAATTCCCGACGATAACAGCATAGACAAGAAGAGTGTCAACGGCATTGTTTTTGGGCATGCCCATCTTGATCACATAGGGGCCGCTCCTTATCTGGCTAAGAAGTACAGGTGCGATTTCTTCGGGACTGCATACACCTTAGGGATATTAAAGACTCTTTTTGATGACAAAAAACTGAGGTTGAGGAACAGGTTCATTGAAATAAAATTTGACAGCAAGTACAGGCTGTGCGGGAATTTTAGCATTGAATTCAGGCATATGACCCACTCAATTATGGACGCTGCAATGACAGTTATTCATACAAGCGAGGGAAAGATAGCCTACTCAAATGATTACAAGATTGATTACAAGCCGGTTTTGGTCAGTGCATTTGACAACAATTTATTCAGCGAGCTGGCTCCTGTGAAAGTTTTGGTTTTGGATTCTCTTTACGGCGATGTCCAGAACAAGACGCCTTCAGAGAGTGAGGCAAGGGAGATGCTGAAGAGGGAATTTTCCAAGCTTAGCGGGAACAGGAATGCAATCATTGTGACAACATTTGCATCCCACATTCCGAGGCTGAAGAGCATTGTTGAATATGGGAGAACGCTTGGGAGAAAAATTGTTTTTTTGGGGAGGAGCCTTCACAAGTATGTTGAAGTTGCAAAAGAATTGAACATGGTTGACTTTGCTGATGTTGACATAATCGGCTACAGAAATCTTATCAACAAGAAATTAAAGGAAATAAGCAAGAACCGCGACAAGTACATAATAGTATGCACAGGCAATCAGGGGGAGAAGGGATCTGTTCTCGTCAGAATGGCTGAGGATGAAACTCCGTTTGAATTCAGAGGTGATGATGTTGTTATATTTTCATGCAGGACTATTCCTACGATTGAAACCATAGAGAACAGGGAGCGTCTTGAAGGGATACTTAAAGGCAGGAATGTTCAGATGATAAAGGATGTTCATGTTTCAGGGCATGGCCATCAGGGAGACGCAAGGATTCTGATAGAGCTTCTAAAGCCTGAGCACATAATACTAAGCCACGGCCCTCCAGACAAGGTCAAGGGAAACAGGGAAGTCGCTCTGAAATTAGGATATACTGACAGAAATGTTCACATCGTTCAGGATGGGGAAATTCTGGAAATCTAGCATCATTTATTTGTGAAAAAATAGTTTGTGTGAAATTAATCTCTGTTTCTCAGGTCGTTCAGCGTAAACATAACTCCCACCAACAATTGGCAAATATCAGTAGGAGATTGTGATTTTCTTGTTCTGTCAAAAAAGAAGATTTCCCTGCTTCCAAGATATAAGAATCCTTTATACATGTTTGCATCAGTTATTGAAGTTAATGTGAGTATTGGCAAATCAGGATAATCTTCAGTCAAAATCTCAATGAATTAATTTCCATGCATTTTTTTATCATAGACCAATTCTGTTAACACCAATTAGAATTAAATTCAGGTATGTATTCATATGCATCTCTGTAGCGGTCTGCTACTCTTATATCATGTTCTTCCTGTTTGAGATGTTCATCAACAAAGCTAGTGATATACAAGCCTTTCCAAAATTAACCGCTATCCAGTTTATACAACTTTTTTCATGAACTTGGATATTGGTTCCTCCTGCCTTGACAGCACCTTCTTTGTCACTGCATCAATCTTTATGTTGAAAAGCCTCGAAGAGCTTACAAGCGTTATGTTCCAAAAGGGATGCTTTGTATCTTGGAGAATTATTATTTTCCTGCTGTAATTCTTTATGTCTTTGACGAAATCAAGGGCTTCTCTCAGGCCTACTTTAACTTCATCCAGTTTTAGCTCCTTTAGCTTGTCATGTGACTTTAGAAACTCTTCATTGTCTTTTATTTCTATCTCGTCCCTCATAAGGAAGGAGGTCATCGTGTCATTCTTGTTGTAGAAATCAAACTGCGGATTATCAATCAGGACAAAGCTGCACAGGAATGAATCCTTGTTCTTGGACTTCCAGCCCTTAAACTCTCTGGAATTTAATAATCTTTTATATTCTTCTATCATTCTGCTCTTTCTTTATCTTATCTATGAACCCCTCTGTCTTTACATCAAACATGACCTTATTGTCCCTTGTTCTTATTGCCAGCTTCCTGGATGCTGACTCTTTGTCTCCGATTGTGATTATATAATTGAACCTTGAAATCTGCGCTTCCCTCACCTTTTTGCCTATTGTTTCATTTCTATCGTCCAGCTCAACCCTGAAGTTTTCATTCTTTAATTTTTCAAATATTTCACTTGCAAACTTTTTGCTGTCTTCATTGAGCGTCAGTATCCTTATCTGGTTTGGATTGAGCCATAGTGGCAGCTTCCCGGAGAAGTTCTCCAGCAGAATCCCGATGAATCTTTCAAAGCTTCCGTATATTGCGCGATGGATCATCACAGGCCTGTGCTTCTTGCTGTCCTCGCCGTCGTAGGTCAGGTCAAATCTTTCAGGCATGGAAAAATCAACCTGTATTGTTCCGAGTTGCCATTTCCTGTCGAGCGAATCCTTTATGTGGAAATCTATCTTTGGCCCGTAAAATGCCCCATCGCCTTTGTTGATTTTATACTTCGCCTTCTTTGACTTGAGGACATTTTCCAGTGCTTTCTCCGCCTTGTCCCACATCTTGTCCGTTCCTATCCTCTTCTCAGGCCTCGTTGACAGCTCTATGTTGTACGTGAAATTAAACACTCTGTAGAACCTGTCTATCAATTCAAGAACTTTTGCCACTTCACCCTCAAGCTGGGGTTCAGTGCAGTAGATGTGTGCATCATCCTGAGTGAATTGTATGACTCTGAATAACCCTCCTAAAACACCTGATAATTCCTGTCTGTGGACTATCCCCACCTCGGAAACCTTCAGCGGCAGATCTTTGTGCGATTTTGGTTCTAATTTGTAAATTAAAATCCCACCTGGGCAGTTCATCGGCTTTACGGCAAAATTTCTCTTTTCATAATCAGTGAGGAAAATATTTTCCTTGTATTTCTCCCAGTGCCCAGATATCTGCCATAATTTCTTGTCAAGGATTATTGGAGTTGAGATCTCGAGATATCCTTCTCTGGAATGCTGCTCTCTCCAGAACTCAATCAGCTGATTTTTTATTATTAATCCCTTGTGGTGCCAGAATACCATCCCTGGGGCTACCTCTGAAAATGAGAACAGATCCATATTTTTCCCGATAATCCTGTGGTCATTTTCCTTCAGCTTTGACCTGTCAAGCTTCGTCTTTGAAATTTCTTTCAGGAGCTGATGATAGTCATAAGTCTCTGCCTCTGAACTGACCGTGAATTCTCTGGATAATTCAGACAATGGATGCCCTTTGCACCTGAGCTCAAATGATTTGTAATACCCGAACGGAGCCCTTGTCACCTTATATTTTTTTGACAGCAACTTTTCAGCCGTTTTCAGGACGTCCAACGCTGCTTTTGGAGATGATAAGTTGGATGACAGATGGGCGTATGGATAAAGGACTATGTTTTTTGCATCAACCTGCTTTGCTATTTTTTCAGCTTCTTCCGCTAATTTTCTTGATATCCCTTCAATGTTGCCTTCATCCGGTTTCTCCACTGCAGTCAGGATCACCAAGGCTTCCCTTACACAGACCTCTTCATCAGTTGTTTCTTCTGCATCTTTGATTGCTTTTTTCTTGGCTTGAAATTTTATGTAATCTGAATGCAGACTTAATATTTTCATGAAGATTAAGAGAAGATAATTCTTTATAAATTTATTCCACTGTTCCTGAAAACTTCACGTCTGAAGTATGCGTCAATGATGAATAAGGCGTTGAGTACGATAATTTCACTGTTCCTGAAAACTTTTCCCCTTCTAAAAGGGAACTGGGCCTGCACTTAAACTGGACCATTGTAGACTTCATTGCATCAGCTTTACCGTCGGTATTCGCATCACCATCATCGGTGACAGTGCACGAGGCACCATTTATAGTTATTGCAGTCTCAGGAGTGTATTCTATTAAATTCACCCCTGTTGCTCCAGCAAAGATTATTAGCTCTCCTCCTAAAGCGCCAAGTTTTACATCCTGGCATACTATTGGAGCTGTTGCAATACAAATATTAGGCACCTTGGGACTAAAGACTCCAAGATAAAACAGAGCACCTAAAGCAATCAGCACAACAAGAATTGCCCATCCATAAGTCATCAAGAACTCCATGGCAGCCTGACCTCTTTTCATAATCCTATCAGCGCATCTGAGTTTAAAAATCTTACCAAAGAAAAAAAAAGAGAACTTATGCCTCAGCAGTTCCAGAGAAACTACCCTGAATTTCGTGTGTCAAACTACTTCCAACCAATGTGTAAACTAAATCAATTGTTCCTGAGACCTTACTTCCATCAACAATTGCACCATTAGTACATGTCACACTCACTACTGTAGACTTCATTGCATCAGCTTGACCGTCGTCACCCCCAACACCCCCATCACCATCATCGGTGACAGCACATGCGCCCCCATTCAACATTATTGCATCAGCGACGACATAGGTTATTGAACTTACCCCGGATGCACCAACCCTTAATATCAATGTGGAATCACTAAACTTTACATCCTGACATACAAAGGGCGCCGGAATGTTACATATATTAGGCACCTTGGGACTAAAGACTCCAAGATAAAACAGAGCACCTAAAGCAATCAGCACAACAAGAATTGCCCATCCATAAGTCATCAAGAACTCCATAGCAGCCTGACCTCTTCTATTCATTTAATATCACCTCTCTGATTTTTGCACAAATTATTATGCCATTATAAAATTTCTTTTATATATAAAGATTTCTAAAATGCGCCGAGACTGGGATTTGAACCCAGAAGCCCCGAAGGGCGCGGATTAGCAATCCGCTGCAATACCAAGTTATGCGATCTCGGCACATTGGAAAAGAAGTGATTTTGTTTATAAAACTTATCTGTATAATATCCCTGTGAAGAAATCAATCCTGTCAAGCCTGTACAGCGTAAACATTACTATGATCACGAGAACCAGTATAAAAATAGTCAGTGCAATCTTGGCATAAAAGTTGTACTTAAGCCATCTTCTGTTCTCCTTCTGAAGCCTTATGTTCTTCAGCTGCAGTTCTTCAGAGAAAGAGATCCTGTACTTTTCGCCGTCAGAATCAATCTTGAACAACTTCCCACCCTCTTCAAAATATTTAATATCAGCCATTAGCTGTCAGTATTGAAGGATAATTTATAAGCATTATTCTTTATAAATGGTGATTTTCTATCATATATATGGACGTGATAAAAAAGATAAGGACAAAAAAGGAGCTTATGGATCTTAATGAGGATTACATAATCAACAGGATTGGAAAACTTAACCTCAAGGACAAGGAAGATTTCAAGAACTTGAGGGCCCAATTGAGAAAGGTTTATGGAATGTTCAAGAGCCTGAAGTTCACAAGGCAGGATGAGGTTTATAGCATTATTTTTGGGTTTACAGGAAGGCCCAAGAAAATACTTGACATGGGGTGCGGTGAGAACCCGCTGCATTTTCCGTTTAGGGACATCGAGTACTACGCCTGCGACATAGGCCATGACTACATTGATGATGCAAATGCCCACTTCAAAAGAAACAAAATAAAGGGGAATGCATTCATCTTTGACATGCTGAGCGGCGATTTCAAAAAATTGCCTACAGTGGACATTGTTTTCCTCTTCAGGGTTCTGGAAAGCCTGGAGTATTTCAAAAGGGACTATTCAAAAGAGGTCATTGAAAAGCTGAACGCAGACTATGTTGTCGTGAGTTTTGACAAGGAAGGCCTAAGCAGAAAGAGAAATCTTAGGAAGAAGGGGAGGAGGTGGTTCAGGAGAATCTTGAATGAGCTGAATTATTACTATGATATTTTTGACCATGGAAACGAGATATTCTTTGTGATACATAAAAAGAGCTAGGTCGAAAAAATTAGCCCAGTCTGAAAAGATCAACAAAATCCTTTAGTATGTTTTTCTTCTCCTCGTAGAAGACATCGCCGGTCACGTAATGGGCAAGCTTTCTGTATGCTATTGAAGACTTTGAATTAGGATATAGGTCGTAAACGCTGTTGCTCCTGACGAGCGCTTTTTTCACGTGCTCATCCTCAGGTATTATTGTGATTACAGGCACTTCAAGTATGCTCTCAATTTTGCTTGTTTTCATCTCCAGCTTTCCCTTCTGCCTGTTGATTACAGCCCCTATGATCTCTTTGTTGCTCTTTCTTGCAAGCTCCACGACTTTCAATCCATCTACAACAGAGGGCAGTTCAGGATTAACAACGACAAGAACCTCGTCGCATGCCGCTAATGAGCTCATTGCCTCTCTCCCAAGGCCGGCAGAGCTGTCAAGGATTACAAAATCTGAACTTAGCCTTTTCAGCTTCTTGTTGAGGTACTGGGGGTTTATCTTGTTCAATGAGCCTAATGATATGTTTCCCGGGACAATTTTTGCTCCGCTCTTGTGAAGGTAGACAGCGTCTGATATGTTGCTTGATTTTGCGCTTAGAATGTCGTGAATGCTTTTCTCAATCTTGGTGATCCCAAAGTACAGCCCGATGTTAGGCGTCGTAAAGTTGCAGTCGACCAGCGTGACATCATGCCCGAGCTTGTTCAGCGCAGAGCTGAGGTTTATTGAAACAGTGGTTTTTCCAGCGCCGCCCTTTCCGGAAGCAACGAGTATTTTTCTCATGATAATATAGGCCGGGATTAATATATAAATTTACTTGTGGCCAGGTATAAACTTGTATTAGTTAGGATGCTCACTTGTAATTTTCCTCGACATATCTGACGAACTCAACTGTTCTCTCATAGAATTCATAGAGCTTCACTATGTTTATCTCGTAGGACTCCTCTTCCTCGTTCATGACAATCAGTCTCACATTCTTCTTGAACTCTTCTTTCTTTGTGTATTCAGCCTTGTCAATCTTCTTCAAGTCAAGATAGAAGTTGATGAAGTCAATGAGCTCAGCTTTCTTTAGCCTCTTTTTGACTTCCTCAGCCCTCGCAAGGGGAGTCAGCGGAACTTCCTTTATCTTTTTCTTTTCTTTTAAATACTCCAGAACATTGAGAATGGCATAATCGCATGCATTTATCAGTCTTCTTATTGCATTCTTGATTACGTCGGTCGTTTTAGTGTACTTTAAAGTGACATACAATAAATGATCAGCCCTTCTCAATTCCTGCCTTGCATCAGAATCGTGCTCTAACATTTCCTAATATCCTATTCACCCTGCTTAAAAATCCTTTACTACTATTTAAATTTTGCTTTATTTTATCAAAGCTGAGTGTATCAACCTTGTTTTGCCTGAAGATTACAAATTTGTCTTCTTTTACAAATTCCGTCCCGCTCTTCTTCCTGTTGTCCATGAAATTTTTTAAGTCCGATATCAGGACAACATACTCCCTTTCTATATTATACCTCGGAACAACCTTGCTTTTGAACATTTCAAACTTGATTGTGAAGTCATTGCTGTATGGGGGGATTCTCTTGTAGAGTTTGTCGTATGCCAGCAGTGCTTCCATCGCAGTTATGACCCCGCTGTTTATGTTTTCAGCTATGTTGATTATTATCTTGTTGTCTTTTACCAGCGGATAGGTTATATAGAGCAGATGATCAGCCCTGTTGATCAGCTTATTGGCCTCTTCCAGCAAAAATCTTACATTCTCCATAATCATTAAAAAGTAAATAAATATTTAAGAATTATGATTGTAGGCTCATAATTGCTTCCGTAAGGTCGCCATGCTCTTTCAACGCTTCTTCAGCTTCGCTTCTTGAACACTTTGCTGAATCCATGACAGTCTTGATATCCTCTTCATTGAGCCCCTCTTCAATGTCTCCAGTGATTTGGAATGTCTCCTGCCCCTGCATGTTTATTTTAGTGACTGATGGATTTTTTATTATGATGTTTCCAGAGGATCTCCTGATTATTACCTCATCGGCGTCAATATCCTCCTGTTTGATTCCAAGCTTCTTCATAGCCTGCTTCATCATTGCTGGATTCATTCCTGGAAACATTTTCAGATAAAGTTATGCAAAGCATATTCTACTATTACTACGGCAACAAGCAGAACCAGAACGAATTCAGGGCTCATAGTGACTTTGCTCTTTATATCATCAAAGTATCTTACTAGGCCTCCAATCCCTGAAGGCATTCTTATCTCATCTGCCATGTATTAGCCAGAAAATAGGAATATAAAAAGATTCGCATTTGCAGATAATATGTATATTCCATACGCCGTGGATCAAATTATACCCCTTTTGAAATTTGGTTAATTATGGAAGATAAAAAATGCAGAGCCAATTGCCGTAAATTGGGATGGGTTGACATTACAAGATCTGAGAGGAAAAAGATTTTTGATGCAGGATGCTTAGATTATCTTCTTAAAGTGGACGAAGATCATTATGGGATGAATAGCAAAGATGCAAGATGCCGGTATCTTAATGAAGACTATTCGTGCAGTATACACAAGGTGGGGCCCAGGCCATGCCGCTGTTTCCCCGTGCATCCTGAATTCAAGAATGGCAAGAAGAAAATTGCTGGCAGTATGCCTGTTAAGCAAAGTTTTGTCCCAAGAGGCAATAAGTGAAATGAAGGCAGATTCAGCTGAGATTGTGAATGGCAGTCCAAATGTCCAGCAGCCGATTCATGGGATAACTAAGGATCAACAGTGGAAATGGGGAACAGGCTCTACATGAAACATGCTGCATGCAAAGGTTCTCTCTGTCCTCAAATATTTTTAACAGCTATAAATGAAAAGGGCAATAGAGCTCCGTCCTGCTTTAATTAAAAAAGTAAAAATATAGAATTAATCGTTTACCCCGACGATCTTGATCTTGAAGTGAAGAGTTTTCCCCGCAAGAGGATGGTTCATGTCAACCACAATTTCTTTCTCATTAACCTCTTTTATTGTTGCAGGAAATTGCCTTCCGTCAGGCGTGTTGAGAGCCAGCATCATTCCTTTCTTTGGCTCTGGCCCATTTGGCAGATGCTCTCTAGGAATCTTCTGGATGGCCATTGGGTCTGTTTCACCGTATGCATCCACAGGTTTCAGAACTATCCCCTTTTTCTCGCCTTTCTTCATTCCAATGACGGCGCTGTCAAATCCCTTTATCACCTGGCAGGATCCCGCCTCAAATTCTATTGGATGAGAATGATCACCATGGCTTGAGCTGTCGAACACAGTCCCGTCGTCTAAACTTCCTTCGTAATCCACTCTAACTTTGTCGCCCTTCTTTATACTCATGGTGGTTTCTTAATAAAAAAGAAAGCTTAAAGAATTATTCCTCTTCCTCTCCGCTGTCTTCTTCGCCTTCTTCAGCATCCTCATCGGCATTGTCTTCAAATTCCTCTTCACTGTCTTCGCTATTATCTCCTTGTGCCAGAGATACCTTCTCAGCTTTCATTCCCCTGTCGCTCTGTGCAGGTGTGAAAGACACGGAATCGTTTTCTCTTAAAAGCGTGCCTTCCGCAACATCGCTCTGGTGCACAAAATAGTCCTTTCCATCTTCTCCGGTTACGAAACCGAAACCCTTCATTTTGTTAAAAAATTTTACTTTTCCTTTCATTGTTTTTATCTCCTAATTTATTGCCTAGAACTTAAGCAATCATTAGATTTTACAAATACTAATCCTTTTTAAGGGTTTTTATTTTCCGGTTTGGCAGGAAAATCCCAAAATCTGGCGTAATTACTGGGCAGTCTATGGTAATCGGAAAATATGTCCACCATGGCTTGGTTTTTAGAATCCTTTTTAAGTTTTAGCTCAATTAAATTTGTATGAGTCATATAGATACTTAAATCAAAACAAAATCAAGCAATTAGGATTTGGTTAGAGAAATCTTAAAGTCCAGAAATGCAGATTTTAAAGGTGCTGACCACCAAATTGACACTTACTTTAATGTTTCTCAAGGCAGATTAAAGTTGATAAAGAAAGAGAAGTATATTTCATTGATAATATCAAATTTCACATTGACAGAGTTAAACATTTGGGAATTTTTGTTGAGATTGAGGCAATAGACAAAGTTCCAAGCGTTGGAAGAGGTAAATTATTAGGGCAGTGCAATTATTACATGAGATTATTTAAAATTTCCCAAAGAGATTTGATTTCAAAATATTATAGCGATTTATTGTTAAACAATTAGAACTCAAAATTTTCCCAAAGCGAAAGTATGAACAGAAGCAAAAAATTGGCAACCACAGTGCACGATTGAGTACGGGCAAAATCAACAGTCAAAACAAATATAATAAGCCTATGCCAGTGCTATTTTCTTAATCTCCTGATACTTCCAAATTTTCTTTTTTATTGCTTTCTTTTTCATTTGATCACCGCAGAATGTTAATTTGGTACTATTTAAAGCAATGGTTTTGTTGAGCTGTTAAGTAAACGTCTGGAATTTTGAACAAAAAAATTAAGATTTCTTGACCACCAGCTTATTTTCTTTAATTTCAGCTTCTAATTCTTGTCCTTCTTTCCACTTTAATTCTTCTATAACATTTGGGGGTATAACTAAAACCCATTTAGCATATTCCACCCCTCCAACCTTTCTAGAAAGTTGTTTTTGCAGTTTCATAATCTAAAGTATAGTTGACTTATATATAAACTTTTAGGTACCAACTTTGGAGTAGTTAATTAGGTACCGAAAGATATATAAAGAGTAGGTACCTAATATATGTATGAAAATAGAGATTAAATGTAAGCATTGTAAAAGTCAGAATTTCCGAAGAGAAGGAACTAGAAAAACTGAGAATAGGGGAAAAATACAGAAATTTTATTGTAAGGATTGTCATAAATATTTTACAAATGATGATGGTTTTTACAGAATGAGAAACAAACCAGAAATAATTACAATGTCAATCGACATGTATGTTTCTAATTTGTCAAGTAGAAAAATGAGAAATCAATTAAAAAGACATCTTAATCATAAGATTAGTCATGTTTCTGTTTTAGATTGGGTTAGAAGATATACTTTGATGGTTCATAAGTTCATAGAAAAACAAGGTTATAACCTTGGTGATAGTTTCTATGCTGATGAAACCATGGTTAATAGAGAAGGTAAGTTAGATAGATTTTGGTGTTGTCTTGATTGGGATACAAGACTAATCACAGGATTTCATTATAGCTTGTCTGCTAATCCTGTTGAAGCTCAAGAGTTTTTGAAAAAAGCAATAAGTAAAAGAAAACCAAAATACATTCAAACTGATGCAGGAGTTTTCTATCCAAGAGCATTTAGAAAACTCTTCTATTCTAATAAGATGGGCGGTTTAACAATAGAACATAAAATTCAGAATTATCAAACAACAAAAATTCATAATTACAGAATTGAAACGGTCTTCATGAAGATTAAAGATAGAGTTATAGACTTTAGAGGATTGAAGGCATTATGGTCTGCACCAATCCTTATGACTGCGATAGTAATACAACATAACTTTATAGAAAATCATTCTACAACAGATGAAGTACCATCTGAAAGAGCAGGAGTTAATTTAGAATTAGGAGAGAACAGATGGTTAGATTTGATTAGAAAGTCTTCGTTATGAAGAATTTTCATCAAGAAATTCTTTCAAAGCCTTCAGATCTTTTTTCTTAGGATCATAATGGTAAGATTTTATACCAATAGATTCTGCACTTTTTACAGCTTGTGAATTATGCTCAAAATAGATAACGTTATCTTTACTCAAACCAAAATGCTTAAGCATTATTTCAAAATATTTTGGATCTGTTTTTTCTGGATTGTGTTTCAAAGTATAGACTTCATAAGGCATTTTATCTAACCCAAACTTCTTGAATTGTTCATCGTTTGCTCCAGTAAGAATGATTTTTCTATTTGAAAATTTCTCTAGTAAATCGTGCATTTCCTTAAAAATCTTAAAAGAACCTTCGCCCTCAATGACAAAAGCATCAACAGCATCAACCAAAATTGTTTTCATTATTACCAAGTTATTATTAATTTCTTTCAAAACTTCTGGTAGTTTATTTACACCATCTTCTTCTGTGAAGTGTCCTTTATTATCTAGTATAATCACTTTAGCTTTTAGTTTTTCTTCAAAAGTCATTTTATTTTTTTCTATGTAATTGTAGGGTTCATTACTTGATAAAAATACAGTTAGAT
>Ga0209541_10010453_pt1 | contig 14784 bp, 13 predicted proteins | sample RifCSPlowO2_01_FD_184027 | JGI IMG/M metagenome (GOLD analysis project Ga0209541, IMG submission 184027) | Groundwater microbial communities from Rifle, Colorado - Rifle CSP2_plank lowO2_0.1 (SPAdes) (version 2) | ecosystem: Environmental > Aquatic > Deep subsurface > Groundwater | place... | reverse complement strand
AGATTCGAAGTTCTTTAAACTACATACCATCAATCTGAATAAATATTCAGAAGGAGAGATACATTATTGGCTATTCCTTAGCTTTTCTTGGTAATCCAATTCATGCTGTAGTTGTTGTTGTTGAAATTCATCGTCCCGTGCCTGTTGCCATGTATGAACATTATAAGAAATACCAAAAGTTGCAATACTAATTAAAATTGCGGCTACGGCCATCGCCAGCCCTTTAGTATTTGATTTTTGAATTCTAACTAAAGCAATAACTGCGATGATAATAGCAATAAATATGTACCAATACACGGGTTTAAAAATAATAGCAATAAATAGATTCTCAAAAACCGCGGGTCCAGTTTTGTTCTGTTGGAATAAAATAACAAACATGGCTAGCGCAGGAATAAGGGAGATTATAAAACTAATAACTGATAGAACGTCCCTCTTATTTTCTTGTGTTGATAGATCCATATATTTTTTATAATTAATTTAATTTCACGACCTATTTATGATTAAAAATTTTTCTTCCCCCAAAATTAAAATATGGTTCGAGCCGATGTTTTTATAATATCACAAATTCCTTTCTGGTGCGCTTGAAAGGATTGGATTGGAACAAGATTTGGCAGGAACTCCGCTTTTGGCAGGGAGTTCTTCAACCATCCTATCAAGCAATATAGGCATTTTAGCAGAAATTGACCATTCTATCTATGACAGACCAGAACGTAACAGTACAGACGGACAGTACCAAAAAGTTTTCATTTTACGAAAACTTCGATGGTCGCTACCACAAGGTTGGCGAAATTAGAGAACTCATCCCGCAGTTCAAGGTGTTTTACTATGCTGAAAAGCGGAAAGAACCAGAACGAAGCGCCATTAAAATTATCAACGATTTCAATAAGCAGATTACGCCGCTAACCTTCTTCCCGTGGGAGAAACAATATCGCCTCTGGCGTAAGAAATGGGATGCGGAGCTTGTAGCCGAGCGGGGCTACTCGCAACAGCAACGAGCAATGCGTCAAATCGTCAAATTACGCGATGAACAAGATGCTGCTATCGTTCCTGATGAATACGCCCTTGAGATTGGCGCGCATACCCTTGCGGGCGAACTCTTGAATGATGCTATGAGCATCCTCAAGCGAGACCAAGAGAACGAGGATTCATACGACGAGGAGATTCTGGTAAAGCGAAGGACTTATATCCTCAACGTTTTCAACTACGTTACAAGGGCGGTTCACAGCAAGGAATCACTCAAAATCAAATCAAACGCCGAAAAGCGCGAAACGCTGGGTTTTCTTACCGCCTTAATCAATAGGTCAACGGCTGGGAAAATTACAGATGATGAGATGGCACTTCTCAAGCAATCAGCAACATCAAAACAGGATTAAGAATCTTTCTCCTTCTCTTTTAGTTCCTTGAGCCACTCCTTTTTAATCGGACGATAAACTGCATCCATCAGAGTAAGGAGGTTTATTGCTTCTTCAGCGGCTTTCTCGTCCGAAATTTCTTCGCCGAATTGTTCGCGCCAGATTTTTTTGAACTCTTCAAGCGACTTGTTTGAGAGCATAAAATCTTTTGAAAATGATATAGCCAATACTGAAAACGATTAAGGAAACCCCAAGCGGCGGAAACAGATACAAAATAAGATTCAAGATATTGTAGACGAAAGAAATTATAGCGTTTAGTAATTCCACAACTTTCGGGACAACCCAAAAGTACATAATTAGAATCAGAGAACCCCAAAGCAACCCTTTAATGCCTCGATAAAGTTGCCTATCACGTAGCCCCCTTACTGCGAGGTGATACAAAAATTGATAGAATCTTACCCAGTACAAGAAAGCTCCGAAGGTTACGAAAACCAATGCGCTATAAAGCACCCGATTAAAAATGCTCGGCTCATCTAGTGGACTTATCGTTTCCCATTGGAAGTCCTTATCAAGTACAAAGCGCCAAAGAAGAGTTGCTAAAGCGAAAAGAACGACGAACGCAGCCGATGATATAACTTCTTTTCTGCCTTCTTTGAGAACCTTTTGATACCAAGTCATTGTTCTTACGATTGTCGTACTGCCACATCCTTTACCTGTTGAATGTCGGCTTTCAATTTCGTTATGTCTGGCGCGGCGTGCTGAATCATCTCATCGGATTGGTTGTGCGCCTCAATATACCTACTGAACAACTCGTGGAGTTCTTTTGCTTTATCCAACTTTTCGCGACTCAAGCTCGCACGAGTAGTATTGTGCATCTGAATCTGGTCAGACCAACGCGTGATAACTCTGCCAAAAATTCTTTCTTCAATAGCTTTCTCAACTGCACGTCTTAACATTCCATAGGTATTTCTAATCTCATCCGCCTGCGTTCCTCCCGTTAGCACTTCAAGCTGCGGAATCTTTGATTCAATCTTTTGGATGTAGGCATCAAACTTTACCGAACCAGGATAGTAATTTTCCGTAACAACACCTACTCGGCTTGCCTCTGAATGTAAATCGTGGAAAGCAGCTTTAGCGGGGTCAATGTTACCATCGGAATTCTCTATTTGGTCGTGTATGTAGCTGGCAAACATTAAATCGTGGGTGAAAACTACAATCTGTCGAGATTCTGATTCACGCACAATTCTTTTCGCGATTCTCTCCTTTCTGTCGTGGTCAAAACTCGTAGCGGGGTCATCGAAAATAACTGGCGCGTGCTCATTCTGCATTGAAAGCTCGGCGAAGAAATCGGCAAGAGCAACTGCTTTTTGTTCTCCTTCGCTCAAGAACTGGTCAATACCTTCAAGCCCCTCCATATTCTTCGCCCGCATCTGTGAGCCGTACTCTCCACGAAAATCAAGATTAACTACTGGAGCGTCAAGGTCGGTGGCTTCGCGCTGAAAACGATTTTTGAAAGAATCGGAAACCAACTCTCTCCAAGCCCTCTTGCCCAAATCAGTTATTGACTTTGTGTTGAGCTTGCTTCCCTGAAGTGGAGTTGCCTTTGCTATCCAGCGTTCAATCGTAATGTACTTTTCAACCTGTGGGCGATGCCTTGAAAACTTTTGGATGTCTTTCAGTTCTGCAACTACCTGGTCAAGCTCTCTGGATTTCTTGAGAATGTTGCGTTGTGCTTCCTCAAGGATTTTAATATCGGCTTCTACCTTTGCTCGTGCCTTTCGTAAACTAATAATGATTCCCAAAGTTTTTACTGGCTGAAGTTTTTGCGGTTTTTTACTTTTCAAAGTTTTTGCGAGTTTGTTAGCTAAAGTATCAGCTTCTTTGAGCGCAGCGAATGCAGCTACAACTGTTCTTTTTTGCAGCATTTTCCCATAATCACCTTCGCCATAGGGGAAATCATCGGCGAAAGAAGAATTTTCAAGTTCGCTTAATGCCTCGTTAAGTTTTGTCTCAATATCTTCAATGCCAGATGTCTCTTCTTCCTGGAAGAGTTGGCGGTAAAGCTGAATTAGTTTTTGCGCGCTCTTTGTGAGTTTTTGCTGACAGTACACGCAATGGTCATTATCGTTTGGGTAGTCGTCGTGCTCCGCAATGCGGATATAATCCTCTCCAGCATCAATGAATTTCTCCCATTCATCTGATTCCATCTCCGCAATTTCGTAGTCCTCAAGGGTCTTCCCCTTCTTTGCCGCTTGTTTCTTTTTGAGTAAATTGAACCTTTTTACCAAACCAAAGTAAGCTCTGATATTCTGTGCCGAAAGGTCGGATTGCACTTGAGTGAGCGCGTCTTCAAGTGCCTTCAATTTTTGGTGTCGGGTGTGCAACAGTTCCGATTGTTGGTCGAGATTTTGAAGCCCCTTCCTCTCTTTCTCTTTGTCAGCAAGAACTTTCTGTGCTTTGGAATCCCACACTGGAAGTTTCTTCAAATCTTCTGGCTTGGTTACTGATGTAATTCCTGCAACGAACTTGCCGATGGACGTTTCAGCATTGAAAATGTCATCAATCAGGGGCTTTTCATTCGCTAAAGTTTGAATATCAGCCGCAAGGCGTTCTTGCAGTCCTTGTAGTGCGCTTGAAGCCGCGTGGAATAACTCAAAGCCGTATGGTTGATATGAAAACCCCAAACTCTTATTCAGGTAAATTGGAATACACTTTCCATCGAAAATCGCCATCTGGTCGAACGGAGCGATTTTACTCTCGCCATCCCATTGATACGTAGCGCTTCTGTTAGTACCAGTGTTTGTATACACTACCTTTGCTTTGCAGCGATTTTGACTTTTTGAGCTATGGACGTTTTGCCATACCTCTTCTTGAGTTCTTGAGCCAGCGATTCTTTTGAGTATTCGCACAAAACCAGATTTGCCGCTCCCATTCTTTCCATAAACCACTGTCAGTTTTTGATGGAAAGGGATGGTCGCACCACGCTCAAGAGCATTCACGCCACTTTCGTGCTGCAAGCTCGTGAGGGTAAATCCGTTATCTAATGCTGCCGAATGAGGTGTGGACTGTGAGGTGGATTCAGTTTCTTTGTCAGCTTTCTTTTCTCGTAAGTTTTGGACGACGAGAAACTGCTTGTATATGCTATCAACAAATATCTCGTCAGGAACGCCGCGAGATAAAATTACCCGCCCAATAAGAGATTTCAACCACTCTTCACTTTGGTTAGCGAGTTCCTGTAAGTAGTCATCTGCTTTAGTTTTTGTGATAGCTGGAGTCGGCATATTGGCATAGTTTCTACTCGCCCCATACTTCGGCGATTTTGGCTTTAATCTTTTCCTCGTAAATCTCAATCATTCCTTTGGCAGATTCAATGTGTCTTTCCTCGTTCTCAAGTCGCTGAACAATTTGCTGCTGGGTCTCCAGGTCTGGCAACGGAATTGTCATCCGTTTAATTTCAACGAGGTGAAGATTCGTTACAGTCCCAGATTTTGAGAATGATTTTGCTTGTGCAAACGCTTCTGGTGAATTGAGAAATAGCTCCAGGTACTTCGGGATAATTTTGGTTTTATCTGGTTTCAGTAGAGCCAAACTGACGAAAATGCTGAACTCCCAATCCCAATCAACGAGCTTGGCAACACCAATAGTGCCGTTCTTTGAATAGAGGACATCTCCCTTTTCTGGCTTGCACCGCTTGGTAAGCTCCGAATGCTCTTTCTTTGAAATAAACTTTTTGCTTTCATTGCTTTCAGTCAAATCAGTAACTCGTAGGAACGGCACACCCTCCATTGTGTATTGTGGTGTTTTGTGAGTGCCATCAGTGATTTTTACGCAAATCTCTTCAAGTTTTACGACGGGCGAAACTGGGTCAACTTTGATTGATGGTCTGTGATGCTCAATGATTTGCTTTGCACCATCAACAACTTTTTGATAACTGTCGAGTTCGCCAACAATTTCCTTTTGAGCATTGAGTGGAGGAAGTGGAATCTTCAGTTTCGAAAAGTTACTCTTTGAGATTTCTTTGAAAGTTCCTCCAGATGCTAACCTCACCATTTCGTCTTTCAGCCGCACTATTGTATAAGCTACATACTTTGGGTCTGCCTTATCAAAATCCTTTATGATTATATTTTTGAATCCTTGATTGGTAGCCAGTTTAATTCGGTTTACGGCGATTCTTCCTATTGTTGCGCGAGAGGAAACGAGAATTGAGTTCTCTGGCAATAGCTTTGCAGAAGAGTTCTTCAATCCTTCCTCGGTAATTTTGCGTTCAGTATTATTGATTTCGGTAATGAGATTGTCGGCGGGAAGGTCAATCAAAGTAACCCACTGCACTTTACCATTCCAATATGCTGCATTACTTGAATCGGGAGTCCCGCCAGATTCAATTTTGAATAAACGCTCATTGCCGAGTTCTACCAACTCCCACTTCCGATTGAAAACTTTGGCAATGTGGTTGTACCTGTCGCCAGAAAGATTGTAGTCGCCACTTTCGGCAATTTTGGTTTTGGAAACTGCCCACGCAAATAAACTACCTTTCTTGAGTAAAGGATTCTTTTTGCCAGTTTTAATTGCCTCTTGTTGAGCTTTCAAAACCTCTACGGCGTGCGGTAGGTCGTTGCGGTCTATTGGTTTGCGTTGAGCACCCAAATCAAACCCATCATTCAAAACTTTAATGAACAAAATCTCTTTTGATTGTTTTGCGAGCTGATTGTTGAAGAAGAGGATACTTGTTCTCACACCAGAGTAGGGATTAAAAACTCCCGCAGGTAAAGACGCGACAGCGTAAAGCCCATCTTCAACAAGCGACTTTCTTAATTGCTTATACGCGCCAGCTGACTGGAAAATAATTCCCTCTGGCACAATGATGCCTGCGCGCCCCTTGTTGTTCAGGTGCTCCATAATGTAGTCCACAAAAAGAACTTCGGAGCGGTTTGCTTGCACCATAAAACGTTTGTGCGGGCGGATGCCACCCGTTGGAGTCATAAACGGCGGGTTAGCCATCATTACATCGAAATGTTCGTCCCACTTCTCTTCGCTCGTAAGTGTGTCGTATTCGTGAATCTTCGGACTTGGAAAGCCGTGCAGGTACATATTCACCAGTGAGAGCTTCACCATATCTGGCGAGATGTCATATCCCGCAAGATTTGCCATCAGGCGTTTCTTTTCGTCAGGTGTAAGAGGTTTATTTCTGTTTGATTTGAGAATGTGCTTATAGGCGGAGATGAGAAATCCTGACGTACCACAAGCGGGGTCAAGGATGGTCTCATCTTTCTTCGGGTCAACCACTTCAACGATGAAATCAATAATGTGGCGCGGAGTTCGGAATTGTCCCGCCTCTCCCTGTGAACCAAGAACTGAAAGTAGGTACTCAAAAGCGTCTCCCAAGTTCTCACTGTGGTCATAGGAGAAAGTATTGATGTCTTTCAGAAAGAGATTAAGCGTCTCTGGGTCTCGGTATGGCAGGAAGGCATCTTTGAACACATCACGGAAGAGTTGCGGCAGATGGGGATTCTTCGACATCTTCGTGATGGCTTCCACGTAGAGATTCAAGCGTTCTTGTCCGCCAAGTTTAGCGTCCATCATCTTACCCCAGGCGTACTTTTCAAATCCATTGGTAAAAAACTGCGGCTTACCTTTTGGCAAAGACGCGGCTTGCTTATCCATATCGTCCATAAACTTATAGATAAGCGCGGTAGTAATCTGCTCTACCTGGGCTTTCGGGTCAGGAACTTTGCCAACCAATATGTCCCGCGCCGAATCAATTTTCTTTTTGGTTTCTTGGCTTAACATAATTACATATAAGCGTTAAGGGAAACGTAGTCCTTCACATATTCAGGTACTCGCTCAATCCAGCCATTAAGTTCTTCGAGGTCTGCAAAAGTCAGCTTTGGATTTGTAGCAAGCCGCGTGTATTCTCCCTTCTCGATAATGTCCCGAATCTCGTTATCAGTAATGTACGCCTTGAGATAATTTTTTATCGGTAGGACAAACTGGCTTTCTGGTTTGTTGATAGCTATAAACTTGTCGAACTCACCTTCAAGTAGTTCATCTTTGGATTTGAAGTTGGCAATTCCACCAAGCACCTTTTCGATAAACTCGCGTAAGCTAATGCGCCTGTCAGCTTTCACTGATTTACGTAACTTTTCAAGATTGAAGAAATCTTCTGGTTTGTCGAAAATCTTATCCTTCACATAATCCTCAATGGTCGCCAGGTCTCCTTCTTCGTACTTTTGCTTTATGAACGAGTCATCTTTGACTACTGTCTCAAACTTTTCAAAAAGTTTGCGGTCAACTTTCATTCCTTCAAAACCCACTACCTTTTCTGTAAAGGTCTTGAGTGGGTCGGGTTGGAAAATACTTATCTCATCAATGTTTACTCCACCTCCGCCATCCTCGCCGCCAGCGCCTGTTTTGGGCGGTAGATGCAAAATCTCGTCGTAGTCATACTTTTCCTCGAAGTATTCGCAGTTAGCAAAGAAATCGAACAATTTGAAGTTCTCCTTTGGAACTCTCACATCTTGTACTTCACCGCCCTCCCTCTCTTGATGAGAGAAAGTGTATTTTCGAGTACCGCGCCCCTTAATCTGAATGAAATCAGTCGGAGAGAATATGGGGCGCATCAAAGCAACATTCAGTATGTCTTCACAGTCGTAGCCTGTGGTCATCATCCCAACTGTTACGCAAACTCGCGTTTTGCTGGTGCGGTATCCCTCCAAGAACTTTGTGTGCCCGTTAAGGTTATTATTAGCAAAACTTACAGTAAAGCTCTGCGCATCGGGAATGTTTGAGGTAACTTGCACAGCAAAATCAGAATTGTACTTCCCAGGGAAGAGTTGGTCGGCAAACTGGTTAAGGATTTGCGTTACTTTTGAAGCGTGCTTCTGGCTTACGCAAAACACTATACTCTTTCCAACTTCTCCTGTGATTGGGTCTTTGAGTACGTTTTCAAAAAACGTCTTGCAGAATATCTGGTTTGTCTTGTCGGAAAAGAACTTTCGCTCAAAATCTGTGTGAAAGAAAGTTTGCTCTTCCTCTTTGCCGTTCTCGTCTTCAACCATCATCGCGTAGCCCTTTTCGGAAAGCAGTTCAGTAGTTATTTCCGTACGCGCATCAGCAACAACAGGATTTACCAAGTAACCCTCTTTGACTCCATCAAGTAAGGAGTAGCGGAAGGTCGGCTCACCAGTTTCGCATCCAAAGGTCTTGTATGTATCAAAAAGCTGACGACGCTCCCAAGCTCGCGGGTCTCTTGTATTAAGTTTGTCTGGGCTAATTCCTTTGAGGTAATTCTTTGGGGTTGCGGTAAGCCCCAGCTTATAGCCCACAAAGTATTCAAAAACCGCACGACTGTTGCCGCCGATAGAGCGATGGGCTTCATCAGAAATTAGAAGGTCGAAATCCGTTGGAGAGAAAAGTTTTTGATACTTATTGTTGAAAGATAAACTTTGAACAGTCGAAACGACAATCTCTGCCTTTCGCCAATCGCCCTTATTCTCTTTGTATATGACCGTCGTGTAATCCTTTGAAAACCACTTTTTGAAGTTCTTGTTTGCCTGGTCTTCAAGTTCCAGGCGGTCAACCAGGAACAAAATACGTTTTGCGTTCCCACTTTTCAAAAAGAGTTTGATGATTGCAGCCGATACCAAAGTTTTACCAGTACCAGTTGCCATCTCGAAAAGATAGCGGTCATTGCCTTTGGTGGCAGATGTTTGGAGCGCCTGGATTGCACGAAGCTGATACGGACGCAAAAACTTGAGTGCTTCAGTTTCAATAAGATTTTGGCGTTGTGTTTCATCTGTCCAGCGTGGGTCGCTGCGATAGTCCGCTTTTTGAGTCAGTACGATATAATCTTCCTCAACTTTCTCATCGGCAAGGCGTTTTGGGTTCGGTTTGAATTGCTCAAAGTGCTGGAGAGAATCTGGCGTTGGGAATTGAATGATTATAGAAGGATTACCACGTTCCAAATCCCAAAAGTAATGGAGGTTGCCATTAGACAGAACCACAAAACGCACGTTGAGGGATTGAGCATACTTACGAGCTTGCTCCTTACCATCAAGAGGGTCTTTGTCTTCTGCTTTCGCCTCAAGCACTACATAGGGGAAACTCTTTTCATCGAGTAGTAAAAAATCAACAAATCCATTTTCGGTCTTTTCAAAATTATTTCCAAAAGCACCAACTTCTTTCTTGGTGAGTTTGGCGTTTAGTTCAAGGACGATGTTTGCCTTGCCGTTCTCATCATCAAAAAATCTCCAGCCAGATTTCTGGAGAAGGTCATTGATTTTGATTCGGGCTTTAGCTTCTTTTTGCATAACTTATTTTTGTACGTTGGAACTACGCTTAATAAAATCTTGCAGGTCTCGCTCGGTAATGCGCCAACCTCCAATTTTAATTGCCTTCAACTGTTTCTTTTCGATGTAGCGATAAACCGAGCGCTCTCCGATTTGGAGGCGCTTCGCAACTTGTTTGATGGTCAGAAAACGTTTCTTTTTGTTCATAGTAGGCGTGATATGGCTTGTTATGGCGCGCTATGACTTGTTATAACAAGTTTAGCTTCTATTAGGCGATGAGTCAAAAGTGGCAGAACTGACAATTATACTTTTATTTCTCGATGCTGTGGATAAGTGATTTAGTCGCTTGTGTATTTGAGTAGTCGTTGGATAACACGCTTATACATCGAAAACCCTTGTCATCGTTGAGCGTCTTGCTAAAATTAAATTACACAAGCAACAACTAAATACGATGGCTGCCTCGTGGAAGTAGTCATCGAATCAATCGAGCAGGGTTACTGCAAAATAAAATCTTATCGCCACACGTGATGATTTAGCGTCAGCTTCATCACAAGCGGTCGGTAGGATGAAGTAACCCTGCTTTTTATGTTGACACTCGAACAATGCAAAAAAATCCTTGGAGACAAAGCCAAAGATTATAGAGATGAATCAATCGAGTTAATTCGAGACCAACTTTATGTCGCCGCAAATCTGTCCTTTGAACATTGGAAGAAAGGTCATTGTCTGACTTCGGGAGATGCAACCAACACGTCTTCCGAAGTGAGCCAACGGCTCACGTCCGTACAAATCTCTGCAAAAGAGATTGCGGACGGCAAGTAACGAGTGATAACTCCCTGCTGGGAGTAGCGGGCGAGCGGAAGCGCTAATCTTCCGCCGATGGGAAAGAGTTAAGAGAACGCGTAGCCGAATTGTTTGATTCTTTCCCTGCTTCTTGGAACAACCGTAGAGCACAGAGACATAGAGAGGTGTTAGTTCTTAATCCTTCCCGTTAATTGCCAGTTTCCAGTCGCACGAGGGAGACACATCGCAATGACTAATGCAGTGTAAGGGTCGAGCACAATCATTATTAACTCAATCACATCCATTTATGAGTAAAAAGAATCAACGAGACAAACACTACAAGAATCGCACAATCAGAATCGCCGATGAGATTTGGGAACTCTATAAACAAAGGCGGCGCGAGTCAGGGAAAAGTTGGAATCAGTACATTAAGGCGTTAGTTACGGGAAACAATAACACTAAAAAACTATGGGCAAAAGAAGAATAACTGAAGAAGGAGAACCTTGTTGGCACTGCGGAGCGCCAGTGAAAAGACGTACACCAAAGGAAAAGCCGCGGAGGGGACGGGCTTTCTACTTTGAGTATTACTTTGAGTGCTCGAATTATCGAAGATGTCCAAAAAAGTTCAGGTATATGCCAGAAGAAGCAAAAAGGTTTTGGTCAGAAAAGTCCGAGTTCGATAGGGCATCCCCCGCGCCCTCACAAGAGTCGAATCCAAAACTACCACCACCCGAAAATGATTTCTCGTAAATTAAGGGGCAAAACAGACAAGGCAATGCCCTCCGAGTTCATCACAGTATGACTCTGTATAACACTTGTATTACCTGTCTGCCTCCCCGTAAGGGGAAAATGTCCACCAGACGTGGAAAACACAAATAAAAACAGCCCTCGCGGGCATCAATGGCATTAAATAGTGATTTCATTTCGTTCGCGCGAATCAAACGCAAACCTTCACTAACAATTTAATCATAATCGAACACACCTACCCAGTCAAGTGGATAAGTTCAGCAATAAACGAATCATCCTACCGCATTAAATCACTATCAGTGGAAATCCATTCTGAATCTATGAACGAGACACCAGAAACAACCATTCAACCAATAGCTACGAGCGAAGTCGAAACGCTCGGAGTGAAAGCTGTATCAAAATCTCTTGGCGTATCACGAGCAACTGTTTTGAGATGGATTGGTGCGGGGAAAATTGAGGGATTCTTTCGCATCGGGAGCAAGTGGCTCATCCGCAAAACAGATTTTGACAGCTTCATAAACCGCAAAATTAGCGACAAAACTTATGGACAACAATAAAAACGATTGGGAAAGAATTAGGGAAAGTTCAAAGGAACTGAAAAGCGCTGTATCCAAAATCTTCGGCGCGTTAATTTTCGCTGTCGCTATGTTGGTCGGAATCTGGGCTTTCGCGGAGGCAATTTTTGAAATCACACTTACTCCAATACAAGCAATTTTAATTACGGCTGGTCTCGGTCTTCTCTATCTTTTGAGAATGTGGTGGTCAAATAAGCAATCAAAATAAAATGAATAAACTCATCACGCAATTTCTACATTATCTGAAATCGGAGCGCTTCTTCTCGCCTCGCACTATTTCAGCATACCAGCACGACTTGAGTAAATTCGCGGCATTCTTGGAATCTATAGACAAAACCGACATTGCCCATATCAGAAAAGAGGATGTCCGTTACTTTCTCTCTGAACGTGCTCAAACAAGTGGGGCAGTTACGATAGCACGCAAACTTTCCTCAATAAAATCACTTTTCAAATACCTTGAACGTGAAGGAATTATCGCCGCAAATCCCGTGAGTGGGATTGAAGCGCCGAAGCTGCCAGAGAAAGAGCCGTCCTATCTTACCCAAACAGAATACCAAGACCTTATAGCCGCCGTGAAATTCAAAGCAGCTCCGTGGTACTTGCCACGTGATTTAGCAGTAGTCATTCTCTTGCTTGGTACTGGCATCCGATTATCAGAACTCGTAGGGCTAACACTGGATAGGGTAAACCTTGAGCAAAGCGATAGGAACATTAAAGTGCAAGGCAAAGGCAACAAGGAGCGAATTATCCCACTAACAACTGAAGTCGCGAACATTCTTGAACAGTATTTGAAGAAACGCCCAGATGTAACAAGCAATCACCTTTTCATCAGTCGCCTCGGTGATGGGCTTCACGCACGTAGCGTATATGGTCTCGTGAAGAAGTATTTGGAAGCTGCGGGTATCAAAAAAAACAGAGTTGCGGTACATACGCTCCGCCATACTTTCGGCGCATCAATGCTCAAGAATGGCGCAAACTTGTTTACCATTCAAAAACTTTTGGGGCACAAACAACTCGAAACCACTGGTCGGTATTTGCATATTGATAATGTTGACTTACGTAACGCCATAGAGAAATTAGTTTTGATTCCAAAACAATGAGCTACGCAACAATAAAACCGAAAGCAATTCTCTACCTTCGAGTGAGTTCAAAAGAGCAGTTGAAGGGGAAAAGTTTGGAAACACAGGAGAAGGACTGCAAGCAATACTGTGTCGAGCAAGGATTTGAAGTTGCGGAGACATTCATCGAAGAGGGCGAATCGGCAAAAAACGACAATAGAACCCAGCTACAAAGATTGCTCCGATATTGTAGAGAGCATAAGAAGCAAATCAGTTATCTTGTTATATGGAAGGTTGATAGGTTGGCTCGAAGTGTTCCAGATTACTACGAAATTCGTAAAACCTTAATGGCACACGGCATCAGTGTCTACTCTGCTACCGAAACCGCAATCAATGATGGCAGTATTACTGGCGAAGCAATGGAAGGGCTGCTCGCAATTTTTGCTCGAATAGATAACAAGATAAAATCTGACCGAGCAAAAGCAAACTTGGAAGCGTTGCTTCTGACTGGTATCTCGCCTTGGAAGCTACCAATCGGCTATCACAATCTGAAGAATAAGGAACACGGGAAGAAGAAGACCGCCCCAGACCCTATTGACCCAGACCGCTTCCCGATAATACAGCGAGGTCTCAAAGAGTATGTAACTGGCGTACATACCATCAATAGTTTGACGAGGCGGTTTCGTGAATGGGGCTTGACTACGAGGTCAGGTAAAACAATCTATCCGCAGATGGTAGAGCGAATGTTGACCGATATTACCTACGCTGGGTGGTTACTAAATCCTTGGGATAACAATGAACCCGTGCGTGGGTTACATACCCCTGTTATTACCCTTGAGGAGTTTCAAAAAAACCAGCTCATCAAAGCTGGGCGTTCGGTTAATGCAAAACCACGAGAACGAGCGAATGCCGAGTTTCCGCTTCGCAACTTTGTCAGATGCTCTCAATGCAAAGGGACGCTCACGGGCAGTGGCTCACGTGGGCAAGGTGGAAGATATGCCTATTACCACTGCAAGAAACGAGGTTGTACACTTTATGGCAAAACTATCCCGAAGGATGATTTGGAAAGAGATTTTATAGCGCTCTTGGAGCGTGTTACGCCAACAGACGCTGCTCTAACACTATTCAAAGAAGTAGCACTCGATGTCTGGGAGACCAAACGCCACGAACACAATTCTGATGCCGAGCGAATCCAAAAGAAAGTTGATGAATTAAATGCAGAGTTGAAAGAGTTGATTTCGATGAAGTCCCGTACCCTCATTACTGAAGAACAGTTCTTGGAGCAGAAATACCCGCTCGATGAAGCAACGATTGCTGCAAAAGTGGCTTTGAACGAAGCGAGGATTGAAGAATGGGATATTGAAACAGCCGTCAGTTATGCCACGCAGTTTATGGGCGACTTACCGAGACAGTGGCGTGATTATGGTCTTGAACAAAAACATCAGTTCCAACAACTTGTGTTTCCAGAGGGTGTAATATACAAGAAAGGCGAAGGGGTGTTGGAACTCAAATTAGGCGCAATCTATCAGCTCTTGCAGGATATTACTACCCCTAATTTTGATTTGGTGCCCCCGAGAGGATTTGAACCTCTACCTCTTTCGAGACGTGGTCCTAAGCCACGCGCGTCTGCCGGTTCCGCCACGGGGGCAACTATAAACTTTTTAAAAATTCTTTCCCTATACCCGACTTCAGATATTTTTCGCGAGCTCTTGCTGACTTACGATCGGGATATTCCTCCAGGCACAGTAAATCAAAAGGTATATACGGTTTCGTTGTCGCTTCTTTTCCATTGCTGTGTTGTTTAAAGCGTCTTTCAAAATTTGAGGTCAACCCAACGTAAATATATTTTCTAAATCTACTTTTGATAGCATAAACAAAATATTTCATATCGTATGATGCCAGCGCGCCTGCCTGCCGGCAGGCAGGTCTGCCAGTTTCGCCACCTCGGCAATTTCTGTGGGCGAGGAGGGACTCGAACCCTCAAGCC
>Ga0209541_10010451_pt1 | contig 14787 bp, 9 predicted proteins | sample RifCSPlowO2_01_FD_184027 | JGI IMG/M metagenome (GOLD analysis project Ga0209541, IMG submission 184027) | Groundwater microbial communities from Rifle, Colorado - Rifle CSP2_plank lowO2_0.1 (SPAdes) (version 2) | ecosystem: Environmental > Aquatic > Deep subsurface > Groundwater | place: Rifle... | reverse complement strand
GTGAGGCACTTGCGGGCAAAGCAAGACAAGAGCAAGGAGAAGTTAAGAAATGATAAATTTACCATAGATGAATTTGAAAAATTAGTGGAGTCCTTTAGCCAAGACCAAAGAATGCAGGCTTACATCACTTTAGCTTTTGAAAGTTTAGGCAGGCCGCAAGAAATTCTTTACACTAGGGTGAAAGATGTAGAAATCTTTGACAACTATGCAAAGATTTGGATTTCTGAGCATGGAAAAGAGGGAACTGGATTTTTGCAATCGATAGATAGTTTTCCCTATGTTGCCAAGTGGTATAATTCGCACCCTTTGAAGCACAACTCCAATGCATTCTTTTTTATCAATACAGGGGATAGGGGGAAATATGAACAGCTCAAGCCATTTGGAATTAACAAGCATATAAGGGAAAAATTGAAACTGTTGAAAATCAGCAAGAAGATAACCTGCTATAGCTTTAAAAGAAATGGCGTCACATTTAGGAGGCTGAGGGGGGATTCGGACGCTGTAATACAACATACTGCAAGATGGACGTCAACAAAGCAATTGAAAACATATGATTACTCCCAGCAGGATGAAACTTTTATGATAGAACTTGCAAAAAGGGGGATCATCAAGGACAAGAAATACAAGGACTACAGGATTATGACAAAGAAATGCCTCTTCTGCGATACAATAAACGGCATTACTGACGATGTTTGTTCAATATGCAAAAGACCGTTGGACAGGGAAAGGATTTTAAAAGAGCATGAATCAAAGGAAAAAGAGCTTTTAGAAATTAAAAAACAACTGGAAGTGTGGAAGGATAATATAAAGAAAGAACTTATGGAAGAGGCGGTACAAACACTTAAGCGTGAAATTACCCACAAATAAGTGCAATTTTTTCTAATCACCATTTGCCTTTAATCTCAAATAAAAGAAATTAGGATCCTCGTCTATTATCTCAATGTTGCAGTTTCTTTTGAAAGTCTGGACGATTTTGCCGTTGTTGTTTTGAAGTGTTGGGACAATGAACGCCTCCAAGTTTGGGTCAATGTTTTTAATGGTTTGATTGAGATCGTAAATCTTGTTTAGAATAAACTCATAAAAAGTGCTTTTCGGTATTGTTGACCTTATTTCTTTTATTGGTATTTCTTCTCTGTTTTTAAACAATTCAATAAACCTTGTGAATTGCTTTCTGCCTTTCCTTTCAATCAATATTATAGTTTGCCCTTCCATGTTTAATCTCCCTGCAAAAAACCTTTTCAATAGTTCTGCCGCCTCTTACAGCAACTTCTTTTAACTCGCAAATGAATTTTCTTTTTCCAAAATAAATGATTTTTTTCATAAGAATAAGGAAAGATACTCAAGTATAAATATCTTGTATTGACAATTTGTATAGACAATTGTATTGACAAGTCCAGAATATATGTTGAAGTTGTATATACAACTCCAGAATATATTTTCAATCTTCAAATAATTCATATAGAAGTTTGTCGCGATATATGCACTATATACCTAGAAAATCAATTAACTCCATCTGTTCAGTATCTTTTTGAGGAATCTGAAACTCCAAGCCCTTTGTTCTTATAAACTCTGATATTTTCATTCCGTTAATCTTAGCATTAATTTTAATATTCTCCTTTTCCTCTTTTGTGCATCTTACATAAATTGCATAAACCTTTACCATTTTTCGCCTTATTTTTTTACATTTGTTCACAAAATCATATATAAATCAATTATACAAATGTATATTTTAGATTATCAAAATTGTTATAATGTTAAACATATGTAAGTTTGCTTTTTTCTCGTATAAGAGCCAAAATCCACTTTCACCCCCTGCATAATAGGTAAGGCTTTTGAGCATTTAAAACTTGTTTTTTTACATATGTCCAATATTTGTCATTTGAATGGCGATTTTTTCATACAATTGTAAAACTTTAATTTTATATAATTTATAGAAAAATTTTTATATATTGCTTACCACCTATCTAATTTATGAGGCAGAAAGAATTTAAATTGTCTAATGTTGACCTTAAAGTCCTGAATGTTTTGGAAAACAATTCAAGGCTTTCTTACAGAGAGATTTCAAAGCTTTCAAAAGTTGGCTCTGCAACTATACACCAAAAGGTCAGGAGATGGCTTAAGGAAAATTTCATAAAAAGGTTTACTATCGACATAAACTGGGAATTATTGGGAAGGAAAAGCCTTGCATATGTTTCTGTATTAGTTGATTTTCCTGCGCAAAAAGAAGCCCCAAAAAAGTATGTGGAGATGCTTGAGAAAATCAATATGTTTCCTTATGTTGAAAGCGTTTCCTCTGTTACTGGAAGAACAGACCTTATCTTGAGGGCAAGCGCAAGGAGCAATGATGAGATGAACCAGTTTCTTGACAACTTAAGGCTGCTTGAAGGGGTAAGCCGAACAGAAACCTACATGTCGCTGTTTGATGGCAAGAAAATCAATTCATTGCACGGCAAGAAATTTGATTATAAGGAATCTCATTTAAGAATTTTGCAGGCTTTGCAGGAAAATGCAAGAGCCTCATTAAGGCAGATTGCCAAGAAGGCAGGGATAAGCCATGCATCTGTGCATACATTCCTTAAAGAGCTTATTGACAATAAAATCATAATGAGGTTTACAGTAATTTTGAACAATGAAAAAATGGGCCTTGCAACCAGGGCTTATGTCCTGATAACATTTGATTACCCCTTGCTGTTGAAATTGAAGGTTACTCAAAAAGACATTGTAGGCAAATTGATTAAGAGTCCTGAGGTTTTAAAAGCAACTGCCGTAACGGGAAGGGTTGATGCCATTCTTTTGGTTAATGTTGAGAATATGTACAAGCTTGATGAGTTTGTCATAGGGCTGAGGGGCATTAAGGGCATAAAGAGGACTGAGACTTTGGTTGCTTCAAGGCATACGCAAAAGGAAATTGATGACATAAGCAGGCTGTTTAAGCAAGATGGCTGAAGTTAAGTGCAAGGTTTGCGGAAAGATTATAGGCGATATAGATAAAAAAGAAGGCTACGTGCAGTGCCCTTATTGCGGGGAGATGTTCTGGGGCGGGTGAAAGTAAATTTGAGAGAAAATTAATGATTTTGGCAGCTGCTGGGATGAAAGTGATGGTCTTGAGGGAGAGGGATTTGGGGAGGATAGGGGAGGTTATTATAGATAGTTAAAGATTTATTTATTGAACATAGAATTGCCCGATGAATTTCGAAAAAAAAAGAAAACAAATTATGTTTTAAATAATTCTCTCGGCTTTAAACTTACAACTTTTTTTCTATGTTCTATTTTTCTTTTTAATTCGTTTACATCTGTGAATTTCTCATTTAAACTTGTGATGAACGAGTTCAATTTGTTATAATATACTCTTCTCGATTGGTCATTTTTTGGTTTTAGATTAAGTACAAAACAAGAGAGAGTACTATTGAAAGAACAAATGTCCAAAAGTTCTCCCAAGATAAGGACATTAAGCAACTTTTCTTCATCAATATATGTAACAACCTCATTCCGCTTAAGAGTAGATACATCCTTCAGAGTAAAGTGATACTCTTGTGATATCTCTGCATTCCGGTCAGCTTCAGTTTGAAGATTAGTAAAAATGAATTTAAACCAAAGGGTTTCGTCAAAATCACAAAGTATTGTTACTATTCTTCTTGGATGTTTGATATTGTTCTTTTTCTGGAAATTGAACGAGTCAGTTTTGAACTTACCAAAATATTGCTCAGCAATATTCGAATGTGCTCCCATTTCAAATCCAATCACTACCGTCTTTTTCAGTGTGTTGTCTGAGTTGATTTGTTTAAGAATGTTCTGTTTTGTGGAATTTTCATTTGTAGTTAGTAAGCAGACAGTCTTATTTTCCATTTGCTTACCAAGTTCTTCTTCAACATATGACTTTTGTATCTTGTGATATCTTCGTAATTGCTCAATATCAATATTCTTCCCTGATTTAGCTTCAGTTAGTAAGCATTCCTTTATTTTTCCATCGTGGATGCTCGCAGCGATTAGATCAACTGAAACCATCTTACCATCGGAAGTAGCTAAAGTCTTCCGTACTAGAAACTCATTGAATCCTAGTGAGCTAAAGAAACTTACAGCAATATTTAATATACGAAGGTTTTCTTCATATTCTTTTTCCTTTTTAGAGTATTCGTTTGGTTCAAGTATCATTCTATTTCCTCCAACTGCACTTTAGGATCAAAGGATAACTGCAGCAGTTTACCGAGTCTTTTTACTGTTGAAATGGGTGTGTCTTTATCAGGACTCATATATAGAGAATTACCCATTAGTTCTACATAATAACTAGATTGAGCAACCTCATCATAAACTTGTACGACAAACTGGTTCTCTTCTTTGCGGAGAACTATTCCCACTAATTTGGTTTTTGTATAATCTTTAGTGAAGAAGTCTAATAACTTAGCAACATACTCTTTATCTTTCCCATTAAAATCAAAAGAGGGGAGTTTGAACTCAATTGCTTCAGTCGAGCCGCTTTTAAGGTTAAAAATAGGAAAATTCTTAATAAACATCTTTTCTATATCCAAATCGACTCTTCTTTTAACTTTGTCAATATTATTTTTTAGGTGTTCAACAAAGTCATCAATAATTTTCTTAAATGCGTAAAATTGACCTTTCCTAAGCGCAAAATATCCTTTATTATTTATTGAGACCGTGGCTGGACCGGGATTAGATATGATAAACCTAAATTCTATTCTAGATGGAGTAGCCATAAAATTTTCACGTACTTTTTCTATAGATTCTAAAGCTCTTCCACCCCACATACGCATTGTTACGTCAGTGAATCCTCTGATTTCACTAACAGGACTATATTTCGAAGTGAATCCAGTTATTCTTGAGTTTGAATATATTTGTGCATATTTTAAAAGAACATTACTAGAAATATCTAAATAATATAATCCTCTGGTATCTCGTACAAGAGTATTTATAAATCTCTTTACAGAGTCTTTATCATTTTTTGTATAAATTACCCAAAATCCACCTTCGGTAAAAATAAATAAGTCCAGAATCTTTTTCTTGAGTATTCCTTGAACCCTGAATAAATTTGAATCTTTTGTTTTGTAGCATCGGCAAACGGATGAATTAAGATCAGTTGGATTTCTGTAGGATAATAGAAAGAGAACTTTAATATCCGGGTACAATCCTTCACTTACTTTTTGATCCTCCTCTCTTAATTCCTCATCTGTTTTCAGATCTGAAGATTGCTTTGAATATATTTCTAACTCGTTGAATAGAGTTTCTGAATCATAATTACTGATATTGTCTTCTGTCATTTTAACTAGTATATGTTGCAAAAAGTATCTTTCCTGATACGCCTAAATCATCAAATATAAATTGGAGTGGACCCTGATTAGTTATGCCCAAAGAGACTGTATCCTTTAATGCTAAAAGCGGCTCGACTTTTATTAGGGAATTGCAACTATAAAGGTTTTCGAGAGCTATGATTTCACCATTGGTTATCTTAGGATTAACAGTTTTGATAAATGCATTTCCTTTAGGACCTTCAGTCTTAAAGATAAGATTAGCATCATTATTGATGGAAATTGAAAGATAATCACCATATATATTAGCGACCCTAATGGAATCAAGGAATACTTGTTTAGGTAGGGTAAAATAGAATTGACTGTTATCTATCTTTTGGATATAATATTGCTTCTCGAATGCAAATAGTTCAAGATTTTTGTCCTTAGCTTCGTCAGATAATTTGATCCTTTCTTCACTGAGTTCTACATGGATGCTTTCATTCTTAAAAAGATTTAATATAGATTTTAGGTCACTGGGACTTGCACCAATCTGTATATTACTCCAATTGCTATGCTCTTCAAAAAATGCTTCAGAGAATTTGAATGTAAAATAAACTGTTTGAGCGTCATCCATTCCAATAAGGGATAACTCGTGTCCCTCGACAAGAATGCTCATTTTTTTATTAGACTTTTCTGGAATAAAATTTGCAATAGTATCCAGAATTCCAGTGAATATTTCTTTTTTATCCTTTGATATGACGGTTTCCATTTTATACATGTATATGTATTACTATTTAAACTTCTTTATATTTGCAATACTCACACTCTTCAGCTGCTTTATGCCTTTATTGAAATGTAGCCAGAAACATTTTGGACATTCTTTCAATAACGATAGACTTGATGGGGATAATTTGTATGTCATGTTTATCTCCATTTATTCTTCAAAATCATTAATTTTGAATTTCAGGGTCTTGCAGTTCTCAAGCAATACCCTGACTGTCTTTTCAGGTATTCCATCAGGAGTATTGGCAGTTATTTCTAATGAAATTTTGACTTCAGATGATGGAAGACTTGCTAGGTGTTGTATTACTTCTTCTGCTATTTGCCCTGCATCTCTAGAAAGCCTCATGGAATCTAAGTCAACTCTGCCATAGAATCTCTTGAATTGTTTTATTTTCGAATCCTGCAATATCTCCTTTTCAGATTTATGTTGATGTTCCTTGGTGGCCCCACTAACTTTTAGTTCGTCTTTCAGTTGTTTTTGTTCCTCTTCAAGAACCTGTTCTAACGCAGATTCCTTCTTTATGAGTAAGCTCATGGCATCTATAACAATAATTGCGCCAGGATTCCCGAATTCGAGTCCAAGATATTTGTTATTATTATCCATGCTTGATGCATACCCGAAGAAATCCCTGCTTCTGAGTCCTTCTCGAATACAATCAATTAACACAGTAGAATCCCTCAGTCTTGGAAGATACGGATAAGATGCAAAATAGTTCCATAATTGCTTCATATTAATTTGTTTCTTGTCTTTCCATAACCATTTATCAAGTTCATTTTTTAATAATGCAGGAGACCATCTTATAATAAGTAACTCCTCATTTCTTATCTGTCTAGAAGCTCTACTAATAAAAGTCCCCTCTCCTTTGATTACCCTCTTAGTTTCTATTATAATTGGCTTTGTGCCTTCCTGTGTTGGCACTAGCAACCATACATAAGCTTCATTTAGCCTGATATTTACTATCTTGTCTGATGTAGTTAAGTTTTCATTTGCCTGTCTTCTCTGGTGAGCATCAAGGTTCAATGCTTCTTGGTCATCTACCACTGATTGCCATGCTAAATATCTTCTTACATCTGAATTTAGTGTTGAAACAATATCATAGTCAGCGGCTAAGAAAACAAGCATGTTCCTATATTGTCTAGGAATATTTCCTCTGTTTTCAAGAATCTGCTTTGCTTTAATTAATGACTCTGATAGCTGGTTGTCTTTCTTATGGGAAAAATTAGGCGACAAGACAACTAACCTTGCTTCATCATCATCAGCAATATCTTCACTATCTGCGCACATGTGAATTCCTGCAAAATCTCCCTTATCTTTTAAACGATAAAGTCTATTCATAATTTCAGCATATACTTCTTCCTTGTCAAGCCTGCCAGCCCTGTCGTCTACAGTTTTTCTTAGATTAGGGTGGGAGTCATACCAATATCTATTCCCTTGATAGTATAGATAGGTTGATTTTTGAGATATGGCTGATAACGCATCTCTAAAGATTGCTATCTTTTCTTCTGGTTGAACAGCTCCTAGAATAATTCTAACATCCTCAATACCTCTATTTTTCTGCTCTTTTGCAGAAGGAGCACTACCTAAAAATATAGTTCTTGATATTTTTCTCCCTGCTGAAATCATACCAAATCTATTGTTGCTCTCGTCTACTTTTTTTGGTTCAGACCTTTCACCATCTATATCTGAATCTACAATAGCATTCCACTCATCAGAAAGGTAACCTGTAAGTTCATCCCTTACTCTTTGAGAATCAAGTGGAAAAGTGCCAGGCATTATCATCAATGATCTGTCACCGCTAATCCAAAGTTGGTGTATGGTAGCTGCCATCAATCTGAGAACTCCCCTAGTTCTTTGGAATTTATCTAATGTGGACCAATCGTCATATAGTCTATCAAAAACTTCTGGATGAATAGGATATGCTTCTTTTAGTCTTTCTAAGTAAGAAGCTTCCTTGCATTCATTTGGAAATGAATCACTCTCCTTAGAGTACATCTTGCTGAAAGCCTTGCAAACTTCTTCTCTTCCTTTCTCATCTTTGCAGTCTTCAAACAATCTTCTCCTTACAATTTCGAAACCTTCTTTTGATGTTATTGGCTTCCATACTGCTTCCACTCTTTTGAAAATGTGTTCAATTCTTTCTAAAGCAGCACTACCACCTTCTCCACCAATTTCAATATCCGATTCTGGGATAGAAGCTATTACCATGCTATTCTTGCTTCTTTTTACAGAATCTGTCAAGGCTTGAACAAAAGTCATAATAGAATCAAAAGTACCAGATGGTAAATCTTGTTTTCTGTATATATTTCTAGTGTACGCAACTAATTCATCTATTAGAATAATGCAAGGACCAAACTGATTAAAAAGTTTTAAGAGGCTATCTTCCCCCGGAGCTACACTCTTTTGGTCAGATTCCTTAATGATAGAATACCCTTCTTCTCCCCCTAACTGATAAGCCATATACCCCCAGAGAGTATTAGTCTTGATTTTGGTTCCAGCAATGATACGCGGTATAGCAGAATCAATATCTGTTCCAACTAAAACACAAACATTTGCCTTTGGAATTTTTGTGAGTTCCACTTCTTTTAATAGGTCTTTAACTATCTTATGAGCTTCCATATTTTTGCCCATGAACAAATGATACAAAGCAAGCATGGAATGTGTTTTACCGCCACCGAAAGCAGTTTTCAACTGTGTTACGGGTTCGCCATTGATATTTGCTGCTCTCTTGAGTGCAGTTGTAAGTAATATCTTCATGCCCTGTGTTAAGTAAGTTCTATCAAAGAAATGAATTGCATCTTGGTATTCGGGCTCAGCATTGCCAGAAACCACTTGTGCTAGATTTGCAGCGAATTCTGCTTGTTGATATTTTCCTCCTGAAACGTCCTTATGTGGAACAATTATATCTCTCCAAGGTTTTAACATTTTATTTACCTCCTCATAAATCATTAAGTGTTTTTTGTGACTTATCTTTAAGTTTTTTCTTTGTTTCCGATGAAACTTGTTCTGCAAATTGAGCTTTGTCGGTAACTGACTGCCATGATGAAATTAGATTATTATAAGCTAAACCATCTTCAGTCCAACCTTTTTTCTCTGAGAGGGCATAAAGCCTATATGAAAGTTCCTTTACAGGCTCTGAGAGTCCGCCTATCTTTTTTAATATTTCGGCTGCTCCAGACTCTCCATTGTCTTCCAAAGCCTTGATTAGGTGTTGAACACATTCCCAAATTGTAAGCTTCTTATCTGTTGTAGGGTCCCAGTTAACATCAAGTTCAGTTCTTTTTAGTAATCTTACTTTTCCAGCTTTTGCATAAATAACTCCAGCATTTTCTAGTGTATTTACGGCTGTTCCTTTTGCAGTTGCTAGAGTATTGGCATCCCCGAATGCAGCTTCTTTCCAACCGAATTGCTCATACCATGCAATGCAGAAACGTGTTTCTTTATCCATATCAGATTCTTGTTCTGTGAAATATGCATCTAGTTCTTGATTTATTATCTGCAAAGCAGTTCTTACAGTCATCTGAGTACCATCAGCTTCCAATACTTTTGAGTACCTTGAGAACACGGCCATTCCAGGACCAATTGCACACTGAGCCATATCAACAGGAGCAATCCCTGCTTCCTGAAGATTTCTGAGAGCTAACGGAAGTTCTTTTTTCAAAGTGTTAATGAAGTCTCTACGAGTAGCTATTGGGGTCCCTTCTATTCTGGGTCTGCAAACGAGTACAATTGAACTCGCAAGAACGTTATCTCCTGTTTTTAATCCTTGATCTCGTTCTGTTCTTAATGGCCAAGTTGCTGTAATTGTTAAACCAGAACCGATTAATCCTTCAAGCATTGTTTCCCAGCCTGTAGATGAAAATTTTTGTTGGGAATCTTGACTGTCAGACTCACTTTCGACTTGCATAAATGCATAAAAGAAAGCAATTGGGAACTCTTTGTTAGATTTTTTCGCAAATAGACTGAATGTTTTTTTAAATCCATCCGTAAAGTGTTTCTCTGCTTTTTTCATGTCTCCATCAAAAAGATAAGGGGATGCAATTAGCTCATTATTTTTTGGAGATAACATTGTACTAAATAATGCAGGATATATATTCCCTAATGTTTTCCTTAGCCAAACATAAAAATAGTCTGACAAATCAGCATAACAAATATTATCATAGTATGGGGGATCAGTGCATATTACAGGTGTTGAATTTGGAAATAATATTTGAGTAGCATCTAATTGCATTACTTTTCCCTCGCCTTTGGATGGAATAGACTTCTCTATGCATAAGGTAATCCATTCAACAGCACCCATCCAATTTCCTGTCCTATCACTAAAAGGATTTGCTTCTGCAAAATCCCAAACGGGATTGCTTGTCTTCCAAATGTTTGCACTATAAATGAACCACCCCAAGGTGTCAAAGAAGACCAGTAGTTTGCACACCTGTCAATTGCAAATCCCAAGTACGTTGCCACTGCTTCTGAATAAGCTTTAGCACCTTTACCACATTCATTAATTCCAAGATTATCATCTTTTAATCCAGAATTAATCGCATCTCTTCTTATCTGTTCAGTAATTTTAATAACTAAATCACTGAAGGTAGTTAGTGCTAACAATTGTCTTTTTGTGAATAAATCGCCGTGTTTTGACATCCCGTATAATGGAACACTTACTCTTGATTTACCAACCAGTTCCGTGTCAGGACGCCATTCTGGATTGGCTTGTTTTGCTAATTTTTCTTGATTTAAATCAGAATCAACGAAATCAATGCTTTTTCCCTTTGTGATTACAATACCTGTCAATTTTTGCGACATTCTTCCTTTCTGAGCTTCTTCCCTTACATAATTAAGCGGCATGCTGCTCTTACATTTGTAACAAATAACTCCTGTTCGTGTAACATTACCCTCCATATCATAACCATTTTTTGATTTAATTTCAAAAGTAAGGTCAGACGTACTATCAGAATATTTTGGATAAACATACTTTGATTTTGCTTTAGATACACATAGGATTCTTATAAGAGGAACTTCTGCTTGACAAGCGGGATTTGAACATTTAATGCTTCTTGCCCAAAGATATGCCACAACCATAGATTTATTGACAAAGGGATAATAAGTGCCAATTTTTGTTTTGGCTTCTTTCTTTATTTTGTCTGCATAATATTTAATGTCTTCAATAAGACCATCGTAATCCTTATATTTTGTACCTTTTAATTTATTTTTAGTATCTGGATTTACAGGAGATTTGTTTGCAAATCTTTGTGGAATCTCTATTAAAGATTTGTTGATCAAAACTGGCACAGGGTTTAAATCACTTGCAAAAGTAGGTATGCCCAATCTCAATGATTCCAAAGGAATTGAACCTCCTCCGCAAAATGGGTCAAGGACATCTGGTAAGTTTTTACCTATAGATTCAACAAGCATTTGATTCGCTTCTTTCATTATATCTTTATTGTTTGTAGATTCCCATTGAACAAGTTTTTCTATGAACTTGAAAATTTGCTTTCTTGCTTTTGCTGCTTCTTTTTCAGGTAAAAAGTTACTTGGATCATCCAGCAATTGTGCAAAAATAACAGCACGACAAGCAGCCAAAGGTCTTCTAGCCCACCATAAGTGTAATGTTGATGGGTGACCATGACGTATGGATTTTTCTTTTACACAAACATTGTTAATTGCTTCCAAAGGCATCGCCACTTCAATCAATTTCTTCTTGTATCCTTCTGTCATCTTGGCTCCTCTGATTTTGATAGCAACTTCTTAACATCAAAATTCATGCTTGTTGTAGAAAAGTCAATCTCAATCTTTTCAAAAGGATTTCTGACGTACCTTGCTGGCAATGGCTTCTCATCTTCAACTTCAACAATTGCTAGGATGTATCTAGATGGAGTATCTTGTGCTACATTCTTTCCGGTCATTATCTCATTTCTAGAAACAGTAATTATATCTGCTCCTTTCTGCCTTCCTTTGGCTTCTATAAAGAAAATGTCTTTTGTCTTAGGATCTACACTTTCAATATCCCATCCATAATTATGCAAATGAACATCTTGCGGCTCTCTTCCAAGAATCCTCTCCGTCTTCATGATTTCTTCCATTGCTATTAATTCCGTCTTTGTCCTATTCTCTTCATTTAAAGCATAATCTGGAATATCTTTGCTAACCATAGATTCAGGAAGAACCAATGCACCGCCGATAACGAATGGTTGCTTACTAATCAGATTTTCTTGTTTTTTTAAATCATCCATTCTGCTGTTAAGCCTTGCTTGCAGCTCATCAGCCATTTTTCTGGCATTGCCTGAGTTCAAACCGACTCTTTCTTTCCCAACAAGTTCTTTTTCTTTAAGCTCCTCGGCACGTCTGTCCCAATAGAAAATTTCTTTGGTCAGCCTTTCTTTTACTTCTTTTATTGTCTTTTGGATATACTCTTTTCTTCTTAGCTCAACTTTTTTAAATTCCTCTGGCGTAATTTCTGTAAGAGCATAATCTATGATTCTTTTTTCAGGGCTATTTTTAATCCAGTCTTCAGTTAACATCTTCTTGTCGAACTCACCAAGTTGAGATGGCCTGCAATCAAGATATGGAGCATATCCAGCATGAATTATCTTTCCAGACTTAATTAAATAAATAAAATTAACCTGTTTTGAAACAACCTGATTTGAGCCATCACTAGTTTTCCTTTCATCATCTATCTCATGCTCCAAGTAATAAAGAAGTGCAGGTTCCTGCAATTTTCCAGTGACATCTACTAAAACAGAGCCCTCCCTCAATAAGGATGAGTATTTGTCCAGTATCAATTGTAGAACAGCATCAAACAATGGATTTCCAGGACATAAGAACGCAGCAGTTGGCTTGCCTTCAACATTAATTAAATCCTTGTCAAAACAAACTCTTTCATAACTATTCAGAATTTTCTTTGCATTAAGTTTATCCTTCTGCCGGATATTTGCAGGAACATACCTAATCTCATATCTGTCCTTTTCACGCTCTGTGATAGTTCCTCCTAAATGCTTAAATGATTCTATAAAAAATGCAGCAACAAAATGTGGCTGTAATTTTCTAGCATTTGCTCTTTCTAAATCTTCTCTAATAGATTGAATATCCGACTTTGATAAAGAGGTCTCTCCAATAGCGTGCTGTTTTAGAGCATCATTGATTTTGTCCAAATCAAGAACCCCAGTGACTTTTTGCCTCAATTCTTCTTTTCTTTTTGGGTCTTCACCATATCTTATAGAGTCTAAAATCATATCTTTTAAGCTCTTCTCCCTGAAAACTTTTCCTAGAACATCAAATACTCTTCCACCAAGCGCTTTTCTCTGCTCTTCAAGCTTATTGAATAGTGCGATGAATACATCTCCTTCTCGTGTGTCTCCTGCAATAAGATTCCATAAAAAGCAAACTTCAGTCTGACCTATTCTGTGGATTCTACCAAATCTTTGCTCAATTCTGTTAGGATTCCAAGGTATATCATAATTAATCATCAAATTTGCTCTCTGGAGATTAATTCCCTCTCCAGCGGCATCGGTTGCAATGAGCACAGAAACAGATTTTTCGTTTACAAATTTATCCTGACGTATTTTTCTTTCTTCTCTCTTAACATCACCATGAATAGTTACAACAGCTTCTGGTTTGCCTAGCAGCTTTCGTATCCTAGTTTCAAGATAGACTAAAGTATCCCTATGCTCTGTAAATACAATCAACTTTTTCCTATACCCTTTCGCATCAAACATTTCTTTATTATTATTTAGAACGTCTCTCAAAGCTTCCCATTTTGAATCTTTTTCATTGTTCCTTAATTTCAATGCATCTTTTTCTAGCCCTTCTAATATTTCAATTTCTTTTTCAAATTCTGGTATAGTTTCAGAAGCGGTTGCTTGGTCAACTATCCTTTCTTCAAACTGCTCAGATTCTGCATCTGGGTTGTCATCATAATCTTCAATATCTTCCTCAGAATATTCGTAAAAACTATCGCCCTTTGCCTCCAATTTGCCTTCTTTAATCAAATATAATTCCTGAAGCCTTTTTTGTAATCTATCTTTTCTTCTCTTCAAAGATTGATATATTGCTTCTGGGCTGGATGCAAGTCTTCTCTGCAAAATAGTAAGTGCAAAACCAACCACATTTCTTTTCTTGTCACCTTTTGATTCTGCCTTGTTAAACTCATCTTTAACATAGTTGGTCACTTCCTGATATAACTTAAATTCATCTGGAGATAAATTAAATTCTTTTGTATAAGCAATTCTCTTAGGAAATAATTTAGTTTCATCAAATTTTAAAAGATCTTCTTTCTCCATTCGCCTATAAATATCAGATATGTCAACATTATGGACACCAGTTCTAAATTTTCCTTCAAACCTGTCTTTGTCCAGCAATGCCAAGAATAATTGGAAGTCTTCTTCTTTGCCATTGTGAGGTGTTGCTGTCATAAGCAAGAAGTGCCTTGTATGTTCTCTGAGAACTTCGCCCAGTTTGTATCTTTTTGTAGGCTTAACTTCTTTTCCATAGAAATGTGCTGCCATTTTATGTGCTTCATCAACAACAATTAAATCCCAGTCCTCAGCAGCAACTTTAATCTTTAGTTCTTCATCCCTGCTTAATTGGTCAAGCCTAGCAATTACCATATTCATTTCTGTAAAAGGATTACCGGTTCTGGCATTGTCTATTCTATCCCTGCTAATAAGCTCAAAATCAAGATGGAATTTGTCATACAATTCATCCTGCCACTGTTCAGCAAGACCGCCAGGACAGACGATAAGGCATCTTTTTACATCACCCCTAACCATG
>Ga0209541_10010448_pt1 | contig 14790 bp, 16 predicted proteins | sample RifCSPlowO2_01_FD_184027 | JGI IMG/M metagenome (GOLD analysis project Ga0209541, IMG submission 184027) | Groundwater microbial communities from Rifle, Colorado - Rifle CSP2_plank lowO2_0.1 (SPAdes) (version 2) | ecosystem: Environmental > Aquatic > Deep subsurface > Groundwater | place... | reverse complement strand
AGAAAGAGGGCGAGTGGATCATAAGAACTTTGGGATCCAACTTGGCAAAGGTTATGAAGATGAAAGGCATTGACCCTTTCAAGACAGTTTCAAACAACATTTACGAAATTGCAGAAGTTTTAGGAAAGCATCTGGAGAGGGATATGTAAAATGATTAACAATAACCAAAACAAAAAACTATCCATATTCAAGACTATTAATATTTTCCATAAGAAACCAACCACAGAGCCTTAACACAAATAAACAAATAAATTTATCATTTTTTAGTAATAAAAATAGTAAAATTTAAATATAACAGTTACTCACCCAAATCGATGGGTAATAATGTGGAAATGATAAGGAAGATACGGCTTTTTGGGTTGAATACTTACGAAGCTAAAATGTGGTTTGCCTTGCTTTCTAGGAGTGTTTCCACTGCTGGCGAACTTTCAGATATATCAAATGTCCCAAGAAGCAGGAGCTATGATGTTCTCCAAAGCTTGGAAAAGAAAGGTTTTGTAGAGGCAAAACCATATAAACCAATAAAATACTTCACAATCCAACCAAAGGACGTTCTCAAGAATATCAAAAACAAAATAAAACGAGATAGGGATAATTATATTAATTATATAAGCAGCGACACATTCAAAAGCTTGATAAACAATTTCCAAGAAATGTATGAGAAGAATACTGACAAGGACGAAAATATGACTGCAATACTCAAAGGAAGAAAAAATATCCATAAACATCTTGACTTTTTGGTTAAGAATTCTAAGAAAAGTAAAATAAGAACTGTGGGTATTGGGTTATGCCTCGTTGACGATAACGACGCGCTGCTTTTTCCTTTGCAAGAGAAAGATATACACCCAGATTATGATTTTTGTGTATGGATCAAAAACAAACAAACAGCAAAATTTCTTAGCGGGCTCGTTTCTTCCGTGTAATTTGTTTGTTTATCCGAAAAGTTTTTATACTACTCTATTTTTGGTATCGGTAATAAAATAGTTTTTGCAAAAAGAGGTGGTTAATTTGGCTATGGGTGTGCAGGAAATTACGCTTGCTATAATTGTAGGTACCCTTGGGGCGATAGTTTACTCATTAAGGGTTCTTGTTCTGATGGAAAGAAGAGTAGCAAGGATAGAAGGCCATATAGAGCGTGTCGTCAGCAGCGTAATGAAAGAAGAGATCAGAATTGAAAAATCAATAAGAAAAAAAAGATGAATTTTCAGTTTTGTTTAATTTTTTCCCAACATCTCCTCAAACAACAAGCCTTTGCTTTTGGCGCCATCAACATTTAAGGAAAATCCATTACCTGTGTCTTTAAGATCTTCTAAAGAAACAAAATACCACTCATGGTCCTTGAACTTTACCGCTACCCAAGGCTCTGCGCCAAAAACATCAGCAAACTTTCTTAATGCTAGTACACTCTCCTTAGCAAAGTACTTGCTTTTTTCTTTTGTAACCTTACATTCTATCGCAAGCCTTCTTAGTTTGTTTCCTACTAAAATATCCGGGCTTGGGTACCTGCTTGAACCAGATCCGGCTATCCTCAAACACGCCCAATCTTTAGCCCAGAACATATGCACAAGCTCCCTCTCCGCGTTTATGCCTTTAGATTTTAATGACATATCTAAACCCCAATTCTCATAAAATCCTTTGCGCAGCAAACATCCTTAAAATATTTTCTAGCATCTTTTTCTAATTCTTTGGTATCCTTGTAGCGAGCGCTAAAATGAGTTAATATGAGTTTTCCCGCATTCGCCTTTTTTGCCAACTTTGCCGCTTGTGCAGCAGTCATGTGCATATGCTTTTTGCTTTTGTCTTCCAAATCTGATGAATATGTAGCCTCGCATATTACCAAGTCGGAATTCTTGGCAAGCGCATTAGTATTTTTACATGGCAAAGTATCATTAATTATTGTTACCTTTTTACCCCCCACAATCTTCGCAGCTTTAGACGGATCAACCTTTTTGCCTTTCCACACAATACTTTTACCATTTTGCAGCTTTCCCAGCAAAGGACCTGCAGGGATTCCAATTTTTTTAATATACTTAATATTAATCTTCCTTTTGTTTTTCTCTGTCAAGCTATAACCCAAAGTAGGCACATTATGCTTTAGCTCTTTAGCTTCAAGAATAAAATCGGCATTCTGGAAAAATTTGCCCCCTCGCAACTCATTAACACCAAAAGAAATTTTGTTATCAAAAGCAAATGCCTCAAACATTTTTTCCATGAACTTCCTTGTGCCAATAGGACCATAAACCTGAAGCTTTCCATTATATCCGGAAGCGCTCATGCTTTGCATTAAACCAGGAATGCCGAGAACATGATCCCCATGCCAGTGGCTTATTAATATTTTTGTGATCTTAGTTAGTTTTACCCCTGCAATTTTCAACTGCCTTTGTATCCCTTCTCCACAATCAACAAGGATATTTTCATTCTTATAACTAATCAAAATCCCGCTATGGTTCCTTTCCTTGGTAGGCACCATGGAAGAAGTGCCCAAGAATAGTATTTCCATTTTACAATAGTATCTAATATGTCAATATAATTCTTTTCATTATTAAATCTTTTGTGAGGTTTCATTTTGTTCCAGGAAACTTATCTTTGAACTTGCTTCAAAACCCCGAGGCACGTTGTCTCTATCTATTTTTGAATTTTTATTGATTTGTATTGCAAATAATAAATAGAAAATTGTTTACTTGATAGTAGTTATAAATCAAAAGATTTAAATACTAGCACCAACTACACCTCTTTAGGGTGAATTAAAATGCAAATAAGAGAATCACTAAAGAAAGGAATTCTATATGTGTTAATACCACTTTCAACTCTTGCAGCTGGTTATGGGGTAGGAAGAGTTAATCAATTAAGTCGTGACTTGGCTACAGTGGGAGAAGCTTTATCTTAGATTAGATGACCCATCAGTTGAACATGGTGAAATGTTAGTAGCTAAGGGAATGGCTGATAAAAATCCTGCTGTTTTTGGTCTTGCACAGATGGTTGAACAAGCTAGTAGAAATGTTACTGGTATGATAAGCCACCCGAATTATGGTGAAATATATGATATGTTGGAAGACAGCAGAGATCTAATGGTAAAAGCGCAAGAACGTCAAAAACAATAATCAAATCTGTTAAAGATGATATGTTTGTTTTAATATTTATAAAACCCTTCTTACTTTAAACCCTTTAGTTTCTCGAAGATAACTTTCAGCAAAAATTCCAACCCAGAGTTGTTGTTGGAATTTTTGTTTTCATAAACCTTTGATGGTTTTGAAAATTACCATCGAGAAATTTATGTATGAAAATAAATGAAATTAACATAAAGGTCATAAAAAACAACAAGGTTTTTAAGCAGAACGTCAAAACATTTCATAATAAAAAATGTCAAAATCCAGCAAAAAAGCAGAAGAGAGCAAGGAAAAGGGAGAAATCAGGCAAAAAATTAAGTCTGAGCTTGCAGGAGATAATGTATTGACTGAGGTTTCGGATGCAGCCCGCGAACTTTATAACCAAAGCAGGTATGGAACCCTGCTCGACAACGGAAAAGTGCAGCTTTCGCTGATTGAAGCCCTTTACCTGATGGAAAAAGGCACGATAGAAATTTACCGCTCAAAAAACAGGAGATTTGATGCTGACAGTTTCTTAAAAAAAGCAAAGAATCTTGAACTGAATTTCCGGGTAAGGTATAGCGTTTTCAAGGATATAAGAAATCGCGGGTACATAATAAAAACAGCATTAAAGTTCGGGGCCGATTTCCGCGTTTATGACAGAGGTGTAAAGCCAGGGGAAGATCATGCAAAATGGATAGTCTATCCTGTGTATGAGAGTTCAACCTTGACATGGTATGAGTTCGCGGCAAAAAACCGCGTAGCGCATTCTACAAGAAAAAGGCTGCTTCTTGGTGTAGTTGACGATGAAGGTGATGTTAGCTATTGGGAATGCCGCTGGTTAAGGCCATAACACAAAAAATATATAACCCAACATAGTTACTTCCTATTATGGATAAAAACCAGGCAATATTGGAGATAATAAATAGGAAAGGCCCAGTGCTTCCGGTCCAGGTTTCAAAAGAGATTAATGATAATGTGCTGATGGCATCTGCCAGGCTTTCAGAGTTGCTTTCTTCAAAGAAGGTTAAAATATCTTCTCTTAAAGTAGGCGGATCTCCGTTGTATTACCTCCCGGGACAGGAAGAAAAGCTGCGCAACTTTACAAATAATTTAGGTAGTATAGAAAGAAAAGCGTGCGATTTGTTGGAGCAGAGCAAGGTGCTGCGCGACGCTGCTATGGAGCCTGCTGTAAGGGTCGCTTTGCGAAATATAAAAGACTTCGCAGTTCCGTTGCAGGTAAGCTATCAGGAAAAAACGGAAATATTCTGGAAATGGTACCTGACTGAAAATAAGGAAGTAGAAATTGCGATTAAGGAAATTATAGATGCTATAAGCAAGAGAAAGGAAATACAGCAACCACAAGCATTGCAAAAAGCGCCAGAGCAGCAAATACTACCGGAAAAGCCAAAGGAAGATACAAAAAAGCCATCAAAAATAAATTTCCTTAACGAAATCAACGGATTTTTTTCAAAAATGAAAATAAATGTTGCCGATACAAAAGAGATCAAGAAAAACTCAGAGTTTGATATAATTGTTGAGCTAAATACTCAGCTTGGCAATGTGAAATACTTCTGCAAGGCCAAGAACAAGAAAAAGATTAATGAGGGGGATTTAAGCTCAGCCCTAGTCAGCGCTCAATCAAAAAACCTCCCATTACTTTTTATAACCAACGGCGAGATGCCTAAAAAAACAAAGGAAAGATTAGATGCAGATTTTAAAAATATAGTGTACAGGAAGATCTAAATGGGTGTAGCATTCAAAGACCTCATAATATCCGAAGAGATTGAATTAGATGATTTAAAAAATAAGGTAGTAATCCTGGATGCCTACAATATTCTTTACCAATTTTTAACAACCATAAGGGGCATAGATGGAACTCCTTTGATGGATTCAAAAGGAAACGTAACCTCACATTTGGTAGGATTATTCACGAGAACTACGAGCTTGATGCAAAAAGGCATAAAGCCGATTTTTGTATTTGATGGAAAGCCCCCAGATCTTAAGCAAAAAGTGCATGAACAGCGAAATGCACTAAAACTAGAAGCCGAAAAGAAATTTTTAGAGGCCAAAGAAAAAGGTGATGAAGAAGAAATGAAAAAATACGCTGCCAGAACCTCAAGATTAAGCAAAAATATGGTGGAAGAGTCAAAAAAGCTTATTTCTTTGTTGGGCATTCCTTCTGTGCAGGCTCCTTCAGAAGGCGAAGCCCAGGCAGCTTACATGATAAAAGAAGGCAATGGCTTTGCAGTAGGATCGCAAGATTTCGATTCCTTAATACACGGGGCAACAAGGCTCATAAGGAACCTCTCTATTTCAGGAAGAAGAAAAAAAGCCAAAACAGCAGCTTACGAGACAGTACGCCCGGAATTAATAGACTTGTCTGCGAACCTCAACAATTTGGGAATAGACGGGAACCAGCTGATAGCGCTAGCGATGATTATAGGGACCGACTACAATCCAGGGGGCATTAAGGGAATAGGCCCAAAAAATGCCTTGAAAATGGTAAAACAGCATAAATCGGATTTCGATTCTTTATTTAAAGAAATAAAATGGGGGGATTTTTTTGACTTTGAATGGACAGAAGTATATTACCTTATAAAAAAAATTCCCACAACGGATGATTATGAACTAAGATGGAGAAATGCCGATGACGAAGCGATATTCGGGCTGCTTGCAGATGAGCACGACTTTTCAGCGGAAAGGGTAAAATCGACGTTGGAAAAGCTAAAAAAAGAATCATCAGCAAAACAGCAAAAATCGCTTGGGGACTTCTAAATGTCAGGAAAATTAAAAGATATTTTAGGAAAAAAATTAACGAAAAAAGAGATTAGTTTAGTCCCGTCAGCTTTTGACATGGTAGGGAGCATAATCATTTTCTCCGATTTTCCTAAGCAGCTGTCAAAAAAAGAAAAAATAATTGGGAAGGAGATACTGTCAAATTTCAGGCATTTTAAGTCCGTATTCAAGAAAACAAAAAAATACTCTGGGAGGTTCAGAACGCCAAAATTAAAGTTATTGGCAGGCGAAAATAATAAAGAAACGATACATAAGGAAAATAGTATAAGATTAAAGTTAAATGTAGAAAAGGTATACTTCTCAGTCAGATTAAGTGAAGAAAGGAAAAGGATTTTTAGCCAGATAAAAAATGGTGAAAGCATTTTGGTGATGTTTTCAGGCGTAGCTATTTACCCACTTGTTATATCAAGAAATGCTAAAGCCAAAAAAATAGTTGGAATAGAAATAAATCCTATAGCCCATAAATACGCTATCGAGAATTTAAAATTGAATAAGGTCGCAAATGTAAAGTTAATTTTAGGTGATGTTAAAAAGATAATCCCAAAACTTAATATAAAATTTGACAGGATAATAATGCCTCTGCCAAAAGGAGCAGAAAACTTTTTGGGTTTGGCATTAAACAAAATCAAGAAAAACGGAATTATACATTTTTATTCTTTTGCCGAAGAAAATAACTATGATAATATTAAAAAAATAATTAATAATGAATGTGAAAAGAAAAAAAAGAAATGTAAGATATTGAATATCGTAAAATGCGGCCAGTTTTCTCCAGGGGTTTTTAGGGTATGTATTGATTTTAGGGTTTTTTAGGGAATATTTATAAAATAAGCCAGCTTATTATATGGCGTGCGATGAGTTAGTTGAACACCCTAAGAGCGAAAGCAATGATTGACGGAAGTAACTGACGAGCACACAACTTTTTTCGTTAATTTTTTTCTAAAATTCACATTTAATTTATTTAGAATGAAATTGAGTTATATCACCAATATTAAATTGAAACAAAACTCTAAATTTCTTTAGATACATTACCCAAACATATTCATATAATCCTGCCCTTCTGCTTCCTCTTCTTTTATTACCTTGTCAATAGCCTTAAGAAAATCCTTATTTACGACTTTAGTCCTGTTTTCCCTTATCGCAAAATATCCTGCTTCTGTGCAAACTGCTTTTATCTCTGCTCCGCTTAAATCTTCCATCATAGATGACAAGTTGCTTAAATTTATGTCGCTGCCTAGGTTCATATGGCATGTATGGATCTTAAATATTTCCAGCCTTGCCTCGCTTTTAGGTATTGGGATATGTATCAGCCTGTCCAGCCTTCCAGGCCTTATCACAGCAGGATCTAAAATATCTTTCCGGTTAGTAGCGCCTATAATCTTTACATTGTCCAGCGGCTTAAATCCATCTATTTCTGCTAAGAGCTGCATGAATGTCCTGTTGACTTCCCTTTCCCCGCTTGTTCCCATATCTATCCTTTTTGCTGCTAGCGCATCGAGTTCATCAATGAAAATGATTGCAGGGGTTTTCCTCCTTGCAAGCTCGAAAATCTCCTTCACCATTTTTGCCCCCTCGCCTATGAATTTTTGCACCAGTTCGGAGGCAACAACCTGTATAAAAGTGGAATTTGTTGAAGAGGCAACAGCTTTCGCAATCAAGGTCTTCCCTGTCCCTGGCTTTCCGTAAAGCAAAATCCCTTTTGGAGGGGTTATCCCCACTTTTTTAAATAATTCAGGCTTTTTCAAAGGCAGCTCGACAACCTCCTTTATCTCCCTCACCTGCATGTCTAAGCCTCCAACAGATTCCCATGAAACCTTTGGCTTCTCTATTATGACGAAGTTTTCTATGTCAAATTTTCTTGTAGTAGGTATCTTTTTGATTATGGTCAAATTTTTCTGGTCGGCCAAAACAACATCTCCAGCTTTTACTTTGCCGCATTCCTGGGAAATATTGACGTAGAACTGGTTGCCGTTGGGAAGCCTTATTACGGCTTCTTTGTCAAAGACATTCCTTACCTCGCAGACCATTAATGGAGCAGCCTTAAATCTATCTAGCTCCTCTTTTAATTTATTAACCGTTTCCTTGAGAATCCTATTTTCCTCATTTGCTTGAGAGGAACTGGTGCTGTAGCTGTATATCACGCTGTCCAGGATGTTTTTCTCTTTCGTGTCCATATATTCTATCACTTTATTTTTATTTATAAAACTTGTGATTAAAATAAGAATTTCCCTTCGTCAATGATTTTATTTTTGTCTATAAGTATTGTTGGGTTTTTGATAATGCCGTCCAAATGCAATTCTACCCTGATTTTTCCCCCAAATCCAATATTATTTCCCAAAGCAATATGGCACGTGCCAATAACCTTCTCATCCTCCAATATATTCCCCATAATATTAGCTTTTTCATTCGTCCCTATGCCGAATTCGGCAATATTTCTTGCTTGTTTTCCTGCAGAATCCAGCAATTTTTCCAGATTTTTTACCCCTTTACCTTTGAATTTTATTGCACTTCCATCTTTAACATAAACCTTTATCGGGCTTTTGAGCTTTCCAATGCCTGCAAAAGACGCATCAACTATACATGTTCCATTAGCAGTCCCTTCAACAGGCGCAACAAATATCTCTCCTGTAGGCAAATTACCAAAGCTACCTTTTTTTGTGAATAACCCAGAGTCCCTTCCAAATGATTTTCTTCCTTCTATGCTAAATGTTAAATTCGTGCCAAGTTCAGTCGTTATTTTTACTTCTTTGCCTTCATCGATAATATTTCCAAGTTTTTCATGTACTTTCATTAACTTATTATAATCAATGTCAATAGCCCTTTCAAGAATTTCTTTAGTTATGCCGGGCATTGTAACTATTCTTGCGCCTTTTTTGCAGGCATTTATCCTTACATTTGTGTGGCTCAATGATTTTGTGGTTATAAGAATCTCAGCATCGTAACTGAGCATCTCTTTTGCAATTTCGTTGCTAGGCTCCGTGCCATGCACATTAGGTATGGGGATTTCTACCAGTTTTACATCATTGGTTATTTTTTTTGCTTCCTTAAGGAATATTTCTGCAATATTCTTTAATCCAGAATCAGTCACAATCAATAAATTTTCGTTATTTTTCAGTCCAATGCATTTGTTTAATACAATTTCTCCATATTTCGGCATTTTATTAGGGTATTTTTAATTATTTCATTTATATAATTATACTATACCACAAACTCCCCTTTCTTTATTATCCAATGCTCATTTCCATTTTCGTCAATCCCATAAACATCTAATTTCTGCCTCGGAGAATTAATAACCACATCTGTATGATAATCAGTAGCCCTGTCAGGCTCGAATCCGGAGCCCATAGCAACGTGTATCATTCTTGCTATTTTCTCATTGACGATCAAGTAGTCGCATAATTTTGCGCTTGGATTTGTGTTTATGGCAAATTCATTAATCATGTTAAAATTCCTTTTCTTCATGTCAATTAAGTCTTGCGGCAAGCTCTTGTGCTTCTCCTGGTTCACTATCCCCTCCCAGGCCTCTTTTTTCTTTTCCTCAAACTTCTTGACTATCTCTTTTGGCCCTGAAATAACCTTATACCCATATCCATCAGCCTCTATAACAAAAGGCTCTTTTTCTGACAGCCTATAGCTCTGGTCAATGCTTATGACCACATCCCCTACAACCTTTCCTTTTACATATTCCGGGGTAACAAAAGCCTCTCCCCCAGGGAGATTAGCCATATTTCCTCCTTTAATTCCGGTCATCTTTAAGTATTCGGAGTTTATTTTTGCCCTGATGTCAGTATCGGATGTTCTTACCCACCTATGCGTTCCGTCTTTCCTTATTAATCCCACTTCAAAATCGGTCTTTAATCCATTAATCTCTTCCCCAACAACCTTGATTAGTTTGCATCTGTCTTCAATCTCCTTTATTTTCCTATTTCTCCCCCTCATCTTCTTCCAGTCTATATCGCACGTTTCTATGAAAATATCTATAGGCAGAGTTTCAGTAAAACCGACTCTTGCTATAGGGTCGCGGTCATCCAAAGCTGTTTGCGGGTAGAAATCAAGCTTGTATACCATCTGCCCTGGGCTCTGCCACCTCGTCTTCTTATTCAATGAAGGATACCCGACAACTTCCCCGAAAACATGCTTTCCATGATAGCCCTTTCCTGCCACAAAAAAAGACGCATCTACAGGCTTTATCCTACTCAAATTCAAAAGCTCTGAAATCTTTTTGTATTTTTTGAATATTTCCTCATCAGCATCCTTGCACAGCTCGCATCCCGACAAAACAGTTCTTAATTCTGAAATATTTTCTCCGCGGGCAAGCATTGAGCTTCTTTGCGTTGATGCGGCCATAGTTATCTTTGCCCCGTCTTTGCATGCAAGCACCATATTCATGCATATTGCGTAAGAGTCGAGGTAATCTTCTAATGGATGGCCAAGCATCTCATCTTTTTGTATCAGCGCAAAACCTATAGAAACCTTTTCATTATCTTTTAGGTTATACACTTCATTCCATATTTTTGTGCATGTTTCTTTTAACTCTCCCTCTCTGTAACCTTTAAACCAATCGTTCCTGTAATTCAGATTAAAACTTCCAGCAAAGCCGTTTTCTTTCGCTTCCAGTATAAAAGGTTCTTCAAATAATCCCTCGAACAATCCATGTTCTTTTTTCTCAGCCTCATTGGCAAAATCCATCAAAGCCTCAGTTTTTTTATCGTTCCTGCCTTCTTTGTATGCCTTATACGTTTCCCATACATCACTTAAGGACTCAACAACCTCAGATTCCCCGTTAATTCCGGCAGCATAAACATCAGCATCCATCTCATGCAATGCCCTAGATAAAGGAGCTATTGAGAAAAAGGCTTTACTATCGCTGATGTCAAATATAATCATGAAAGACTTTGACTTTGCATTGCCTATTGCCTTTTTATATTCCTCAACGGCAGAATAAAATTTTTTCTCGTCGTATTTCATAAAAAATTGAATTATCCAACAATTAATAAATCTTTCGTCGCTTTAGTCAGAACAATAGGGCTATCTTTCATTAATATAGTGTCTTCAATCCTTATGCCGAATTTTTTTGGGAAATAAATCCCAGGCTCTATTGTAAAAACCATGTTTTCCATTATTTTATCTTTAGAGCCCAAAGACAGATTTGGAAGCTCATGGATTTCGACACCAACGCCATGCCCAAGGCCGTGGATAAAGTATTTTGAGTATTCTCCAAGGCTTTTAACGCAATTTTCATATATTTTGCCGCAATTATCATTTATGTTTGTATTGCTAATTATGCTTTTTTGAATGTTTAAAAGAAAGTTGTAAATATCCTTTTCCTTATTGCTGGGCTTTCCGATGTAAATCGTCCTTGTGCAGTCCGTGCAATACCCTTTATATTTAATCCCAAAATCAATAACACAAAAGCCGTTTTTTAGCTTAACATTCTCTGGCTCGTGATGGGGCATGCTTGCATTGCTCCCTGAAGCCACAATCGGCGGAAAAGAAACATCAAATCCAAGCTTTTTCGTTTCATATTCAAGAAACCCAGAAACATCGCTTTCCGTCTTAAAATCCCCAAAATTATTTATTGCATTTTTTAATATTTTATCCGCATAATCGAATCCCTTTTTTATTGTCTGCAGCTCTTCTCCTGTCTTAACCTGCCTTAATCTCAGGCAATCCAGTGAAATATCCTTGGTTTTTATCCCTTTGAGCTCTTTTTTAAAATTTTTATAGAAATTAAGGTTGAAATTAACATTGTCTATGGCAATTTTCTTTCCTTTTATGCCATTCCTTTTCAGCACGATCTTTACGGAATCAAAAAACTTCTTCTTGTCAATTGCATAAGCCTTTTTTACCATGCTTTTTTTCGCTTTCTCATATTCCATCTTTGGAGCTAGCAAAAAAGGCATTTTCCTTTTTGGTATTACTAATGCCCCTAATCCGTTGTAGCCGGCAAAATACATAATATTGGGGTTTATTTTTGTGGAATCGAGATTATGGAAGAATGCAAAGTCGAGATTCTTCTTCTCCAGGATATCTTGCATGCCTTTTATTCTCATTGCCAAAGCAAAAAATATTAAAATGATTTAAATCTTTTGATGCTGATGGAAAAATACAGGCTTGGTAACGGAATTAAGATATTATTTCAGAAGAATTCCTCCAAATCTGTAGCTTTGGAAGTGATGGTAAAAGCAGGATCTAATTACGAGAATAAGAACATTTTTGGCATTTCCCACTTCCTTGAGCACATGCTTTTTGAAGGGACGAAAAAAAGACCCGACAGCACAATTATAGCGAATGAAATAGAGAAATACGGCGCAGAATTTAATGCCTACACTTCCACCAACCGTACAGCTTTCTTCATAAAGATAATAAACAAGCACTTTGAGAAAGCTTTGGACATACTTTCTGATATGGTTTCAAATCCTTTGTTTAGGGAAGACAAGATAGCCAAGGAGAAAAAGGTTATTTTACGCGAGATTGACATGATTATTGATGATACAAGGCAGCACCAGTGGATTTTATTTCAGAAAAAACTGTTTGACAAGCACCCAGCTAAAAACCCCACGTACGGGACAATAGGAAGTGTAAGCAGCATAAGCAGGAAACAGCTTTTGGATTACTACTGGAAATACTATGCACCAAACAATATGATAATTTCTGTTGCAGGCAATATTAAAAATGTTAAAAATAAGATCCAAAAATACTTCGGAAGCTTAAACCCCAGAAAAATACCGAAAAGAAAAATAATAAGGGAACCTTTAAATAAAAAAATCAATACATTTGTTGAGAAGCGGAAAACGCAAAACTCATATATTGTTCTTGGCTACAAAGTGCCTGTAAGGACTGATAAGGACAGCTATTCAATGGATGTAATAGCCTCAATTTTAGGCAGAGGTCAATCTGGATGGATTTTTGATGAAATAAGAAATAAGCATGGCTTGTCTTACCAGACTGGAGTGCAGCACGAGCCAGAAGATGATTATGGCACTTTTGCCGTCTTTGCAGGGCTTGACAGGAAAAACATACCGAAAGCAAAATCCATAATCTTAAAGCAGTTCAAAAGGCTGCAAAAAGTAACAAAAAAAGAGCTTGATGAAGCCAAGACATACATAGAGGGGCATCATGCCCTTGAGCTGGAAGACAATTTTCACTATGCCGATAATTTGGCTTTTTGGGAGATGATAAAGGACGCTGGGCTTGCGGATTCTTATATTAAGAAAATAAGGGAAATAGCAGTTGATGACATAAAAAAGGCTGCTAAAAAGTACCTAAATAAAAATTATACTTTTGTTGCAATAGAGCAGGAATAGGCTTATCTTGTCACCTTAAACTTATTTATTTCAGATTCAAGCTTCTTAGCAGCACTGTTCCTTTCCAAATTTCTTCTTACAGGCTCTATTAATTCGTTCAGGTAATTTGATGTAGATTGCTTCAAATCCATTGGGTGCAGCTTTTTTTGTGCAAACTCCTTTTCCAATTCCTTGTATGAGCTGAACTCTAAATTTCCCCCAAACTTTTCCGGCCTTTCTACCTTTACTGTATTAAATTTCTCGAAAATTATGTGTTTATTGTATTCTAAAATAGGGTTTTCTTCTGTAACACCCTCAGGGCAATAAGCCTTCTTTATCTTCCTGCTTACTTCCTCATTGCTGTCATTCATAAAAATAGCAGAATCGGGGTTGCTTTTTGACATCTTCATTTCTATAACGTAGTCTATTTTTCTTTTTTCTTTCGCCTTATCCTCGGGCAATGAAGTATAAACTGGTTCGCCTAACCCTCTTAACATATGATGGCTTACAATAACTGGTTTCCAGAAGCCTAATTTAGGTCCGATTTCTCTTGCCAGCGTGCTCACACGTCTTTGATCCAAACCAAGCTGGCATATATCCACTTTCAATTGAAAAATATCAGCAGTCTGCATGCATGGATAAAATATTTGGGATGCCTGCAAAACTTCAGTCTCCTTTCTGCCCATTATCTGCCCGCATCTTATGATCCTCTTTACTGTGCTGTTCCTTGCTACCTGCATTACGGTCTTGAGGTATTCCTGATCTTTCATTAATTCATTGGCCCACACAAACTCCACATTCTTTAAGTCCATGTCGCAGGCTTTCCATACCTCTATTAAGTATTTGCCTACTTTCTGTATTTTTTCTAAATCCCCCCCCATCTTGTTGTTTGCCCATGCATGCCAGTCAGCAACCAGAAAAATAAACTTGCAGCCAGCTTTCGTCATCTTATTGACATTAATAGCCCTAAGAAGCCCTTGTGCAATATGGATAGAAGTTCCAGAAGGCTCAAAGCCATCATAGGCAATAGGCTGCTTTTTTGTTTCGAGAACATGTTTTAGCTCTTCTTCTGTTACTATCTCTTCCCCTACCTGCTTTATAATCTCTAATCTCTCTTTTGCATTCATAATATTTCCTTTTGCATTTCGGTATTTAAATGTTTGGTGGCAAAGGCAAGAGTGTAGTATCCTAATATTATTTCGTTTTCTTAAAAGTTTCCCCATTTTCAGCTAATCTCCAAAATAAACCTACCAAATTAGGCAGCTTTCTTACTATACCAATCAATCCATTCCTGTAATGTCTTGAACCTCCATCTGCGTCTATCATATTCATACCATCTTCTTTCTACTTTTGAAATTCACTAATTCCTTCGTTTTTGTTCGCAACAAAAACAGATGCCCTATCAGTATTCACCTGCTCAATTTTGCAATCATAAGCATCAAGCTTTTTTTCAGCTTGCTTAAATGTGCTGATTGCATTCTCTGCATTTGGGTTTTCAAACTCTCCTCCAGATAATATCTTCCTGCTGGCGTCATCAAGCCAGAAGCATCTTTTCCTCTTCTTTTGCTTGTTGGGTTCGTCTTTAACCCACCCTTTCCCTTTCATGAAAAGGTATATCTTAT
>Ga0209541_10010446_pt1 | contig 14791 bp, 10 predicted proteins | sample RifCSPlowO2_01_FD_184027 | JGI IMG/M metagenome (GOLD analysis project Ga0209541, IMG submission 184027) | Groundwater microbial communities from Rifle, Colorado - Rifle CSP2_plank lowO2_0.1 (SPAdes) (version 2) | ecosystem: Environmental > Aquatic > Deep subsurface > Groundwater | place... | reverse complement strand
AAGCACGATTTTGGTATTATCCCCAACACGCGTCATAATGGTTTTAATCTCATGGGGGCTTAGGTTTTGGGCCTCATCAACAATTAAATACTGGTTCGGAATACTTCGACCCCGAATATAGGTTAGGGGCTCAATATTGAGCATTCCTTGATTGATCAAGTCACGATAACTGGTGGAGGACCTCTTGTAATACTCTTTGCCCGCACCCCCACCTAAAAGAAACTCAATATTATCAAAAATAGGCTGCATCCAGGGGTTCAATTTTTCTTCTAAATCCCCTGGGAGGTAACCAATGTCTTTACCCATGGGGAAAACAGGTCGACTCACAAGGAGTTTACTATAACGGCCCTCATCAATGGTTTTATGAAGCCCAGCAGCTAAAGCCAAAAGTGTTTTTCCGGTGCCGGCCTTACCAATAAGACTGACAAGTTGCACACTGTCATCGAGAAGGAGATCCATGGCAAAATTTTGCTCTACGTTTTTTGGCACAATGCCCCACACGCCCTCTTTTTTCTTAATGAGAGGAACTATCATTTGTTTGTCTTCACGATATCTTCCAAGAGCTGATTGCTCTCGATTTTCAGCGGCCCTTAAAATAACAAATTCGTTTGGGAAAAATCTATATTCATCTTGGGGAAGTTGGAGTTTTCTTTCTGCAAAAAATTTATCAACTACTTCACCGGGCACATCAACGTTACGAACGCCGGAATAAAGTTCATCAATTTGAACCTCGGAGGGTTCAAAATCCTCTACCACAATGCCCAAGGCATCAGCTCGCACTCGAAGGTTGGTGTCACGTGTTACAAGGATAATTGGGGTTTCATCTTTTAGGTTTTGATAGCGCCTTGCAACGGCCAAAAGAAGTGCATCGGTATGGCTGCCAACAGTCATTTCTGGTGGAATTTTACCCCGCTCTTCCTCGAGGGCTAAATCGACTTTTAAACTGCCACCCTGTTGCAGTGGAATACCTTCTGTTAATTTCCCCCGGCTTCTTAGTTCATCAAGGTAACGAGAAACCTCTCTCGCACTTCTTCCTGTTTCAGTCAGACCTTTTTTAAATTTATCTAACTCCTGAATAACGGAGAGACAGATAACGACTTCATTATCTCCGAACTTAAATATAGCTTGCGGATCATAAAGAAGAACACTCGTATCCAATAGAAAACGCTTTTTCATGTTTTCTCCTCTTTTTTGGAACTTTGCTGAAAGACAGGGTAACCACTGGCATCGGTCACAACTACATAGTAACAGAGGCTCTGTTACTTTCCAATTACTTTTATAATAGGTTCACTTGAGTCAACCCACGCCTGGTTGTTCAAACGACGGATATGAATAAAATAATTTAGTATTGTACGTCTTAAATCGAGTAGTCCTGGTAGTGCATAGTCTAACACATCAAAATCCAACGATTCCATTTCTCCCAAATTTAAATGACACACACGTGTTGGAGCAATCACAACACCTTCCGGAACAATGCTACTGTGGATATCCTCAATAAAGTTTTGCCCTCGCGTGCTGCTGCCCACCCAGGAGGCATACAAGACGAGTACACCATCAGGAGACATAACTTGAGAGAGTTCTTTAAAATGATCTAAATTTCTGTTTTCTGAAATGGCGGTTTGTTGGCTTACCTCAAACTGACTTCCCACAACAGGCTCAAAGCCTAAAATACCAGGATTACCATAACCTTCCCAGATAAGAAGTTTTATTTTCTTGTTTTGTTTTCTTACTTTTGACTGAAGAAAGAGAATTTTCGATGGGTTACTCACATCTTCCATCCAAATTTGATCTTCACGATAAAGATGCAATAAATCTTCTTTCATTTTTCTTACCCCTTGAATATGGTGTTCATCTTTTTTAGAAGCTTTAGCATCAACATGAACAACAATTTCATCTGGTTGAAGGGTTGGTAGGTGCCCACTTAATTCATTCCATATATCTTCTGAAGCCACATGGGCTGAAGTAGAAAAAAAGTCTGAATGCCCGGCAATAAAAGGCATGACGTTACTCATGGGTCCCTCGCCCGTTGCGTAAAGAGAACCAAGAAAAACAGGATACCAAACAAGACCCGATTTCATGACACCATGTTTTTTGATAAAACCAGGAATAAGTTGAATCACTCCATGTTTTAATTTCATATGTCGCATCACTTTTATTAGTTTTCTCACATCACCTAAAAATCCAAAAATAGAAGTTGTATCCCAAAAGAAGTTAAATGTTTTACCCACAGTACCATTCCGAACATCTCGAAGCCCCACCGACATAAACATCTCGAGTTCTTCTAAGGCAAAAACCCTCTGCCCAATAGCAAATCCATTTGGAGTCACAAGAACAGGTTGCAAACTTCTGTTAAATGCAAATTCTGGAACTTGTAATAATCTTTGATTGCGAATTGTTTTAAAAACTGGACTCATTTGTACCATTTTTTGAGCTACGGCCACTCGTGCATAAGAAGTCATAGAACTAAAACGTGGGACACGAACCGCTCCTACCGCAAAGTGGAGTAGAATAGCATCCATATCTGTTCGAGAAATTCCTACTTTTTGCAGCTCACTTTCTAAATACTCAAAAGGTATACCCACAACTTTAAGAACGGGCATAACCACTTCTTCACTTGCCGAGTTCACTGCGGTGAGAGCTTCTCCCATGGCAGCACCAGCCGTTTCTCCAAAAAAGTATGTTAAAGGATTTACAGGACGAGAATTTGGTCCATTATAAGCGCCTCTCAAGGCACCAAGTGTTTTCCACCAAAACCATTCATCTTCTAGGCAATACTGGCATACATTTTCATTATGTGCTTGGTACCCTACATCACCCGGTTTGAGACCTCGTTCTGCATTATACACATGTTTGCTATTTGCCTCTCGTAAATAAATGGTTTGTCCATTTTCGTGAACATGGGTCTCTCCGCAAACTTCTTCAACAAAGTCGCCACCTCTATAAAAACCTTTATCGGGGCATTCTTGATAAATGCTGATAGGATAGGTCGCCACATGGCTCTTGCGACCTTCATAGGGAGCACGATAAGCAATCAGAGAAATATCGTTGGCATACTTCTCGATATCTTCATACGCCTCAAGGGCAAGATATTTTGTTCCCGGTTCGTGTGGATTTGATTCTAACTCAACAACGGACAGAACTCCTCCGAAAATATCAGGAACAAGCTCTCCATTTACATGGAAAGCAGGAATGAAATGAATATTTTCTGCAAGAGAAACAGGCTCAATTTTGACCACAAGAACGTCTCTTGTTTCTACTAAGATATGGAAGTTAGAATGTTTCCCGAGATGAGGTTGAAATGTAACAGTAACGTTTTTGGGCTCTGGAGTGTCGCAATATGGCACTTGTGCCACAACAAAAACCAAGAGTTGTACCGCAATAACAATAAATAATTTCATATACTTGCATGTTTTAGCCACAAAAACTCCTTTAAAGTTCGAGATCGTTCAGGAGTTTGAAAAGCAAAGGCCGTGCCAAAAACAATGATGACATCTTGGCATACGTCTTGCAGATTAGGTGCGCATGAAGCATACGTGTGCCATTTTTTTATTTCTAGTCATAACTCTCTGTAGCTGTGGTCCTCGTCATCCACAACTTACGAATAAGTCTGAAAGTAGTGGAACATCTGTAGAGCCTACACCACCACGTGAAAGCGTTCCACCTACTCCCGATACTTCTGTCAATCCAGGAGAATCAAAAAATCCGGAACCACGCGAGATTCGCGAAGAAGATGAAATAAGTGCAGGGCTTTTTAAATTTGGAAGTGACATTACTCATAGTTCTTTAAGTTCAGACGGGCAGTTTATCATGGCAACAACATCCGAAGGACATATTCAAGTTTTTGATCTCCTGCATGGTACCGTTCTGAAAACATTCAGGTTTAGAAGCAAGGTTGAATGGGCCCACATGAACATAAAACTTAAAACTTTTATCGTAGTTTATGAGAATAATCTTGTAGAAATAAGAACCTTTCCTGAAGGAGATATTGTAAAAACAATTCGCCCCGAGGTTGCTATCTCAACATGTGTTCTCTCTCCGAAAGCCGATATTCTGGTCATAACATTTGAGAATAATACGGGCGATATTTATGATTTAAAAACAAATGAAATTCTTCACACTTTCGAGCATCAAGCAAAAATAAATGATGTGGTTTTTAGTCCGAAGGGAACTTTTTTGAGATCTGCTTCAGACGATGGCACGTCTCGGCTCTATGACTTAACTGAAGTAAAATTGGTAAGCATGTATCAGCCAGAAACGTTTAATGAAATTAAAAAGATACAGATAAGTTCGGATGACAGATATCATGCTTTCATGGGTCCAGAAGGACAAGTTGAGATTATGGATATCACCACTTCTCAAAAAGAAATGTCAGAAGTCATGATGTCTCGTCATTTACTTCACTCACCACTACAGTTTAATGAAAGCCATAATATGTATGTAGAAATGGGAGATGAATTTATTATGTTTAATCCCTTGTTTCATGCACGAACATCAGGCTGGTTTTTTAATGAAACGTCGTGCCCTGCACAAGACGTACTTTTAAGTCGGAATGGCTCCTCGATGCTGGTACATTGTGGTGGAGGCATTTTAAATCTTTTCACTACTCCCATGAGTCCAGAAGACAAACCAGAGCTTCTTCAAACCATAACGCATACCATGCCAGAAATACAAAATATCTGGTTTCATCCCGATGAAAATTTCATTATCACTGTTTCAAAAAATGGTTTTATTCTTGTTTCGTCATATCAAGAAGGGCCACAGGTGGTCGCAGTAAGCACGGGAGAACATAGTTTGTATATCGATCCTTACGCTCACATCGACGAAGTAGAGATCATAAAAGAGGAAGATATTCCGCGAGTTGATTACTTTGGCCTTTCGGATTCCTTTCCCCATCAGCATAAACTACTGGGTTTAGCTATTCTCGCGGGTGGTGGACTTGTTTACCAAAAAAGCCTTAAAGTTGATGCTGCAGCAACAAAAATTGGAAAGCTTTTAAAAATCACGGATCAAGAAGCACGATTTGCACAAGCTCAGCGGTATTTTTTGAACAGGGGATATTCTGTAACTAAGGCCAAATCCAAGGCGAATAGGCTTATTCAAGCAACGCCTAAATTACGTAGCAAGATTGCGCATTGGGGAAGACGTAGCGGCAATTTATTCATGCGGGGGGCTACAAAAATTGTAAATTTTGCTGCAGTACTTTCTTGGTTTTATGGTATGGCTGAGGCTACCTATGGGAGCGAGCCTACGATCAATCCTTTACTAGTTGTTGAAGAACAGCAGTTGCAACATATTAAGTCAGCCTTTGAAGAATTAGAAGCCTCACCCTTAAATCAAAAAATACAAAAAAAATACATTCATGATTTAACTGAAGTCTTAAAAAGAAAAAGTCAGCTCTTAAAATTAGATTATCGAGTTCACGTAGCTGAAATAAATATCGTTCTCGAAGCACGGGATCAAGTAAGTGCAGCAGAAGTTCTAGACGCAGAAACAGAATTTTTGGAATTTCGCCTCGAACAAACCAAGAAGATTTATTTTATTGATTCCGTGTATGAAACCTTAAGAAACGTATCCATGCTTGAAACGCTTGATGCCCATGATGCCGAAGCTCTTGTCAATGAAACCTTAAAAAGGCTTTCCGAATAAGATAGATTTAACAGTTAATGGTGTGTTTCTCAAAACACGTTATCGAATTTCCCAGCGTGAAATTCGCACTCCCTCTCGGCCTTCGTTCTTTTAGCTTCGCTAAAAACCGTGCCCACTCCGGCCTGCGAGAGGGTTTTTCGAGAACACACCATTAACTGCCAAATAATTAATAAATCGGAAAAAACAAATTTTGCGCCTCGTGTGACAAAAAGGGTCCTTTTTAAAAATCCATGAATTTTAAGTGGCTGATATCATTGGTATTTTGTTTTATGCCGAGCTGGCATGGTGTTTGCTCATATGAAGAATGCGCCTCAAATCAAATTGAGGGTGCGAGGGGTATATAACAGTACGCAGGAGGTACGTGTCATGAGAAAGCTAATTATTATCGTGAGCATCGCATTGCTCGGAGTAGTGGGTTGCGGAAAGAGCCGAACTCAAATCGCAGGTTCAGGTGAAATAGCAGAACCTGTAGTTGTTCCACCCACCATTTTTGTTATGCGTGGCGAGAATTCCGTTAAGGAAGTTCTTGAAGAATCTACAGAAGGTGAAGCAAGTGAAGTTCCAGCCCAAGAAAAATTGATTAAACTTTCATTCAATTTTTCTAAGTTGGAAGGAAAACTTGAAGTTTCCGATTATTCTATGACAATCCAACAAGGGGAAACAGAAAGTATTATCGATTCCAAGAACTCTTCTCTATCTGTTGTCGAATATAAAGAACAAGAAGAAGCAGATGATGTTCTTGAAATGCATATCGACAGAGATATGGGTGAAGGAAAAGGAATTCGCTATTGCTTCTATGATGGTTTCCTCAATGATTCTTCTTTCAAATTCAACTACTTTGAACGTTCACTCATTAAAGATGCAGAAGGACAATGGACTGAAGAATCACCTAAGGCTTCATTCAGTGGTGCAATTAAACTTGAAAAAGTTATAGAAGAAGAAAAGAAAGAAGAAGTAAAAACTGAAGAGGCTCCAAAAATAGAGGAACCTCAAGTTACAGAACAACCTGCAGCTGATACACCAAGTGTTGAAGGTTCAGAAGTAGAAGGTTCAGAAACTGAATCTCAAGATGAAGTTGTAAGTCCAGAAAATTCTGGAAGTGAAGAAAAGATAGAAGAAGGTACACACGAAGAATCTCATGAAGGTTCTTCTGAAGAAAGTAAATAAAGTATCTGTCTAAGAGAGAAGAAGAGGGTCTTCTTCTCTCTTAAGCGGATAATCCACAATACTACTCCTCTCTCAGTAAAGGGCTCCTTAACAGGGGCCTTTTGCTTTATTTGGAAGTTATTAAACAAAACTTCCAAATAACCCCGAAGAGCTTTAGCTCTGAGAGGGTCTCCTCATTTATACAGGCTTTAATTAGGGTGGCGCTAATTTTGGAAAATCTGCCAGTCACTTTTTTTTCAAACGATCTATTCGACGATTCAAGCGCTCTATACGGCGGGAGAGTTCTTCAACTTGAGCTTCAAGTGGGCTCATAAAAGCAAATACTGTTTTCTTGAGAAGTCCCTCCACAAATTGAAAGGGCACAAAATTTCTTTCTTTCTCGGGTAAGGGAAGATTATTCATGATGCTTTTTGTTTCTTAACACTTTCTTTTTTCTTTTCTTTTGTCAGTGCATCTACTTTTTTTGAGAGTTCATTAAAATCTTTTAAAGTGGGAATACCAAAAAAATGAAGTACTTTTTCACTTTGCTGGTCAACATCAGACAAAAGAGTTTTAAACTGAGTGAGGGCCACATCGAGAACGGCAGAATCCTGAACTTTTTTTGATAATTCTTGAAGTCTCTTTTTACCCTCTTTTTGGGCCTGGCTTGCTACTTTTAATACCTCGGGTGGTACAACAGCCTCGATTTTATTTAAAACATCTTTTGCTTTTTCAAATTTCTTTTTGAACACATCTGAAACATTCTCTAATTCGACTTCAAGCTTTGCCATATAAAACTCCTTTTATTAGAGACGAGTGAACCGAATTCGACCTTTGGTCTCACTCTCATTCACTCGAGATTGCCACGTCGCTTACGCTCCTCGCAATGACGATCACTCGGGATGACAACATAGAGGGTCAAATTATGTCAACAAATAACGTCTTTGACTCGGAGCTGGACGGTTGTAATACCTCGCCACTCATTCAACTCCGGAACATAGGCAAGGGACAAAGAGGGTGAGAGTTCTTTTATAATTTCAGCCTTGTTAAAAGCTATTGCTTCACGGACCTCCTTTTTACCCCTCACAAAAAGTTTGAGGTGTTTGCCACCGATCACCTTAGATGTTGAAACTTTAAGATCTCGGGAACTAAAAACAGGCTCTGGATTAGCCGTGCCATGGGGCTCCAAATATCTTAACTCTCGAACAAGCTCTTCTGTCACTGATTCCAAATCTGTTTCTAGATCGAGATACAGTCGTGGCACAAAATCTTCTTCTTTGATTGTTTTTTGCACGTATTTATCAAAAGCTTTAGCAAATTTTAAAAAGTTCTCTTCTTTTACACTTAATCCAGCTGCTGCCGCATGCCCTCCAAACTGAATAAGATATTTTTTACAACGGGTCAGAGCTGCTGTGACATCAAAGCCCTCTATGGAGCGGCATGAGCCCTTCCCTACTCCATCTGAAAAGGAAATCACAATGGCAGGTCGATAATATTTCTCAATAAGTTTCGAGGCAACAATACCAATAACACCAGAGTGCCAATTTGAGGAGCCGACAACAATGGCGTGGGGAGTTATGAGGCCTTGTACATTAGGGTTGATCCCCTCACAATATTCTACGGCTTCTTTATAGATTTTTTCTTGAATGGCTCTTCGTTCTTGATTTTTGTGTTCAAGAGACAACGCTAATTCTTGAGCCCGGTCTTTATCATCGGTTGTAAAAAGCTCTACAATAATGCGAGCTGTATCAATACGACCGCCTGCGTTAATGCGGGGACCTAGACCGAAAGCGACACTTTGGGTTGTTATTTCTTTATTTTGAATACGTGCACATTCGATCAAGGCTTTCAGACCCACTCGATGCGCCGGATTCATGGCTTTTAATCCATTCACAACAAGAACTCGATTAGCCCCATAGAGGGGCACCATATCGGAAAGTGTACCCAGAGCGACTAAATCAAGATAATTCTTAAGATCTGGCTCCTGCACTTTTTTAAAATACCCAGCTCGTCGAAGTTGAAGTCGAGCTGCCATAATAAGATTAAAAGCAACTCCCACACCCGAGAGAGTTTTTTCTGGATACCCACAATCCGTTCTTTGATGATTGAGAAAGGCAAAAGCAGGAGGATATTCACCCCCAATTTTGTGATGGTCTGTCACAATAACATCAACACCCTCTTTTTGTATCAGAGCCACTTCATTTTGGTTAGCCGTGCCACAATCACACGTAATAACAAGCTTTGCATTTTTCTCTTTTAGAACCTCAATAACATTTTCAGATAAGCCATACCCTTCAGTCATGCGGTGCGGAATATAAAAAAAGACACTGGCGCCTATATCTTTAAAAAACTGGGTTAAAACAGAAGCACCTGTTGTACCATCCACATCATAATCACCATAAACACAAATAGGCTCATTATTAAATACAGCCTGTTCAATACGTGCCGCTGCCTTGTCCATATCCTTAAAAAGAAATGGATCGGGCAAGTTCTTTAAGGAAGGATTGAGAAAATCTCTCGCCTCGTCGAGACTTTTAACGCCCCTTTGAATGAGAAGACGACAGGTTATGGGTGAAAGCTGTAATACTTTTGAAAATTCTTGAACAAGATGAGATTCAGACTCTCTCATCAGCCATTGAGTTTTTTTTGCCACAACTTATACCTTATGTACAAAACGGTTTTAAAGTTTCTTTTTGTTTTCTCTTTCATGCAACACCAAAAGAACGGGTGATGCAATAAAAACTGTTGAATATGTTCCCGATACCATTCCTACCAATAAGGCAAAAGCAAAATCTTTAATCACACCTTGGCCATAAATAAAAAGAGAAACAACAACAAACAAGGTTGTTAAGGTTGTTAAAATAGTTCGACTTAATGTTTCGTTAATACTTCGATTCACAAGATTTGGAAAATGCTCACCACCTCTTAGTCGAACGTCTTCACGAACCCGGTCAAAAATAACAATCGTATCGTTAATGGAGTACCCAATAATAGTGAGAACTGCTGCCAAAATAGTAAGGTTAAACTCTTTTTGTAAAAAAGAAAACGCTCCCAAGGTAATAACAACGTCATGAATAAGAGCAATAATGGCGCCCGGTGCATATTTATATTCAAATCGAAACCAAATATAGATCAAAATCAAAATAACGGAAAAAATAACAGAAAGAAGCCCTGATTTTTTAAGATCGCTCCCCACTTTGGCACCCACCATATCCACCCGCCGCACATCTACTTTTTCATTACCAAACTGGTCCTTACCCAGTTTAGCTTTAAAGGCATCAGATACCTTCACTGAAAAGGCTGCAAGGCTTGCTTCATCAATATGTTCTTTCTCAAGTTGCTCGGCTTTGAGAAAAATAAGATATTCTTTATCTTCCGCTTCACCAAAACGTTGAACAGAGCTTGCACCAAAACCCACGTTTTTTAAAATTTCTCGAACTTCTCCAATCCCTGGATCTTCTTTAAATTGAAATTGAAGTTCAATGCCACCCGCAAAATCAATGCCGTAGTTAAAACCCTTCAGCGCAATTGAAATGAGGGATCCTAAAACAAAGACACCCGAGATAATCAAAAATATTTTTTGCTTACCAATAAAGTCAAAATTGACGTTTTTCTTAATTAATCTAAAGCTCATACATATAACTTCTTCATAGCTCGCCCTTTAGAAACAGAAGTAAAAATTAATTTTGAAACATAAAAGGCTGTAAACAAACTACAAACAACTCCAATGATAAGAGTAATACCAAAGCCCTTAATGGAGCCTGTACCATATTTTAAAAGCACAAATGCGGGTATTAGTGTTGTTAGGTTCGAGTCTAAAACTGTGAGCCAGGCCCGAGTAAAACTAGCTTCAATAACAGCGCTCGGGGTTTTCCCCGTATCTAATTCTTCGCGCATTCTTTCAAAAACAAGAACGTTTGCGTCCACCGCCATACCAATAGTTAAGATAATCCCAGCAATACCTGGCAATGTCAGTGTTGCTTTAAGCATGGCAAGCGTTGCCAAAATAAAAAGCACATTCAATAAAACTGCAATAACAGCAACAACGCCACTCAAGCTGTAATAAATAAGCATAAAAACAATAACAAATAAACAACCTAGCATAAAAGCTTTTTGACTTGATTCAATAGAGTCACGCCCCAAAGAGGGTCCCACGGTTCTTTCAAAAAGAAAATCAAGCGGCGCTGGTAAAGCTCCCGCTCTTAAAACAATAGCAATGTTCTGAGCCTCTTTTTGTTTTTCTTCGTAAGTACCCGAGCCTAATGTAATAATACCCGACCCATTTGTAAGACTTGCTGCTATGGCCGGAGCACTTTTAATAACACCATCAAGAATAAGAGCCATGAGTTTGCCGTGATTTTCAGACCTTGTCAGATCAGCTAAAATCTTGCTTCCTGCCCCACCAAATTGAAAGCCAACAACGGGCTCATTTGTTTGTGGGTTGGGTTGGACATAAGCATTTTTAAGATTCTCACCTGTAAGAGAAATTTCTTTTGTAACTAAATAGGGAATACGAACAATTTCCCCTGTTTCTTCATTTTCTTGTTTTTCAAAAAGCACTTCATAGTCTTTTGGTATTTTTCCTTCTAAAGCCTTATTTACTTTTTGAATAAACTCAGAAAAAGTTTGTTCTGTTTTATCCTTCTCACCTGCTTCCTTAAAGAAAAGGTTATTTTCTTTTTGAGTTTGCTCTACCAGTTGGAGAAGATTAACTCGGTTTTTCGTTTTTTCATCAATAAAAAATCGTGCGTCATAATGAGGTTTTCCCTCGCGAGTCAGTTGGCCTGTTGGAACACCTAATACCATTCGGAATTGAAGCTGAGCTGTACGGCCAATAATATCTTTTGCCGCTGCTGGATCTTTATAACCCGGAATTTGAATAACAATTCTGTCTTTACCTTGTGTTTGAATGGAAGGCTCAGCTACACCAAATTCGTCAATACGGTTACCAATTCTCTGCACTGTTTGGTCAAGCGCCTGACGCACCACTTGAGCTTCATATTCGCCCGTGTATTTAAAAACGATTTCTTTACCATTGATCTCGTTGGTAGCAAAATACCAGGCTGCTTTGTGCGTTTGATTTCTTATTTCTTCAATTTGATTTTCAGACTTTGCAATAACGCGGATATGTGCGGTCTTTGGAATATGCTCAACCTTTTCAACGAGATCTTCTTTCAGCGTGCGTTGTAAAAATTCTGCATCTCTCTGGGCTGTTGCTTCAAGTGTAGCTTCTTTACGAATGCCCATAACAATGTGTACACCACCAGCCAAATCCAAACCTAAATTAATTTTATCGTGAGGTACAATACTAGCGAGCCACGCTGGCTTTATTTTTGAAACAGGAACAAAGGTGGGCAAAACATAAAGGACTGCCACCAAACACACGAAGAAAACTACAGCAACTCTCCACTTAAAAAACCGCATTGAATATTAGCCCCTGTATCTAATCAGAATATCTCTCTTTTTTTTATAGATTCTCCACAAGATCCCTGCATTCGCAGGGACGACGCCAACATCATGAACTCACTTGTGGAGCTTTACCAGATATATGAGGTTTGGCAACTTTTATCCGAACATCTTCAGCCACTTCAAGTGTTATAACAGCGTCTGCAATACCCGTTACCGTGCCGTAAATGCCACTGGCCGTAACCACTTGATCTCCTCTTTGCAAACTTTTTAGAAAATCAACATGTTGTTTTGCTTTTTTCTGTTGCGGACGAATAATAAGAAAATAAAAAACAAGAATAACAAGTAAAAATGGAACAAATTGTAATGCAGGAAATGCCTTTGGCACTTCAACCGCCCACGCTATATTGATCATATTAAAATCTCCTCTCATGACAAAAAATATTTACGATACCATCAACATATAGGGATCCCCTACTTTCTTGTCAAACCCTGGCGCGCATGAATCATTCTTCTTCATTCTTCGAAAAATGATTCATGCGCTACGTAGATTTTGAGGAAATTCATCATTCATGATAGCCTCTCGGATCTTTTTCATAAGCTGCATGTAGAAGTGAAGATTGTGCCAGGTGTTAAGGCGCGAGGCTAAAATTTCACGCGCCATAAAGAGGTGGCGAAGATAAGCACGAGAATAATTTGTGCACACATAACAGCTACACTCGGGATCAATGGGTTTTTCGTCTTCTTTATATTCTTTATGGGAAATAACAAGTGGGCCTTGTGACGTAAAAAGCTGGCCATTTCTTCCATGACGAGTGGGTAAAACACAATCAAACATATCAACACCCAGGGATACAGCTTTAATAAGATCTTCAGGGGTCCCCACCCCCATAAGATAACGAGGTTTATCTTCTGGAAGATGCTCTGTTGTAACACGCGTCATCTCATACATTGTCTCTTTATCTTCCCCAACGGAAAGTCCCCCAATAGCATAGCCAGGAAAATTAAGAGCTTTCATGCGATCGGCCGCATACTCTCGAAGCTCTGGGAACATACCTCCTTGAACAATTCCAAAAAGGGTTTGATGATTTTTAAGTTTTACATCTTGGCAGCGACGCGCCCATGAAAGAGAAAGCTCTAAAGATGAGCGTGTTTCCTCAACCGTTGAGGGATAAGAAGTACATTCATCAAGGCACATGATAATATCAGCACCCAATTCCTTTTGGATTTCGATTGCTGCTTCTGGAGTTAATTCAATTTTGGATCCATCAAGATGAGATTGAAAAAAAACACCTTGTTGCGTTACTTTTCGTAAACTCCCCAAACTAAAAACCTGGTAACCGCCACTATCCGTCAAAATAGGTCTATCCCAATTCATAAACTTATGAAGCCCACCCAAGTTTTCAATGAGTTTAGAACCCGGGCGTAAAAAAAGATGATAGGTATTGGAAAGTAAAACCTGTACACCGATATTTTTTAATTCGTCTGTTGTCATGGCTTTCACCGTGGCTTGAGTTCCGACAGGCATGAAAACAGGCGTTTCAATGTCGCCATGTTCGGTTTGGATAAGCCCAGCTCGAGCTCGCCCACAGGTTTTTAGGACTTTAAATTTCACAAAATTAACATCGCATCGCCGTAGGAAAAGAGGCGATACTTTTGGGAGATGGCATGTCGGTAAGTTTGTTGCATCGTTTGAAGCCCAGCAAAGGCTGATACCAACATAAATAAAGTTGATTGAGGCTGATGAAAATTGGTTACAAGAGCATGCGCCACATGAAAACGATAACCTGGATAAATAAAAAGATTAGTACACCCCTCTGTGGGTCTTACCTCTCCACGAAGCCACGAGGCTTCAAGTGCACGTAACGAACTTGTCCCAACACAGATAATCCTTTTAGCTTTGTTGATAGCAATTGCAGCACCTTCCGAGACATTAAAATACTCTCCATGCATGCGATGATCTCTCATGTCTTGGCTTCGAACGGGTTGAAAAGTTCCATAACCCACATGAAGCGTAATAGGAGCAATCTTAACTCCAGAATTCTCTAATAATTTCAATACTCTATGAGAGAAATGAAGCCCTGCTGTGGGTGCCGCAACAGCGCCTTCGTTTTCTGCATAAACTGTTTGATAGCGAGTTTCGTCAACGCTTTCTTCGTCTCTTTTGAGATAAGGAGGAAGTGGAATATGACCCAATTTTTTTAAAACTGAACCCCACGAACCTGAGTAGAAAAATTTTAAAATAGGAATTTCTTCATGAAGAGCCACAACTTCTGCAACAACCGAATCTGAAAATTTAATAATGGCTCCAATGCGAGTTTTTTTCATGGCATTGGTGATACACTTCCAATGGTTTTCTCTCATCTCTTGCAACAAAACAACTTCTACTTTGCCACCGGTTTCAAAATGACCGAAAAAACGAGCAGGCAAAACTTTTGTATCGTTAACAACAAGAACATCACCTTCATGAAAAAATTTATGAATATCATAAAAATCACAATCAGTGGTTTCAGCAGTTTTTCGATTGAGAACAAGAAGGCGAGAGGCGTCTCTTTCTTTTAGAGGATATTGTGCAATAAGTTTTTCTGGGAAT
>Ga0209541_10010444_pt1 | contig 14793 bp, 14 predicted proteins | sample RifCSPlowO2_01_FD_184027 | JGI IMG/M metagenome (GOLD analysis project Ga0209541, IMG submission 184027) | Groundwater microbial communities from Rifle, Colorado - Rifle CSP2_plank lowO2_0.1 (SPAdes) (version 2) | ecosystem: Environmental > Aquatic > Deep subsurface > Groundwater | place... | reverse complement strand
ACCTCCAGATCCGCGTAAAAGGGCCGGTCGTCAGAAGCATCATCCGCTCATTTGCGCGCACGTACCAAATGTGCGGTGGCACAGACCCGCGCGTGCTTGCATGGAACAACAAAAAGACCAGGATCACCAGAGCGCGGTTATGGATCATCGAGCACTGGCAGTTAGAAAGCCGGCGAACGGTCAAAAAATACTATAAGCACGCTATCCGCAATGCGCGCAAAAACATCACTATCGTGACGCCGTATTTTGCGCCCCAGCGGTGGCTTGTCGGCGCACTCCATCAGGCGATGCTGCGCGGCGTTGCCGTGCACATACTGCTTCCCGAATACACCGACCTCTGGCACATGAACCGCATCAATTATTTTTATATGCACCGCCTGCGCTCTCTTGGCGCTACCATCTACCTCTCCCCTGAAATGAACCATGCAAAAGCAATGCTCATTGATGATGAAGAAGGCATGGTCGGCTCGCAGAACATCGACCCGCTTTCGTTCCAATACAATATGGAAGCGGGCGTCTTTTTCCGGGAAGAAGCGATGGTAAAAGACCTCAAAGAGATCATCAAGAAATGGAAAGAACGGTCATTTGCTTTTGACCCTTCGACAAAAAAACCAAAATGGTTTGACTACGCCCTTTCCCCTGTTATTCGTACGCTCCAGCGGCTCGTATAAAGAAATGAGGAAATTCGTCTTATTACATGGTTTCCACTAAGATCATATTGGTCGCCACGCCTTTTTTATTGAATGGAGCGCCGCACGCAATGACCACCCTATCTCCTTTGGAAGCGATCTTTTCAATAAGACAGCGCTGCCGCACGATCGAAGCCGCTTCGCTTAGTGTTTTGTATCGTTTTATGTGTGCAGGAAAACAGCCAAAAGAAAGATGGGCCTGCCTGCATGTTTTCTCGTTCGGGGAAAGAACAAGGATCGCGGGTCCCGGCTTATAGCGAGATATCATTCGCGCGGTGAATCCTGATTCGGTGAGCGCCACAATGGCCTTTGCCCCCACGTCATGCGCCGCCTTCACCACAGAGCCGGTTATAGAGTCGGTGATGTCGGTTGCCCCGTTATCGCCTGAATGCGTTATCATCCTTTCGGGATAATCTTTTTCGATCTCACGAGCTATTTTACTCATCATGCGTACCGCTTCTACGGGATGATCTCCGAGCGCGGTCTCTTCTGAAAGCATGATGGCGTCGGTGCCGTCTAAGATGGCGTTGGCGACATCAGAAACCTCGGCCCTCGTGGGAATGGGGTTTTTGATCATTGATTCGAGCATCTGCGTCGCCGTGATAACCGGCTTCCCGAGATCATTGCATTTTTCTATGATCATTTTCTGGATCAGCGGCACTTGTTCCGCGGGCACTTCGATCGCCAGATCTCCCCGCGCCACCATGATCCCGTCCGCTTTGTTGATTATTTCATCGATATTTCGAATGGCTTGCGGGGTTTCTATTTTTGCGATGATCTTTGCTCCCGATCTTCTCTTTTTTAATATCTCTTTGAGTTCATCAATATCTTCCGATCTTCTCACAAATGAAAGCGCGATAAAATCAACATCGTGTTTCAGCCCGAATTCAAGATCATGCAGATCTTTCTTTGTCAGAGATGCCACCGAAAGGTCAGAATCCGGAAGATTCACTCCCCTTCTTCCTTTTATGTTTCCCCCGACAAGAACCCTGCACACTACATCGTTCCCCTTGACCTTTACGACCTCGAGCTTTCGTTTGCCGTCGTATAAATATATGATATGTCCCTTTTCCACCTCCTTCGGTAAATGTTTATAGTTCACCGAGACCCTTTTTTCATCTCCTTCTATAAGATCGGTCGTTAAGGTAAAAGGCCTCCCTGCGACAAGCTCAACGGAATCCTCCTTGAAATCCCTTATACGTATCTTTGGCCCGCCGAGGTCCTGTAAAATACCCGCCTGGATGCCCGTCTTTTTCATTGCCGCACGCAGATTATTTACCTTTTTTGCATGCTCCGCAAAATCCCCGTGCGAGAAATTCACGCGCATCACATTCATTCCCGCTCTCAAAAGCTCTTCGAGCTTTTCTTTTGATTCTGTTGATGGCCCGATGGTCGCTACTATTTTCGTTTTTTTCATAAAAGAAAAGTATAGCATAAAATCACAGGAAAAAGAAAGCAAAATCATTGACTTTTTGTATGTTTCATAGTATACCGTTCTCATTGCTTTTTGGACTTTGACAACACTATAACAAAACAAAAAACCCTAAGGAGGTATAGAAATGCAGATCGCGGTTTTTGGAGGGAAGAAAGGAAGTGAGCACGAAAAAGAGAATGCGCGCAAAATAGGACGTCAGCTTGCAAAAAACGGGATGGGCCCGTTATTTGCCGATGTGAGTAGCGGCCTGGCCCAAGAGGTCGCGTGGGGCGCACGAGAACAAAATGAGCGCATGCTCATCATCGGAACGCTCCCGACCGAAAGGAACAGCGATCATACAAAGATCACTTTTGCCGAGAGCCCGTACTCGGCAACATACTTCACCAGCACAAGCAACAAGATAAGAAGCTGTTCCTCTGCCATATTCATCGGCAACGGGCCGGACGTACTTGAGGCGCTTCTCATCGCTTATAACCGTGCACCCGAAGGATTCATCATCGGCATTCTTGATGATGAGAACAGCCTCTCCCAAGAGCTTGCGGCCCTCGAAATAAGAACTGCAAAAGAAACCTCTGTCATCAGGTCAGCCGACCCTACAACACTCGTAAACTCCGTCTTCAATGAAGTCATGCGGTCTCATGCGAAAGCAAGAAACGAAACATCTGAAAAAAACTATCGTGCACAAAAAAAGGAGGTAATACATATGGGAACTGAAGAAAGAGAGGGCGTTGACGCATCGATCATCTTTAAGAAGTTCGGCGTGCTGATCACCGATGGTCATTTCCGATACACACGGGGGGAACACGGAACGGCGTATATAAATAAAGATGCGCTCTACCCTCACACACGCGAGGTTTCGCTTCTCTGTCGCTCACTCGCTGAAAAGCTCGCGGGCCCCGACATCAATGTCGTGGTCGGTCCGGAGAAAGGCGGCATCGTTCTTTCTCATTTAGTCGCCCATCACCTCACCGAAATATTGGGAAGCGAGGTGTTGAGCGTCTACGCCGAAAAAAAAGGAGACGGCTTCGCTATGATGCGCGGCTATGATAAGATCATCGCCGGCAGAAATGTCCTCATTGTTGAGGATGTGCTCAACACCTACGGCACGGTGGGGAGGGTCGTGGAAGCGGTGCGCGCGGCACACGGTTATGTCGTTGGCATCGGAGCGCTCTGCGACAGAAGTAATCCTGAAGTAAGGATACATATTCCTTCTATGCCACGCATCGTCTCGCTCATGACCATATCACTTATGGCGCTAAGCAAAGAGGAGTGCTTGCGCACAGGGCCATGCTCCAAGGGCATCCCCATCGACACAACCCTTGGAAAAGGCAAGGAGCTTCTCGTTGAGAAGATCCGAGCATAAAAAAGCAACATGCAATACACAGGCGCTTATCATTGTCGATAGGCGCCTTTTTTTGTCTTCGCCCTATAGGAACTATTGCCAAACGCCATTTCTATTACAAATTCCATACTTCGGCTACGCCTTTGCAAAAATTTCTCGATGTATACGCCGTATACATCGAGAAATTTTTGCTTCGTCTCGCTCGAAATCTGAAATTTTCATTACGAAAGCGTGTTTGGCAACAGTCCCTTGTAAAATGCGGATTTATAATGTACCATTCTACAATATTTGCCACAGCGAAGGCGCTTCAAAAAAACACGAAAGGCCTCCCTTTCCTGACTAAAGCGGAGGGTTGGCAGAGTGGTCTAACGCGCCGCACTCGAAATGCGGTTGGGGAGCAATCTCCTCACAGGTTCAAATCCTGTACCCTCCGCTTTGACTGGGAACAAAATATCTCATTCGCTGAAAAAAAATAGAAATTATGAACATCTCACTGGATACTTTCTTCCTTATCGGCCTTGCGGTAAGCGTTGCCATCCTCGCTGTTTGGAACGTCGTTCTTGCGCGAAGATTACGAACGCTTTTTCGCGGAAGTTCCGGCGCTGCACTCGAAAAGGTTATTGAAACGCAGGTGAAAAAAACCACAAAGCTTGAGGGAGAGGCAAAACGACAACTGGAAGAAATACTCGCTTTACGCGCCGATTTTCTCCGCTCATTCCAAAAAGTGAAGCTGGCGCGCTTTAATTCATTCGATGAAGGAGGGTCGAATCAAAGCTTCGCCATCGCCGCGCTTGACGGGCACAACACGGGCTTTATTTTGACCAATCTCTACTTGAGCGCTGCGGCGCGATTATTTTTGAAACCGATCGTACGCGGAGAAGCACAACAAAAACTCTCGCCGGAAGAAGAAGCATTATTAAAGGACACGCTCCAATGATCAAACCAACCACACCATCATCCCTCACTCTCACTGAACGCCCACCCATTGTGGCGGTGCTTGGGCATATCGACCACGGCAAAACAACATTGCTCGATTATATCCGCAAATCCGCCATCGCCGCGAAAGAATCGGGCGGCATCACCCAGCACATCGGTGCGTATGAAATAATACACAACGCAAAACGCATAACGTTTATCGACACTCCCGGGCACGAAGCATTTTCAAAGATGCGCTTGCGCGGCGCGAAGATCGCCGACATCGCCATCCTCGTGGTTGCCGCCGACGAAGGCATCAAACCGCAAACGCTTGAAGCGCTCGAACATATCCAACAGTCCGGCGCCATGCTTCTGGTGGCGATCAATAAGATCGACAAGCCGGAAGCGAATCCGGAAAAAATAAAACAGCAGCTCGCGGAAAAAGGCATACTCCTTGAGGGGTGGGGCGGCACGGTCCCCAACCAAGAAATCTCCGCAAAAACAGGAAAAGGAATCGAAGACCTTCTTACGCTTATTCTTCTTGCCGCAGAGCTCGAAGAACTGAAAGCGGACACCGCGGCGCCCGCGGAAGGCGTGGTCATTGAAGCGCATAAAAACGCGCGCGCCGGCATTGTCGCGACATTATTAGTAAAGAACGGAACGCTTGCGCAAGGAGATTTCATTGTCGCGGGAGATGCGATCGGAAAAGTACGGTCGCTTACCACGTCCGCCGGAGTACCCACATCATCCGTTACCTTCTCTTCCCCAGTGATCGTTTCAGGATTTGAAATATTGCCGGATGTCGGAGAAACGTTTTACGTGACAGAAAGCAAAAAGGCCACCGAATCGCTCGCCGCATCATGGAAGGAAGCACAGAAGAAACCGATTGCGGCTGTGATACAGGAAAGTACAAAAGAACGGCCTGTGCTTAATGTTATCGTGAAGGCGGACACCTCGGGCACCAAAGAAGCACTTGAAAAAATGGTCACGGCACTCGACTTCCCCACGGCGGCAACGCGCGTTGTGAGAAGCGAGGTAGGCGAAGTGAACGGCGGTGATCTGTCGTTTGCAAAATCTTCAGGAGCGATCATTGCCGCATTTAAAGTCAAAACTCCTCCGGGAGTCGCCAAGGCCGCGCAAAATGCTGACGTGGAAATCATTGAAGCAGATATTATCTACGAACTCACTGACGCCTTGAAAGAAAGGCTCCGCAAACTTCTTCCGCCTGACATTGTCCGCAACGATATCGGCGTACTTTCTATTCTTGCAGTATTTAAAACGGATGCGACGCGAATGATCGTTGGCGGCAAGGTCGCCGACGGCAAAATAAAGCGCGGCGCAAAGGCCGATGTCACCCGCAAAGGGGTGCTCGTGATGACCGGCAAGATAACCCAACTCCAGCACAACAAAGTGGAAACGAACGAGGTTCCGAAAGGAAACGAATGCGGTATTATGTTCGCCCCCGTCTCTCCTTCTGCTGACAAACGCATTGAGATGGGCGATCGCATCGAAGCATACGAAGAAGAAGTAAAATTGCGGCCACTCGAATAAAATTCTACTACCATGGAGGACATCGCACCGCGAAACCACCGAGTCGAAAAGATCAATGAGCTCATCAAAGAAGAGATCGGCAAGATCATCTTAAAAGAGCTCGACATCGATAAAGACCTTCTTCTTACGGTCACTCATGTAAAAACATCGTCTGATCTCGCGCATGCGACGATCTCTATTTCCACGATCATAAAAGAACGGGAACAGGAAACGCTTGATGAGCTCCAGTATAACGCAGGAGCTATTCAATATATCCTCAACAGAAAACTAAGGATGAAGCCGGTACCGCGAATACGATTTGTGATCGACGTCGCCCACGAAAAAGAACAGCGTCTCTACGACATTCTTGCTACCACTGAAAAAGAACATGAGTGAAACGACCACCGCAGACCTTATTCGCGCCAAGCATCTTATTGAAAGCGCGCGCACCATTGTACTTGCCACGCACGAAAACCCTGACGGCGACGGCATCGGCGCAATGCTTGCGTTCGCGCATTATCTTGACACGCTGGACAAGCAATATGTCACGTATGTCACGGGCTCTGTGCCGCACTATCTTTCATTCCTTCCCCGCTTCGAAAAGCTCACAACTGAAATCCCTTTCAGTGAACCGGATCTGCTTATCGGGTTTGACTACGGCGATGTGGCGCGGCTTCGCCTCCCCTATACAAGCCCACGCACATACCACTTCGTCACACTTGATCATCACCCCAAGACAACCCAGGAAGGAGACGTGTGCATCGCCGACACTTCGTTCTCTTCCACCTGCGAGCTCGCGTATCGTTTTTTTGCCGCAAACGGCATTACAATAACGAAGGAAATGGCCACATGCATTTATACCGGCATTGTGACTGACACGGGCGGTTTCGTGCATACCAACACCACCGCCGACACCTTCGCGGTCACCGCTGAATTGCTTAACCATACACCCATCGACACCGAATGGATCACCAAGCGCGTGCTTGGCTTTCCATCATATGGTGCGGCACGCGTCACCGGACTCGCACTTTCCCGCCTTGCGATCAATCAGGAAGCCCACGTCGCCTACACCTATCTTTCATCACGCGATATGGAAGAGCACAGCATCGCATGGGAAGATGTCGACAACATTGTTAATCTCACCAACTATATTACGAACGAGCACGTCACGTGCGTTGCTCTTTTCAAAGAAAAAAATGATGGTATGATATCGGTGAGCTTTCGTTCTGACGCCGCAAAAGGATTTGACGTGCGGCGTGTTGCAACGGCCTTGGGCGGCGGCGGGCATCGTTTTGCCGCGGCGGCGAAACTGCAAGGAACACGCGAAGAAGTAATGGAAAAAGTGTTTGAAGAGATAAAAAAGAATCCTATGGCCAGGTAGCCAAGTGGTAAGGCAAGGGTCTGCAAAACCCTTATACAGGGGTTCGATTCCCCTCCTGGCCTCCATGATCAACTTACAACCAATAACTGATAACTCATAACAAAGTGTGTTCATTGATGTTATAAGTTATGTGTTGTGAGTTATTTAAATCGCCTCGCGATTTTTGCCCGGGTGGCGTAATCGGCAGCCGCACAGGACTTAAAATCCTGGGGTCGCAAGACCGTGTGGGTTCAAGTCCCACCCCGGGCACCATTAGGGAACTTAACGATTTTTGCTTGCTCTAATCCTGTCGAAGGGTCGGAATTGACTGAAAGCGCTTGACGGGGCGCTTTTTTTAGAGTATTATTATGCCCGTTGCATCAGCGCACAAACACAGGCGTACATTCCCAATTCACAAAATAAGGAGGTTATACAATGATAGTGCTGCAAAGGATAAAAAAGCTTTTTTCCTCAAAAGAGGACCCTCTCTCACGGTTTACCGAAAAACTCCTGTGCAACAAGTGCAGAATGGTGCGGATCACTCCCACCGTCTATGTAGAAGGAAGCATGGGAAGAAGCACCCGCTTCAACCCGCGCTATAAGTATGCTCTCCGTTTTGAGGGCATCATTGAAAGAGGAAAGAAGGGGGCTGTAAAGTATCGTGAGACATATTTCTCGTCCTACGATGCCGAAAACAAAAGGAAAAACATACTCGAGCTCTTCTTGTACGCCGAGCGGAAGAAGGAGGAACTCAAAAAGATCCTCCCCGACCTTATAGTGGTCGTCATCGGTATGGACGGCTATCCCATCAACGACCGTATGGTCGGTATCATCAAAGAGGAAGCGCAGCTCAAAAACGCCGCGATCCTCTAACCTCCTCCCTCGAGAGCCCGCATTCGCTTGCGGGCTCTTTTCTTTTCCAAAAACAAAATGAATCCTGTCCGATATGATCATAGAGGATACCGCAAACCATTGACTTTCGCGTATTTTGTGATATAATGTCGACGTGTTGCACATAATGTGCAACACTCTATCGCGGGGATTCGCGACAACGCACATTAAAAACCAAAGGAGGTTTGTGCATGTATCAGTTCTTTGTGGATGTGGTAAAAAAAGTAAAGAAGGCTGTTCGCCCCCGCACAGTGAAGTCAGTTGATGAGGTTTCTCTTCTGTTTAAAAAAGAGCGAGCGACCTCGGTAACGATCGAGCCAGCCTGTTATACCACGCTGGCAGGCCTGCACAAGATTACCGTCGACTACATCGGCGTCAGCGAGAAAAAGACGCTCCGCAAACGCGAGGTGCTTCGCACCATCGAAGAGCGGAACGTCGATGAGCGCCTGCTCATGCAAGAAATGAAAAAGCTTTTCCCCTCCATCAAAGAGAGAGCGGAGAAGCTCAAAAAGGACCTCGGGATCCCTGTTACGATCCCGGAACAGTTTGTGAGAGCGTTCACCGCGCCCTCACACGCAACAACAAGCCCAGGCGCAAACGCCTGAGCGAAGAGGAAAATTCAAAAAAGGAGCCCATTTCAATTGGGCTCCTTTTTCTTTCAATGGGTTATCTCTGTGTTGCGCGGACGCAACCGCTCTTTAAGCACCACATACACGATCAGCATCACGATCACGACGATCATAAGCTGTTTTGGCGACATACCGCCAAAATACGCCCATACGAACGCAAACGGCGTGATGCCTACTATCGTCGCAAGCATATACTCCCGCGTTGTGATGGTCGAAAACAGCCCAAGCGCATAGCTTAACGCGTCTACCGGGATGATGATGCGCAACAGCACGATGGTCCAAAAGAAATGCTCTTTCGGAATTCGTGCCTCTATTTTTTCCACGCGTTCAAGCGACACGAATCTGCGCACAATCAGCTTTCCATATTTCCGAGCGATCCAAAATGCGATAAGCGAGCCGATGCTCCACGAAATAATACTGAATATCGCAGCCCAAAACCAACCATATAGCAACGACACAAGCGGTAAAAACGGCAATGAAGAAAGCGGCGCGACCACCGTTGCGACGACGCCAAGCACAATATACGCAACCGCCCCGCCTGTCTCGTGGCGATAAATGAATGATTTTAATCCTTCCTTATTAAGTGCGACAATCCCCGACACCACAATAAAAATAGCGGCGATCGCCGCCAATCCCACTACGTAATTTATAAGCTCATTTTTCTGCTCCGGAGAAAACTTCATTGGTGCGGGTAGGCGGAATCGAACCGCCACCTTCTCGTTGGCAACGAGATGTCCTGCCACTAAACAATACCCGCGTATTTAACAGTTAACACGTAACTATGAACACTTAACAACTAATAATTGATTCCCAAAAACCACCTGCTTGAGAGTCAATGGTTAATCGTTAAAAGTTAATGGTTAAGATTTGTGCCGCGGGGGTGAATTGAACACCCGACGCCATGCTCTTCCACAGAGTGGACTATATCATCACCCTTGTTTTATATAAGGGTGTCAGGCGCTTCCCAGTCGCCTTAAGCGACCAGTACTCCCTTGCGGGATAGTCTCTACACCTTCCCCGACGGTGTGTCGGGGCTTGGCTCGGGATTGTCTTACGTTTATCGAAAGGGTTCCCCCGAATTCACCTGATTTGCAACATCCATTACTAGATGAGGGCCCGAAGATTCCAGGCATGCGCTCTACCACTGAGCTACCGCGGCATTACTTTGTTTTGCCTATCTATAATAATAAAAATGGGGGTTTTTGCAATAGGTAGATTAACCTGGTAGAGCAAATCATGCTATACTATAGCTATGGAGATTTGCAAGCTTTGTCATAACGCATTTAAGGACTATCAAGGGAGGTGCAGAAGCCGCTGCGGATCCTGCAATACGAAAATCAGGAGGTTTAGAACTAAAGCCGCCGCAATCACGCATATGGGAGGAAAATGCATGAAATGCGGGTGGCACGGAAACCAAGCCGCTTTTCAATTTCACCACACAAGCTCCGACAAAAAAGATTTTACTATTGGTAATGTAGCAAACAAAAGCTGGGACGTGATAAAAATAGAGTTGAAAAAGTGTATTTTATTGTGTGCTAACTGCCACGCTATCGCACATAGCACAAAAAATGAAAATAACCTCCTAAAAGAGGCTCTCAATTACAAAGGAAGAAAGCTTATATTCTAGTGCGTTCTAAAGCATACGGAAGCCACGCAATAAAAAAATAGCCCTCGTTGGGCTATAAATTACTGTGGGCGCGTGAGGGTTCGAACCCCAGACCTACTCGGCTTGCCCGTCTCAATTTTGGACAGTGGACGGTGCAGGACTCGGACCTGCGACATCTTCGGTGTAAACGAAGCGCTCTACCACTGAGCTAACCGTCCAAAATTTAGGCGGGTGAATAAACGAGCCGCTCTACCACTGAGCTAAGCGCGCTGATCAAAAATATCCCCTCGCCTCCCAACTCAATGCGCCCGCACTGAGTTGGGAGGCGAGTTAAAGTGTGCACGGGAGAGGACTTGAACCTCCAAACCCTTACGGGCGCTACCACCTCAAGGTAGTGCGTTTGCCAATTTCGCCACCCGTGCCTATTGTTTTTTCGCACTTTCCAGCACATGAAATACCTTCGTTCTTTTCCTTCCTAAACACACAACTCCGTTATCATAATACATCTTTGGCAAAAGGCGCAATGATTCAGCTTTGGCGTACTTTAACTGGTAAACCAAACTGCCCACACCTTTTGTAATATGCCCTTGCACTCCGAGAAGCTTTCGGTTCTCCGCGCGAAGCCATAGCACATGGCTTTTACTCGCGGAAACAAATGCCGTATAAAACATAAAACTGGACTTCCAGCGAGGATCATAATAGGAATAGAAAGTCCCGTCGCCATCAAAGTGACCTCGTAAAAAATCAAAAAAATATTTTCGAGGGATCACTAACTTCTTTATTGTCTTCGTTTTATTCGGTTTTATTCCGATATCAGAAAGAAATGAATATAAATGAACATCGCCGATCTGGGTGCGAAAACAAACCTTTCCCGCTCCCGACCTCTTAACTCCGATCTTATTTATACGCCCCAAACACCGCAAAAGATTTTCCACTTGTTCGCGATCGACAGAAGTGAAATCAATATGCCGTCCGTCTTTTGATAAGCTTCCATCGGTCGCAAGAAGTCCGACCGCGTATGCAAATTCAGGAGACCAAATATTCTTTTTTGCCTTAGGTATGCTCACATACCCATTTTACCTCAAAGTAGAAGCGTCTGCCAATTTCGCCACCCGCGCTTATTCTTCCTGCGCGCTTTCTAATGAAACTTCTGTGCTTGCTTTGCTCGCCGCACTAGAAGCGTCTTCCATAAAACTCGCTTGAGCGCCTTTCATCTTTGCTCGCTTCCCTTTCGCGGTCCGTACATAATACAATTTGCTCCGACGTGTTTTTGTGCGCTTCATCACTTCGATCTTTTCGATCAGCGGCGAGTGCAGCGGATACGTCTTTTCCACACCAACCCCCGCGGCGATCTTGCGCACCGTAAACGACGCGCTTGCGCCTTTTCCATGCTTGCGCGCAAGCACGATCCCTTCAAAGATCTGAATGCGCTCTTTCTCTCCTTCCTTGATCTTCTGATACACCTTCACCATATCTCCCGCTTTAAATTCGGGAAGTGTGATTTTGAGCTGTGCCTTTGCAAACTGGGCTAATTTATCCATACTTTTTCGTTAAAACACAATGTTCTGATGGTATCAGAAATACTTTAATTATTCAAGCCCCGATAGAGGGCTTCGGCAGCTTTGCCTTTTTGCCGCTCTGCGGCAGCCGAAGTGCTTCTACGGGCAAGCCCCCGTAAGACCCTCTTTAAGTCCCCCGGCAAAGGAGAGGAAAATGACGCCATTTTACCATCAGGAAGAGAGAATGACAGGGCGCTTGCATGCAGAAAATGCCGTGAAAGCGGGAGGGTGCTAAGCACGCGCCGAGAGGCATAGGTTTTATCCCCTGCAACCGGGTGTCCAATGTACTTAAAATGCACCCTGATCTGATGCATTCTCCCTGTTTTAGGGTATGCCTCAACCAGCGTGAAACCATCGTAAAACCTTAAAATCTTGAATCCAGTACTTGCGTTTCGGGATTTACTTACATTTCTCAAACCTCCTTTATTGGCGCTTGGAACCGCTATTTGTTTTGCTTTCAACCTCCCGATAGGAACGGTGATCTCCCCCTCGTTTTTAGCGATCCTTCCTGATACAAGCGCAGTGTAGGTTTTTGCCACAGTTCTGCCCTGAAACTGCTTTTTAAGCCACTCAAACATCGGTTGTGTTTTAGCGACCACCAGAAGGCCTGATGTTTCCTTATCAAGCCGATGCACGATGCCGGGGCGCAGAGGGTCTTCTCCGACGCCACGAAGTTCAGGCCACCGCGCAAGAAGCCCGTTTACCAGCGTCCCCCCTTTGTGCGTATGTGAAGGGTGTATTACGACCCCCGCTGGCTTTTCCACCACCGCAAAATCCTTCTCGTCGTGTATCACGCGAAACGGCACCGTGGAGTCGGGCTTAATGCTTACGACCTCTTCTTCTTTGAAATGGATCTCGACCGCGTCGTCCGTTTTCATGCGATAATGTTTTTTTACGGATACGCCGTTCACGCGTACTTCTCCTTCCTCAATAAGCTGTTGTAAAAAACTGCGCGAGCGCGCAGGAAATCGGGATACGAGAAATATATCAAGGCGTACGCCCGCGTCTGCGGGCACGACGCTAATGGAAGATGTGGGGGTAATCATATCGCATCGCTCTGCGCACGCGCTTCATCGTGCTTTCCGATTCTTCAATGGCGCGCACGGTTCCTTGTTTCAAAACAAGCGAAAGATATCCCTCGTCTTTCGCGAATTCTTCCCGCGCGCGGCGTATCGGTTCTAAAAATGTGTTCACGACCTCTGCGAGACCGGTTTTGAACTCCGCATATCCCTTCCCTTCGTACATCGCTTCAACCATTTTTATTTTTTTCCCTGAAAACAAATGATACATCATCAGCAGATTTGCGAGTGCCGGTTTGTTTTTTTGGTCATACACGATCTCTTTGCCCGAATCGGTCACGGCTGTTTTGATCTTTTTTATGACGGTGTCTTTTGAATCGGAAAGGAACACGGCGTTCCCGCGCGATTTTGACATTTTCTGGTCCGCATCAAGCCCCATGAGCCGTGGCATTTTTGACAACAGCGCTTCCGGTTCTTTGAATGTCGCGCCATACACGCGATTAAACGCGCGCGCGACCTCCCGGGTTTGTTCTATGTGGGGTAATTGATCCTCTCCTACCGGCACACAATCGGTATCAAACGCCAAAATATCAGCCGCTTGAGATACCGGAAAACTTAGCATGCCCAGCGACATCTTTCCCTTTGCCGTTGCTCGCACTTCTTCTTTTACCGTCGGGTTCTGCTGTGCGCGAGAGACCGGCACGAGCATGGAGAGATACACAAACAGCTCGGCAAGCGCGGGCACCTTTGATTGGATAAAAATGGGCGAAATATCGGGGTTGATGCCGCATGCCAAATAATCGAGCAGTAGCCCGATGGTGTTTTGCTCCACATCTTTGGTCTCCAGCCGGTCGGTCAGATACTGAAAATCAGAAATGATGGTAAACACCTCATTGCCCTCGTTTTGCAGCTTTACCCTGTTTTGCAGAGACCCGACGTAATGCCCCAAATGAAGCGGTCCCGTCGGCCTGTCGCCCGTGAGAATTCTTTTTTTCTTAGTCATGATCTTCGGACAATTTTAAAAAACTTCCGCTTCCCCGCTTGAATGATATCACCTTCTTTTACCTCAACATTCCAGTCGGTTTGCACCTCCTTATTTATCTTTACCCCACCGCCTTCAACAAGCTGTTTTGCCGCGCTTGCGCTTGCGGTCGCGCCACTCACCACCAATGCTTCTTTTAGCAAAGAACCATCAATGGCATATTCCTCTATTTCCGTCGGCAGTTCTTTTTTAGAAAACACTTTTTCAAATTCTGATGCCGCTTCCGTCGCATCTTTTTCAGAGTGATACAGCGCGACGATCTTTTTACCTAACTCTATTTTAATGTCGCGCGGGTTCGCGCCTTTCTCGAGCCGCTTCTCATATGCATCAAGCTCATCTTGAGACACGTCCGTGCACAGCCAAAAATATTTTAAGATAAGTTCGTCTTCTATCGCCATGATCTTGCCGAACATGTCGCTCGGCTCGTCTACGATAGTAATGACATTCCCCCAACTCGTGGACATTTTCCTGCCGTCCGTCCCCTCGAGCATCTGCGTCGTCAAAACATCCTGCTCCGGCTGGCCATACTGCTTTTGAATAGCACGCCCTGCTTTGATGTTAAACAACTGGTCAAATCCGCCGACCTCAACATCAGCGCGCACTGCAACGCTGTCATACCCCTGCATGAGCGGGTACAACATTTCGCGCATACTTACTTCTTCGCCTTTATCTATGCGCTCCTTAAAATTACGCCGAGCGGTCATTTGTTGGAGCGAAAAACTGTCGGCAAGCTGCGCGACCTCGCGGAAAGTGAGTTTGCCGAGCCACTCGCTGTT
>Ga0209541_10010443_pt1 | contig 14794 bp, 18 predicted proteins | sample RifCSPlowO2_01_FD_184027 | JGI IMG/M metagenome (GOLD analysis project Ga0209541, IMG submission 184027) | Groundwater microbial communities from Rifle, Colorado - Rifle CSP2_plank lowO2_0.1 (SPAdes) (version 2) | ecosystem: Environmental > Aquatic > Deep subsurface > Groundwater | place... | reverse complement strand
CAGTAATTTCAAACCACTCGTCCGAAACTGAATCATCATCCTATCAATGCGATATTCTTTTATCCACCAAAGTGCAATAAAACTTACAAGATTGCCAAAAATTCGGATAAACCATGCAATTGCTAGGAGGATTGTTACAACATTCATAAGGTTTTTAGAAATCCTTCGACGTAGGAGGCAAAGATATCCGACTGTTTAAAAGGGACACCATGATCTGCTTCTGGAATTACTTTGAGCGTAGCGTTTGGAATCACTTCCTGCATTCTCTTGGCAATTGACACAGGCACGATGACATCGTATTCCCCCCACAAGAGTAAACACGGCACCTGCATTGATTCCATGGAAACAACTAAATCATCAGCAACTATATGTTTGAATGTCTGCCGCATACTCCCCTCCGCATGGAAAAATTCTCTCGTTCCGGCAACATAATAGAGATAGCGGCGTGCTACATCGGAAAAGAGTGTTAAAGGCGGAATGGAAAAAATTATTTTTCCGATTTTCGAAAGGATGAAAAAAATGAACATTTTTTTCTTGGGAACAGGTGAAAATCCTGGTGTTCCGGATAAAATTATTGCTCGAACATTTTTTGGGTACAACTGTTGGTATTTGAGGCTTACCCTCCCGCCGAATGAATGACCGACAAGAATTGGGTTTTTTATGTGTTTTTTTCGAAAATACCCTTGCAGAAAATCTGCATAATCCTTAATGTGCCATGGGGTTTCCGGTGCCTTTTCCTCTCCAAACCCCGGCAGATCCGGAGCAAAAACTTTGTATCTCAATTTTTTGAATTCATTAGTTAAGGGAAGAAATCGTTCACCGGAAAGGTTCCAACCATGAAGTATGACGATTGTTTGTTTGAAGAATGGAAACTTCATACATATTTTTTCATTTTCTCTCGAAAACTTTCCCGTGATTGTTTTGCAATCGTTCGTGTGTTCTTTTTAATAATAAGTTCTGTTTTTCCTATACAAAAACTGTCATCTTGTATGTCGCGATCAATGCTAACTTGCGCACCGATAAAACAATGAGAGCCGATTTTTATTCCGGGCATGATACTTGTGTTAACCCCGATATGTGTATCTGTTCCAATTATTGCTCCGAGTTTGGTACGACCGGAAGTTAAAATTTCGCCCTCATCAAGACGTAAATTTGCCAGAATTGTCCCTGCGCCGAGTGTAATGTCTGATTCAAGGATGCTGTCACCTATGTAATTGCTGTGGAACCAGCACCTATCTCCGACGTAGCTTCTCGTAATATCGGTGTTAAATCCTGTTACACAGTTACTTCCAATATGACTTTCTCTAATAAGATTATTATTCCCAATAATTGTATTTGGGCCGATATAACAGGGTCCAATTATCTTCGTCCCCTCAAATATTTTTACATTGTCACCTATATAAACATCTCCTTCTATTGTTACGTTTTTGTGTGTAGTAACATTATTTCCCCTGAAGCTTTCTATTTTTTTCAATAGTATCTCCATCGCAGAGAGCACATGCCATGGATATTTGAGAGAAACAAATGCACCTTCATGTTCATACAATTCAAAATTATGTGACTGCATCAAAGATGTAAGTGCGCGTTCATGCACATCATCTTTATCACTTTGTGTTTGTTTTAAGCTATTTATGAGAGTATTGGCGTCACGAACAAAATAACTCACCATGAATATTAACTTGCTTGGTTCGTTTCCTGCCCCTGGCTTTTCCTCTATTTTTTTAATCTTTGTGCCGTCTAAAACAAGGTATCCTGCTTCTTCATATGAATCTGTATGAATTGCTGGAACTATACCGAACGCTTGGGATAATTGTGCCTTTTTAATAATTTCTTCGTATACATTTGGATTCTCAATGTCATCGGCGTTAATAACCAGGAGCGATGAATCCTTTATTTCATCTTCTGCAGTTACAATGGCATTTGCCATACCGGATGGTGTTTTTTGTACGACAATTGTAGAAGGCACTGAAAATTTAATTGATCGCAGTGCTTTTTCATTTTCACTACTTCCGACAATTACAACACGCTCAACTTCCTTTGGTAATATGCTAACAATCGCATGTTCAAAAAATGTTTTCCCCATGAAAGGGAAAAGGACTTTCTGTGAGAATGGCCAAAAGCGTTTTCCAGCCCCGGCTGCAAGAATGAGTGCTGTGAGATTTTTCATGGTACGATTCTCTCCGTCCGCTTAATTTTTGCCCCTAGTTTCCTTAAGCGCTCTTCTATTTTCTCATATCCCCGGTCAATACGCTCGACTCCGTGGATGTAACTTACCCCGGAGGCAATTAATGCTGCTAAAACGAGCGTTGCACCGGCCCGAATGTCGTCAGCTACCATGACCGCATTGTGAAGTTTCGTCGGACCGGTAATCCGAATTGCCTGGTGCGATTCCGGTGCCCTATCTCCCCAGTTAAAGTTGTAAAATATTTGAGGGTTTTCAATTTTAGGATTAAAAAAGTCAATGGTTGCTCCCATTTTTCGAAGTTCGTCGACATACTTAAATCTGCTTTCAAAGACCGTTTCATGTATTGTTGACGTCCCTTTTGCCTGAGTCATGAGAACTGCCCACGGCGCCTGCCAATCAGTCATAAAACCCGGATAGGGATTGGTTATAATATCTGTCTGCTTCAAAAAATCACCACGAGTATATTGGGTCCTTTGACCATCAAGTTTTTTGTACGTACCACCCGCTTTTGTAAACGCGTCTAAAAATGCAGAAAGGTTATTTAACTGCGAATTTTGCACAATGACGTTTCCGGAAGTTACAGCAGCTGCAATTGCAAATGTCACTTCCTCATTGCGGTCAGGCATAATCGTATAGTGAACACCATGGAGTGATTTAACACCGTCAATAACAATTGTGCGCGGCTTTGTTCTTGTAATTTTTGCACCCATTTGATTGAGACAGAGGATCAGATCATCAATTTCAACTTCCTCTGCTGCGTTTTCAATTGTCGTTTGTCCTTGAGCTAAAACTGCCGCAAGAATAATTGTTTCAGTGCCCGTGTGGGTATTTTTAGGAAATGTTATTGTTGCGCCATGAAGTTTTTTTGCGGTCGCATGGAAAAATCCGTCTTCTGAATTATAGGAAATGTCAGCACCCATTGCCCGTAGTCCCTCGATATGTCGGTCAATTGGGCGGGCTCCGATGCGACAGCCGCCTGGGTCAGGAACCGTTGCTTTCCCGTAACGAGCAAGGAGTGGCCCCAAAACCATCGATGAGGTTCGGAGCCTCGCTCCTGCATCAAGGGAAACAGTCGGTTCCCCCGTTACGTTGCCGTTTTTTATTTTTACCGCGTGCCCCTCAAATGTCCCCCGAACCCCGAGCTCGCTAAGCACATCGATAAGCGCCGTAACATCAGATAAATGGGGAACATTTTTAATAACAATTTCTGCATCGGTCAAAAGCGAGGCAATGAGAATCTTGAGCGCTACATTTTTCGCCCCACCAACACTCACTTCTCCATGCAATGGTTTTCCTCCTTTAATAACAAACGTATCCATAGGTTACTCTTTTTGTTTTATAGCAATCACTTCAATTTCTACTTTACACCCTTCTTTTACCAATTTATTCACCTCAACTAACGTAGAGACAGGCTCAGAATTTTTGAAATATTTATTCCTAACCGGTGATATTTTCGGGAAATCACGAATATTAGTTAAAAATATTGTAGTTTTTACTACATCATCGAGGCTTGCACCCGATTGATGAAGAATTTTTTGGAGTGATTCAAAAATAAATTCTGTTTGTTTGACAGGATCGTCTGGATAGAGAACTTCTCCCTTCTTATCAAGAGCAATTTGCCCAGTGGTAAATATTATTTCTGCATCTCCTACCTCAACTTTATACCCGTGAGAGTACGCACCTAGTCGTTTGGCAAAATCAGAAGCATTAATTTTATATTTTTTCATTAAACGTCTCCTTACTCTTTAAAGGTCCGACCTTTAAAGGTATCTAAAATTCTCCTACTCGGACTATTTCTTCTTTGAGCGTGACTCCGAATTGTTGTTTCACTTTTGCCCTGATAATCTCTATTAATTTTACCACGTCAGAAGCAGATGAGCTCCCAAGGTTTACAATAAAATTGGCATGAACCGGTGAAATTTGAGCATCACCGACTCTGGTTCCTTTGAGTCCCGCGTGATCAATGAGAAATCCTGCTGATGTTGTGTGGTTAGGAGTCGGGACCGACATGGCTTCGGACTTTGATATGTTTCGAAATGTACATCCCGGGCTTTTTACTCCCTGTGGCTGTGTACCTCTCCTATATGCCATGACAGAATTGGCAACTTCCCATAGTTTTTCCTTTGGCTCGCGTTTGAGAATAAACACGACTCTCAAAACTACATCCGGAATTTCCTGAAGGATGCTTTTGTCGTATCCAAACTGAAAATATGAACGAGGAACAACTTTCACCTCATTCTTTCCGTTGAGAATCGTCGCCTGGTATACAGCGTCTCCCACGTAACCTTCCGGTTGTGTCCATTTTGAATTCATATACATTGCTCCTCCGACAGTTCCGGGAAGTCCTAATTGCATTTCAAGTCCCCCAAGCCCTTCTTCAATTGTGAAACGTACTAATTTATTCATAATGACACCGCTATCAGCCTCCACATACACAGTACTTTTGTTTTCTCCACCCTCAAATTTGCCTTTTGCTCCGGCGATTGCGATTCTATCTGTCGAATTTTTAATGACAAGTCCGCGGATTCCCCGATCGCCTATGAGAATATTCGTGCCTCCGCCGAGCATGAAATATGGAATTCCTAATTTTCGTGCTGACGTAATTGCTTCCGTAAGCTCATCTATTGTTTTTGCATCAAAAAACAGATCCGCAGGACCACCGATTTTTAACGTCGTGTATCGTCCGAGCGGTTCGTTTTCTTTCGCTTTTTCTCCTAAAATGTTTTTTAACTTTTTGAGTTTTTCATCCATAGTTTTTTTGCCCATGTGTATATATCTCCTGCACCCATGAAAATGACTATGTCTCCTGATTCACGCTCGAGTATTTTTTCTACTTCAAAAAAATCTTTTCCGTATCGGACAGACCCATGATGTTTGAGTGTTTCTTCTACGAGAGTTTTCCCCGTTATTCCATGAGAGTAAGATTCACGTGCTGATGCATAAATATCGGTGAGTATTACCATCGTAGCATCTTGGAAACTTCGCGCAAAATCAGGAAGTAATGCTTTGGTTCGGGAATAGGTATGCGGCTGAAAAACGGCAATAATTTTTTTCTCAGGATACCACTCCCGCGCTGCTTTCAGTGTCGCTTTAATTTCTGCTGGATGGTGGGCATAATCATCGTAATAGATCACTCCATTTGCCTCGCCTGTTTTTTCAAATCGTCGTTTTGTTCCGGAAAAATCCAGAAGTCCTTTGTGAATTTTATCAATCGATATCCCCAATGCCTGGCATGTAACAACAGCTGCTGTTGCATTTGAAACGTTATGTGCTCCGGGAACTTTCAGTGCAAATTCTCCAAGCTTCACGCCTTTTTGTTCAAGGGTAAAAAACATACGTTCCCGTCCCACACCGCTATGGGTAATCCGAAAATCAGCTTGTGGTGAAAATCCAAAAGAAATTCCTTCGCGTAATATTCGGCTATTATGGTCGTCTCTGTTGATAATTGTTGTTGAACTTTTTTCTTGAAGACTGACAAAAGCGTCTTGCACATTACGTATATTTGCATACACATCAGGATGATCAAAATCAATATTGGTCACAACAAGAAGTTCGGGTTTTTGCCATAAAAAACGCGGTGTTTCGTCGTGTCCATGATCAGTAACATATTCGTCCCCTTCTGCGATAAATATATTTGCTTTTCCAAAATGACCGGCAGCACTCTCTCCGATTGCTCCGGCTCCGATTGCATAGGACGGATCTTTCCCTGCGGATTTTAATATTGTAGCAATCATAGCAGCAGTTGTTGTTTTTCCATGGCTTCCTGCAACAGTAATCTGACGACTACCCTCCATAAACATCCCCAAAGCCTTACCATGAGGGAGCGTTTCTATTCCGCGCTCCCTCGCTTTTACAACAACCGGATTATCACGGCCTTCATGAGCGCCTGTGTAAATAACCAAATCTGCTTTTTTCAATAACTGTGGATCAAATCCAAAATCAACCGGAATATTTGCCTTTTTGAGTTCATCATCTGTAGGAAATTCTTCGGCTGTATCGCATCCGGATACTTTCATCCCGGCTTCTTTGCAGTAAATGGCCAAAGCTGCCATCCCAACTCCCTTTATTCCGACAAAGTAAATATGTTTCATATAAATCCTATTACTCCCATAATTTCTCCGTAGGTTTCCGCAGTATCCCTTCTAAAGGAAAAGAAATTGTCTATTTGGCATGCCGTACATGTTGGCGGAGCATCGATGTGCTCCGGAGGAATACCAGCTGCAATTAGTTGCAGGTAATTTGCCCAACCGATATCAACATGCCACCTGTTATCAAAAAAAGTAACTGCTTTTTGATCATAATTAAACGCTTCTTGAAATCTTCTCGCGCGCTCCGTCGGTACATTGTAATGGCACATTCCGATATGTGGACCGATGGATGCAACTATGTCTGACGCGTTCGCACCAAGTTTTTTCATTTCATCTATGGTATTCGTCGTTATTCTACTAAGTGTCCCCTTCCATCCCGCGTGGGCTGCTCCGATAACCTTAGCTCGGGTGTCAACAAGAAGCAGTGGTACGCAGTCGGCAGCGATAATTCCCAAAGCCACATTTGCATTCACTTTTTCTCTGCTATAAACCAATCCGTCTACACCAGAAACAGTCTTACCCAGATCATTTTCCGTTACCGTGTGGACGGAATCCCCATGCACCTGCTCAGCTGCAACTAACCTGTATGATGAAAGACCAAGTAGTTCCTTGAGCTTGTGTCGTGGTTCAACCATTCGCATGTCCCCGATTAAACGATTCGAGAATCCGTGTAGAATTTTTTGCTGAGAAAGTAGTTCCGATTGAAATACTCCTGGTATTGTTTCCTTGAACATATTATGTATATTTTTTAAGCGCCTTTTTTATTGCCTCATGTTCACTCCACGGGTATTCTTTTGTCCCGCGGCAAAGGCTTTTTTCATGCGCTTTGCCGGTGACTATCACTGTATCTCCTGGTTTTGCGATTGAAATGGCAAAATTTATAGCGTCCTGACGGTTTGGATAGCGATGTACGTCAATATTTGGTGAAATTCCTTTTGTAATTTCATCCATTATGTCATTTACGTTCTCTTTCCGGTAATCTTCTTCAGTCAAAACTATGACTTTTGCATATTTTCCCGACATTTCTCCCATAATCGGGCGTTTCGTTCTGTCTCTTGCACCGGCTGACCCAAAAACATGGATTATTCTCCCTTTTGTAAACTTTTTTGTCGCTTTGAGTGCTACGTCAATGGCATGGGGGGTATGGGCAAAGTCAACAATTACTCGAAATGGTTTTGTTGCCACAACCTCCATCCTCCCAGGTACACCATGGAAGGTTCGCATACTTCTAAGCGCGACCTCCTTATCTACCCTTAATGCTTCACACGTTGCGGCAAGGGCAGCAAGAATGTTGTATCGGTTGAAATCACCGAGTAGTTTTGTTTTGAAAGGATATGTTTTGGGCGTTACGCTCGCCTCACGAACAATGCCGTATGTTATGTATTTATTCCTTGGGCGATAAGAGAGTTCGTCCCGATTAATGACAGCAATTTTTGCACGTTTAAGAAGAGAGAGTTTAGTTTTTAGGTACTGTTCAAATGTCCCGTGCCAATCCAGGTGCTCGTGGGTCACGTTTGTAATGACTCCAACGGCAAATTTGACTCCAAAGACCCTGAATTGAGACAGTCCGTGTGAGGTTACTTCAAGAACCATGTGCGTATCTCCACCATTTACTGCCTCCCGGAGGTATTTTTGAACCCAAAAGGCATTCGGAGTAGTCACATGGAAGCCTGTATCATACTTTTTTCCGGCAATCACTGCATGAACTGATGTGATCATTGAGGCTTTGTATCCTGCTGCTTTGAGAATTTCGTAGATAAGTGTGGTTGTCGTAGTTTTGCCATCCGTACCTGTTATACCTATGACGGTAAGCCTGCGGCTGGGGAAACCGAACCAAATATTGGCAAGTACAGCAACGAGAAGGTGATATAGCCCCTTGAGGCTTCTGAGCATGTGTTTATTATACCAATAAGCCCCAATTTAACCAAAAAACACTATAGGCTTGACAATTCCTCTCTCTCCTACTATACTTCCTCACTATATTTGCTTGGAGAGTTTATGATTATAGAAAAACTAATAATACGATCGCACAAGTTAAATGAATTCAGTGGAGCTTCCTTTCACAAACTTGATGATAGCTCTTTTTTCAGGGTTAGCGCGAAAAGGTTAAGAGCCGCTGAAGCTTTTAATACCTGTTTGCGTTGTCAGTTAGCACCAAGTGTCTGTAGTGGGGTTAATACTGAAGGTATTGCTAGTGGTGATTTCGTGGAAAAAATAACTTCTCACGATACGATCATAACTCTAAATAAATCATCCTGTTTTGAGGTAAAAGTAAAGGAAAGTCGTTAATAAATTCCACATCCGATGTGGAACAGGTATGCCACATCGGGAAATTCTACTGCGGTGAAATGCCCCAGTAGGTGAATATATCTCTTGCAAGGGTAAAAAACAGTGGCGCTGCTGTTTCTGAACCCCAGGGAGAGCTCTGTGGCTCACGAAGGGTAACGAGCATGACGAATTTCGGGTCATCTGCCGGTGCAAATCCGACAAATGATGCAATTGTTTTCTTATCATCGTAGTGGCCGGCGACTGGAATCTGCGCTGTTCCTGTTTTCCCTGCTATCCTATACCCCTTTGGCTTTGCCCACTTTGCCTCCCCGTTATCAACTGCTGCAATCATCATTTCAGAAATGATTCTGGCTGTTGCTGCGGAGATCACCTGACGGACTTTCTTTGGCTTTATTTCAACTGATTTTCCCTTGGTGTCAACAATTTCTTTGACCACGTGGGGTTCCATAAGCCATCCGTCATTTGCCAAAGCCCCTACAGCACGAAGCATCTGAATGGGTGTGACTGCTATTCCCTGGCCGAAAGAGGCTGTGGCGAGATCAATATCCCTCCACTCTTTCTCTTGCCGAAGTTCGGGTGAAATTTCTTCCTCCAAGTCGATTCCCGTGACCTCTCCAATGCCAAAGCGCTTGAGAAATCCCAACATTTTCTCAGTTCCCAGTTTCTGTCCTACAAAAACCATACCGACGTTGCTGGATTTCTCTAAAACCTTTGTCATAGAAATTGTGCCGCTATACTGCTCATTCCAGGTTTTAATAAGATATTCGCCGACGCGTGTCGGTCCGCCTTCCTCCATCGTTGTCGTTGGCGTTACAAGTTTTTCTTCAAGTGCTGCACTCATAATCAATACTTTAAACGTACTTCCCGGCTCGTAACTTCCTGAAACAACGGGATTTTTGAAAAGTTCACTTGGGTAAGTGTTATAGGAAATCGGGTCATAGCTTGGTGTTGATGCCATAGCAACTATTCCTCCGGTTTTTGGATCCATAATCACGACTGATCCTTCTTTTGCTCCGTATTTTTCAATTCCCTCAAGAAGTCTCTTTTCCACCATGCGCTGAATGGATCTATCCATCCATAAAACGAGGGATCTCCCGTGTTCAGGTTCAACCCGAAGTGCTTCACCTATTAAAATCGGGTTTCCTTTGGCATCTTTTTCCCGTTGGAGAGCGCCCGGTTTTCCGCGGAGTTCCCGCTCATAGAATCCTTCCAAACCAAAATACCCTGTATCATTCCCCTGCTCATCCAGACCCACAAATCCCAATAGCTGTGCTGCCATGGAGGCTTCCGGATAGTACCGTTTCGCTTCTTTTTCAAATCCAAGCCCCTCAAGGTTTAACTCTTTCAGTTTTTCGACAACCGGTTGCTCAATTTTATGAGCTAGAGGTACCCAGAATCGATTCTCGACATTGAGATCAGCAACTACACTTTCTTCATCAATGAAAAGAATGCCTGCAACTTTTGAGGCAAAATTTCTTATGTCTTTTATGAGTTTTGGTTGGGCGTATACCAGAAAGGCAGGCTGACTCAAAGCCAAGTTGTTATTTTTTTGATCGGAAATTGATCCACGGGAGGAGGGAAGCTGAAATTCAATGAGGTATTGGCTCGATGCTTCCTGCCGTAAGCTTTCACCGGCAAGAATTGACCAGTAAAACAGGCGTAATCCGACAAGAGAAAACCCTATTCCGAATATCCAGAAGATAAACCAAATGCGCCACATTCGCATTTCTTAACCGTACTACTGGCTTTCCTTGAGTGCAAGAGGCAGCTCGTCGTCAAGATGAATGTAGGATGTGGGATGACTTTCAGTAAACCCGTATTCTTTGGCTTTCTGTTCAATTAAAAGGAGCGATGAGGCTGAAGCAACTGCCTGCTCAAGGAGAGCATTTTCTTCCTGAAGTTTATCAATCGCAACGTCATATGCTGATACCTTCTCACCCATTCCGGCGAGCTGATTAATAAAAATAACTTCAATAATCAGGAAAACAATTGCTACTATTGGAAGAAATCGAATCATAGTTTTTCACCTATCCGAAGTTTTGCGCTTCGAGCTCTCGGATTGAGCTCTTTTTCCTCTTGTGTCGCAACGATTGGTTTTTTGGTAATGCGTCTAAATCCGCTTCTTTCCAAAAACTTTTTTACAATCCTATCCTCAAGCGAATGAAACGTAAGAACAACAAGTCTTCCTTCCTGTTCTAACAATTCTTCCGCTCCGGCTAATCCTTCTTTTAATGCTCCGAACTCGTCATTGACTGCAATCCGTAACGCCTGAAATATTCTTGATAACACTCCCGGTCTGTTTCCAATAATTTTTACCAAGTCTCCTGTTGTTTCAATTGGTTTTACGGCACGGGCGCGATAAATAGCGTGAGCAATTGGCCGAGCCAACTCCTCTTCAGCATATCGAACAAAAATGTCATACAGTTCACTCTCAGGTAACCGGTTTATCAGCTGGGCAGCCGTTTCTCCTTTCGATTGATCCATGCGTAAATCCAAAGGAGCGTTGGTAAACCGATAACTGAATCCTCTCTCTGGTGTATCAAGCTGGTGACTCGATACTCCCAAATCAAACAAAATCCCGCTCACCTTACTAAATCCATTCTCTTGCGCAATTTTTTTAATGTCTCTAAAATTTCCGTGTACCGCATCGGTATCTGGATCCGTATCTATTCCTAAAACCTTTCCTCCTCGTCTTTCTATTTCCCTTGCATGCCCTCCGCCCCCAAAGGTCGCATCTATATAGCGCTTTCCAGCTGCTACCTGGAGGCCTGCTATAACCTGGTTAAGAAGTACCGGTATGTGCGGCTTCATATTCCTCCCAACGGGCCTTATCCCATATTTCAAAATGGTCTCCGGCACCGATCACAACAACATCTTTTCCTATCGAAGCGTATTCCTTGAGCTGGGCAGGCAGTAGAATACGACCAAGCTTATCAATTTCAACTTTCTCGGCCGAGGAAAAAAGATACCGTCGTAACTTTCTTCCTCCCTCGTCGGTTACCGGACTTTCAAGGTGCTTTGCCGCTTCCTTCTCCCAACTTGTTTTGTCAAAGCCAAATATGCACGGATCAAATCCTTTGGCAAGTATCAGTTCCCGTTCTTCTATCTCTGCCCTAATTTTTCTTGGGAGCGTTACGCGGCCCCGATCATCCAAGCTATGGTCGTATTCCCCAAGGAATAACTTCATGCCCGAAGTCTACCACTTATTCCCACTAATATCCATAGTTACCCATTTTTCACGGTTTGTCAAGGGGTTTCACAAAGCATGTTTCACGAAACTATAGGTTGAGTTAGATTCGAAGATTACACGCTACCCGTAGGTTAGTAATTGAAGTTTTTGTCAGGAACCAAAGAAAGTTCCGGTTTTTTTTCCTTAAACTTGCCTTTTTTTAAATCCATTCTCGCACCTTCTGTGTCCTGAACGAATCCAATCGGTTTCTCAGAAAGTGTCGTAGTCCCCTCGTCCCGACGGTTCTTAAACCATACTTGCGTGTTTGGATCAGTGATCTCAGTTACTGGGATTGTTCCGACCTTTTCTTTGAGATACTTTACTTCTGCTGCGCCGAGAACAAGAATCTTTAATGGTGGATGACCTTCCATGTTATACACTCCGGGGTGATATGAACGAACGCGAGAAAGAAGTCCGGTATGGGGCCGAGGAGATTTAAAAAAGGTCTGTTGTGTTGGATCAAACTCTCGTTTCATGGCGCTAATACTACGCTCTTTTCTTATGGTTTGTCAAATATCATTAACCAAGACCGGTTTCCGACCAGAAGGCGGTGTAGATTGGTTTTTTTGTTTCGTCTAAAATTTCCAACTTTTTGCCGCCAATTGTGAACGTAACTGCATCTTCTATTTCCGTAGGTGTCAGAGTATTTCCATCCATTATCACGGTATAATCATTATCTTTTTTTCTAAAACTTGCTCCGAAGAGCGACTTTAAACCTGTCTTCATGTCTCTCGTCCAAACAAATAGAAACGGATCAGTCTTACCCAAAATAGTTCTTTTATACTTATTGTGGATGATCAATGTTTCCCCGTTTGCCTCAATTCTGGTTGTCATAATAGGCCGATCTTAAATAAATATGTCGGAATAGTCAACTATTCAAGTGTTTGACGAAGACTTGTGTGAAAAAGTAGAATAAGTCGAGGTTGCTCTTCCTGAAAATTTCCATCAGCAAGCAACTTTCTATGTTCTTCAGTATCCTCAAAATACCCAGATGGTCTGGGTTTTTGCCCTACTAGTAACTCATTAGGAGATGTTTCTAATCTTACTTGTAGATACGGATCAGTAATTATATAAGGTGAGATTTGAAATTTTGATTCTAAATATTCAACTTCTTCCATCCGTACAATAAGCACTTTATTAGTACTACTTTTTTCTGGGGAAATCCTCATTTCTCCCGAATGATAACTTCTTACATTAAATAAGAGATTTTGTCGAGGAAGTGGAGATTTGTAAGAAGATAAACGGGATTTGAAAAATGTATGATGCAATGGATCAATTTCTCGTTTCATGGCGACGATAGTACTCTTGGTACTTAAAGTTGTCAAGTTTTACTGAGGTAAAATACCCGATGTGCAAAGCTATTTCCACATCCGATGTGGAACAGACCTGCCTGCCGGCAGGCAGGTACGCCACGTCGGGATTAGAGGTCGAAGTCTTTGGAGACCATTGTGCAAAGCAATTCCATCTGCGAAGTGATAAAAAGTGATAAAGTGTCGGAATCAAATTTGTTATAATTGTCGACACATGACTAATCTAGATGCGAAAGATGACTTACAGGGAAATAAAAACGAAAGCGCAAGAAGCGCCGATATTATTGGTAAAACAGTAAAAAATACCGTTGCTGTCTCGTATGGCGCTTTTCAAGGAGAATGTCTTCAAATGGGTCCACGATTCATTCAAACACCTCATTTTAAGCAGGGCTACCCAAATTATTCAACAGAATACGACATAACATATATACTTACAGACATCTTACCGTCTCGTTTAAGCCACATGGCAACTGAGTCAACGCCACAACCTTATCATCTTTATGGGTTCTACTATAATGATCACAGAAATGATACCAGCACTGCTGTTATGGCTGGCAACATCAGTTGGGAAAGGGCTGCGATATATGCGCCTAAGGGCATACCTAGTGGAAGAACTTCTGCAGCATCTGTTCTTTGTCTTCAAATTCATCCCATTGACGCATGGGTAAAATTTCTAGAAATCTTGAAAGTAGATCCTACGAATTCTCTAATGAAATTCTTAAAACACGAAAAATTTGATCGACATTGGATAATCCCTAATCCAGATTTTCGAGATCCGGATAAATATGCAAGGAGTCGTGTAGCTCCGGCATTTAAATTACAAGTAGATAACGTATTGCTTCAAGAATCACAAAAACCAATACAGCTTCCTGCATCTGCAAGATAATTTATAGGTCAAAATCTTTGGAGAATCGGCTGCGGGAGCCTGATGTGTCGGTAAACTGGATAACAACGGAAACTTTTTTAACCCCTAAATGCGGTCTGCAGACATTCCTCGAGCACGTTCCAAGATATATATCCTCGCGGGTAAATGAATCTTTTCCGCTTATATTCAACGGCTGGCTAGTCACTCCCTGGACTACTCCCTGGGTATCGTAACTTATTTCATACGTGATTGACGTATATTTTCCTCCCAATCCATCTATGGAAAGAACTACTGAATTATCTTTTGACCGACTTTTGGTGACGTCGACGATAACTGATGCATCAACTTCCGGTAAGACCTCAACTGGTTCCTCTTCAACAACTTCTGCTGGCTTTGATGTAATTGCCTTAAAAATAACAAATCCTGAGATAACGAGGAGTATACCTAAAATTGCATAGAGCAGTTTTTTATTCATAGTTTTTCAGAAAAGTATGAAGCGAGCTTACTCACGTTCACTCGCTCCTGTTTTGTTGTATCCCTATCACGCACGGTTACCGTGTCATTTTCTAGAGTATCATAATCAATGGTTACACACCATGGAGTTCCAATTTCATCCTGGGCAAGATACCTCTTCCCTATATTTCCCCGGTCATCCCAGGAAACAACGAGATTCTTTTTGAGTTCTCTATAAATACTCTGCGCTTTCTCAACCAGTTGTGGTTTATTAGCAACGAGCGGAAATACAGCAACCTTAATTGGCGCAAGGAGCGGGTGAAGTTTTAAGATGACGCGCTTGTCTTCTTCGTGATATGCCTCAAGTATAGCCAC